>Ga0247816_10001609_pt1 | contig 11054 bp, 8 predicted proteins | sample UWRJL209509C1_FD_179930 | JGI IMG/M metagenome (GOLD analysis project Ga0247816, IMG submission 179930) | Plant litter microbial communities from Arlington Agricultural Research Station in Wisconsin, United States - UWRJ-L209-509C-1 | ecosystem: Environmental > Terrestrial > Plant litter >...
CCCCTGGGCGGGCCAGCACCGACCGGAGGCGCGTCCAACGGATCCCCCGACGGCGATGACACCCTGTCGGGCTTCCAGCCGCGCGGCGGCTTGGTCAACGTCACGACACGAGCTCCCCGGCGCCGACGGTGAAGAGACGCTTGGTCCGCAGCGCATATCGCGCGGCGACGGCGAGGCCGGCGCCCAGCGCGGAGATCAGAAGCACGAAGTACGGCGGCACGAGGAGCAGCGCGTCACGCGTCATCGGGGTCAGTTCGGTGCCGTCGACAGAGGCCGGCGGGGTGAGGGTCACGTGGGTGTTGTAGGCGCTCCACTGCCCCATTCCGGGGAGCGTCGCCGTGACAGTGCGGGTCTCGCCGCCGGGGAGGCCGGTGAGGGATGCGTCATCGACGCTGCGGATTTCCAGGCCCAGCGCGTTGTCCACCCAGAACCGCAGCGTGGAGTCGATGGGTGTGGTGGTGAGGTTCTTCACCGTGAACTTCAGGTCGATCTCGCCGCCGTCCGGGCCCACGTTCGGGTGCGAGGTCGCCGTGAGCCCACTCACCGCCAGGATGCCGGCCAACACCACAGGGTCGGTTCCGAGCGCGTCGGCCACTGCCGCGCCCACCGGCGTCGACTGTGTGGTGGCGGGAGGAACCGGCTTCGTCGTGCTGGTGAGCGGTGTCGTCGCGGTGGGAGTTGCCGTGGGCCCGACGACACTCACGGTCAGGCCCACCCCGTCGGGGTCGTCGTTCGCCTGGGCGCTCACGGAGAGCCCCGTCAGGCCGATCATGGGAACCAGCGCGCAGAGCACCACGAAGAAGAGTCGACGCGCGGGAGGGGAGGTGAGCACAGTCAAGTTAGGCCGGTCCGGTTTTCTGTGAGCTGAAGAGCGGGCAAACTACAGGCAAACGGGCCAGAACGAGAAGACGTCGCGCGGGCGGAGTCACGCAATGGCTTCGCCGCCAGCCTTGCGCCTGGCCTCAGCCTCGGTGTACTCGATCCACGCCGCCGCACGAGCGGAGTCCCTGGCGCGGCCCAGCCGCATGAGGAGCAGCACGAACCCGGCGAGGGCGACGAGGATCAGCGCCGCCCACGGAACCACGAACATGTCGCTGCTGCGCTCGGCGGTGGGCAGGACCCCGGCCTCCAGGGCATCGGGATCGATGGTGGCGGCCAGCGAGACCTGCGGATTGAGGTAGACCCAGGGCCCAACGCCCGGCACGACGAGAGTCACGGTGCGGGAGCTACCCGGCAGCATCTCGGGGATCTCGGTCTTGGCCAGGCCCGACAGCGGGAGGCCGAAGAGGCCGCGCACCTGGGCGACGGTGTTGGCGCCGAGGGAGACGTTGCCGGTGTTCTGCAGGCTGATGGTCAACGAGGTCTCCCCCGCGAACGGGTTGAGTTCTCCCCGGTACGACGACGTGATGCTGCTGATGGTCAGGCCGGGCTGCAGCTCGCCCTTCACTCGGGCATACAGGCGGATGGCGACGCGCCGGTCGACGGACACCTCACCGGCCGGGGACAGCGCCGAGACGATGATGCCTCCGGCGTGGTCACCCGGTCGGGCGTCGGCGGGAACGGACATCGTGAACGGGATGATCTGCTGCGCGCCGGGCTCGAGGGCGACCTCGACCTTGTTGGCCCCGTTGTCGAAGCTGACCCAACGGCCCACGTCCACGGTCTCCACTCCCCCGTCCAGCAACGAGAAGCTCCCGTCCTCGGCGTTGAACGCGTCGGTGGCGTAGACGGTGACGGATTGCGGTGTGGTGCCGGTGTTCTGCACCAGGTATTCGTCGGCAACCTGCTGGCCCGGGTCGACCTGATAGCTGTATCTCGACCGGGACTGGTCGACGGCGCCCTCGGCGGCGGGTGAGCCCGCGATGCCGTCCGAGTCAGCCGCCCAGGCACCTGCGGCCCCCAGACCAACGGACAGGCCGAGCGTGACGAGAACGCCCGAGGCGATCAGGGTGAGTCGGCGTGGGCTGGTGCGACGGTTGGTCACGATCGGCGCTCTCTTTTCTAAACGGTGTGGAGAAAGAAGGGTGAACTTGGAAACGGCGAAAGGGGAGGAACGGCGCGTTGACGCCGTCCCTCCCGTCAATCAGGTGGTGACTACTTCGAGACGACCGTGAGGGTCATCGTGGACTTGTAGGTACCGGCTGCCTTCGCCTGCGGGGCCACGAAGGTCAGACCGGCATCCAGGACGCTGGCGCCCACGGTGTTGCCCGCGGCAGCGGAGGCGAACATCGCCGGGTAGGAGGCGGACCCGGCGACCTGGGCGGCGGCGGCGGTGATACCGGTCGCGGTGGTGCCGGCGGCGGTGATGGTCGGTGCGAACCCGAGCTGGGTCTTGCCGATGGTGTTCGTCGCATCCGCTGAGCTCACGAAGTCGGCGACATTGGCCGACAGCTCCCAACCGTTGACCGTGAGCACCCGGCCGTCGTTGACCGTGACGGCACCCAGGGTGCCCGTGGTGGTCGACTTGTTGTTGACCAGCGACGGCGTCCCGAACGTTGCCGCGGCACCGACCGGAACGTTCAGCGAGAGAACACCGTTCACGGCGCCGGTGATGGTCGGTGCGAGAGCGACCGTGCCCTGGGTGCTCGGGTCCACGGGGACCTCGGGCTCCTCAGGCACACCGACGGCGTCGAGAGCGGTGACCGTGTAGTCGCCCGAGACGGGCGTCATGGCGATGGTGCGGTAGAACGCGGCCACGACGGTCACCCCGCTGTTGATGGTGCACGCGATGCCGATGCTGTAGTTGCCACCGGCGGCCTGGGCGCCGCGGGCGTTGCCGTTGATGAACGTGTTGGGTGTCAGGTTCGCAGCGAGGACTTCATGAGTGCCCGCAACCGCGGGGTTCGGGTTGAAGCCTCCAGTGGAGTAGGCGTTCCAGGACAGCACGGTGCGCTCGCTGCCAACGGGCGAGAGGAAGTTGTTCGTGCCGGTGCTCGCCGGCGGGCAGAGAGTCGCCTCGTCGTAGGAGGTCGCGCCGCCGGAGCCGTAGCTGTCGGCCTCCCACGGGTAGACGATGCTCGGGTCGGTGACCAGGATTCCGCTGGTGTCGTACAGGTACAGCGGAGCGTCTGAGCCGTTGGCCTGCACGGCCGCGGAAGCCGCCGAGGCGCCCGCGGCGACGAGCGCCAGCGAGATGACGCCTGCGGCGCCGAGTTTGAGCTTGTGGTTGAGCTTCATGTTCGTATCCTTTTCAGAGTTTTTCGGAGCGGTGAATAGGGTGTGGCTGGCGCAAGGAAGCGGTTAGGCGGTTTTGGCAACGCGGTACGGTGCGAGGCCCGCGGTCGGGGCGAGGAAGCCGAATTTGCGCTTGACGGCACCGGCCTTCGCGATGAGGGTCTCCTTGTTCGTCAGGGCAGTCGACTGGGCTGGGTCGAGGAGCTTGGCGAGGTTTGCGTCGTACTTGGCGTCTGCGCTGTTGACGCGGGCGTACTCGACAACGAGGAAGGTGTCGCGGCCCCACGTGGTGTCCGCGTAGTACGGTGCGTTCGGAACCATGGCGGAGCCGGTTCCGCTGACCGGCGCGACGCCGGCGACGAGCGAACCGAGGGTGCCCGTTCCGCGCTTGTCGTAGCTGGCGCCGGTGTTCATGGCGATCCACCTGGACACTGCCATCGGCATGACGGACTCGGCGGTGAGGGTGGTCGCGTCGTGTTCCTGGCCCTCGACGACGCAGCCGCCCTCGGCCTTGGTCAGCATGGTCGCCTCTGTGACGCCGATCTTGCCGATGAAGTCCTTGCGGGTACCGGAGCCGGCCTGCGGGATGATCGGCGTGACGGTGGTTCCGCCGATCTGGAATCCGGCCGAGCACTCGTAGAGGCTCTTCATCTGCGAAGCGGTCAGGCCGCCGATACCCGTCGCCGAGCCCTTGTAGGCGTAGGCGATGGCATCGCGACCGAACGGCACGTAGAGCAGCTCGCCGCTGGTGTTGACGGTGCCGCCACTGGACGAACGGGCGATGTCCACCTGGTTGGCGATGCCAACGCCGGCCGGGCCGCCGACGGTGCCGGAGGTGTATGCGGCGCCGTCGATGGATCGGCTGAGCGCCTTGACGCCGTCGCTGGAACCGTTGGGGCGGCCGAAGCGCACGCCGCCAGACTTGGCGGTGATGTAGGGGGAACCGGTGGCGTCGAACGAGCCGATGGACGTGAGATTGACCGTGGAGCGCACGGTTGCTCCGGAGATCGAGGTGCCGTTGGCCAGTGCGCCGACGACGTCCTCGAGGGTGTCGGATCCGACGATGGAATAGCTGTTGGAGACGGGCTCGGCGTTAGCCGGCGTGGCGAGGGCAATTCCGGACAGGGTGACGCCGACAGTCGCGCAAAGCGCAATAGCCTTCTTCGAAATCACTGTGATGCCTTTCGGGTGTGGTGCAACGAAGCGGATCCGAGCGGATCCGCGTTTCCCGACGTACTCCCCCGCGCATGAAGCCCGGGCCGAACCGTCAAGTTGTGGCGCATCAGAGTCGTTTTCTTCTGATGCGCGAAATCAGTGGAACGGCCCCAGCGGCCGCCAGGCCGGAGAGCAATCCGACCGGCACCGCCATGGCGGCGGGACCGACCTCCGGGTCGTCCGGGGTCGCCCCTCCGAGGAGAGGGCCGGCGGCGGTTCCGGTGGCTGTGGGGTCTGACGCCACCACCACCGGCGCCGCCACCGCAGGGGTGCTGCCGGCCGCCGCCAAGGAGCGCGGCGGCGGCGCGGGGGCGACCACCGCCGCAGGGGCGCGTGTTGCCGTCGGCTTCGCGTTCGGGCTGATGCCTTGCTCGATCGCCGCGGCCGCTATGAGCGCCTGGTCGATCCAGCTCTGCGGCATCGGGGCGTATCCGGCCGGCAGCTGGCCGAGTTCGGTTCCGGGCACCTGACCCTTCGCTGCTGCGTAGCGGATCAGGTTGGCGAATTTGGCGCGCAGCGTTGCATCGGTCTGCAGGGGGTTGAGTGCGGCGTAGACCGGCATGGTCAGCGGATACGCTGTCGGCGCGCCCCTGGTCGCACTGGAGCCCGGGTCGAACTCCAGCACCTTCGACTGTTGCGCCGTGGGAGTCATGGCAGCGGCCGCCGCGAGCATCGAGTCAGCGGCGGGTGCCACATAGGCCCCTGCCGGGTTGAGCAGCGACGCCGTGACGTTCTGGTAGCGCGCTGCGGAGGCTGCGGTGCTGAGCCCGATGACGCCCTGCTCGCCGACCAGGGCGCGAGACGTCTTCACATACTTGGGCGGGGTGCTGGCCGAGTCCCACCCGCCGAGCTGCTGCCCGTCTCCACGCAGGGTGAGGTACGCCCCGTTCTCAAAATCAGAGGTGTATGGCCGCCAGGTCACGAGGTTCACCGGTCCGACCCCATTCGTGCCCGTCGTTGCTGCCCTCTCGACGGGGTCCGCCTTCGGGAAGTTGTCCCTGGGCACGGCGAAGGCCGTGCCCGTCGGGTTGATCTGGGCATCGGTGGAATACCAGGGGTTGACGATCATGCCCCACGTGTCGGCGGTGCCGCCCAGGAAGGCGACGGCGTCGGCATCCGCCATCACGTAGCGCCAGAGCTGGGTGGCGAGGTCCGAGCGCCCGGATGGAGAAAGAGAATCGGCCAGGGACACGCTGTTGAGATCCTGGGCGGCCCACTCCGGGTCGTTGATCGCCAGGAAATCGGGGTCGGTGGTGATGTTGCGCGCGTTGTGGCCGGGGTGCTCAAAATCGACGTAGTTGATGTGCGTCAGGTCCGCGCCGGGTGGCAGGGCCGAGATGTACGACGCCGTGAGCAGCTTCGCGATCAGCCGGGGAGTCAGGTTGAGCGAGGTGAACGCCTGGGTCTCCCGGTCCTTGTAGGCCTGGTCGATGCCGCCGACGGGTTTCACCCTGCGGTCGATGGCGAACGACACGGTGACGCCGGAGATCCCGACGGGCGCGTATTGCAGCGGGTCTGCCGAGGTGGTCGTGGATGGCAACGAGGTCAGCGCAAGCGGGCTTGGCACAGTGCCGCTGGCCTTGGCCAGCACATCGGCCTCGTTGCCGGTGCTCAGGACGAACGCGGAGCCGGTGGCGCCCGTGCAGAGGTTCGGTTGCCACGACGCGATGGCGCCGGCGATGAGTTCGCTGCCACCGAGCTGCGCTTCCGCGCTGCCGATCTCGCAGCGGATACCCACGGGCTTGAAGTCGAGTTTGACGGCCACGTGGTGCTGCCAGGCGTCCCAGAATAGGCCGGGCCGGAGAATCTGGGTCACTCCGGAGTCGCCGGTTCCCCGGGGGATGATCACCAGCCAGCAGGACTGGCCGGTGGTGTCCTGACCGGCCACGATCACGGGCTGGCCGCAGCCGAGACCGGGCGATTGCATGGAGGTCTGCATTTCGAACTTGACCGAGCCGGTGCCGGTGTCATCGGACCCGGCCCATTTCACCTCGTTGGAGGTGTACTCAGTGAAGAACTGGTTCTTGTTGACGTCGACGGTGGTGTCGTGCACAAGCTCGCCCTTGTCATTCTTGACGACCGACGCCACGGTCTCGCCGCTGACGGCGCGGAAGGGGATGGCGGTGTACGGCGGGTTGGCGAAGCCAGAGCCTGCAGAGGTGTACTGCTCGTCTTCCGGTGCGATGTTCGGGGCCAGGCCGGTGTCGGGTTCGTCGGGGTTCGGCTCGACGTTGGCCTCGACGTAGGCGTCCCGACCGGCGTTCGGGAACGCGCCGTATTGGCAGGTGGTGCGGTCGGGGTGGCCGGGATTCTGCGGGTCGTCGCCCCAACACTGCGCGATCTGCAAGAAGTTCTCGCCGCCGACATTGCCCTGCGGTCGCACCGACCTCTTGCCGCCTGTCCAGCTGACCAGGATGCCCTCAGACACCAGGTCGCTGGTCTTCGAGACCGTCACCGCGAGGTCGGGCATCGGGGACCCGGCCGGGTCGAGTTCGTAATCGGCGGCCTTCACCGTGACGGCGCTGGAGCTGTCCGCGACGGCCGGCGTCGCGGCCAGCGAACTGAGTGCGGCGACGCCGACACCGGCCAGGAGGCCCACGATGATGCCGCTGGCTCCTGCCCTGGTCCACAACGAGGCCTTCTGGGACGTGTGCCGGCTCATTTGGCGCCATCCTTGCCGCCGCGCTGAGCCAGACGCCGCCAGAAGACCGGCGGCAGCACCGCCGCCGCCACCAGGAGAGTGGCGGCCAGGAGCATCAGCGACTGCTGCATCCCCCAGCCGTCGTCCGCCAGAGTGAAGGGTGTGGCCACGGCGGCTCCGGCCAGGGTCGACCCCGCGGCCCCGCCGGAGACCAGAGCGCCGTTCGCGTCGTACACTGCCGCGGCCCCGGCGGCGGTCGCGATGGGCGCGGCGGCGGTCTCGGCGGCAGCGCCCCCGGTCGCGCTGCCACCGCTGCCCGAGCCGGAGATCGGGGTTTCGGCCAGTGCCCCACCCGTTCCGGTGGTGCACTGGTTGGGGCCGACCTTGTCGCATTCCTGCGGCTGGGCGGCGGTGAGGGCCAGCTGGTTGCTCGAGGGTGAGTCGCCGGGCTTGAAGGTCGGGTTGTTGCACGCGTTGATGTCGACCCCTGTCGTGTCGGCACCCGGCACCCGCTTGATCTGGTCGAAGCCGGCGAGCACCAGGTTCATCGGCAGCGGCGAGTAACCCAATTCGGCGGCCTGCTGCTGCCCCTCACAGAGCATGTAGTTGGCGAATGCGCCCAGCGTCGTGCCCTTCTTGGCCGTGAACACCCCGCCCACCTCGGTGGGCACGATCATGTAGGAGTAGCTCGACAGGGCGTAGGTGCGCGGGTCGGCACTGTTGTAGACGCCGTCGAGTACCTGCGTGAGGTAGCTGGGGCCGGGGGTCTGGTCGATCTGCGCGGTCATCAGGGCGACCGCCACCGAGTTGGCCGTGGGTTCCACGTAGTAGCCGGCCTGGTTGAGCACCTTCGCGACCGGGAAGCCGGACTCGAGGGCGTAGGAATACTCGACGTAGGTGATGGCACCTTCGCCGTAGTCCTGGCTGACGTAGCCGGCCACACCCGACGACCCGCTCTGAGCCTTGGCATTGCCGAAGGTGGGGTATTGCGAGGTCAAGCCGCACGGCAATGTGCGTCCCACGGACGCGCAGAACGCGTTCCACAGGTCCGGGTGCTGCTTGGACATCCACAGGCTGAACTGGGCTGTGGAGCCGGAGCCGTCCGAGCGCACGACAGGCACGATGCCCTTGTCGGGCATGGCCAGGCCGGGGTTGTCGGCCTGGATGGCGGGGTCGTTCCAGTTGGTGATGGCTCCGGTGAAGATCTTGGTGATGACCTCGCCGCTCAGGCGCAGGTTCGACACCCGCACCCCGTTGATCTTGAGGTTGTACATGAACGAGGTTCCGCCGGCCACGATGGGCATGTAGGCGTAACCGCGGGTGGGGTTCTCGGGGGTCGAGCCGTCTTCGGGGGCGAGCTGGAACGGGATCTCGCTGACGGCGAAGTCCACGTTTCCGGCGACGAAGTCGCGGCGACCGGCCGACGAGCCCACCCCGGAATAGTTCACGGTCATGCCGTAGTTGCTGGCGACGTTCTTGCGCCACTGGTCGAGGGCGTTCTGGGACCAGGTCGATCCGGTGCCGGTGATCGGGTCGTAGCTGGCGGCCTGGGCGGGGACGGTGCCCGTCACGCTCATGAGCACGATGGCAAGCAGGGCAAAAAGGGCGCGGATCGTACGGATCCACCTGGTGTGCGGCGTCACGAGGACGACTCCTTTGTATCGGGGTCAATGGTGGTCGGGTCAGTGTGAGCCGGGCCCGGGCGTCGGGAGCCCTGGATGGTGATGCGCTGCAGGTCGCGGAACGACGCCTGAACGGCGCGCTGCTGCTGCCGCGGCGTGAGGTCACCCGGCGCGCGACCACCGATCAGGCGCGCGATGGCGAACAGGGCCAGGACCAGCAGGATCAGCACGGCGGCGGCGCCGAAACCGCGGGCGATCATGTTGGGCTCCGGTGACTTCACGAAGTCGAACACCTGCAGCGGCAGCGAGATCATCGGCCCCGCGAACGGGTCGAGGTTCACGACGGCCGTCACACCGGAGGTCAGCAGCACAGGGCTGGTCTCGCCGATCCCCCGCGCCGTGCCGAGGATCACCGCGGTGGCCAGGCCGGGCCGGGCCGTGGGGAGGACGACATGCCAGATGGTGCGCCACCGGGTCGAGCCCAGCGCGTAGGCGGCCTCGCGCAGGTTGCCGGCCACGAGGCGCAACACGATGTCGGATGCCCGGATGACGATGGGCAGCATCATCACCGTGATCGCCATCGACGCGGCGAAGCCCGACCGCTGGTGGGTGATCAGCACGATGATCGCCGAGTAGACGAACAGTCCCGCCACGATGGAGGGCAGCGCCGTCATCGCGTCCGAGATGGTGCGCACGAACCTGGCGAAACGGCCGCCGACCTCGTTGAGGAACAGGGCGGTGAGGATCCCCAGCGGCACCGTGACCACGAGAGCCATTCCGATCTGTATCAAGGTGCCGAGGATGGCGTGCACGATGCCGCCCATGTCCAGCCCGTCGAGGGGCCCGGCCTTTTCCATGCTCTGGGTGAAGAAGTTCAGGTGTGGCAGCGCCTCCTGGCCGCGCACCAGGGTGAAGGCCACGACGAACACCAGGGCGCCGAAGAGCACCACACCGGCACTGGCGAGCAGCACCGCCATCACCCGGTCCTTCACCTCCTGGAAATCCGACGAGAAACTCACCAGGAGGGCATAGAAGCCGATGAAGGCGAGGAAGGCGACGATGGACCAGCCGACCCCGCCGGAGAGCGGGGTGAACCAGCCGAAGATCAGGGTGGCCAGGGCGATGCCGGCGGCGGCGGCACCCAGCACGTTGAACCTGTCGTCGAGCCTGGCCGCGCGCACACGACGGCGGGGGCCGATCTCGATGCCCTCAGAGGACGGGATGAATGTCATGGGTCAGCTGCTCTCTGCGCCGGAACGGGATCTCGCCACGATCGACGACGCCGTGAAGTTGACGACCAGGGTCAGCAGGAACAGCACCAGACCGGCGGCCATCAGCGCGGAGAGCCCGAATTCGCTCGACTCGCCGTAGCGGAGGGCGATCAGCGCCGACACCGAGTTGCTGCCGGTCTTCAGCACCTCCCAGTTGAGGGTGAAGATCGGGGAGATGATCATGTACACGGCGATGGTCTCGCCGAGAGCCCGGCCGAGGCCCAGCATGGTGCCGCCGATGATGCCGCCGCGGCCGAACGGGAGCACGACGGCCTGGATCATGCCCCAGCGGGTGGAGCCGAGCGCGAAGGCGGCCTCACGTTCGCCGATCGGGGCCTGGGAGAAGGCCTCGCGCATCACCGAGGTTGTGGTGGGCACGACCATGAGCCCCACGACGATGCCGGCGATGAAGGCCGAGGAGGTGAAGGCGCTGGCGTCGCTGAGCGCGGCGCCGGAGGCATCCGTCACCGCAAAGAACGGGATCCAGCCGAAGTAGGTGGAGATCCAGCTGGCCACCGGGATGACGTTGGCCTGCAGGAAGAAGACACCCCAGAGGCCGAAGACCACGCTGGGCACGGCGGCCATCAGGTCGACCAGGGTGACCAGGGTGGAGCGCAGCCGGCCCTGCGCGACCTCGGAGATGAGCAGCGCCGTTCCCAGCGCCAGCGGAACGGCCACGCACATGGCGATCAGGGCGATGGTGATGGTGCCGAAGAGCACGGCGGCGATGCCGAAACTCTCCGACTCCGGGGACCACTCCTGTTCGGTCAGGAACGAGAAGCCCGCGACGCCGAGGGCGTCGCTGGCGCGGATCGACAGGAAGACGCCCACGGCCAGCATGATCGAGACGGTGACGACGCCGGCCGTGAACGCCACGGAACGGAAGACGGTATCGGACACCGACGGCCGGGATACCAGTACCCGCCGAGGCTCCTCGTCGAGGGGGAATGCCTCGGTGTCCGGCGCTGTGGGCGCGAACAGCTCGTCGATGGTCGTGCGTGGCATGGGGGTCCTCGGGAGGGAGCATGGGTGCGAAGGCTGGGGTGGAGCGTGGGGCGGACCGGGTAAGCGGCCTCACGTCCGAGTCACATGTTTGGGTTGCCGGGTGAATTCGCGGCGTCGGTTCAGCTA
>Ga0247816_10001610_pt1 | contig 11051 bp, 6 predicted proteins | sample UWRJL209509C1_FD_179930 | JGI IMG/M metagenome (GOLD analysis project Ga0247816, IMG submission 179930) | Plant litter microbial communities from Arlington Agricultural Research Station in Wisconsin, United States - UWRJ-L209-509C-1 | ecosystem: Environmental > Terrestrial > Plant litter >...
GTGACAGGCCGGTATTCTAACCAACTGAACTACCACTCCGTTTTTGATCGGTATTGCTGATCATGATGTTTCTCTGATTTATGGTGGGCGCTGAGAGGGTCGAACTCCCGACCTAAGCCTTGTAAGGGCCTCGCTCTACCAACTGAGCTAAGCGCCCGCACTTCCAACCAGAGACTTCATCCGACGTTTGTCACCACGTCTGAAGAGGCACGAATCATAGCTAACGGTTGGACGACGCGCAAGGGGTTTTCGAAAAATAATCGAAATAGATGACTTATCGATACCCATGCGGGTGAGACTTGGTTTGAGGCTGCGTTTGCTTAAGCGTTGCTTAAAGTAATTACAAGTGTTGTTCCTGCGCGCCACTATGGCTGAATCGGGCATATTTTCTTGCTATGTGACTTCTTGATGACCGAAAATATCGCCTTTGCAACACGGCAAGCTCACGACATCGATACGATGCACTTGACCGAGGTGGGCCATACCACCGCAGCGCAGCACGCTGGATAAAAACACGCTGGAGACACGGGCCTAATCGACGTAGTTCAATCACTCTCCAGGAATTTTCATGATCAAGATGTCCAAGATGCACAAGCGCGTTCTGAGCGCCCAGAGCGCCATGCTGGCGCTGTCCGCCGTACTGCCGCTGTCGGCCATGGCGCAGGAAGCCACGCCAGCGGTCGCGCCGACCGGTGAACTGCAGCAGGTCGTTGTGACCGCGCAGCGCCGCGCCGAAAACATCAAGGACGTGCCGGTCTCCGTCTCCGCCCTGCGCGGTGAAAAACTGGACGTGCTGCTCTCCGGTGGCGAAGACATCCGCGTCCTGGCCGGCAAAGTGCCGAGCCTGAACATCGAATCGTCCAACGGCCGCACCTTCCCGCGCTTCTACATCCGCGGCTACGGCAACACCGACTTCTCCGCCTTTGCCTCGCAGCCTGTATCCCTGATCTACGACGACGTCGTGCAGGAAGCGCCGAGCCTGAAAGGTTTCCCGATTTTTGACGTGGCCGCAGTCGAAGTGCTGCGCGGCCCGCAGGGCACGCTGTTCGGCCGCAACACGCCAGCCGGCGTGGTGAAAATCGAATCGGAAAAGCCGAACCTGAAAAAGGTCGAGGGCTACTACAACGTGTCGTGGGCCACCCACAACACGGTCAACGTCGAAGGCGCCGCCAACGTGCCGCTGTCGGAATACTGGGCCATGCGCGTCTCGACGCTGCGCCAGCACCGCGACGACTACGTCACCAACTATTCGAACCTGGGCAAGACGAACGCAACGGGCGACCTGGACGGCTACAACGAGCACGCCGAGCGCATTCAGTTCCTGTTCGATCCGAAGACCGGCTTCACGGGCCTGTTCAACGTCCACCAGCGCAATACCGACGGCAGCGCCCGCCTGTTCCGCGCCAACCTGATCCAGAAGGGCACCAGCGGTTTCGTGCCAGGTACCGACCTGAACAGCATCGTCACCAACGGCCTGAACAACCAGAACCTGAACACCCAGGGCGCCAATGCACGCCTGTCGTATGACCTGGGCAACGGCGTCCAGCTGTTCTCGATCACCGGCCTGGAAAAGGTCAAGAATTACTACAGCCGCGGCGACATCGACGGCGGCATCATCGGCGGCCCGGGCTTCATCCCGTTCCAGGCCGAAACCGGCGGCGGCATCAGCGGCCTGAAGCAGTGGTCGCAAGAGTTCCGCGCCGAATCGAAATACGCCGGCCCGTTGAACTGGCAGGGCGGCGTGTACTACTTCCACGAAGATGCGGACGGTTTTTCGGACGCCTTCAACAGCACCACCTACGCCCAGACGTCGCACCTGGCCAGCAACCAGGTCAACAAGGCCTATGCTGTCTTCGCATCGCTGAACTATGCCGTCAACGACAAGTTCACGGTCCGTGGCGGCGTGCGCTACACCCACGACGAAAAAGACTTTAAAACTGTTTCGGCTGTGAACGTGGTGCAGATCGGCCCGTCCTCCGTCAGCGAGAGCAAGAGCAAGGTCAACTGGGACCTGTCCGGTACCTACAAGCTGACCAACGACGTCAACGCTTACGCCCGCGTCGCCACCGGCTTCCGCGCGCCAAGTATTGCCGCGGCCTCCGCTTCGGTGCCGATCACGGTGGCCGATGCCGAAACCATCACCTCGTACGAAGCCGGCATCAAGGCCGACCTGTTCGAGCGCCGCGCCCGTGTTGCGTTCTCGGTCTACGACTACGAGATCAAGAACCAGCAGCTGACGGTAGTGGGCGGTACGTCCAACATCACGCGCCTGATCAACGCCGACAAGACCAAGGGCCGCGGCGCCGAGATCGACTTCGAAGGCAATGTGTTCACGGGCTTCCGCGTCACGGCTGGCGGTTCGTACAACTTCACCCGCATCGAAGACCCGACCCTGTCGCTGCCTGCATGCGCCGCCTGCACCATGACCAATGTGCGCAACGCCGCCGGCCGTTATGAGCTCAACGGCAATGCACTGCCGCAAGCACCGAAGTGGACCGCCAACGTCACTGCCCGCTACGGCTTCCCGGTCGCCGACGGCGAACTGTTCGTCTTCACCGACTGGTCGTACCGCTCGAAGGTCAACTTCTTCCTGTACGAGTCGCCCGAGTTCACCGGCAAGGCGCTCACCGAAGGCGGTCTGCGCGTGGGTTACACCTGGGCCAACGGCAAGTATGAAGCCGCTGTCTTCGGCCGCAACATCACCGACCAGCGCCGCATCACCGGCGCCATCGATTTCAATAACCTGACCGGTTTCACCAACGAGCCACGCACGTATGGTGTGCAGTTCAAGGGTAATTTCTAAGGGTTTGCCGACACATGAAAACCGCGAGCAATCGCGGTTTTTTTTCGTCACCACGAAAGTGAGCCATGTACCTGCAGCGCTTCCTGGCCACGTGCGGCTTGCTGGCGATCCTGGCCCCGGCCCGCGCCGGCGAAAAAATCGGCTTTACCAGCGTCACGCCGAGCAGCCGCTTCGCGCTTGCCAGCGCCACGTTTGAGCGCAAGCCGGTCGCCATCTGGGGCACGCTGGATGTGCCGACTGGCGGCCGCGCGCCATACCCGGCGATGGTGATCGCACACGGCTCGGGCGGCATCGAGCAGAAGGAATGGGACCGCTGGGTACCCTTGCTGAACCAGATGGGCGTGGCCACGTTCGTCGTCGATTCGTTCACACCGCGCGGCATTGCCCGCACGGTCGACGACCAGGCGCAGCTGGACCAGTCGGCCAATGACGCCGATGCGCTGTTTGCGTTGAAACTGCTGGCCGCCGATGCGCGCATCGACCCGGCCCGCATCGGCGTGATGGGTTTTTCGCGTGGCGGCACCGTGGCGCTGGAGACGGCGGTCGAGCGGTTCCGGCGCGGCGTCATCCAGGACAAGGTGACATTTGCCGCGCACATTGCGTTCTATCCCGCCTGCGGCTTGCGTTACTGGCGCACGCCGTCGCCGCTGACCGGCGCGCCCATCATGATGGCGCTGGGTGAGCTGGACAATTACACGCCGCCCCGTGCGTGCCAGGCGTTTGCCGGCGCGATGAAAGCGGCCGGGCAGGACGTTACCGTGCACGTGTATCCGGGCGCGCAGCACGATTTCGACAGCACGTTCCTGCGCCTGGTGACGCATCCCCACGGCACGTCCGCCCGCAACTGCCGCGACCGGGAAATCGATCCCGTCACATGGCAATTTCGCATGCTCGACACGGGTGAAACGTTCCAGGATGCGGCCGCGTTTGCGACCGCGCTCGGCCCCTGCATGGTGACCGGCGTAACGACTGGCGGCAATGCGGCCGCGACGAAACAGGCGGAAAACGATGTCCGGAGCTTCGTCACCCGCGTGCTGCATCTATAAGTTTTTTTGGTGCAATTTCCCTATCAAAACGTTCAAGATAAACAATGTTTTTCGATATGGGTTTGGCAAGCAATATCATCGGCAATACAACATTAATCACGCAACATAATTTGCACCTGCGTCGTCTGGCCAGATATTTCACTGGTTCAAAATCCTCGCTGTTTCTATGCTGTTCGGATAGGTCTACGCTGGTCCTGTGCTGACCCGACAAGGGCGGCCAAGCGGCAACGACCCATTCAGACGACAGGAAACACCATGCACTCCGCCATCCCATCTCGCTCGAGCATCCTCCACAGCGCCCTCGCGGCCGCCATCGCCTTCACCGCTGCCGGCGTCCAGGCCGGCACGACGGATACGGCCCGCGCCGCGCCGCCGGCCTACCTGGCCCAGACCGACCGCGTGATCGTCAAGTACAAGGATGCCGTCCCGGCCGGCAAGGGCGTGGTGCGCGTGGCGCCGATGAGTGCGCTGCGCCAGGGGATCGCCGACCGTGCCGGCCAGCAGGTCGGGGCGCGCTTGACCTTGCTGCGTTCGGTGGGTACCGGCGCCCACGTGTTTCAACTGAGCCGCAGTGTGTCGGTGGCGGAAGCGACGGCGCTGGCGGCCGACCTGATGGCGCGCGACGCCAGCGTCGAATACGCCGAGCCGGACCGCATCATGACGACGCTGGCCACGCCCAACGATCCACGCTACGCCGAGCAGTGGGACTTGCATGACACCACGGGCGGCATCCGCGCACCGGGCGCCTGGGACATTGCCACCGGCACCGGCGTCAATGTCGCCGTCATCGACACCGGTTACCGCATGCATGCGGACCTGGCATTCCAGGTGTTGCCCGGCTATGACTTCATTGCCAGCGCCGCAATTGCCGGCGACGGCAACGGGCGCGACAGCGATGCCCAGGATCCCGGCGACTGGACCACGGCCAGCCAGTGCGCCGCCGGCGTGCCGGCAGCCGACCAGCCGTCGAGCTGGCATGGCACCCACGTGGCCGGCACCATTGCCGCCAGGGGCAATAACGGCGTCGGCGTGGCCGGCGTGGCTTACAACGCGAAGATCGTCCCAGTGCGCGTGCTGGGCAAGTGCGGCGGCTATACATCCGATATTGCCGACGGCATCATCTGGGCCTCCGGCGGCACGGTTGCCGGCGTACCCGCCAATCCGAACAAAGCGCGTGTGCTGAACTTGTCGCTGGGTGGTGGCGGCGCCTGCGCCGCCACCACCCAGTCGGCCATCAACGGCGCCCGCTCGCGCGGCGCGGTGGTGGTGGTCGCGGCCGGCAACTCGGCCATGGACGCCAGCAACTTCAGCCCGGCCAACTGCGCCGGCGTGATCACGGTGGCCGCCACCAGCCGTACCGGCGGGCGCGCGTCGTATTCGAATTTCGGCACCATCGTCGACCTGGCCGCACCAGGCGGGGACACCGGCGCCGGCATCCTGTCGACGCTCAACGTGGGCACGCGCACGCCCGCCGGCGACGGCTATGCCAGCTACAGCGGCACGTCGATGGCCACGCCGCATGTGGCTGGCGTCGTCGCCCTGATGCTGTCGAAAAACCCGGCGCTCACGCCCGACCAGGTCGAAGTCAGACTGAAAGCGACCGCGCGCGCGTTCCCGGCTGCCTGTTCCGGTTGCGGCGCCGGCATCGTCGACGCGGCCGCTGCCGTCGGCGGCAGCACGGCGCCGCCACCAGTGACGCAACAAGCGGAAGTGGAGTCCAACAATACGGTTGCCACCGCCAACCTGGTCGCGGCCAGCGGCACCACCGTCAACGCCACGATCGGCTCGGCCAGCGACGTCGACTATTTCAAGGTGCAACTGCCCGTCGGCAAACAGCTCAGCGCCACCATGACGCCGGGCGTGAGCGCCCCCGACTACGACCTGTTTGTGTATGACAGCAACGGCATCTTGCTGTCCGCGAGCGAAAACGGTTCCGGCGCCGTCGAGAACGCCACCAATCGCAATACCGGCACCACGGCCATCACGCGGTACGTGCAAGTGCGCTACTACAGCGGCGCCAGCGGCGCGACGGCCGGCAAGTACACGCTGCAGTTGATCTGGTAATTGCTTGTATTGACGTCAGGAAAAGAGTTTCGCTGCTGGCAGGAAATAGCACGCCAGCAGCGGCCTCTTGCATTGACGGCGTATTCGCGCGATACTGTATGAATCTACAGTAGTTCGCCCGGCCGGGCGCTGCGCCACGTGAACGCCCCCTCCCGTAAAATCATCCATTGCGACTGCGACTGTTTCTATGCCTCGGTCGAGATGCGCGACGATCCTTCGCTGGTAGGTAAGCCGTTGGCCGTGGGCGGGCGCGCCAACCAGCGCGGCGTGGTGGCTACCTGCAACTACGAAGCGCGCGCCTACGGCATTCACTCGGCCATGGCCACGGCGCAAGCCATGAAGCTGTGTCCCGAGCTGATCGTGATCCCGCCGGCGATGGAAAAATACCGGCTGGCCTCGCGCCAGATCATGGATATTTACCGCAGCTATACGGAACTGGTCGAGCCGCTGTCGCTCGACGAAGCCTACCTCGACGTCACCGATTCGCCCCACTGCAAGGGCAGCGCGACCTTGATTGCCCAGGAAATCCGCCAGCGCATCGTCGACACGGTGGGCATCACGGCGTCGGCCGGCGTCGCGCCCAACAAATTCGTGGCCAAAATCGCCAGCGACTGGAACAAGCCCGATGGCCTGTTTTTGGTGCGCCCTGAAGAGGTCGACGCCTTTGTCGCGGTCTTGCCCGTCAAAAAACTGCATGGCGTCGGCAAGGTCACCACGGCCAAGCTGAACGGCCTGGGGGTGCAGAGCTGCGGCGACCTGCGCAGCTGGACGATGCAGGAATTGAGTCACCACTTCGGCAAGTTCGGCGAGCGGCTGCACGACCTGTGCCGCGGCCTCGACAACCGCCCGGTGAGCAATGTGCACGAGCGCAAATCGGTCAGCGTCGAAGAAACCTATACGCCCGACGTGCCCGACCTGGCCGCGTGCATCGCGCTGCTGCCCGAATTGCACGCAAGCCTGCTGGGACGGATCGACCGCGCCAAGGCGGGCAAGCTGATCATCAAGCAATTCGTGAAAATAAAATTTGCCGATTTTCACCAGACCACGGTCGAGTGCATCGGCAGCGGCCCGGAAATGCGGCAGTATATCCGCCTGATGGAAACCGGTTTTTTGCGGGGCAACGGGCCGGTGCGCCTGCTGGGACTGGGCGTACGCCTGGGGGACAGCGAACGCCTCGAACAGCTGACATTGTTCGATGAATCGAACGACTGAGGCACGCCGATTGGCCATGCGCCAGCGTGTAGAATGTCGTTCCTGTGCAAAACTGAAACAAGCGGAAAACAATTATGTGGTTCAAGAATCTCCAGATTTATCGTCTCCCGGCACCGTGGGACTACACCCCCGAGCAGCTGGAAAAAGCGCTCGCGCCGCAAAGTTTTGTGCCGGCCACGAGCAATGAATTGCTGCGCCAGGGCTGGGACACGCCGCGCCCGAACGGCGGCCTGGTCCACGTCGTCAACAAGCAGATGCTGATCCTGCTGGGCACGGAAAAGAAACTGCTGCCGGCATCGGTCATCAACCAGGTGGCGAAAGCCAAGGCGGCCGAGCTGGAAGAAGCGCAAGGTTTTGCGCCCGGCAAGAAGGCCATGAAAGAACTCAAGGAACGCGTTGCCGACGAACTGTTGCCGCGCGCATTTTCCATCCGCAGCAATGTCTGGACCTGGATCGATCCGGTCAACGGCTGGCTCGTCGTCGACGCTGCCAGCCCGGGCAAGGCCGATGAAGTCATCAAGCTGCTGTTGAAAGCCGTCGACCGCATGCCGCTGGAAAGCCTGCGCGTGCAAAAGTCGCCGGTCGCCGTCATGACGGCCTGGCTGGAAATGGACGAAGCGCCGGCCGGTTTCACGGTCGACCAGGACACGGAACTGCGCGCCACGGGCGAGAGCAAGGCCGCCGTGCGTTATGTGAAGCACGCGCTCGATCCGGACGACATCCGCCGCCACATCAAGGCCGGCAAACAGTGCACGCGCCTGGCCATGACATGGGACAGCAAGATCTCGTTCGTGCTGACCGAATCGCTGGCCATCAAGGGCATCAAGCCGCTCGACGTGATCAGCGAAAACGAATCGACGACGCGCAACGATGAAGAGCGTTTCGACGGCGACATGATGCTGATGACAGGCGAGCTGTCCAAGATGATGGCCGATATCGTCGAGGCACTGGGCGGCGAAGCGAAGGCGTAATACCCATCTTGCATGGGGCGGATGCAATCTGTCCTGTCTTGACAACAGCCCGGCCGTGAAAGCGCCCGGGCTGTTCTTTTTTTGACATTATTTATGATTGGAAATGTATCATTTCAGTATCTAAATTTTTGTAAAAAATAATGACGACCTCTCTCCTGGGCGCCTGGCGCGCTCCTGCTGGCGCGCTGGCGTTGGCCTGTGCTTTCCTCACTGGTTGCGGCGGCGGAGGGGGCAGCGACAGTCCCGCGCCCGTGGCCGTGCAAAACGCGGCGCCTGCGGCCAGGCTGGCGCTGGCCGGGCAGCTGACCTCGGCTGCCGGCAGCGGCGATGCGGCCACGTTCGTCGGCGCCGAAGTCAAATTCGACGCCAGCGCCAGTACCGACCCGGAAGGCGATGCGCTCACTTTCAGCTGGACCTTGACCAGCAAACCCGCCACCAGTACGACCGCCATCAAGGGCGCCGGCTCCGTGGTGACGGTCACCCCGGACGCCGCCGGTACCTATGTCGTCACTGTCCGCATTACCGACGCCAAGGGCGCCTATACCGACAAGGCGGCCAACCTGGTCGTGGTGGCCAACGCGGCGCCCGTCAGTGCGGTGGCCGTCAGTGTCAGCTATGCGGCCGTGCCGACCGTGGCGGCGACCCGCAACGTCACCGTTGGCGCGACCATCCTGTTCGACAGCAGCAGCACGCGCGATGCCGAGGGCAATGCGGTGGTGACGTCGTGGGACCTGGTCGAGAAGCCGGCAGCGAGCAAGGCCAGCCTGGCGATCGAGCCGAAGTCGGCGCGCCTGGCCACCGATACCGCCGGCGTGTACAAGGTGCGCGCCCGCGCCACCGATGCCCGCGGCGCCTACAGCGAAACCGTGTATCCGTTCGAGGCGTTCGGCACGGCGCCGCAAGTGGTCGTGGTGACGACGATCGATACCAGCACGCCGGTCAACGATGGCGGCAGGACGGTCAGCGCGACTGCCGGCTACCTGCTCTCGCTGAGCGGCACAGGCAGCAGCAATCCGGACACCGGCACGCTGGCCTACGCGTGGACCCTGGTGTCGAAACCGGCGGGCAGCGTGGCCAGCCTGGATACGGCCACGGGGCCCTTCGCGCAGATGACGCCGGACCTGCTGGGCGACTATCTCGTCAAGCTCGTTGTGACGGCCCCATCCGGCATCGCCAGCAGCTACGTGACGACCGTGTCCGTGAAAAACCGCCGGCCGGTCGCCGCCATCGGCAGCAATGCCACGCCGGTGGCCCTGCCCAGCGGTCCGACGCTGCGCCTGCCGGCCAATACCACGGTGACCCTGCGCGGCACCAGCAGCCTGGACGCCGACGGCGATGCGCTGACGTACCTGTGGACACTGGCCGCGAAACCGGCCGGCAGCGCCACGGTACTCTCCGGTACAGACAAATCGACGGTCCAGCTGACGACCGACCTGAGCGGCTCGTACCAGGTCGTCTTGCGCGTCACCGACCCGTCCGGCGCCTATTCCGAACAAACCGTGACGATTGCCAGCGGCAATGCAGCGCCGGTGGCCGTGGTGGACAAGAGCAGCATCTCGGTGCTGGCCGGCGTGGCCAGCACGGCCAGCGCCGAACTGAGCTACGACGACGATGGCGGCGTGCTGACCTACAGCTGGGCGCTCGATGCCAAACCGGCCGCGTCCAGCGCCACGGCCAGTTCCAGCTCATCCAGGCTGGTGTTCACGCCGGACGTGGCCGGCACGTATGTCGCCTCCGTGACGGTCAGCGATGGCAAGGCGAGCAGCGTCGGCTACGTGACGTTCAAGGCTTTGTCCGGCACGGTCACCACCACCAGCCTGTCGTTCGCACCCGTGTATTCCCGCTACAGCCGCGGCCTGGACCGGATGGTCCTGGTGTCGACCGGTCCGGACCTGCTCAGCATTGTCGATCCATTTACCGGCACGCTGCGCCAGGTACCGCTGCCGGGCCGCGTCAAAGCGCTCAACCTGAGCCCGGACGGCAAGCTGGCGGTGGTGCTGCTTGAGGGCGTGATCAGCCTGGTCGATATCGACACGGCCACCTTGCTGCACTCGAGCGCGACCGGCGGCGCGCAGTCGGAAGCGTTCGTCACCAATACCGGCCTGGTGTACCTGATGGGACAGTCGAATGGGGGATGGACCGATCCGAGCATCTCGGTCATCAACGGCAGGACCGGGCTCGACCTGACGGCAACGCTGGGCCAGGGCTACTCCTCGGGGTATTTCTACGGCACGATGCGCGGCGTCTATGCGCCGGCCAAGCGCAAGGGGTTCGTCATCTCGGAAGGCTTGTCGCCGGCCGATATCAGTTACTTCACGCTCGATGCGAACGGCAAGGTCGCGACGACGGGCGATTCGCCGTACCACGGCGATTACGCCATGTCCGGGCCGCTGTTCCTCAGCGCCCGTGCAGACCTGGTGTTTACCGGCCAGGGCACGTACTTCAACACCGACACCCTGGCCTACGCGGGCAAGCTCGCCATGACGGGTACGGTCGCTTCCCTGAGCCACTCGGCGGCGGCGGATGAAGCCATCGTCATGGGATCGGTCGGGACGTATGGCTACAACAACGGCGTCTACGGTTACCAGTACACCTATGAAGCGAGTTACCACCGCTTTACGGGACCGCTGCTGTTTGCCGATACCGACGTTGCATTGCCCCTGATCGGCGGCAGCCAGAGCTACGGTGTCGCGGTGTTCCACAGTGCAAACGAAAATCACGTCGCCCTGGTGCAAACCGGCGGCGCCTCGTCCGCCACTGCCGGGCTGAAGTACTACGTGGTCTTGCGCTAAAGAAAGGCGCTGTGCGCGTTAGTTGTGCACTGTATTCCTGGTGCAGCCGAGCTTGGCTGCGGCGATCAGCCATTTGGCTGGCGTCGACAAACGGCCCGCGTCGAGCAGCCTTTGCCATCCCGAGTAATGGATTAGATAACGGCTGGCCACGCCGCGAAAACGG
>Ga0247816_10001612_pt1 | contig 11044 bp, 10 predicted proteins | sample UWRJL209509C1_FD_179930 | JGI IMG/M metagenome (GOLD analysis project Ga0247816, IMG submission 179930) | Plant litter microbial communities from Arlington Agricultural Research Station in Wisconsin, United States - UWRJ-L209-509C-1 | ecosystem: Environmental > Terrestrial > Plant litter >...
AATTTCACAACTAAACTGACTATTAAAATTTGTGCAAATTCGTGACCCGAGCGATAGCGAACGGACGAAGTAAATTTGTGTTTAAAATTGATTTATAATATTTGTTTCCAGATGGTAGCATAGCTATGAGAAAAATTACAGTTCAGGATTTTTAATTTTTAATTCCAAATTTTTAATTTTAAAAATATGTTTAAAACATTTCAAACCTATAAACTTTTGTTTGTACGATTAATTCTAATTATTGCAGCGATAGAAATTTCGATTTATTTTTTTAAAATCGATTTGATTTTTACGGGCATATTTGGTCTTTTTATTGTTTTTCTGCTTATTCGCGAAATGTATTTTTATGTTCGAAATTTTGTTTTGCTTTACGATAAAACCATCTCTTCGATCTTGCAAAATGATTTTACATCCGATTTTACCAAACATAAATTCAATAGAAGTTATAATGATTTATTTCATTTATACGACACTTTAAAAAACAAGCAAAACGAAGAGGTTTCAAAAGATATAATTTACCGTTCGATTCTAAATAATATTGAAACGGGAATCATCATTTTGCAAAAACAAGATTCAGATTGGAATATTTTCCTGATGAATGAATATTTCTCCAAACAGTTTAATGTTCCAAAAGTTTCAAAGTGGAAATACCTCAAAAATCAATTGCCTTCGTTATGCGAAATTATTGAAGAAGATGATTTTCAGGAAATAAAAACATCCATAGAAATCAGTATCAATGAACAAAATAAGCAAACGTTTGTTTTGCAGGCTTCGCGAACAGAAATTTTCGAGAAAGATTATTTTATTGTTTTATTAGATTCGATTCAGAATGTGGTCGAGAAAAAAGAGAAAGACGCCTGGGTAAATTTGATGAAAGTCATTTCGCATGAACTTTTAAATTCGATAACACCAATTCGTTCTATTTGCCAGAATCTGCAGGATTTGGTGGAGCAGGATTCTTTATCGGCAGAAGATTTGGAAGATATAAAAAACAGTGTTGAAACGATGTTGAGACGAAGTGACCATTTGCAAAAATTTGTAGAAGGATATCGAAAACTCGCCATGCTGCCTTCGCCTAAAAAGGAAGAAATAGAATTACAAGACTTGATAGATAATTGTTTACAAATCATGAATCCGTTATTTAAGGAAAATCAGATTGAAGTTTTAAGTAACATAGCTTTTAAACGTTGGATAAATGTCGATTCACAGCAAGTAGAACAAGTTTTGATCAATTTGCTGACAAATTGTATTTACGCTGTAAAAAATGCCGAATTAAAACAGATTATCATTTCGGCGGAAGCCAAAGAAAACAGAATTTTTATTAAAATTTCAGATAGTGGAACCGGAATCGAAAAGGAAATCGAAAACAAAATTTTCCTTCCGTTTTTTACCACCAGAAATGAAGGAGCCGGAATTGGTTTGACTTTATCTAAAAATATTATCGAAGCGCACGGTGGTTATATTTCGTTTAAAACGGAAGAGGGGAGAACTGTTTTTGAGATTTGTTTGGTTGAATAAGTATTTTAATTTGAATTAATTGTAGTAATTTTTTTATTACATTAGCTTGATTAAAAGCTATTTATGATAAACAAATAACCAATGGATAAAAAACCACTATCAGATTTAACAGACCAGGAATTATTACAAGAAGCAAAAAAAAGAAAATCAGCTTCAATTACCAATGCATTTTTAATTGGTTTTTTGATTGGAGTTGTATTTTATAGTGTTGTAAAAAATACATGGGGATTTCTTACGCTGATTCCTTTGTTTCTTGCTTATAAATTGATTAACAATTCAAAATACGAGAAAGAAGAATTAGAAAATCTTTTGAAGGAGCGAGGTTTGAAATAAATAATAGATCTTGTTGTCTTTACGAATTAATTTCAGAAGTATTTAGAAAACGATAATATTCTTTTATTTTAGTTTTTAATCTTTCAGCCAAATACTTGTTTCCGTCTTTTAATTCATCGAGTATGATTTCAGCTTCTTCTATGTATTTTAACTTTTTTTCGTCTTCCCAATAGTAGGGAGGCTGATACAAATTTGAAATTCGATCGGCCATTTTAACAGCCCAAATCTCTATAGGTTGCTCTTTAATTCTTTTAAGGCTGTCAAGCATTTTTTCAATTTGTCCCTCGATTTTGTCATTTTTTGTAAGAGCAAGAACTCCACTTGCAACTTCATGACCAAAAAGTTCATGTATTTTTTCATAGCTCGCCGAAGTGTCTTCAATAGTATCGTGTAGAATTGCGCATTTAATAGCTAAACCAGAATTCATATTTTCTGTTGATTGAATAGCATTTAGAATTTCAAAGACAACACTTCCAATATGATTTATATATTCAACTTGTTCTCCATCTTTAAGACCGCCATATTTTTGTCCATTATGTAATTTCGAAGCTAGCTGCCAAATTTCCTGGATTTCATCTATTGACCAATATTTTTGTTTTTCCATATATATAATAAATTAAGGCTTGTATGTTTATGGTAAAATACAAAAATATTCGGAATATCATGAAGTAATTGTGTAGTTTTCCGAAATATATATCCTTTAATAAAGTTGTTTTCTGGTTCTTCTATACAATAGGAACTCCTATCCAATGAAATATAAAAATTAGTGCGATAGTTATTCCAATACTGCACAAAGTTAGAAGACGCCAATAAGTAGATCTTCCATACCCAAATCGCCAAATTCTTTCACCAGTTTCTTCCCGGTTTGATTTTAAAGTTAATTTCGCAAGTATAAATGTTGAAATGATAAAGATCAAAATTGTAATTAACCAAAATTTAATCATGATTTTATGTTTTTTAAAATGCTGTTAAATTTACTCAATTTTTTTCAAAATCGCTGATTATGAGTACTCATTATTTTATAACACATATCAACTGCATATCAATCTGTATCTGTACGGGACTTACAAAAATATATAAGCAAAAAAGCTTCTTAATTTCTAAGGAGTTTTTTGTTGTTCCTTACAGCACTATTTACGAGACCATTTCATGCAGGATTTGAAGAAACTTTCTAATAGAAATGTTAATTTTTTTTATATAGTATTTAAAAAATTAATAAAACGTTGTACAAATAGTCTTATATTCGCTTTTAAATAAAAATCCAGTTTACGGTATAAATCCAGCCGTAATTAATCTCATTGAAGCCGTTTTATGGCTTTTATAGAAAGTTGTGTATCGCTTTCTAGCGAGAGCGACAACGATAAAAAATAAATTTAAAAAATGACATTCATTAAAACAATTTCTACATTTTTAATTACACTTTTATTAGTAACCAATACTTTTGCGCAAGAATCTAAACATAAAACTAAAATTTTATTAATCGGGACAATTCACTTCGAAACGCCTCATTTAGATGCACATGAATTAAAAACAGACGATTTTTTAGCTCCTAAAAGACAACAAGAACTGGAAGAATTGACTGGAATTTTAAAACAAACAAATGCTGATAAAGTGATGATAGAAAAACCATTTAATCAACAAAAGCAAATTGATAGTTTGTATAAGGCGTATTTACAAAATAAGTATAAGTTAACCGTTTCTGAGCGAGAGCAAATTGGTTTTAGATTAGCTAAAAAATTAAATTTAAAACAGGTAAATTGTGTAGATATTTTTTATGGAATGACACATGACAGTTTACTTTCTGTAACTGCTAAAGAAAAAAATCAGTTGTATTTATTAAAAGAATTAGGTACTAATGCAAATAACTTAAAACTTGAATTCGATAGCGTAGTAAAACGCAATTCAATAACCGAAGTACTAAAATATATAAACAAAAAAGAGCTTTTGCAGAAAAATTTATCATTGTACTTAAAATATATTGCAAAAGTTGGAGCAGGAGAAAATTATATTGGTGCAGAAGCAGTGTCTGATTGGTATTTGAGAAATTTAGCAATTTATTCTAATGTAATAACTCAAATAAATGCAAATGATAAATACGTTATACTAATATTTGGACAAGGCCATATTCCTATATTAAAACACTTACTACAAAATAATGACGACTTTGAAGTTATTGAAGTAAATAGCGTACTAAAATAAACTGCCACGAATAGATAGAGTTAAAATTACAAAACCAAAATATGCAAGAAGAAATAACCAAACATTCAGAAAAAATTTATAAAACTGTGAAAAATTCAGAACACACATTGGGAGAGAAAGTAAAAGAAATCATTATAGAAATATGCATAATCGTTTTTGCAGTAACACTTTCAATAGGATTACACAGCTGGAGTGAACACAGGCATCAACAAGAAGAGGTATCTGTGTTTCTAGTTAATTTAAAGAATGATTTAAAGATTGACATACAAAACATCGACAATGAAAAGGAAGCCTACCAAAAGTCAAACATAGCCTATGAAAAAATTTTAGCATTAACGCCTCTTCAACTTGACAGTATTTACAAGTCTAAAAATAAGGTTAATTTTCCAATTCATTCACATGGTCATACAATGAATATTGGTAATTATGAAGGTTTTAAATCAAGTGGTAAAATTGGCTACATTGAAGACGAAAAATTAAAACAGAAAATGTTAACTTATTACCAAATATTTGTACCGGCACAAGACGAAGTTGATAAAATGTACAATGATTTTCTGTTTAAGTGTTTTGATAAAATGATAGAAAATGCAGATAAACCAGAAGAAAAATTATATTCTGACCCAAAATTTAAAAAGACAATCGAATTTCTTGTCAAACTAGGTAAGAATAACATAAGGGTTTATAATGAAAACACAAAACCACTAGCAGTTGAACTTATTAAAGATATTGAAAAAGAGTTGAATAAATAAAAACGGCACACACCGTCCGTGGTTTTGCCTGCTGGCGCGAGCGTACCCCCTCATGAACATAAAGAGAATTTACAAGAACAAAAAACTCCTTAAGAAATTAAGGAGTTTTTTGTTCTTGTAAATAAAACTTACTGAAATAAAGAAGACTTAAAAATAACTTTCGAAATTTTAATTAAACGACTTCCTGAATTCCAAGGGCGAAATATCAGTTTTAGCCTTAAATAATTTACTGAAAGACTGAGAATGTTCAAATCCCAATTCATAAGCAATTTCACTTACAGAAAGTTCTGTTGTGGAAAGTTTTTCCTTGGCTTTTTCAATCAGTTTTTCGTGGATGTGTTGCTGAGTGGTTTTTCCGGTCAAAGTTTTCAAAAGGCCTCGCATATAATGAGGCGACATATTGAATTCATCAGCGAGATATTGAACGCTCGGCAATCCTTTTGTTTTGAAATCATCTCTTTCGTAATAATCATTAAGCAGGATTTCTAATTTTTCTAAAAATTGATGATGCGCTTTGTGTCGTGTAATAAACTGTCGCTGATAAAATCTTTCAGAATAATTCAAAAGCGTTTCCAGCTGAGAAATAATAATGTTCTGACTGAATTTATCAATGTTGGTTTGATATTCCTGTTTGATATTATCAGTGATTTGCTGGATTTTTATTTCCTCATCTTCAGATAAAAATAATGCTTCATTGACGGAATAATCAAAGAATTCATATTTCTTGATTGTGCTTGCCATTGGCGTATTCCAAAGAAAATCCGGATGAATCATCATCATCCATCCAGACGGATTTTTGCCGTGTTCTTCCCGGACGATGCTCAGAATCTGATTTGGAGCCATACAAAACATCACGCCTTCATCAAAATCATAATCCTGCTGCCCGTATCTATATTTATGATTCATATCTCTTTTGACAGAAATCATATAAAAATCAAATATCAAACTCTGCTTTCCACTTTCCAAAGCCACCGCCATATCTTCAAAATTTATCACACTAATGAGCGGATGTTTCGGCTTTGGCAAACCACGCAAAGTATGGAATTGAGAGATGGTTTTTATTCTTATCGGCGAATCAGACATCATTTTAGTATTTAATCAAATTTAGTGAATATAAAGGTACAGACTATTCTACCTCAGAGAAATAAACATTTTGCAAATCTTCCATCAAAGTTGGGTGTTGAGGATTCCAGCCTAATGCCGCCTTAGTTTCTTCGCTTGAAGTAGGATTATTAAGCTTTGCAAAATGTGCAAACCAGCCGAAATGTTCTGCTGCTTCATCGTTTGTTAGCGAAACAACCTGAATCTGCAATTTTTCAGCAATAAAAGCTGCAATGTCTTTAAACGGAATTCCCTGTTCTGCAACTGCGTGATATCTTGTTCCGCTTACAAAAGGTTTTTCCAAAGCTAATCGGTACAATTTTGCTGCATCTAGTTTGTGAACAGCAGGCCATAAATTACTGCCACCATTAATAATCGCAGCTTTTCTTTTATCTCTTGCAATATTAATCGAGGTTGGAACAAAACCAATTAAATCTCCTTTACCGTGAACAGATGGAGAAAGTCGTACAACGGCAACTTTCACGCCTTTTGCGGCTACGGCATCGGCTGCATTTTCTGTTGCAATTCTGGGATGTGGATTGTTTGCAGAAAGATCTTTTTCAGTTGTGATTCCGTCTTTTGAAAAAAGTGCCGTTCCTGAAGTAATGAGAAAAGGTTTGTCTGTTCCCAATAAAGCTTCGCCTATTGTTTCAATCACTTTTCCATCAAGTGTACACATTTCCTCAAATCTTGTAAAATCGTGAACAAATCCTAAGTGAACCACTGCATCTGAAGCGATAGCTCCTGATTTCAAATTTTCAAAATCGTTTAAATCTCCGCGATGTGCTTCTGCGCCGGCGGCAATCAATTTGTTTGCTGATTCTTCCGAACGAGCCAATCCCAAAACCTGGTGTCCATTGGCTAATAATTCCTGTACTACGGCAGTTCCTATAAAACCTGTAGCGCCTGTAACAAATACTTTCATTTTGATATAATTTAATGAAGCAAAGTTCAAGTTTCGTTTATGTACTCTTGTAGCCGAAAAGTATTTTCTTGTAGCCGAAAAATTTAATTAAATGAGGAAAAAGAATATCTTATATATCAAAAAAGATGGATAATCTTTCGCCTGCTGGTGTGAGTGTCTCGTTCGTTAACGCAAAATCTACAAAAAACAAGACATAACAAAAACTCCTTAATTTCTTAAGGAGTTTTTACTTTTTTGAAAAGGTTAATTTCCTTTTATTATTTTTTCGAGATATTCAACTTTATCTTTTCTTCGTAAAACAAAAAAGAGACCAGGAAGTCTCTTTTTTGAATTAATATATCGTTTAATTGTAGTTATTTATTCAATAATTTTTCAAGCCTTGCCATCATTTCATCTTTCTCTTTCAGCATACGCTCGTATAAAGCAATCTTTTCTTCGTGAAGTTTTAAAACCTCTTTTACAGGGCTAAATGTTGGATGAATGTTAATTGCAGAAGCTCCATCTTTAAAATCTGAAAAAGTATTAGAAATAATATTTACTGCTTGCTCTTCATCAAAATTCTGAAAAGCTTCCACAGGAATTTTTAATGCGTGCGAGATTTGATTAAGAATATTATCTTCAATTACATCTTTTTGTTCCAGCATAGAAATTTTCTTCTGATTCCAATCATTTCCCAGATCAAAAGCCAATGCTTCTTGTTTGATGCCTAACATTTCTCTGAAGCGTTTTACGTTTCTTCCCTGATGTATTTTCTGTTCCATAATGAATATCAATTTTTCTACAGGCTCAAAGATAAAACCATTTGTATTAAAAATGCTGAATTTCACAGATAAATCTTAGACAAAGATATGTACACAATCTTGTCAGAAATGACAAATACTTTGTGGAAGAAAAATAAAGCCATAAAAAAAACTCCTTAATTTCTTAAGGAGTTTCTTGGTGGGCTGTCAGGGACAACAATCGAACACTTGATACCTATCTTGACATTTTTCGAAAATATAAAATGAAGCGGTTTGTATACGTCTTGGCGATTGCCGAGGTTGGGGACTTTCGAAGCCGACTATTTTCGGTTTAACGTAAATGTAGTAAAAAAAGCTAATTCCACTAAATTCCCAATCTTGGCAAACGGCGGAAGTTGTTATTTCAACTCTTCTTTCCATTTTTCCATTTTAGAATTCCAAAGTTCTTTCGTTTTTTGAGTATTTTGCTTGTCAATTGCATTTTGTAAAATTGAGAGACAGGAATTATCTTTTTTTAAATAAACTGTTTCTGCTTTATCGTTTAGAAATGCTGCAATATAAAAATCTTGTAATTTTTTGCCATTGTGTATGGCTTTGTCAATCGAGTCTATAGATTCATCAAAATTTTGTTTTCCACGTAGTACTTTGCACATATTCTGTAAATAAAAAGGTTCCTCTTTATCTTTAATTTCTTTGGAGAATTCGAAAGCTTCATCATATTGTTCTGATGCTATATACAAATCAATAAGTTGTTTCCTTTCATAATCGTTTTGAAAGTCAATTGTTTTAAAGTATTTTTCTGAAGTTTTAAATATAATTTCCATTTGATCTTTATCTACAACTTCATCTTCTTTGTCTGAGTATTTAAACATTTTATATTGACTGAGCTTAATCTTTGCATATGCAAATCTTAAATTTCTATTATTTTCAATGTTTGATGGGAAAGGTAATGTTTCACAAATCTCATTGTATGCATCCTTTAACATATAACTTAAATGACTTGAAAGTTTTTCAACTACTTTATATGGTTGTTCGAAATTTGAGTCTAAAGAATTTAGAATTACTTTGATGAAAGTTTCAATATTATCATCTATATATTTAGTTCTAGATTTTTTAAATTCATTTCTAGCAAGTAATTCGTAGAAAGAAAGTAAAATGGATAGTGATTGATTTTTAAAATCAATATCTTTTGAAAATATATGTGCTATTTCATCCTCAGCTTTTCCAATCTCTTTATTATTAACGTATAGTCTAGCTAATTGTAACCTGCTATAATCTGCATTTTCGTCTATCTCCAAAACTTTTTCGAAATGTAGAATAGCATTTTTGTCATCTTTAATTTTTAAAAAGAATTTTCCAATGTGATGGTATAAAACAATCTTAAAAGAGAGATTGGTCGTACTTTCTAAAACACTTTTTAATTCTTCAATTACACAATTAGATTTATCATTATAAGCATCAGATTTTTTATCAATTTGGAAAAGCTCAATTTCTGATTTTTCAATAAACAATAATAGGTCATAATAATTTATTCTAATATCAAAAGTAAAATTGTTTAATTCTTGTATGAACCATTTAGGAGAATTAAATGAATCATTTGCTTGTATTAACGAATATAAAATTGATTTTTTAAGATCGTCAGTAAATGTTAAGGCTTCATATACAGATTTAATAAATTCTTTATGATTAAGTAAAAATCGATAATAATTAATAGATTTTATCTCATTATGTTTATTAAAATAGGTTTCAAGTTTTTCATTGATAATCTCATCATTAACATTGTCTATTTCGGATTTAATCGAGTCTAGTATTAACTGATGCGTATCAAAAAAGAAAGAATCTTGAATCCTAATTAATGATCTTTTTTCAAGTTCAATGATGCTTTTTTTACTTAGAATTTCATTGAAAAAGTGTCTGCTAATTTTTCTATTATTTAATTTTTTAATCCATTGCAGTTCGACATCAAGCAATTTAACAAATTTCCCAATAATTCTTTTGGATAGCTTCACGTTCTTTGAATCAGGAAAATCTTTAAGGTTTTTAATTTCATCTATTATTTCATTCCAAGAAAAATCATCGACTTCAATTGCAGATACAATAAGATTAAGTACTAGTGGATATCCACAAATTTCACTAATAATTAATTTTACTTGTTCTGAGTCAGGTTTTATTTCTGAATTGTATAGAATCTTTTCTGCTATTTCGTTATCCAGGAAAGTAAGATTATAGCTACAAATTAATGATAAATTCCTTTGAAGAGATGTTATAATACATTTAGAATTATTTTTATTTGAAGATTTAAACAATTCTACAAATTCATTTACGTTTGAATTTAAATTGTCAACAATTAGAAGTATTTTGAATTCTTGTAGAAAGTAGTCAAGATTTAATGTATTATTGAATTTACTTATATGGACAGATGATAAATTTAAAGTTTCAGTATCAAATGAGTCGCCATCTAACCAAATTACGCTATCATATTGATTTTGCAAAGAATTTGCGATACTAATTGTCAACTCAGTTTTCCCAATTCCACTAATACCAAATATTTGCAAGTAATCTTTATTCTCAATTTTTCCTATTATAGATGTTTCTTCATCTCGTTCGAAATATTTTGTTTTAAACGAAGGCAGTTTATTTGTTTGGGGAAGAATACGATAATATTCAAATGTTTTGGGCAAATAACTTAATACTTCTTCAACTTTGAGAGTGTTATAAATATTTTTTAAAATAACATTTGCAATTTTCTCTGCATCATATATCTTAACTTCGAGGTTTTGCCATTTTGCTGTAATTTCTATATGAAGTTTAGATATTTGCCCCCCTGATGCTCTTCTATTTGAGAATAAAAAAATTTCTTTACATTTCCTATGATTTACAAGACTTCTTTCTATATCGTGAATTGGTTTATTTAGATTTTCAAAATAATCAGGATCAGTACCACATTGTCCATAAAGTTCTAAATCATCAGTAATAAAATCTGCTGTATAGCCCACAGGCTTTATGTAAAGATTATGACCCTTATGTAAAACTTCTTGATTTGAAATTAGAGATAATATAGGTTTGCATAAATATTCAAAATCTGTTCCATTTAGTCTTGCAATTTCAGATACAAAAGAGTTTACGAATTGCTCGTTTAGTTTTGACATTTTGTTTTTTTTTAGATTTTTTACTATTTCCGCGAACTTATATTTTCACGTTACTTTATGTCATATTTAACTCATTCGGGATGTAATACGCTAAATAATTACAATAGTACATAAAAACAAAATACTAAGATTAATAATTTTTAATAAACGGGAATTTAATTTGATACGAGAAAATTAAACGAGGTAATTTATGAATATGACAACAAAAAACAACGCCATTGGAATCCAATGGCGTTGTTTGTCTTTGTGTGGGCGATGAGGGGTTCGAACCCCCGACCCCCTCGGTGTAAACGAGGTGCTCTGAACCAGCTGAGCTAATCGCCCTATTTT
>Ga0247816_10001613_pt1 | contig 11043 bp, 4 predicted proteins | sample UWRJL209509C1_FD_179930 | JGI IMG/M metagenome (GOLD analysis project Ga0247816, IMG submission 179930) | Plant litter microbial communities from Arlington Agricultural Research Station in Wisconsin, United States - UWRJ-L209-509C-1 | ecosystem: Environmental > Terrestrial > Plant litter >...
ATTTGACAATGTAATTAATTCTTAATTTGTTTATATATCTGAAATTCAGAAGATTCAAATTCGATTGTACTATTGTAAATGTTTTGCTCGGCTTCGGTTGACATGTATTCTTTTAACACCTTTTTTTGGTGTGCCAGAAACTTCCTTAGTTTTTAGAGTTGAATTTAAAGGATTGTGGGTAACTAATTGATCTTGTTTTCTAATAAAGTCCTTAAGTTTTTTGCGATCCTTTCTTTTTTTATAAAAGTATATTCCTATTGTAACCAAAATCTATTTTTTGAAGTGAAAATAATTTTTTGGCAATCATTTCGTCATTAACTGCATTATAAAAATGCTCGTCGAAATCACAATCAATTTTTTAAATATTTTTTTCTTTGAATAGTTGTTTATAGCTTTTGAATAATTGCGATCCTACCTTTCATAGTAAACAAGTTCCTGGCAGAAATTCCCATGAAATCTATACATGTTTTTTTGTCGTTGGATTTTTTTTCTTCACTCTCTGCTTACCTTACAAAGATTTTACCTACACTATCAATGCCCGTTTCCCGGTAAATTGTAGAGAAAATCCATTCGCTCTTGCCAGCATAAAATAATTGTTATCGATTTTAGTCAGACTGTCAGCCTTTAATAATGCAATTATAGCATCATCATTCAGGTCGTATTGGTGTAACAATGTGTGCCTAATCATGCATGTTTTATTGTCTGTATTGTTTTTTGAGTTTTATAAAGATAAGTTGTATTAGTAAGTGCTCTCTTAGGTACTGAACTTAATAAATTATTTACATCTTACGTAATTTGTAAAGCCTATATGTTTTAATTCTTCTACAAAATCATTGTCTTTGCACCACTTTTTAAAAACTACATTTTAAAATTCACTTATCACTCCATAATTCCTATTCAGGAAAGAGATAATATCATAATGAGATGAAGATGTAGTTTATGAAATCATTTATCACTTAAGATTACCAGTTATTTATAATAAAATTTTTATACATGAAAAACTTTACTATTCGCATTAAATTTATTTTTTATTTTCTTTTGCTGTTATCTGCTTGTGCACATGCTCAACCGGGGAAGGATGGTGATGTAACTATTACGGATGTAAATACTGTTTTAAACCGTTATACAAGAGCTGCCGTTGATATAGCAGCAGGCTCTACTACTATTACGGTTACAAATATTAATGATCTGAATAGAAATTCACCATCATATTTACCAGGCGGATTTGTAACAAATAATTCCGGGTTTGTATCTAATGTTTTATCTCCCGGAGATTTAATTATTATATATCAGGCCCAGGGAGCCAGTATCAATAATAGTGATACAATGGGATATGGTTCCGTAACAAATTATAATGGAGCAGGTACTTATGAATTAGTGTATGTTGAGAGTGTATCTGGCAATACCATTACCCTATCGTGTGAGACAAAAATGTCTTATAATGTAGCAAGATATGTACAGATTATCAGAGTGCCGCAATATAATACGATTACAGTAAATGCCGCAGCCTCAATTGTTGCAATACCTTGGGGAGCGCCTTCTTTTGGAGGAGCTGATGCTTCTGCCATAGAAAGAAGAAGAGGAGGATTTAATGCTTTTTTTGCTAATAATGTCATTAATAATGGAAGTATAAATGCCAATAATGCTGGTTTTAGAGGAGGAACAATTGATAATCTTACGTCTGCTGCTAGTGCGGCCTTTGTAAGTAGTTTTTTCTCTTCTTTACAACAAGATGGAGCTGAAAAAGGAGAAAGTATCGCAGGTTACAGAACGGATTATGATATTTTAGGAGGCAGATATGGTCGTGGAGCTGCAGCCAATGGTGGTGGTGGTGGAAATGGTCACAATGCAGGTGGCGGTGGCGGAGCCAATGGCGGAAATCCTGCTGACTGGTTTAGAGGTGCTGGAGTTATGAATGATTTTGGTGATTGCGGATCACCTGGTGCCTGGATTTTTGATCCAAATTTTATAGCAAACAGCAATGCATTAACCAGTTCATCTGGTGGAGGTCATGGTGGATATACTTATTCAGCTAATAATTTAGACGCATGTACTGTCGGGCCTTCATACCCTGCAAATTTTATTGCACCTGGAATTCCTGCCGCAAATTTGGTCAATAGCACTTGGGGTGGAGATTCAAGGGATGCATTAGGAGGATTAGGAGGGAGGCCAGTGGTCCCCTTAGATTTTAAAAATCAAATCTTTTTTGGAGGCGGCGGTGGTGCTGGTGATGGAAATAACAATGCAAATTCTGATGGCGCTGACGGAGGTGGAATTGTTTTTGTAATTGTTTCAAATGGAATCACCGGAAACGGTACAATACAGGCAAATGGAGAAAATGCACTAAACTCATCAGGTGGTCATAACGATGCACCAGGAGGCGGAGGCGGAGGTGGAACTGTTTTGATTCAATCTAATAGTATTGCAGCTACCCAAATCATAAACGCAAATGGCGGTAATGGTGGATCCCAATTAATAACTGGTTCAGAAGGAGAAGGACCAGGAGGCGGAGGCGGAGGCGGAGTGGTTTCCGTTAATGCTGCGACTGACAGTTCTTTAAAAACTATTACTGGAGGTATCAATGGGCGAACTACTTCAACATCATTGACAGAGTTCGCTGCCAATGGTGCTACAAGTGGTAATACCGGGTCAATATTGGCAATTCCTGTGAATTTAAATTCTTCTATATGTTTATCAACTGATATCAGTATAAATAAGTCCGTTGATGTTGCGAGTGTACTTCCTGGTGATACGGTTGTTTTTACAATAGAAGTCACAAATAATGGTCCAAAAAATGCAACTGGCGTCAAAGTAGCAGACAACATCCCTGCAGGTTATACGGTTACAAATGTTATTGCAAGCGCAGGTACCTGGACAGCACCTGAATGGGAATTAGGAAACTTAGCTACTGGTATCTCCGAAACATTAATGATAACCGCGACTGTTAATGCAACTGGTCCTTACCTGAATACAGCTGAGGTTACGAGTGATTTTGATTCAAACCTGACCAATAATACATCCAGTGCCGGTATCACTTTGTTACAGTCTGATTTAAGCATACTTAAAGCAGTAAATAATAATACTCCTATTGGTGGCAGTCAGGTTACTTTTACCTTAACTGCCAATAACGCGGGTCCAGATGATGCTACAGGTGTTGTAGTAAATGATGTGCTTCCAACGGGATACACTTTTGTAAGTGCAGCATCTTTAGTTGGAGCTTATGACAATGCCACTGGAATTTGGACAATTGGTAATCTAGCTAACGGTGCTTCTGGAACTTTAACTATTACTGCAATAGTGAAAACTACTGGCGATTATGAAAATACAGCACAAATAACTTCTAATAGCAATGATCCTAATACTGTAAATAATACAGCGAAAGTAACTCCTGTACCACAAATATTACTTCCCTTTAATTGTAATGATGGTGCCGGATACATATTGACTAATTCGGGTCCTAGTAATAGTTTTGTTACAAGTTTACGAAAATTCAATCTTTCAACAGGTCAGCCGGAAGTTATAAAGAACCCTCTTTTATCAACAGGAAGCCAATTTATTAATGGAGTGGGCTATAATAAATTAGATAATTATATTTATGGATTTCGTTATAATACCAACCAAATTGTTCGAATAGGAGCTGACGGTGAAATACAATTATTAAATGTCACTGGTTTGGCAGGTGCTTATCCTGCAGGAGACGTGAGTGAAGATGGTGTGTTGTATTTATATGGTGAAAATAAATTTGTTACCATAAACCTGAATCCTGAAGCTGCAAATTATTTGGTTGCTCAAACAAAATTAAATTATACTGATAAAATAAATGATTTTGCATTTAATCCGATTGATAAAAATATTTATGCCGTAACAAGTGATAGTAACCCAACAACTTTACTGAAGTATAATATCATATCTAATACCGTCACTTCCTTAGGCACTGTGACAGGTTTGTCAAGTGCATCTTATGGAACTTCCTTTATGGACAGTCAGGGTAATTTATTCGTAGGGAATAATGCTACCGGTAATATATATCGCATAGCGAATACCCAGAATATTATTGCAGGAACAGCTATAAGTACAACGTTATTCTCATCAGCACTAAATGGATTGAGTCCTGGTGACGGAGCACGTTGTGCAAGTGCGGATATAGCTCCAATAGCAAATAACGATCAGGCTTGTGCAATGGCTGGTGAAAACAGTACTATAAACGTATTGAATAATGATATAGCTGGTACACGCGCAATTGATCCATCAGGTGTAAGATTATTAGATGGGGTTACAGCAGTTACTTCCTTAACAATTTTAAACCAAGGTGTTTTTAATGTCAATACTACTACAGGTGTGTTGACATTCATACCAGATGCTAATTTTACCGGAACTACAGTTTCCTATATCATTTCAGATATAAATGGGATTATTTCGAGTCCTGCCACTCTTGTAGTTAACGCTATTCCAACTGTAAATGCGGGAGCATCAGTTTGTATTGGCAGTACAATAACACTATCCCCTACAACAGGAGGAACATGGATAAGTAATGATACTGCAATAGCTACTGTAACCAATGCAGGAGTTGTAACAGGGATTTCATCAGGAAATACAACATTTACTTTTACTAATACTGTAACAAACTGCAGTGCTACTACTAATTCAGTAACCATAAATGAAGTTCCAGGCATTCCAACAATTGTTGTAACAGGGCCAAGCTGCACCAAAGCAGCAAGTAATATTTTAAGTGTTTACGACAGTAATTTAACCTATACGTCTTCTCCTGCAGGATTATCAGTGGGAGCATTAGGTGAAATTACAGGAGGCGTTGATAACACATCATATACTATTACAGCATCCAATTTGGCAAATTGTCAGGCTACTTCGGCTAGCTTCATTTACAATGGGAAACCACAATTACCACAACCAACTGAACCAGCCAAGGTAAATTGTTGGGACACTTTTACTTTTGATACGACAACTTGTACCTGGGTAAATAATAATACTACACAACCAGCTGAACCAGCCAAGGTAAATTGTTGGGATGCATTTACTTTTAATACGGCAACCTGCGCTTGGGACGTGACAGGAGCACAACCTGCACAGCCAACAACAGCTTGTTATGAAACAGCAACTTTCAATACTATAACCTGCGTTTGGGATGTAACAGGAACACAACCTGTACAGCCGACAACAGCTTGCTATGAAACAGCAACTTTCAATACGGCAACCTGTGCTTGGGATGTAACGGGAACACAACCTGCACAGCCAACAACAGCTTGTTATGAAACAGCAACTTTCAATACGACAACCTGTGCTTGGGATGTAACGGGAACACAACCTGTACAGCCAACAACAGCTTGTTATCAAACAGCGACTTTCAATACGGCAACCTGTGCTTGGGTTGTAACAGGAACACAACCTGCAGAGCCAACAACAGCTTGTTATGAAACTGCGACTTTCAATACGACAACATGTGCTTGGGACGTGGCGGGAACACAACCTGTACAGCCAGCAACAGCTTGTTATGAAACAGCCACTTTCAATACGACAACCTGCGCTTGGGAAGTGACGGGAACACAACCTGTCCAGCCAACAACAGCTTGTTATGAAACAGCGACTTTCAATACGACAACCTGTGCTTGGGACGTGACAGGAACACAACCTGCACAGCCAACAACAACGTGTTATGAAACGGCAACTTTCAATACGGCAACCTGCGCTTGGGACGTAACGGGAACACAACCTGTCCAGCCAACAACAGCTTGTTATGAAACAGCGACTTTCAATACCACAACATGCGTTTGGGACGTGACGGGAACACAACCTGTACAGCCGACATTAGGAAATATCGTGCAGCCAACATGTGCTGTAGCCAATGGAAGCTTCGAAATAACAAATTATGATGCGACATATACGTACACAGCTAATCCATCAATTGGGGTTACTATAGTTGGATCAAAAGTAAATGCTCCATCTGGTACATATAGTTTGAGTGCTTCTTTATTTGGATGTTCATCTATTGCGTCATTAGATGTAACAATCAATTCAAAAATATGCGCAACGAATGATGATTTCAGCACAACTCCTGTAAGCGGCGGAGGCAGTACAACAACTGTGATCAGCAATGATACCTTTAATGGCAGTCCGATTGTAATTGGAAGTAATCCTGGCGAAGTAATTCTTACCGGAACAATAGTTCCGACAGGTCTGACACTAAACCCTGACGGAACGATTACAGTGGATACTAATACACCATCAGGAAATTATACCGTCGAGTACGAAATTTGTGAGTCAGGGGCAATTCCTGCAAATTGTGCGACTGCAACAGCCACGGTTGTAGTAGTAAATGCAATTGTCGCTGCTAATGATGGGATAGTTACTGTTGACGGAATTAATGGGGAATTATCATTTATCAATATCTTAAGTAATGACAGCTTTAATGGAATGACTATTAATCCTTCAGAGATTACGATATCTTCCAATAACATTCCAACTGGAATAACATTAAATGCTGACGGAACTTTAGACATAGCACCTAATACAGCTGGAGGAAACTACACATTCAATTATCAAATTTGTGAAATTGGAAATCTTAATAATTGTGCAACTGCTGAGGTTACTGTTTTTGTTGAGTCTCCAGCGATTGCATTAATCAAAGAAGCTGTGTTTAATGATGAAAATAGAAATGGTGTCGCCAATGCAGGGGAAACAATAACTTACTCTTTCACAATTGCCAATACAGGAAATATTCCATTAATGAATATAACCATTTCAGATCCATTGCCAGGTGTCATTTTAAACGGAGGACCTATAACATTAGGAGTTGGTCAAATTGATAAAAGTTCATTTACCGGAGTATACACTATAACTCAAAATGACATCAACAAAGGTGACGTTTCTAATCAGGCGACTGTATATGGTGAAACTACTTCTGGAATAGTGGTTAATGACCTGTCTGATAATACTGATGTGACTAATGATCAGCCAACGGTACTTTCACTAGATGGCTGTAAAATCAAAGTATTCAATGCGTTGTCACTAAATGGGGATAGCAATAATGAAAGATTCTACATTCAGGGAATCGAATGTTATCCGGATAATACAGTTGAAATTTACAACAGATGGGGAGTATTGGTTTTTGAAACGAATAATTATGACAACAATACTCATGTTTTCAAAGGATTTTCGGAAGGAAGAGTAACTGTAAAAGAAGCAGATGGTCTGCCGGCAGGAACCTATTACTACATCCTGAAATACAAGGATAATAATTCGAAATCAAACCAACAGGCAGGTTACCTATACATTACAAAATAAATAATGGTGGCTTAGATTTTTGAGTCTGAGCCACTATTTAAAAACATAAATTATGAAAAAAATTATTCTGTTTTTTCTTTTTTCTTCATGTGTTTTGCAGGCACAGCAAGATACTCAGTTTACACAATACATGTACAACACGACCAATATTAATCCTGCTTACGCAGGTTCGCGAGGGGTCATGAGTGTTTTTGGATTATATCGTACACAGTGGGTCGGATTAGATGGCGCTCCTGAAACCAGCAGTTTTTCAGTAAACACACCAATAACAAATAGTAACCTTGGAGTAGGGATATCAGTTATTAATGATAGGATAGGACCAACAAATGAAAATACTTTTTCTGCGGATTTATCTTACACTATCCCGGTTTCAGCCTCTTCTAAGCTATCATTCGGTATTAAAGGTACGGCGAATCTGTTTAATCTGGATCTTAATAAATTAAGTCCGGAACATCAGGGAGATCGACAGTTTCAGGATTTAGACAATAAGTTTTCACCTAATATTGGAGCAGGGATTTACTGGCATTCAGACAAGGCGTATGTGGGTTTATCTGTACCTAATTTTATTGAAACAAACCGTTTTAGTGATGATGATACCGCCATTTTTAAAGAGAAGATAAACTACTACTTTATTGCAGGATACGTGTTTAATTTAGATCAATACGAATATATTAAATTCAAGCCAACAGTCTTAACCAAAATGGTCGATGGTGCCCCTTTGCAGGTTGATCTTTCCGCCAATTTTTTGTTTAATGATAAGTTTACGGTTGGTGCAGCTTACAGATGGAGTGCAGCCTGGAGTGCAATGGCTGGTTTCCAGATTACCGATGGATTGTTTTTGGGATATTCCTATGATCGTGAAACGACTAATTTAAGTAATTATAACTCCGGATCCCATGAGATATTTCTTCGTTTTGAATTCTTAAACAATTACAGCCGAATTACTTCACCTAGATTCTTCTAATCCTTTCCATTATGAAAATTAAAAAAATAGTATATACTGCATATATTCTTTTCCTGACAATAACAGGAAATTCGCAAACAAAAAGTGTAATCAAGGCAGATGAAAATTATAATAAATATGCTTATATCGATGCAATTGCTACTTATGAAAAAGTAGCAGAAAAAGGATATAAAGACGAAAAAATGTTCCAGCGTCTTGGGAATGCTTATTACTTTAATGGGGAATTAACCAAAGCGGTAAAATGGTATGATGCTCTTTTTGAAATGAACAGCCAGCAGGAACCTGAATACTATTACAGATATTCACAAGCCCTGAAAGCAAGTGGAAACTACAGCAAGGCAGATCAGGTTCTGGAAACCTTTAATCAGTTGGTGAAGACCGATAAAAGAGGAATATTATTTGAGAGCAATAAGAATTATCTGGAACAGATTAAATCCAATTCCGGACGTTTCGAAATAGCAGATGCGGGGATTAATTCAAAATATTCTGATTACGGAAGTGCTTTTTTAGATAACAAGGTGGTATTCGCATCTGCAAGAGATACTGGTGGTGTTTCCAGAAAAACATTCAAATGGACTAATAAGTCGTTTACCAATTTGTATGCAGCAGAATTAAAAGCTGACGGAACCGTTGGAGAACCTGAACGATTCGAAAAGAAAATCAATTCTAAGTTTAATGAATCGACGCCTGTTTTCACAAAAGACGGAAAAACGATGTATTTTACCAGAAACAATTTTTTAAAGGGCAAAAGAGGAAAAGACGATAAAAAAATTACCTTACTTAAATTATACCGTGCTCATTTAATTAATGGAAAATGGGAGAATATCACCGAACTGCCATTTAATAGTGATTTGTATAGTGTAGCACATCCGGCTCTAAGCCTGGACGAAAAACAACTCTATTTTGCTTCTGATATGCCGGGAACTATTGGTCAGTCAGATTTGTTTAGTGCAGCAATCAATAGTGATGGTACTTTTGGAGCCCCGCAAAATCTGGGAGCAGGAATTAATACCGAGGGAAGAGAAACTTTTCCATTTGTATCCGGTGATAATGAATTGTATTTTTCAAGTGACGGCAGACCGGGTTTAGGAGGTCTTGATGTATTTGTTGCCAAAATAAATTCAGATACTGGTATTGGAGAGATTCAAAATATTGGAGCTCCGGTTAATACGACACAAGATGATTTTGCTTTTATTATAAACAGTGAAAACAGAAGCGGGTTCTTTTCCTCCAACAGAGAAGGTGGAGTTGGCTATGATGATATTTACCGTTTTACGGAAACTAAAAAGTTAGTGTGCAATCAGACTTTAGCAGGTACTGTAGTTGATTTGGAAAGCGATAATGTTCTTGAAAATGCACATGTAAAGTTACTTGATGAAAAATTTCAGGAAGTGGCACAAATTACGACAGGCAAAGACGGAAATTATTCTTTTGAGGTAAAATGCAATGAGAAGTATTATGTCCGTGCAGAAAAAGAGGATTTTGAAACCAAAGAAGTGTCAGTTATAATGGATGCTACTGACGGAATAAAGAATCTGAAACTGCCTCTGGAGAAACGAATCAAACCAATTGAGGTTGGAACCAATTTGGCAAAAACATTAGATATCCCAATTATTTATTTTGACTTAGACAAATCATTCATTACCAAAGCTGCAAAATTCCAATTGGAGAAAATAGTAGCTGTAATGAATCAATATCCAAGTATGAAAATTGATGTTCGATCGCATACCGATAGTCGTCAGACGGCAAAATATAATATCGCTTTATCAGAGAGAAGAGCAAAATCTACTATTGATTGGCTGATTAAAAACGGAATTGCAAAAAATAGGCTGACAGGAAAAGGATATGGAGAGACTCAATTGGTAAATCGATGTTCTGACAATACGGATTGTTCGGAAGAAGAGCATCAGTTGAACCGAAGAAGTGAATTTATCGTTTTAAACTTATAAATTTTCCTGATTAAATTTATCATTCTAATTGCCCCAGAAAGTTAGTAGCTTTTTGGGGCAATTTATTTTTTTAATAACAAATCTTCCTTTTTATTTGAGTAAACCAATCACTTAAACAGAAGATAACGGGATATCAATTATTCAAAAACAGAAGAATTTTGATAGTGCAAAAAAAGTATGTTATTATAAGTATTAAAACTCTTCTATTAAATCATTACGTATTCATCCCTAAGCTCTAAAATATAGTTATCATTAGCTTTTACTGGTGTTGCAAAATTGCTCTCCAAATAGTCTTCATAATTTAGAAGCAGTTGTTCTTCGTATGATATTGAGCGTGTTGTTGATTCTGTAGTGGTTGAAAAGTAGTCTTGAAATGTCATATAAAATCAATTTGAATTAATAGCTAAGTATTTTGAAATAATATTAAAAATACAATCTTATGATTCAGCTTGATTTATACAATTATTCGTAAACATTATTAAATTTTCATTTAATTGACTTTAGGCAAGCAGTTATTAATATTAACTACTTACCTGTCTAATTACTTCTTTGATAGAATTTGAGAAGTCAGGATTAATATATAGAAGCCCTGCCTAATTTATTAATTGAAAAGGATTTTTTATATTGTATATTGAATCCAGAGCTAAAATTGTTCTTAATCGTTCATTCTTTGTTCTGAATTTAGATTTCTACTCATTATCACAGCGAACAATCATCAGTTTGAGCTTTGTCAGGAACTTCCTGTACTACAACTTAAACACTGGCAGGTTAATTTTAGCTTTTTAGTTTGAGGATCATCTTGGTCAAAACCTCTTTTTATGCCAATCCAGA
>Ga0247816_10001615_pt1 | contig 11038 bp, 10 predicted proteins | sample UWRJL209509C1_FD_179930 | JGI IMG/M metagenome (GOLD analysis project Ga0247816, IMG submission 179930) | Plant litter microbial communities from Arlington Agricultural Research Station in Wisconsin, United States - UWRJ-L209-509C-1 | ecosystem: Environmental > Terrestrial > Plant litter >...
CCTGGCCCGACCTCGAGGGGCACGTAGTTGTTGAACGGCTCAACGGCCTTCAGGATGCGTCCCTCGGAGTTGTATACGAGACCTTCAGCCTGGAATCCGGCCTGGCCGGAGAGAAAACCCAGGTCGACGAGGATCTCGGTGCGGGTCTCGAGCTGGCCGAACCGCGACCAGTCTTCGGGTATGACGCCGGTCACATGGAACCAGGTGGTGCCCCAGGGCTTGCCCCACGGCGACCCGATGGTGAACGGGGTGAATTCCTGGCCGAGCGCCTCGGCGAACGGCACCGGTTCGTCAGGAACCTCCCACGCCGAAATCGTCAGCGGGCTGGAGGTGCGATAGAGCGCGGGGGTCACGCGTTCGCTGACGAATCGACGGATGCGGGCCCGGATGAGGGTGGTGTTGTCGTGCACGGTGGTGCTCCTTGCGTGTGGGGTCAGCCCTCGATGGCACCGGCCATGGCCGATGAACCACCGAGAACACGGGACGCTCAAAGTCGCGGGATCGACCCACCCGGTCCCGGGCACGCACAGCCCCGCACAGACCCTGGTGGGCTGTACTGTAGACCCCATTGCCGTCGCCACGAGACCAGGACGACGACCCACCCGAGGAGAACCACATGTCGGTCGGCCTACTCGCCGTTGTCGATGACATCCTGACCGCCGCCCTCAAGGCGAGCGCCAAGACCGCCGGGGTCGTCATCGACGACGCCGCCGTCACCCCGCAGTACGTGCAGGGCCTGACCCCGGCCCGCGAGCTGCACGTGGTCTGGCGCATCGCGTTGGGCAGTCTGTTCAACAAGTTCGTCATCATCATCCCGCTCGCCCTGCTCCTCTCGGCGTTCGCGCCCGTGGTGCTGCCGTTTCTGCTGATTCTCGGCGGCACCTATCTGTGCTTCGAGGGCGCCGAGAAGGTCACCGAGTGGTTCGGCGTGCATCACGCCGCCGCCGACACCGAGGTGCGCGACGAGGGCAAACTGATCTTCGGCGCGATTCGCACCGACCTCATCCTCAGCACCGAGATCATGCTCATCGCCTTGGCCAGCCTCGATCCCGACTTCGGCATCTGGATGACGCTCGGCGCGCTGGTCGTGATCGGCCTCGGCATGACGCTGCTCGTCTACGGTGCGGTGGCCCTGTTGGTGAAAATCGACGACATCGGGCTGTCGATGATGAAGAACTCCGCCCGGCAGGTTCGCCGCACCGGCGCGCGCATTGTGGCCGCCATGCCCACGGTCTTCAAGGTGATCAGCGTGATCGGCACCGTCGCGATGCTCTGGGTGGGTGGTCACCTGGTGATCACGAACCTGGCCGAGACCTTCTGGCACGGCCCCTACGACGTTCTGCACGCCGTGACGCACGCTGTCGAAGGCGCCGGACCGGTTGTCGTGTGGATCACCGACACAGCGATGTCGGCAGTGTTCGGGATCGTGCTGGGCCTGATCGTTGTCGGGATCGTTCTCGGCATCTCGCGCCTACTCAAGCGCAACCAGCCGGAGACCGTCGCGCACTGACCGAGCCGGCTTCGCGGCTAGGCAGGCGCCGCAGAGGCCGACGCAGCATTCACAGACGTCAATGCCACCCGGTCGCGGTCAGCATTCGCGCGACGACCACCGGGGCGCCGTTCATGCGTGCGGACAACACCTCGGCCTGACCCACCGCATGGCCGATCGAGAAGTCCAGCCCTACCCTCAAGTGGCTGAAGACGGTGCCCTCGGTGACGGCGCTGCACACCTCTTCTCGCAACTCCGGGGCCGGGTGCCAACGCTGGCGCCACAGGCGCACGAGCTTGCCGTCGGCAATCACCGCGCGCTTCTCGAACAGATACAGATTGGTGTACCCCATCGGGATCGATTGCCCGGGCAGATCGGGGTCGAATTTACCCAGGATGCTCGGAGACACCCCGCTGTTGGTCTCGTAGAATCGCGCGGTTTCGTGGTGCTGGGTGTCGAACACCGACGGCTCGCCGTCTAACCAGTCGGTGCCGTAGATGCAGCTGCGCAACGCAACATCGATCGTCGGGAGGGACTCGGCGTGCCATTCGGTCTTGTCTTTGATGGACAGGATGGCCGGTGCAGTCGTCATCCACCCAGTCAACAGCATCCGCCGGCTCGACGCTGCTAACCGGGTCTGCGTGCTGGTGCCACCGCCGTCGGTCGAGCCATGAGCCTGATGCCGAAGGCGATCACCCAGGCCCAGAATACGAAGTACGGCACGGTCCAGGTGAAGCCCTCCCAGGCGAAGCGCACGGCGATGAGGGCCACCCCGGCCACGATCGGCCACCAGCCCCACCACCGAGCCAACGCACGACCGCTGATCAGTGCCCAGCCTGCCGCAATGGCGAAGCTGCCGAGCGCGAGCCACGCATTGGCGAAGCCCAGGTTGCCGAGGTCGAAGGCGAAAACCGCCACGCCCGAATCGAGTTCGTCCCCGCGGTTGAACGCGGCATCCCAGCTGGCATCGATCACGCCGTAGGCGGCGACGAGCACGGCGGAGACCAGCGCCACCGTCGAGCGCCACGTGGGCTCACCCTCGGCCCGGCGCAGCAGGGTGGTCAGTGCTGCCGCGAACCAGAGGAAGGCCAGCATGCCGACCGCCGCAGTGGCCGAAGCGGCGCTAACCCACGCCGTGTCGCCATTTTGGAAGAACTCGGCGGCTTCCTCCCGGCTTGCGTCGAAGCCCGGCTCCCCCAGGGTGGAGATCGCGGTGATGGGTACGAAGATCAGGAGGGTGGCGAGGATGCCCGCGATGCCGGTCACCCGTTCGAGTTCGCGCCATGTGTCCCTCTTGCGCACCCCGCTGTCGCCGGTCATGGTGCCTCCCGTTGTCGATAGGGCGATGGGAACGCGGTCAGTATCGCGCGGGCGCGGTCACCGCGAAAGGGTGGGGGGGAAGCCGGCGACCCCTGATCAGCAGCCAGAAGATGATGGCAACCTCACCCACGAAGAGCACCTGGGCGAAGACGACGGTGAAATCGGGCACGACGGCCACGCCGACGGCATCCGCCAGGTACCCCGCCCCGGCCAGGGCGAGCAGGATACCGAAAACCCTCGCGATGAAACCGGACCGGAAGGCGAGGTAGCCGACCAGAAGCAGCGAGACGCCGAACAGGCCCAAGCTGAGCACCCAGATGGTGGTGAACGATTCCAACACGGGCAGGGCAGCCTCGGGGTCGTCGAGGAGGGAGAATCCGATCACCAGCTGGCTGACGGCAACCAGGAGCAGCACCGCGTACACCGTTCGAGCCCAGCCGGCTGCCGCCGAGAGTCGACGGTTCACGGGCCTGAGCAGGGTGTACAGGGCGCCGGCCACGAGCACGTCGAGCAGCGCCACCGCCACGAAGCTCAGCACACCCGACCAGAACAGGAGCGGGGAGCCGGAGATGTTCTGGGCGGTTTGGACGGCCTCCCCCGGCACGATCAGGATGAGGATTGCCGCGAAGTTGGCGAAGCCGCCGAGCACGGCCATGGCGGCCAGGCCGACCCCGGCGACCAGGGCGGCTGTGCGCGGCGACCAGGTGGTGAAGGCCCACCGGCGCCGGGCTGTGTCAGGTGTTGGAGAGGTGAGAGTTGTCGCGTTCACGAAGTGTCCTTACGCCGTAAGCTTATGATGTAAGCAACATATGACTACGGGGTAAGGTTGTCAAGGAAACAGTGAGGAGCATCATGGTGACGCCGGCAGGCAACGCAGGCAAGGCGAACAAAGCCGACAGGTCGTCGCGGGCTCGGCTGAGCCGGGAAGCGATCTTGCGCACCGCCATCATGCTCGCCGACTCCGGCGGCATCGACTCGCTCACCATGCGCAGGCTGGGTGAGGAACTCGGAGTCGAGGCGATGTCGCTGTACAACCACGTGGCCAACAAAGAAGCGCTGCTCAACGGCATGGTCGATGCCGTGTTCGGCGAAATCGAGCTGCCGTCGCACAGCGACGACTGGAAAACCGCGATGCGTAAGCGAGCGGTCTCGTTTCGTGCCGCTCTGACCCGCCACCCCTGGGCCACGGGATTGACCGACTCCGGCACGAATCCCGGGCCGGCCACGCTGCGGCATCACGACCGCGTCATCGGCACGTTTCGGAACGCCGGCTTCTCCGTGGCCATGGCCGCTCACGCGTTCGCCGCGCTGGACAGCTACATCTACGGCTTCGCGATGCAGGAGAAGAGCCTGCCTTTCACGACGGAGGAGGAGACGGCCGCAATGGCGCAGATCATGCTCGCCCAACTCGCCGCCAACGACTACCCGTATCTCGCCGAGCTGACCGCGGAGCACGTGCTCCAGCCGGGGTACAACTACGGCGACGAATTCCCGCTCGGCCTCGACCTCATTCTCGACGGGCTCGAGCGCTGGCTCACCCGGGCCGACGACGCCATTTCTTGACGTCGTAGCCGCGGGACTGCCCAGAGCGAGAACAACCGCTCGGCGCGCGTCGGCACGTCGAAGCCGTGCTGCGCGAGGTAGATCGCGTTGGCGCCGGTGCCGCAGCCGAGGTGGGGCCTGCTCCCTATTTTTGGGCGAGTTGCTGAAGTTGCCACTGGTGAACATCCGGGAGCCACTCCAGCGGGGCGGATGGGCCGACCCGAAAGTCCTCGGGAACGCCGCCGTCGCGCAGGGCCTGCACGTAGGCACGGTCCTGCTCGATCCGCGTTCGGAGCTGCTCCGCTCCCCCGACAGAGCCGTGACCGGGGATCACGACATCGACGCCGTCGGCCACACCGTCGAACAGGTGCAACGCGTCGAGGTAGTCCCCGATCGGATTCGCGGCCTGCAGGTCGAGAAACGGCATCAGGATGTCGGAGAGCATGTCGCCGGCGACGAGCACGCCCCGCTCCTCGATCAGCAGTGCGGCATGGCCCGTGGCATGGGCCTGATGCTCGATGATGCGAACGGCAGGGCCGTCCCAGGGAATCTGTGCGGCTTCGGCGGGTAGACCGGTGATGTAACCGAGTAGATCCATTGGGATCTCCGCGGCGAACTCCGGCGGGAGCCCCTCGGCCACGCGGGCCTTCCAATCTGCGTTCGACAGCACCTCACGGATCGACGCCGCGCAGCGGGCGGTGCCGTAGCGGGGCACGACGCCGAAGCCCGCGTGCCAGAGCACGTGATCCCAATCCGGATGGGTAGCAAATCCGGCAACCACGGGCTGAGCCAACTCGCGCAGATCGTTCGCGAGGTCGACCATTTCGTTCCGCGTGATGCCGGGATCGATGAGCAGCACGCCCGCCCGGCCCTGCACGACAACGGAGTTGCTCTGGATGAATTCGCTCTCGTGCACCAGCACGCCGTCCGCCACCTGCCTGAGCATGGGGTCCCTTCCGCTTGTGGTTTGCGATCGATTGTCGAAACGCTACTCCCGGCGGCACGAGTGCACCACGGCCGAGGCGCGGGTGAGTCGTGACATGCTGACGTTGTCTCAATACAATGAGTTTCAGCGGCCTCGGGTCCCTGACACCGCCGATTCGAGCGGCGGCCTCTCGAATTCGCGCCTGCGACTCTGATCGCACCCGGGGAGGACGACCACATGGGCATGACGGACGACGCGCCAGCCACAGCCGAGGTTCCCACCGCGCCGCCAACCGCCGGTGCGCGCACGTTCGCGCAGGTGCTCGTGAACACGGCGGTCGCCAACGTCACAACGAGTTTCCTCTGGTTCGCGCTCACCTTCTGGGTCTATCTGGAGACCCGTTCCGTGCTGGCGACTGGCATCATCGGCGGGGCGTACATGCTGCTCGTCGCCGTGTTCTCGATGGCATTCGGCACGATCGTGGACCGGCACCGCAAGCACGTCGTGATGGTGTTCGCCGGCGCGGTCACCCTGATCGCCTTCAGCATCGGCGGCGGGTTGTATCTGGTCTTCCCGGAGTCCACGCTGCTCGACCTGGGCGCGCCCTGGTTCTGGCTGTTCAGCGGGATCATCCTCTTCGGGGCGGTGATCGAGAACATGCGCAACATCGCCCTGTCCACGGTCGTCACCCTGCTGATCCCCACCGAGCGGCACGCGAACGCGAACGGGCTCGTGGGCACGGTGCAGGGGCTCGCGTTCATGGTGACGAGCGTGTTCAGCGGGCTCGCGATCGGCCTGCTCGGCATGGGCTGGACGCTGCTGATCGCGATCGTTCTGTCGGCGGCGGCCGTTCTGCATCTCTTGTTCCTGCGCATCCCCGAAGAACAGCCGCAGCAGCAGGGCGAGCGGCGTCCGCTCATCGACCTGCGCGGCAGCATCACCGCCGTGCGGGCGGCCACCGGGCTGTTCGCGCTGATCATCTTCTCCACCTTCAACAACTTCATCGGCGGCGTCTACATGGCGCTGATGGACCCGTACGGCCTCGAGCTCTTTCCCGTGGAGGTCTGGGGAATCGTGCTCGGGGTCACGTCGACGGGGTTCATCATCGGTGGCCTGCTGATCGCGAAATTCGGGCTGGGGCAGAACCCGATCCGCACGATGCTGCTGCTCGTCATCCTCATGGGCGTGCTCGGGGCGCTGTTCACCATTCGGGAGTGGTGGTGGCTGTATGCCGTGGGCATCTGGCTCTACATGATGCTCATCCCGGCCGTCGAGGCGTCAGAGCAGACCGTCATCCAGAAGGTGGTTCCGTTCCGCGAGCAGGGCCGGGTGTTCGGCTTCGCTGCCGCATTCGAGTCCGCGGCTGCCCCGGTCACCGCGTTCCTGATCGCACCGATCGCGGAGTTCATCATCATCCCGTTCATGAACTCGGATGCCGGCCGCTCAGACCTCGGCTGGCTGCTGGGCGACGGCCAGGCGCGGGGCATCGCGCTGGTGTTCCTCATCGCGGGGATCGTGATGATACTCGCGGCCGTCGCTGCGTTCTTCACCAAGTCGTACCGCCGCATCTCAGCGCAGTACCTCGACCAGACCGAGTCGGTTCCGGTCGAGGGCCCGCACGATCCCACGACGGAGGCACAGCTGCGGCACTGACCCCCGGTCTGAGGAACCGAGGAATCACCCAGTCCGGGTGATTACCGAGCCACATGCACCGTCGCAAGCTGCACGACGGGACTGGGCGAGACCGCTCAGACGACCTGACGGTCACACGCCGAAAGCCGTCGTGTGCAAGAGAGGATCGCCACCATGAACGAATACCCCTCGATCGCTGACCACGGCCTGATCGGCGATCTGCAGACCACGGCGCTGGTTGCCACCGACGGCACGATCGACTGGTTCTGCAGCCCGCGGTTCGACTCGCCGAGCATCTTCGCCTCGCTCTTGGACAGCGCGCGCGGAGGACAGTTCAGAACGCGACCACGAGACAGCACCTTCGAGACCAAGCAGCTCTACTTCCCCGACACCGCCATCCTCATCACCCGCTTCCTCACCGAGAACGGGGTGGGCGAGGTCATCGACTTCATGCCGGTGACCTCAGAAACACCCAGCGACCACCACCGGCTCCTGCGGGCGGTGCGCTGCGTGCGGGGAACGTTGGCATTCGACGTGGAGATCGCACCTCGATTCGACTACGGCCGGCAAACGCACGAGGTGACGATCACGGAGGACGGCGCATCCTTCGTCGCGGGCGACAGCACCCTGACGCTCAGCCTCATCCGGGGCGTCGACGACGAACGTCCCACGAAGGTGGAGCAGACCGACGAGGGCGATCTGCGCCTCACCCTCAGCCTGAGCGAAGGTCAGATGCGCGGCGTGGTGCTCGAGACCGGCTCCGCCGAACCTCCTCATGCCATGGCCGTCGCCGAAGCCCAACGTCTGTTCGACGACACCGCACATTTCTGGCAGGACTGGGTGGGCCAATCCACCTACACCGGCCGGTGGCGCGAGGAGGTGCAGCGCTCGGCGATCACCCTCAAACTGCTGACCTACGCTCCCACAGGCGGCCTGGTCGCCGCGCCGACGGCGGGCCTTCCCGAACAGATCGGCGGGGAGCGCAACTGGGACTACCGCTTCACCTGGGTGCGGGACGCGTCCTTCTCGGTGAACACGCTGGTGCGATTGGGCTTCACCAGCGAGGCGACGGCGTTTGCCCGGTGGCTTCGGGACCGAGTGACCGAACCTGTGGGCGACGCCACCGGACCCCTCAACATCATGTACCGCATCGACGGCGACCCGCACCTGTCCGAGGAGATCATCGAGGGGTGGGAGGGGTATCGCGGCTCCTACCCGGTGCGGGTGGGCAATGGTGCCGCCGGCCAGCTTCAGCTCGACATCTACGGGGAGGCGATGGATGCGGTCTGGAACGCCGACCGCGCCGGCATGGGTATCGGCCACGCCGGCTGGCTGGCCATCTGCAACCTCCTCGACTGGCTGGCCGAGAACTGGGACCAGCCCGAGGAGGGCATCTGGGAGACCCGCGGCGGCCGCAAGAACTTCACCTACGGGCGCCTGATGTGTTGGGTCGCGTTCGACCGCGCCATCCGGCTGGCCACCACCTACGGCCGCCCGGCGCCTCTCAACCGCTGGATCACCGAGCGGGATGCGATCTACACCCAGATCATGGAGAAGGGATGGAACACCCAGCGCCGCGCCTTCGTGCAGCAGTACGGGGAAACTGTGCTGGACGCCTCGCTGCTCAAGATGACCCAAGTCGGCTTCATCTCGCCGCACGACGACATGTGGACGGACACCCTCACAGCGATCGAGGAGGAACTCGTCTCAGACAGCCTGGTCTATCGGTACGACCCGAGCGCCTCGCCTGACGGCCTGAGGGGCTCAGAGGGCACGTTTTCTCTCTGCACCTTCCTCTACGTCGACGCGCTCGCGCGCGCCGACCAGCTGGACAAGGCCCGGCTGACCTTTGAAAAGATGCTGACCTACGCCAACCACGTCGGCTTGTTTTCGGAGGAGGTAGCACCGACCGGCGAGCAGATCGGCAACTTTCCCCAGGCCTTCACCCACCTGGCGCTCATCGACGCGGCCATCACCCTCAACGACAGCCTCGACGCGCAACAGGCTAGCGGCGTACGCCGCCGCTAGCCTGTTCGTTCCTTGCCGCGTGCCGCTAGGCCAGAGTGGGCTGCAGCAGTCCTTCCAGACGCTGGTAGCTCGTCTCCATGCCGTCGGTCATGCCGGTCGAAAGCACGGCGTCGCGCTGCTCGGCGTTCGCGTACGTGATGACAAGCGAGAGCAGGGTTCCGCCCTCGACGTCTGTGAGGGTCATCTCGTTGAGCGTGGCCGGGAAGTCCATCCCGATCATCGCTTCGGTCGTGACCGCACGGTGCGGGGCCACCGATTCGAGCAGCTCGCCGGTGAAGCCGAAGCGCTCCTCACCACCGTCCCGCTGCCACTCATAGCGGTAGCTGTCGCCGACGGAGGTCGCGATCTCACAGACGGGCATCGACCAGCCGTCCGGTCCGAGCAGCCACCGCTTCATCAGGGCGGCGTCGTTGTGCGCCCGCCAGACCTGGTCGACGGTTCCGCGGATGACCCTCGCGACCCGCACCTGGGTGTCGCTGAGGATCTCCGCCTCCGCCTTGCGCTCGGTGGCGAACGATGCCAGATCGGCCAGCACCTGGTCGATTTGCCCCATCGCCTCCCGAGCGCCTTCGAGCATGCCCATATCGATGAGTTGCTGCATCTGCTCGAGCGAGTCGAAGCGCGAGGTGGTGCTGAGCCGGCTGCCGCTGCCCGTCTCCTCGAAGGCGAAGGCCATGCGGGTGGCCGGGAGGTCGGGGTTCGGCACGCCCGCCGCATCCGAGAACCTGTCGAGGACTTCGAAGGCGTGGGGGGCGTCGGCTGAGGTCCAGTCCCAGCAGCCGTACTGCACGTCCCCCTCTGGTCCGGTCATCGAGTACACACTGCGTCCGCCGGCCAGGGCGTCGTGGCGCAGGAACTTGGCCGGATAGGTCGGTGGACCCCAGAACCGCTCGAGCTGCCGCGGGTCGGTGTACGCATCCCAGAGCCGACGGAGGGGCGCCGCGAAGTCGGCGACGATCGTGATGGTGAGCTGGTCGAGGTCTTTCTCGACTGACGTGACAGGCATGATGGTCCTTTCGGTTAGGTGTCGGGTGGTGCCGGTTCGTCTTCCGCGAGCAGGATGTCGAGGCGGTCGATACGCGAACGCCAGACCTCCCCGAAGTGGTCGAGCAGGCGCTGCGCCTGGCGGATGCGATCCAGGTTTCCCCGCACCATCCGCTCACGACCACGTGCTTCTTTGGTCACGAGCCCCGCGTCCTCCAGCACCGCAACGTGTTTCTGCACTGCCGCGAACGACATGTCGTAAGAGTCCGCCAGCTGCGAGACCGACACATCCGCGAGCAACGTGCGGCGCACGATATCTCGCCGCGTCGCGTCCGCGAGGGCTCGGAAGAGGCGGTTTACGTCCTGCTCGGAAAGCTCTAATACAACCATTTGATTGTATGATATCCAACGGAAACGAGTCACGCAAGTACTTGGAACCCGAATCGAGCTGCCGCAGGGATAACAACCGATCAGAGGTTGCGGTCGGCGTACACGGTTATCGCCTCGTGCACGAAGGCGGCGCCGTCCAGCCCGCCGTAGTTTTGAGCGAGCCGGTCGTCGGCCACGTACTTGGCGCCCATCCAGATGAAGTACTCCTTCGTGGGATGCCCGTCGGGCGCCCGCGGCGTGCCGGGGATGCTGTCCAGCCAGGCGTAGTGTCGCTGCGCGAGAGCCTGGGCCTCAGCGGAGTCGGCCGCGACCTTTCTCGTGGCCGCGGCGGCCCAGTCGGCGCCGAGTTCGGCAGCCGCGATGAGGAAGTCGTCCTGCTGGTCGTCTGACAGCGACCGGTACCAGGCGTCGCTCTCCCGGTAGGATTCCGGGCCCCAGAGCTGCTCGACCTCATCCTTGTACTCGGTGTGGTCGAAGCCGTCGAACATTTTCTCTGCCATCGGTTTCACTCCTTGTTCCAATTCGGTGATGGTGCGCTCGATGCTGGCCATTTGCCGGCCGAGCCGTTGTTGTTCGTGCGCCAGCCACCCGAGGTGCGCACGCAGCGCGGCGATGTCGTCGCGCTGACCGGCCAGTATCTTGCCGATTTCTGGGATGGCGAGTCCGAGTTGACGCAGCAGCAGTACCCGCTGCAGGCGCACCAGCGCGTCCGCGTCGTAGTAGCGGTA
>Ga0247816_10001617_pt1 | contig 11029 bp, 8 predicted proteins | sample UWRJL209509C1_FD_179930 | JGI IMG/M metagenome (GOLD analysis project Ga0247816, IMG submission 179930) | Plant litter microbial communities from Arlington Agricultural Research Station in Wisconsin, United States - UWRJ-L209-509C-1 | ecosystem: Environmental > Terrestrial > Plant litter >...
TCCATCCGCTGCCGATTCGCTGGCTTCTTCGATTTCCAGCAACGGGTTGTTTTCCAGGGCGCGCTGGATTTCCTGCTCCAACTGCAGGCCGTTGAGCTGCAACAGGCGGATCGACTGCAGCAATTGCGGCGTCAGGTGGAGGTTCTGGCCCAGCTGGACATTGAGTGCGGCTTTCATCTGCATTCCCCGTCGCCATCCCCGGCGCGTTATGGAACACATCTTGCTTGTAGGCACGACGGGGTGTAATCGGGGCGTTCCTTAGGGCCTTGGTGCATCTCCTGACGCCGCGTCAGGAAAACCCTTACAGCGCAACCGAATTCCGTCGCGTATCGAGGCTAAGTTCCTGAATGTGCGTTGCCGGCGACCGCGGCGTCGGGCCTTAGGGCACGGTCATCCTGTCGGGGTGACGGGAAAGCGACGCCGGCGATCAGCCCAGGTCGGTCTGATGGCGAGCCGCCATCAGCACCAGATCGTTCGCGCGGCGGCAGCCCAGCGATTCCATCATCCGGGCGCGATGGGTCTCGACGGTTTTCACGCTGATGCCGAGGTCGGCTGCCATTTCCTTGTTGCTCTGGCCGGCGCCGATACGACGCAGGATCTCGCGCTGGCGCGGCGAGAGGGCAGCGACGCCGACCGGCTTTTCCCGGCCTCCGAGCAGCGGGGCGAGCATCTTCGCGGAGATCTGCGGGCTGAGGAAGACCTGTCCGGCATGGGCGGCACGCAATGCCAGCTCCAGTTCGGCTGGCGCCGCATCCTTGACCACGAAGCCTACCGCGCCGCGGTCAAGGGCATCGCGCACGTGGGCAGCATCGTCGTGCATGGTCATCATCACCACGCGTGAGCCAGGGGCCCGCAGCAGGATATCGCTGAGTGCTTCCAACCCGCTGCGACCGGGCAGGGAAAGGTCCATCAGTACGACGTCGGGCGCATGCTGCAGGGCCTGCTGCAGGGCCTGCTCGGCGTTGCTGGCCTCGGCCACCACGTGCACGTCGGCGAATCCCTGCAGCAGCCGACCCAAGCCGGCACGAACTAGGGTGTGGTCGTCGACGATCAGAACGCGCAAGGGCAGCAACTAGGGGCAGGAGAGCCCCCACCTTAACGGACCGGGGCCGGGCAGCCAATAGCGACACGCCGGGATAGCGACGGCCGTCGCGGAACGATATGGAGCCGTTGTCATGCCGGCCACGAACGGGCTGCCGTTGTAGCGCCGAGCCGTGCTCGGCGGAATGCTGGCCGCGTGCGGGGTGACGGAAGGCGCCGCTGCGCTCGCCGAGCGTGGCTCGGCGCCACCGGGTTGGTCTCACGCGGGTGCGGTTGTGGCGCCGAGCCGTGCTCGGCGGAATGCTGGCCGCGTGCGGGGTGACGAAAGGCGCCGCTGCGCTCGCCGAGCGTGGCTCGGCGCTACCGGGTTGGTCTCACGCGGGTGCGGTTGTGGCGCCGAGCCGTGCTCGGCGGAATGCTGGCCGCGTGCGGGGTGACGAAAGGCGCCGCTGCGCTCGCCGAGCGTGGCTCGGCGCTACCGGGTCGGTCTCGCGCGGGGTGCTGTTGTAGCGCCGAGCCGTGCTCGGCGGAATGCTGGCCGCCGCGTGCGGGGTGACGAAAGGCGCCGTTGCGCTCGCCGAGCGTGGCTCGGCGCTACCGGGTGGGTCTCGCGCGGGGTGCCGTTGTAGCGCCGAGCCGTGCTCGGCGGAATGCTGGCCGCGTGCGGGGTGACGAAAGGCGCCGCTGCGCTCGCCGAGCGTGGCTCGGCGCCACCGGGTTGGTTCGTGCGTGATGCAGTTGTGGCGCCGGCCGCGTGCGCTCAGCGGTGACGGCGGGCGTCGGCGATCTGTCGCCGGTGCATCCGGAACAGGTGACGTTCCAGCGCCATTTCCAGGCCTTCGCCCAGTTCGCTGAAACGCAGCCACAGGTAATGCCCGCCGGCGCCGTTGGCCGCCTCGGCTACCACCTGGACCGGCAGATCAACATGATCAGGGAGCCAGTCGCTGGGCTGCAGGCGCACCACGCCTTGGCTGCCGATGGCCGCCCCGCTGCGCGGACCCAACTGCAGGCGAATGCCGCGCCGTGACCAGCGCAGGGGACGCAGGGGCAGGGCATCACCCTGCTGACGTACAAGACGGCCCACCAGCACCAGCACCAGGTCCAGCTTCGCCTCAATGCGCTGCTGGGCCAGGTTGGTCTCGCCGCGGTCGTCCTTGTCTTCGGCCCGACTGTCTTCCACCAGTGCCACGCTGCGCAGCAGCTGTTCGGCAACCGATGCACGCACCACGCCACTGCCACGCAGGAAGTCGGCGGGCAGGTCGACGTCGCAGCTCAGCGTCTCGTCGAACAGCTCGCTTTCGGCCGGATGGTGGATCAGGGGCGCGGCGGGATCGTTCATGCCAGCGATTCTGCCTTCAGGTAGGCATGGGCGGCGCGAAGGGAGCGCTTGCCCTGGTTGATGTGCGCTGCCGCTTCATCGCGCAGCTGCACCATGCGGCCCATCACCTTGGCCTGGTGGGCCAGCAGGGCGTGGATGGCTTCGTCGGTAGGCCGCTCCACGGCCATCGACAGACCGGCGACCGCTTGCAGATGTTCGCTCATCAGCCGCTCGCTGTAGGCATGGTCACCCACCGGCAGCGCTGCTTCCAGCGTGTCCAGCGCGGCGTGCAGTGGCTGCAGCGAGGCGATGTTCATGGCGCGCCAGCGCCGCGGATCTGGCGCTGGTCGGCAGGAATGGCGCTCCATGCCGAATCGATTTCAACCATCAGTCCCAGCGCGTCCTGCAAGGCGACGGGATCGTTGTTGAGGTTGGCTTCGGTGAGCCGCACGATCACGAACTCGTACAGGGCCGACAGGTTGCCGGCGATCTCGCCGCCAGCTTCATGGTCCAGCGAGCCGTCCAGGTGACCCACGATCGAGCAGGCCTCGCCGATCGCTTTGCCCTTGCGTGCCTGGTCGTTGCGCTGCAGCGCGGCCTCGGCGGTGCGGATGCGTTCGCAGGCACCGGACAGCAGCAGCGCCACCAGCTTGTGCGGGTCGGCATCGACAACGGACGTGCTGACGCCGACCTTGCGGTACTGCTCGGCGAACTGCCGGTTTGTGGCGTACATGTATCAGTCTCCTGGGGTGCCATCGTGCCTGCGCTCCCAACAGGTGAGCGGGGGACGGCACCGGTGTTTCAATGGTATCGGCGGTGGGGCCGGTGAACTTGAGGGACGCGGATCAGCTGTTGCTGGCGAACTGCTGGGACAGCGAGTTGCTGGCGCTCTGCATCTGCGTCACCAGGCCTTCCATCGCGGTGAATTGCTTGGTGTAGCGGTCTGACACTTTTTCCATGCGGGCATCCAGGTCATCCAGCTGCTTCTCCAGCGCCTTGATTTCCTTGTTCAGCGAATTGGTGCGCTGGGTGATGCTGCCGGTGGTGGCATCCAGGTTGCTCTTCAGCAGGGCGGTCATCGACTTGCCGATGCTGCCTTCGGCGCCGAACAGTGACTTGGCCGCTTCGGGGTCCTTGGCGATGGCCGTGTCCAGCTTCGCGGCATCCAGGCTCAGGCTGCCGTCGGCGGCGATGGTCACACCCAGTGCTTTCAGGTCGTTGACGTTGCCGCTGAGCTGGTTGCGCAGCTGCTGCTGCAGGCCGCGCACCATCGCATCGCCGGTGAGGGTCGCGGCGGTGCCGGTTTCGGCGTTGTACGCGCTGGAACTTTTCAGCGTGCTCTGCACCGAGTTGTACGCCGTGATGAACGAGGTGAGATTCGTCTTCAGCGTGCTGTTGTCCGGTGTCAGCGTCAGCGTCTGCTTTTTGCCTTCCTCGGCTTTGGTCAGGGTCAGGCTGACGCCCGGGACCAGATCGGTGATGGTGTTCGAGCTGGACGTGCGGGTAAAACCGTCCACCACCACCACGGCGTCCTTGGCAGCGACCATCTCGGTCATCTTCGACGTGCCGGCGGGATCGTGCGCCAGGTCGGCCAGGCCGCCGTTGCCGCCTGTCGTGCTGATCGTCAGGGCGCCCTTGCTGCCGGCATCCACCGCGCTCAGCACCAGGTGCTGGCCGTCATCGGCGGTGATCACCGCAGCGGTCACGCCCTTGCCACCGGCCGCGGAGTTGATCGCCGCGGCGATGTCCGTCAGTTTCGAGCCGGCCGGAATGGTGACATCGATGGTCTTGTCGCCGTAGCCGATGCTCAACGCACCGTCACCGACGACGGCGTCCTTCTCATACGCCTTGGTACTCAGCTTCTGGTTCTGCGCCAGCGATTTGACTTCGATCTCATGCGTGCCGGCTGCCGGTTTGCCGGCGGTGGCGCTGGTATCGATGGTGGCACTGAAGTTGGATTCGGTCGGGGTGCTGGTCTTCAAGCCGGGCGTGGCGACGTTGCGTACCAGCGTGCTCAGCGCGCTCTGCAGGCTGGTCATGCCGCTCTTGATCGTACCCAGCGCGGACACTTTCGCCGTTGCTGCCGTGCCCGCGGTGTTGATCTGGTTCTCCCTGGGGGCGCGTTCACTGGCGACGAGCCGGGAGACCAGGCTGGCGATATCGAGGCCGGAGCCGATGGTGCCGAGGGACATGGGAAGATCCTTGTGCTGGGGTGGCCCGCGCCGATGCCATGCATCTGCTATCGGCCGCCACGGGGCGAGCTTGAGCGCTGCTGCGCTGCCCGGTGCGATGCAAGCCCTGTGCCAGCGACCGCCCTTGGCGGATCACACAAACGAAGAAGGGGGCTTTCGCCCCCTTCTTCCTTACACCGTGTTGCGTGCCGCCGGGATCAGCGCAGCAGGCTCAGCACGTTCTGGCTGGACTGGTTGGCCTGGGCCAGCATGGCCGTACCGGCCTGCTGCAGGATCTGGTTGCGGGTCAGCTCAGCAGTTTCCGAAGCGTAGTCGGTATCGCGGATGCGGCTGCGGGCAGCGGACATGTTCTCCGAGGAGGTGCTCAGGTTGGCCACCACCGAGGTGAAGCGGTTCTGCACGGCGCCGAGGTCGGCACGCGAGGAGTTGACCGAGTTCAGCGCAGCATCCATTGCCTTGATGGCGTTGTCCGCACCGGATACGTCGGAGATGTCCAGGTTGGCGAAGCCGGTGTCGGCCGTGCCTGCAGCCCAGGCACCCGCTGCGCCGGCGGAGGAACCCGCGGTCAGGCCGGTCTGTGCGGTCAGTGCGGTGGCATCGGTGCCGGTGGCGGTGGCCACGGTCACGTCGCCGTCAGCGCCGGTCAGCACCAGCTTGCCGGCATCCAGCGAAGCGGACACGCCGGTGTTGTAGCTCTGGCTGTTGATCGACTTGACCAGCTCGTCAGCGCGCTGTGCGGAGCTGCCGGCAGCGGTGAAGTTGATGGTCGCCGAACCCTTCGAACCGGTCAGCGTGAAGCTGCCAGCGGAGAAGGTGTTGGCGCCAGCAGCGCCGGCCGGGGTCTGTGCGGCAACGGTCTGGGCGCCGCCCGGAATCGCGCCACCCAGGGTGACGGCGGTAGCGGTGGTGTTGGACAGGACCAGGTTGTCATCGCCATCGACAGTTGCCAGGCCTGCGGCCTGGCCGTTGATGGCGCCGGCAACAGCAGTGGCGAAGTCGGCGGCGCTACGACCAGTGAGCTGAGCGACGTTGACCGTGGTGCCATTGACCGTGAAGCTGAGCGCGGCTTCAGGATCGGCAGCCGACAGGTCGACTGCACCGGTACCCGGGGTAGCGGCGCCGCCGCCTGCACCTGCCGCGCCAGCCGGCGCTGCGCCGGTGACCTTGGCAGCCGTGTCGACCTTGTTCCAGTTGCCCAGCGAGGCGATGTTCGCATTGGTGATCTGGGCGATGTCGATCGTCTGGCCCTGGTCGGCGCCGATCTGGAAGGCCTGGCTCTGGAAGCTGCCGTCGAGCAGCTTGGTGCCGTTGAAGTTGGTCTGCTCGGCGACGCGCTGGATTTCAGCCTTCAGCAGCTGCACTTCCGAGTTCAGCGCCTGACGGTCGGAATCGGAGTTGGTGGCGTTGCGCGACTGGACGGCCAGTTCGCGGATACGCTGCAGGTTGTTGCCGATTTCGCCCAGGGCGCCTTCAGCGGTCTGCGCCAGCGAGATGCCGTCGTTGGCATTGCGGGCAGCCTGGTTCATGCCGCGGACCTGCGTGGTGAAACGCTCGGAGATCGCCAGGCCTGCCGCGTCGTCCTTGGCACTGTTGATGCGCAGGCCCGAAGACAGGCGCTGGATCGAGGTGGCGAGGCTGTTGCCGCTGGTGCTCAGGTTGCGCTGTGCATTGAGCGACATGGTGTTGGTGTTGATGACTTGTGCCATGGTGCGGTTTTCCTTTTTGGCAGTGGGTCCGGCAGATCAGCCTGGCCGGTAACGGGGGCAGTGGATGGGCGCCCCCGTGGGGGTGTGCTGCCGCTGCTGAAATCAATAACGGCACTCCCTGCCCAGCCTTTAGCCAAACGTCAACATTTTTTTCGTGATGGCCGTGGCGCGGCATGCCTCGCGGGCGCATCCAGCACGGAAAAAGGCCCCGCCAGTTGTCTGGCGGGGCCTTTGGGTGCTGCGTCTGCTGCGGCAATCCGCCGAGCGTGGCTCGGCGCTACCGGTCCGCTGCTTACGACTGCAGCAGGCTCAGTACGTTCTGCGGCACCTGGTTGGCCTGCGCGAGCATCGCGGTACCGGCCTGCTGCAGGATCTGCGCGCGGGTCAGTTCAGCGGTTTCGGTCGCGTAGTCGGTGTCACGGATGCGGCTGCGGGCGGCCGACATGTTCTCCGAGGAGGTGGTCAGGTTGGCGATCGTCGAGCTGAAACGATTCTGCACGGCGCCCAGGTCGGCACGCGAAGAGTTGATCGAGGTCAGCGCAGCATCCATTGCGTTGAGCGCATTGTCAGCGCCCAGCGTGGAGGTGATGTCCAGGTCGGCAAAGCCGGACTTCGGACCACCGGCGGCCCATGCGCTGCCGATCGCACCGGCGGCGGTGGTGCCTGCGGTCAGGCCGGTCTGGTCGCCCAGGGTGGCACCGCCGGCGATGGTGAAGTCGCCGTTCTGCGAAGCGAGCAGCAGCATGCCATTGCTGTCCAGCGAGGCGGTGACGCCGGTGTTGTAGCTCTGGTCGTTGATCGACTTCACCAGATCGCTTGCGCGCTGGCCACTGCCGCCGGCAGCGGCGAAGTTGATCGTGGCCTCGCCCTTGGCGCCGGTCAGGGTGAAGCTGCCCGCGGAGAACGTGGCCGTGCCGGCAGCGGCCTGGGCGCCCACCGTCTGCGTGCCAACGCCATTGGAGAAGTTGTTGAGCACCACCGGCGCAGCCGTGGTGTTGCTCAGCGCGACGTCGTTTCCATCGGCGACGGCCAGGCCGGGGCGAATGGTGTTGATCTGCGCAGCGACTGCGGTCGCCAGACCCTCCGCATCACGGCCAGTGCCAGCGGGGACGGTGACCTGGGTGCCGTCCACCTGGAAGGTGAACGTGGCATTCGGATCGGTAGCGGCCGCCAGACTGAGCGTGGCCACGCCCGGGGTCGCCGCGCCGCCGCCGCCGGTGCCGATCGCTGTGATGGCAGTGAACGTGGCGGAGGTGTCCACCTGGTTCCAGTTGCCGAGCGCCTTGATGTTGGCGTTGGCGATCTGCGAGATGTTGATCATCTGCCCCTGGTCGGCACCGATCTGGAACGCCTGGTTGGTGAAGCTGCCGTCCAGCAGGTTCGTGCCGTTGAAGTTGGTCTGCTCGGCGACGCGCTGGATTTCAGCCTTCAGCAGCTGCACTTCGGCGTTCAGCGCCTTGCGGTCCGAATCGGAGTTGGTGGCATTGCGCGCCTGCACGGCCAGCTCGCGGATGCGCTGCAGGTTGTTGCCGATCTCGCCCAGCGCGCCTTCTGCGGTCTGTGCCAGCGAAATGCCATCGTTGGCATTGCGCGCGGCCTGGTTGATGCCGCGGATCTGGGTGGTGAAGCGCTCGGAGATCGCCAGGCCCGCCGCGTCATCCTTCGCACTGTTGATGCGCAGGCCCGAGGACAGGCGCTGGATCGAGGTGGCCAGCGAGTTGCCGCTGGTGGAAAGGTTGCGCTGGGCGTTCAGCGACATCGTGTTGGTATTGATGATCTGTGCCATGGGGCGTCTCCGTGGGTTGCTCGGGTCAGGTGATAGAGGCGCGCTCAGGGCGCCCGGTTGAAGGTCAGCGGATACTGTTGAACAGGGACATCGCCTGCATCTGGCTGAAGATCGTCTGCGCGGCCTGCAGGGCCGCGTTTTCGAGCTTGTACTGGCCGATGGCATCGGCGTAGTCCAGATCACGCAGGGTGGAAAGGGTGGATTTGACGGTTACAGCGGTGGCTTCGCGTGCACTGGCGGCGTCGTCGATGGCGGCCAGCTGGGCACCGCCCTTGGCACGTGCATCGATCATGGTTTCCGACGCGCGGGTGATGTCGCGCATGCTCGACTGCAGCAGGTTCTGCATGCCGGTGCGGTCGGCGGCGGTCTGTGGATCGGATTCCAGCGCGGCCACCAGGGTGTCCAGCGTGGCGAAGATGTCGCGCGAACTGGAGGCCACCACACCGAAGCTGTCGCCCGCAGCGGGCACTCCCTCGATGCGCAGACGCACGCCGCCCACCACGATGTCTTCGCCCGATGCGTGGGTGCCGGTGGCCACCACCGCGCCGGCGTCATCCAGCACTTCATAGGCACCGGCGCCTGCCGCGGTGAAGCGCACGTTGAGCGCGCCACCGGTCCAGGCATCGCTGCCGTCACGACTGACCGAGGTCAGCAGGCCACTGCCGGTGTTGCCGGCGGCGGCGCCCGCGTCGACGGTGCCGTCGCCGGTGCGGATGCGCATGAAGATTTCGCTGCCGGGCAGGGCGTCGTTGACCAGTTGGCCCGGTGCCACTTCCACCTGGCGCTGGGTCTGGTCACCGTTGTAGCTGACCACGCCGCCGGCCTTGAGGAAGGGCGCATCCGAATCGTTGCTGCCGCCGAACAGGTAGCGTCCGCTGCCGTCCTTGCTGTTGGCCAGCGACAGCAGGCTGTCCTGGATGGTCTTGAGCTCGCTGACGATCGCCTTCAGATCGGTGTTGCCGGGCACCGGCGTGTTCGCCTGGATGGTCAGCTCCACCGCGCGGGTCATCAGTTCGTTGGCCTGGGCCAGCGCGTTTTCCTGCAGGCCCAGGCGGTTCTGCGCGTTGTTCGCGTTCTTGCCGAGCTGTTCCAGCCCGGCCACCACGCGATCCAGGCCGACGGCGGTGCCGGCAGCGACCGGATCGTCCTTGGCCGACACGATCTTGCTGCCGGTGGCGATCTGCTGTTCCAGATGGTTGATCTTGGACTGCTTGCCCAGCATCAGCGAAACCGACTGGCTGAACATCATCCCGGTGGAAATACGGTCATTCATCGCGAGACGGCTCCGAGGATGGTCTGGAACATGGTGTCGGCGGTGGAGATCAGCTGCGAGGCGGCCTGGTAGGCCTGCTGCAGGCGGAGCATGTCGGCCGCTTCTTCGTCGAGGTTCACCCCGGACACCGAATCACGCGCGGCCTGCGCCTGGTCGGTGATGACCTGCTGCGCATCCAGCGAGTACTGCGCCGAGCGGGCGGCCGCGCCGACCTGGGTGGTCAGGCCGCCAAGGGCACCGTTCAAGGTGACCGTGCCGCTGTTGAAGGTCTTTGCGTTCTCGACCTTGGCCAGTGCCAGTGCGTTGCTGTTGTCCGACGAGCCAGCACCGACCGGGGTGATGTTGAAGGTGTCGCCCGGCTTGGGCGCCCCATCCAGCACGAAGCTCCAGCCGTTGGCGCTGATGGTCTGGCCGGCGGTGTAGGCGAAGGGGCCGGCACCGTTGATGGTGTACTGGTTGTTGGCGGTGAAGACGATGGCTGCCGGATTGCGCAGCGCGCCGTTGGCCGCATCGGCGACCTTGACGTCGGTCAGCTTGCCGCTGCCGGTATTGGCGGTCGCGGCGGCACCCTTGATCGGCGCGGCGGCGGCGAGCCGCGACGGATCGGTGATCGCCACGCTCATGCTGCCGGCCACGTTGGCGGTGGGCTGCAGCAGGAAGCGGTCATTGGCCGCAGGCGTGCCACCGACCACCAGCGCAACGCCGTTGATCACCAGCGGATCGGCGGCGCTGCCGCTGCCGGTCAACGGCAGGCTGGCGCCGGTGTCGGCCCGGTTGGCCTGCCACTGGGTGCCATCGAAGCGCAGCACGATGTTCTGTGCGTCCAGCTTGGACAGGTCACCGAAGCTGGCCTGGATCGTGGCGCTGCCGGTGTTGCTGGTGTTGTTGGTCACCCGCGGCGAGCCGATGTTGAACAGGTCCGTACCCATCTGGCCGTACAGGTCCACACCGTTGCGATGGGTCTCGTTGAAAGTGCTGGCCAGGCCGATCGCCAGCTTGCCGAGCTCGGCCTGCGCCGGAGTCAGCACGGTCTCGCGGAACTCCATCAGGCCACCGACCTGGCCGCCCAGCGCCTTGGAATCCAGCACCACCTTCGCGCCCTGGGTTTCCAGCGCCAGCTGCAGGCGCTCGGGCTGGTAGGCATCGGTGACGGTGGTGATCTTGCTGGCGGTCGCACCGACCACCAGCGCCTGGCCGCCGGCGGTGTAGACGTTCATGAAGCCGCCGTCCTGGATCACCGCGTTGCCGCCGGTGTACCCCACCAGGCTGGCGATCAGCTGGTCGCGACGGTCGAGCAGGTCCGGTGCGGCGTTGGCGGCATTGCTGCCGATCGCCCCGTTGATCTGTGCGACTTCGGCCGCCAATCGGTTGATCTCGGTCGCCGCGGCACTGATGCCGTTGTTGACCTCGCTGTTCAGGCTGTCCAGGCTGGTATTGAGCTGGCGGAAGCGGTTGGCCAGCGTATTGGCGCTGTCCAGTACGTTCTGCCGGTCGGCGGTAGCCGACGCATTGGACGACAGCCCACTGACCGAGTCGAAGAAGTTCGACCACACCCCGGCGACGTTCGTCGAGGCTTCGGAAAACAGCGAGTCCACGCGGTCCGCCATGGTCGACAGCTGCTTCAACCGCGCCAGCTCACCACTGCCGTCCAGCAGGCGCGAAATGGCCAGCTGATCGGCGACGCGGCGGATGTCGGCGATGCGCGTGCCGCTG
>Ga0247816_10001620_pt1 | contig 11015 bp, 4 predicted proteins | sample UWRJL209509C1_FD_179930 | JGI IMG/M metagenome (GOLD analysis project Ga0247816, IMG submission 179930) | Plant litter microbial communities from Arlington Agricultural Research Station in Wisconsin, United States - UWRJ-L209-509C-1 | ecosystem: Environmental > Terrestrial > Plant litter >...
CACGGCCGCGCACTCCCAACGGAGCCGGCGCACGATACCAGTTTGCGTTTATGCGCAAAAGTGATGTTTGAGTATATGTAAATAACCAAAACACCTAATGAGAACCGTTATCGCGATACCCACATTTGTCATGCGGGCAATCATCGGCTTTACTGTGCTCGTGTCTTTATGCAATCACCTATAAAACCGACAAGAGGCGATGCTATGAGCAATCCGACCAAAGCCCGTAAAAGTGACAGCAGTGTCGACGCATGGGCCATTTTGTTCTTGATTATCCTGGTGGTTTCCACCGCCGTGTTCTGGGTCAGCCATCAATAAAGGGGTGTTACCCGAGCCCGATTGTCCGACGATTGGCGATTACTCGAGATTGACCGGCCTATAGCCATTATCATGGGCAGTCATTTCGAAGGGCTCTGGCAACGATGTTGAAGGTTCTCTCTAAGTGCTTGCTGGTGCTGAGCATGCCGTTCTGGGCGGTTGCCCAGGCGACGTCGGTGGTGTTTCTCAACCCTGGCAATTCAACCGAGACCTTCTGGGTCAGCTACGCGCAATTCATGCAGGCCGCCGCCAGGGACCTCGGCCTGGATTTGCGTGTGCGTTATTCCGAGCGCAATCCCGAAAACACCCTGGTCCAGGCCCGCGAAGTGTTACAGGGGCCGGTGCGTCCGGACTACCTGGTGCTGGTCAACGAACAATATGTTGCGCCGCAGATCCTGCGCCTGGCCGAGGGTAGCGGGGTCAAGCTGCTGATCGTCAATAACGCGCTGACCGCCGACCAGATGCAACTGCTGGGGGCCGGCGATAACCCCAACTGGATCGGTAGCCTGGTGGCCAATGACGAAGAGGCCGGCTACCTGATGCTTCAGGACCTGCTGCGCCAGCACGGGCCTATTGCCCCCGGCCAGACGCTCGACCTGCTGGCCTTCTCCGGAGCCAAGACCACACCGGCAGCCCAACTGCGCGAGCAGGGCCTGCGCCGTGCCCTGGCGGACTTTACGCAAGTGCGCCTGCGCCAGTTGGTTTACGGCGAGTGGAACCGTCAACGGGCCTTCGAACAGGCGACGCAAATGTTCAAGCGTTATCCGCAGACAGCGCTGGTGTGGGCGGCCAATGACCAGATGGCGCTCGGCGCGATGGATGCCTTGCAAGCCCGTGGGCGTGCGCCGGGCAGGGAGGTTTTATTCAGTGCCATCAACAGCTCGCCTGAAGCCTTGCAGGCGCGTCTCGATGGTCGCTTGAGTACGCTGGTGGCCGGGCATTTCACGATGGGTGGCTGGGCGATGGTGTTGCTGCATGATGATGCCCTGGGGGTCGACATCAGCCACTACGGCGGGCGCGAACGCCAGGAACCACTCTTTCAGTTGATCGACCCACCCCTGGCCACACAGTTGCTGCGCCACAGTGCCAACCAGGATTACCACGTCGACTTTCGTGCACTGTCGGCCGTGGGCAAGTCTGCGCACTACCGCTACCCGTTCATCCTGCGACTGCTGATGGATTGATCGTCGTCAAACGCCCGCCAGGTGCAAAACCAATTGCACAATGCCAAATAGGGTCAGCGCAAACACGGCGGTGAACACAATGCCCAGGATCACAAAGTGGCTGGGCTTGCCATGGGTGAAGTCGCGGGCGCGGTTCTTGCCGCTTTGCACACCGAATGCCGCCGCCATGACGCTGTGCAGCATCTGCCAGAAGGTGGGTGGCTTGTTATTGGGGTCGTTCATATGGCCCTCAAGTCGTGGTGATCAGACCAATGCTTCCCACAGGATAGTCAACTTCCGGCAAAAGACCGGTCCGTAGCTATTTACCGCACAGGGGGGCGGCGCGCTCGTTGTACTGGGACTCCTTAACAGAGTCTTCAGGAATCACTCCATGGCAAATCTAACTCCCGTGCCGGACACAGGCCTGCACACCGCACTGATAAAAAAACGTTTGCCGCCCTGGATCGCCCACACCGCCGAGGCGGATATCCGACGCTTGCACCGTGGCTTGTTGCCCGGCCGCGTCCCACCCGGGCTGCAGCCTGCCTGGCTGACCCACGCCAGCGCCGAATTGCGCGCAGCCTTGAGCACCAGCCAGCAGCGCAGCCATGCTTCCAACCAGGCGCTGGCCAGGACCTTGAAGTCGCTCAAAGGCCCGGCCGCCTTCGCGCAACCCTTGCTGGAAGAGGCTGTGAGCAAACGCTTCGGGCAGGCGCTCGACGTGAATAAAAACGCGCTGTTCCACCTGCGCTATCGCGAGCCCACCGAGCAGCACACACTGGTGCAGGCGGCGCTGCTGAACTTCGAGGGCAATGAGGATTTTTCCCGGGAGGTATTGGGCGAGACCAGCGCATTGGCGCCGCTGGATGCACTGCAAACCCACTACGGCGAAATGACCCGTGCCGGTTCCTCGTCTGCGCGTTATCGCTATCGCGAGAAGCTCCCGGTCACTCCTGACGATTTCGCCACGTTGTGCCGCACCCTGGACCTGGGCAAGCAGTACCAGGACCACCTCACGCAGGTATTCGACGCCCCGGACAAGGCGCCGCAAGTGCGGGCACACATGATCCAGGCGCAAAAGGACTTGCTGGCCGTGCGTCTGCACACCGCGCGGATGAAGCAGGAACTGAGCGAGTCGTTCTACCGTGTGCTGCTCAAGCTGCTGGCCGGCTTGACCGGGCTCACCCTGGACGATCGCCCCATCGGTTACAGCCAGCTTTCGATCCTGGGTTGCCCGCTGGGTGAGGTTGTACTGATTGGCTCGGCGGGCGGGCGCCTGGTCGCCTGGATGCCCGGTGCGCCGCTGTATCCGCTCAAGGAATACGCCTCGTTGCAGGCGTTTGAGCAGGATCTGGCGATCAACTTGCGCTCACCGGTATATCAACGACTGCTCGCCAGTCGCGTCCCTCAGGGCGATGCGCCGGCGTTCCTCAAGCGCCTCAAAGAAAAACTCTTTACCTATCGATGGAACGCTGCCACGGGCGTACTGGAGCAGGTGTACGACCAGACGATCAGCCTGAATCTGCGCGAGACGCCCATCCGTGGTGAGCTGTTTGGTGCGCTTTACGAAAAACATGTCCAGCGCCTCAAGGACGAGGCCCTCAAAATCGCCGTGCCAACTGCCGAAGCCGATCGCAAGGCGGCCCGGGAACGCCTTCAGCACTGGCTCGATATCGGCTTGAACCTGTTGAATGTGGCGGCGTTTTTCGTTCCGGGCTTGGGGGAGTTGATGCTTGCGGTTGCTGCCATCCAGTTGGGGCTGGAGGTGTACCACGGCATCGAGGCTTGGAAACAGGGCGACCTGGACGCTGCGTGGGCGCACCTGGAATCGGTGGCGTTGAATGTGGCCTTTATGGCGACGCTGGCTGGAACGGCGGCGCTGGCCAGCCGCGCGCCGGTGATCCAGGTGTCGAAATGGGTGGACGCGATGGTGCCGGTCAAGCTGCCCAATGGTGAAGCGCGGTTGTGGAAGCCCGATCTTGAGCCCTATCGCAGTGACGTGGTGCTCGACCCGACGCTGGAACCGAATGCTCAGGGCCAGTACGAGGTGGATGGCAAGATCTACGTGCGCATCGGTGACGGCGTCTACGAAAAGGGCTTTGATACCCAACTGAAAAAATGGCGGATCAAACACCCGAGTGATCCCGCCGCCTACCAGCCGGAGCTGCACACCAACCATTCCGGGGCCTGGCGCGCGATTCACGAACGGCCACGCGAGTGGGGCCGCCTGACGCTGCTGCGGCGCCTTGGGCACGCTACCCGGTCGTTCTCTGACGAAACCCTGGCGAGCATCGGTGACATCAGCGGGGTGTCTGATGAGGCGCTGTGCAAGGCCCACATTGATGGCTTGCCTGTGCCGGCACCGTTGGCCGACACCCTGAGGCAGTTCCGGTTCGATCAACAAGCGGATGACCTGATCGCCCAGATTCGTCGTGGAACCGGTCTCGACCGACGCTACGAATATGCGCTGCCGTTAGTGGTGCAGCTGCCACGTTGGCCGGCCGGCAGGGTGCTGGAAGTATTCGAAGGTCCAGAACCGTGGGGGCGTTCCCAGGTCTATGGTCGCCCGTCGTCGCCAACTGATGTGCGCGCCTCGATCAAGGTCACCCGTGGTGAGGTACTCAACGGCAAGTTGCCCCAGCGGGTGTTGGCGCAGATAAATGAGCAGGAAACCACCGATATGCTGGGCAGCCAGGCTAGCAACCTGGGGGCGGACAAAGAGCAGATGTTCAACGGGCGCCTGGCCGATTATGCCCGCAAACGCAAAAAAGCCTTGTTCGACAGCCTGTCCAGCCCCACGGCCGCGACATTGCCTGAAAGCGAGTGGCTTCAGCGCCGCTTCCCAATGTTGCCCCGGGAGGCCATGGCAGAGGTGTTGGCCCACGCCAGCGAATCAGAGCGGGTGCAGATGCAGACCGGCGGCACAGTACCGGTGCGGTTGGATAACCTTGCGCGCGCGCAGGCCCAGCAAGTGCGCCTGAGCCGTGCCATTGCCGGCATGCAGCGTGAGACGTTGGCCAGTGTCGACAGTGACAGATTGGCATTGCGCAGCCTGGAGCGTCTGCCGGGCTGGCCTGGGAATATCCGCCTGGAGGTGCGGCTGGACAGTGTCGGGGGGGCTTTGCTGGACAGCATCGGCCTTGAAACTGCCCCGGTGCGCAAATACCTGGTCAAGGACGGCGAAACGTACCTGGCTTGCGATGAGCGTGGCGAGGCGCTGCACAGTAAGGTGCCAGGAGAGCGCAATTTCTTTCGCTCCATCATGCATGCCTTGCCGGATGACGCGCGGCGTGGGCTGGGGCTGCCGCTGGTCAGCCAGGACGCTGAGCTGCAACGTATTCTGGTGCGTTATGGGGTAACCCATCGCAGTGTCATGACCGGGATCCTGAAGCAGCGGGCAGTTCGCTCAAGGCCAGGCATACGCCTGCAAAGTGGACGTTTGGGTTACGGGCTGACGGGACGTGGCGACGCCTTTGTGGCGGACTCGTCGCTGGTCGCCAGGGTACGGGATTTGTACCCCGATCTCAGCGAAGAACAGGCGGGCACTTTTGTGTTGGGGCGGCTGGGCAGTGGCGATAGCACGCAGCAAGTGTTTCACCTGCTGGCCACGCGCCAGCGTGAATTCGACGGCTTGCGAGCGACCCTGGACGCGTGGGCGACGCCGCTGGGCGGCGAGCCGGCGCGCGCGGGGGCGGGACGCAGGCTAGTGGCCCAGGCGCTCATCAACTGTTGGCGGAGCAATCTTTATCGCGGGCTTGAACCTTTTGCGTACCTGGACCTGGCGGGTGAGCGCCGCTTGCCCGCCTTGCAGGCGGACTTCTCTCATGTGCGCGGCCTGCAACTGCAGGGGGCGGCAGTGCTGGGTGAGGAGGGCGCTGCACTGCTTGAGCAGTTTGCGAACGCGCAGGCGTTGCAACTCTATGTGCAACAGTCGGAGCTGGGCGCTGTGGCCGAACGCCTGCGCAGTTTGCCGAGGGTTACCCAATTGTCCGTCGACGGGCACCTGTTGAACTACGGCCCGGAACTTGAGCCGATGCTCAATGCAATGCCGCAGTTGCAACACCTGAGCCTCACGGGCGCCATGGAGCGCCTGGATGTCAGCGGTCTGCTCAACCTGCGGTCGTTGCGCCTTGGCGGGTCGCTGGCGATATTTCCCGATGGGCTTGCAGGCCTGGCGCACCTGGAGAGGGTGGACCTGTGGGGGACCCGGATCGACGCCGTGCCCAAGGCCTTCTTTCAGGGGCACGAGCGCCTGTGGCGTGGCTTGCAGATGAACTGGCCAGCCTTCGATCCCGATGACTTCATGGCCGTGTTTGAGTACCTGCACGACAACCCTGCGCACCTGGTGGATGTAGAACGCTTGGCGCAGAACTATTGCGAGGGCAGTCTGCGCAGGCTCAAATCCGCCCGTGCATCGTTGCTCCACGAGCCCGCGGTGCAATTCAATCCCCTGGAGCTCCCGGCGCTCGAGCGGGTGCGGCGAATCAATGCGTTGCGCAAGGAACACAGTGTGTTTGTTGCGCAGTTGGAGACCTGGAAGACCCGTGAAATATGGGTCGACCGACAGTCGGTAGAGTTTTATTACCGCCAGGAAGCGGCTGAACATCTGTTGGAGTGCTGGCGTGAAGGGCTCGATCGGCGCTTGTTAGGCGACCAGGCGGGTCCCGCGCCTGGCATCAATAACCTGGATCTGTCAGGGGGACTGCTGGGGGAGCTTCCGCAACTGCCGCCGCCAGAAGCCTTCGCCCATGTACAGAGTCTGAACCTGAACGGCGTACGTGTGTCGACTCAGGCGCTGGACGGGTTTCTCGCCAACTTCAGATCGTTGCGCAGGCTGGACCTGGCTCACAATAACCTTGCGGCACTGCCGTCGGGATTGGCTGAACTGCGCGCGCTTGAACACCTGGACCTCTCCCATAACCAACTGACCCTGACCCACGCTACGCAACAGCAGTTGAATGGATTGGGTAGCCTTCAGGAATTGAGCCTGGCGTATAACCGGATTGGCCGATTGGACGTGCGCGCACTGACGCAGTTGCGTGGCTTGAGCCTGAGCCATACGGGCATCACCGCGTGGCCCGAGGGCGTGCTGCAGCTGACCGGGCTGCGCAGGCTGGACTTGAGTAACAGCGCAATCACCGATGTGCCGCAGGCATTGCTCAGTGAAGATCATTTGTTGATGCGCGGGACCAATCTGCGCGGATGCCGTTTGAGCCCCCAGGCGATGACCGATATGCACGGTTTTGCCCAGCGCCTGGGAATTGAATCGCCCTTGGGGATTACTCGCCAAATGCTCACCGAGGGCCACACGGGGGGCGACCCCGAGTACTTCCCGCCGGAGGTGGCGGACCGTCCAGGGCTGTTGATAGCGTTGCCAGTGGAGCCGGTTGGCGGTGAGGCGCGCTTGACGCCGGCGGCCAGGTTACAACGGCTCGATCCTGCCTTGAGTAGTACACAAGCCGTGCAGCGCATTGACGAACTTGAGGCGCAGGGTATCGGGGCCGAGTGCATTGAGGCCCGGTTAACGCAATGGCGCGAACAACATCAGGTGCTGGTCCGGCAGTTAAACGACTGGCTGGATATTCGCGGTTACCGGGAAGGCCAAGGTTGGGTCAATGCGCTGGACCGGCGCAGGGCTGCCGACCGTTTGCTGCAAAGCTGGCGGCACACCCTGCGCGCCACGCCTGATGCCGGCTCCCACCTGCTCGATTTATCCGAACTGTACCTGGGAGACCTGCCGCCGCTGAGCAATCGCTTCGATCATGTCAGGGAGCTGAACCTGCGCGGGGTCAAACTCACCGAGCAGGGTTCCAACGCGTTCCTGCGCGCATTCCCCCAGGTGCGCACCTTGGTCCTTAGTCATAACGGGTTGAGAGGTCTGCCGGAGGCGGTGAGCGAGCTTTCGCAGCTGACACGCCTGGAGGCCAGCCGCAATGAACTGCGGGAGGTTGCCCAATTGCAGTCGCGCTTGAACGCCATGCCCGCTCTGGTCGGGCTGGACCTGAGCGAGAACCTTCTTCAAGCCCTGGACATCACCCGACTGCCCGCGCTGGAAACCCTCGACCTGCACGACAATAGCCTGGTGGGTTGGCCGGAGGGTGTGCTGGAAGCACCGCGCCTGCGGACCCTGGACTTGAGGAACAACCAGATCGAAACAGTGCCCGCGAATGCCTGGGCATTACGCCACCGACCCTTGATGGTTGGCACGGATCTGTCCGATAACCTGCTGTTGGAACACGAGTTTCTACTGCTGCGCGATTATTTGCTCGACACCGGCAACGGCCTGGGTTTTACCGAAGCGGAGATCGATCAACTGCTGGAGGGGTATGCCATCGAGGAGCAAGTCGTTGGCAATGGAGACGGCGAGGCTCACCCTGAATTGTTGTCGCCGCAGGCGCAGAAAGAACAATGGTTTGGCGACGTACCGGTCGACTCGCAAAAGCATGCCGTCTGGGAGGAGCTCAAGGCTGAGGAAGGCAACTCTGCCTTCTTCTACATCATCGCGCAGCTGAAAAATGCCAAGGATTTTGTTCTGGACCGCGCCGAACTGACACGCCGTGTATGGGATGTGCTTGAGACCGTGCACGGGCAGCCTGAGTTGAGAGAGATGTTGTTTGCCAGGGCTCGTACATCAATGGAGGCCGCCACCTGCGGCGATGGCTGGGCGTTGTTGTTCAGCGACCTTGAAGTTGGCGTCTACGAGTTCAAGGCTCTGCAAAATGTGGCGCCAGGCCAGGAAGGCCTCGGCCTCTTCAAGCTGGCCCGCGGCATGATCCGCCTGGAGGAAGTCGAGGCCCGGGCAACGGCGGCAATCCGTCAACGCCCTGGTGTTGACCCGGCAGAGGTGCGCCTGGCTTATCGCATTGGCCTGGCGCAACGCCTGGAACTGCCGCGCCAGCCATCCAGCATGCTCTACCGAAGCCTGGCCCACGTGACCCAGGCGGACATTGACAGTGCTTACACGGGCATTCTCGCGAGCGAAAACGTTCCAGGGTTCGCAGACAAGTTGGTGGTGCGGGAATACTGGATGGATTACTTGAAGAGAACGTATCCGGCTGAGTTTTCGACGGTAGCCCAGCATCACAGCGCCAGGGTCGAGGCCCTCGACGCGTTGCATCCTGAGCTGAACCAGCAGTACCTGGAGGCTTCGGTGGCATTGGATGAGCAACGCAAGCAAGAGACGACTGCACTGGCGTTGCAGTTGACGGCGCGCGAGCGTGCAGCGTTCGGCCTGTAGCCTGATACAGCGTAGGAGCGAGCTTGCTCGCGAAGGATGTTAACGATAACGCGTGTTTGTTGGAAAAAAACGCGGCGTTCTCAGGTTCTTCGCGAGCAAGCTCGCTCCTACAGGAAACAGCATTTATCAGTTGTCGTAACCCAGGTTTGGCGCCAGCCAGCGTTCGGTCACGCTCAGGTCCTGGTTTTTGCGGGCGGTGTAGCTGGTCACCTGGTCCTTATCAACCTTGCCCACCGCAAAGTACTGCGCCTGCGGATGGGCGAAGTACCAGCCGCTGACTGCGGCGGCCGGGAACATTGCGTAGTGCTCGGTAAGGAACACACCGCTGCGGCCGGCATGCATCTCGCTGGCCTCAGGGTCCAGCAGTTGGAACAACTGGGCTTTCTCGGTGTGATCCGGGCAAGCCGGGTAGCCAGGGGCAGGGCGGATGCCGCTGTATTGCTCTTTGATCAGCGCTTCGTTATCCAGCACTTCTTCCTTGGCGTAACCCCAGTGTTCCTTACGAACCTGCTGGTGCAGCCACTCGGCGCAGGCTTCGGCCAGGCGGTCAGCCAGGGCCTTGACCATGATCGAGTTGTAGTCGTCGCCAGCGTCCTGGTAGGCCTTGGCGACTTCTTCGGCGCCGATGCCGGCGGTGGTGATGAAGCCACCGATGTAGTCGGTCACGCCGCTGTCTTTGGGCGCCACGAAGTCGGCCAGGGAGAAGTTCGGCTTGCCGTCGGTCTTGATGATCTGCTGGCGCAGGTGGTGCAGTTTGGCAATCGGTTGGCCGTCGTCGCCGTAGACTTCCAGGTCATCGTCCTGCACCTGGTTGGTCTGCCAGAAACCGAACACGGCACGGGCGCTGATGAGTTTTTCGTCGATCAGCTTTTTCAGCATTTCCCGGGCATCGGCGTACAGCGCGGTGGCGGCTTCACCGACCACTTCATCGGTGAGGATGCGCGGAAATTTGCCGGCCAGGTCCCAGGAGATAAAGAACGGCGTCCAGTCGATGTACTCGGCCAGGACGTTCAGGTCGATATTGTCCAGCACCCTGGAACCGGTAAACGTCGGCTTGACCGGTGCGTAGGTGCTCCAGTCGAACTGCGGCTTCTTGGCAATGGCTGCCGGGTAGCTCAGGCGTTCGGTACGCGCACTGCGGTTGGCGGTGCGTTCGCGAACGTCGATGTATTCCAGGCGAGTCTTTTCCACGAACGCCGGCTTCAATTCCTTGGACAGCAATTGTGTGGCCACACCTACTGCGCGGGAGGCGTCGGTGACGTAGATCACGGCGTCATTGCTGTACTTGGGTTCGATCTTCACCGCCGTGTGCGCCTTGGAGGTAGTAGCACCGCCGATCATCAGCGGCAGGTGGAAGTCCTGGCGCTGCATCTCGCGGGCGACGTGCACCATCTCGTCCAGGGACGGGGTGATCAGACCGGACAGGCCGATGATGTCGCACTTCTGTTCCTTGGCCACTTGCAGGATTTTTTCCGCCGGGACCATCACGCCCAAATCGACGATGTCATAGCCGTTGCAACCCAGCACCACGCCGACGATGTTCTTGCCGATGTCGTGCACGTCGCCTTTTACGGTGGCCATCAGGATTTTGCCCTTGGCTTCCGGCTTGTCGCCTTTTTCCAGCTCAATGAACGGGATCAAGTGAGCCACGGCCTGCTTCATTACCCGAGCGGACTTGACCACCTGGGGCAGGAACATTTTGCCGGCGCCGAACAGGTCGCCGACGATGTTCATGCCGGACATCAACGGGCCTTCGATCACCTCGATCGGGCGCGCGAATGACTGTCGGGATTCTTCAGTGTCTTCAACGATGTGGGTGGTGATGCCCTTGACCAGCGCGTGTTCCAGGCGCTTGTTCACCGGCCAGCCACGCCATTCTTCGGTCTCGGCTTCCTTGACGCTGCCGTCGCCCTTGTACTTGTCGGCAATGGCGAGGAGGGCGTCGGTGCCTTCCGGCGTGCGGTTGAGCACCACGTCTTCCACGGCGTCGCGCAGCTCGGCCGGGATCTGGTCGTAGATCTCCAACTGGCCGGCGTTGACTATACCCATGCTCAGGCCGTTGCGGATCGCGTACAGCAGGAACACCGAGTGGATCGCCTCACGCACCGGGTTGTTGCCGCGGAAAGAGAACGACACGTTGGACACGCCACCCGAGGTCAGCGCATACGGCAGCTCGTCGCGGATGTAGGCACAGGCGTTGATGAAGTCGACGGCGTAGTTGTTGTGCTCTTCGATACCGGTGGCGACCGCGAAGATGTTCGGGTCGAAGATGATGTCTTCCGGCGGGAAACCGACTT
>Ga0247816_10001624_pt1 | contig 10994 bp, 12 predicted proteins | sample UWRJL209509C1_FD_179930 | JGI IMG/M metagenome (GOLD analysis project Ga0247816, IMG submission 179930) | Plant litter microbial communities from Arlington Agricultural Research Station in Wisconsin, United States - UWRJ-L209-509C-1 | ecosystem: Environmental > Terrestrial > Plant litter >...
AGACGGTGTCAACTACCAGGGCCGCGATAAATCGGGCAATGAGAAATTCAGCGTGTCGATCCCGTATGACGAGCACGGCTATTTTGGCCGCGAGTGCCCCGCCTGTCATCAGTTGTTCCGGATGAAAGGCGAGGATTACGACGCCCTTCCAGATGACCTCGTGCTGACCTGCCCATATTGCGGGCACGAGGAGGAGCACAGCGAGTTCATGACGACGCAGCAACGCGACCGGGTTATGCAGGTTGCCCAGGACGCGGCCATGCAACTCGTGTCCGACATGCTCGACAAGAGCTTCCGTTCGATGGCTCGTTCAACCTCGAACAATCGTTTCGTCAAAGTCTCGTATCGGTCGAAGCCGTTCTACCCGCAACCGCTGCCCGGCATCAACGAGGAACGGCTCGTCAGAGAACGCACCTGCACGGCCTGCGGTGTGCGCTATGCCATCTTCGGCGAGCACCGCTTCTGCCCTGTAAGTGGAGCACTTGATGCAGCAGAAATTGCTCGTGACGCCCTGGCCGCGGAGACAGCGAAACTTACCGCTCTTAACGAGATTCCTGATGCCCAAAGAGCGATGCTTCGCGAGCAGGGTGTCTTCGATCGCATTGCAGTCGACACTCTCAGTCGGGTCGTCGGGATCGTAGAATCGCTCGCATCTGCGGAGTTCGCGCGACGGGTGCAGGGTGCCGACACGATCGTGAAGGGTCGGGGCAACGTCTTCCAGCGTCTGGATGACCTGGCACAACTGTTCGCTGACCATGTGGGCGTCGACCCGCGCATGCTGTCCGAAGTCGATTGGGCGGCATTACATCGACTCTGGGCCGCCCGTCACGCGCATGTCCATGCTGACGGTCGGGTGGACGCTAAGTTCCTGCGCTCTGTCCCAACTTCGTCACTACAACTCGGGCAGCGAGTGGTCGTGTCCGAGCGGGACGCTCGAATGGCCATCGAGCGGGCCACAGCCCTCTGTGACGCCTTGGTCAGCAGCTGACGGCTAGCCAACTCACAGCCGCTGCCACCTTCCACTTCAGCAGGCTTCAACTCCCAACGGTTCGCTCCACTGCGCTTCGGGATGGTCGTGCACCCTCTTCGCTCCGACGACCGACTTCGCATGTCAGTCGGCAGTTCTTTAGGGTCTCGTTAGGCAGAGTCGAACGATCGGCCCTGCGCAGAAGGGGCCGGACATCGATCATGCGGACGCCCCCTAGGCACCGGCGCGAGACAGGTTCCGAACTGTCCCGTCCAAACACTCGCCGTGTCCCCTACCCCCGTCGCAGACAATCTCCCTGAGTCGACAGGTAGGGGTTAGCTGGATCGACCAGACTTCGCAATCGGGTCATCTGGCAACGAAAGTCGGCGACCATCGCCCATACTTTGACTTATGCCAGTCAAGCGAGACCCTGCGTCAGTGCTCGATCTCACACGCGCACCACGAGGAGAACTTGCCGCCGCCTTGCTAGTGACAGCAGCCGCTCAGCACGGTGATCTCGCTGAGAGGCACTATCTCGAACTCAAAGGCCCTAGTGACCTGACCTCAAAAATCAGTCGACAGAAAGTAGCGAAGTTTATACTCGGCGCGGCCAACCGCATGCCTGACCGGGCAGCCGAAGCCTTCGAGGGCTTCGGTGTGATGATCATTGGCATTACCGCCAACGGAGCCGAGGGGGTGCCTCCCGTCGAGATGCTCACCTTGGCCCAAGTGATCCAGCCGATCCTCGGTGCAGACGGGCCCAGATGGGACATTGTTCGGGTGCCGGTTCCTGGATCGACTACCCAGGTTGTTGTTGTCCTCGTCGATCCGCCGCAGATGGGCCAAGCCCCTTTCGTCTGCCGTGCAAGCGGCGAGGGGCTGCAGGACGGGCGAATTTACTACCGAGCAGATGGCGAGACGCGCGAACCCACTTCGGGAGAATGGGATCAGCTCATGGAACGCGGGGCCGCCAAGCCGCCCGCGCCCGTCGAGATCGAAGTCTCGGTTGTAGGCGCTGTGACGTCAGTCATGGTGGATGAAGAGCGCACGCTCGAAGAACTCATAGCCACCGTGCGTCTACGGCTGATCAACGCGCTTCCGGCCCCGGAGCCGTCAAAGGACTCGTCTCCGACCGCCACCTCCATCTCCGACGTTTTCCGTGCTGGCACCGACTTTGCAAAAATTGCAGGGCAGCTCCAGCAACGCTCGATGTTCGTCACCCAGAAGCCAGAGGCGAGAACGGAAGATGAGTACCGGAATGCGATCACCCGTTGGGAAGCGACTTTCAGGGCGGCCTGGCCCGAAGCCGTAGACCTCTTCGTCCGTTACTCGCTATCGCCGAATGAAATCTCGATCACCAACAAGACGCAGACATTCCTGCACGACGTTGAGGTGAGGCTCCATCTTCAGGGCGCGATTACGACACTTGAACCGCAGTACGCGGTCAATGATGAGCCGAGCTGGTCGGATCTGAAACTGCCCACCCCGCCGAGGAGTTGGGGGCCGCTCACGATCGATCTCCGCGAACAGTTTGGTGGTGCGAATTATGCGGGGCTGTTGCCGGGCGCGTATGCGCCATCCCGTGCCTTCGTTCCGTCGAACACGTCGTGGGTCAACGGAGGCTCGGTCGATGTGACCGTGAGCGCGGGAGACCTTCGGCCGAAGGCGATCTTCGAGTCAGATGATGGCGAATCCATTCTCGTAATCGGTGAGCAGGCATCGGGATTAGTACACGGGACTTGGGAAGCCACGATCCGCGGCTACAACCAGACATTCAGCGGCGAACTCGATGTCGAGATCACGGAACCTACAGATCTCACTGCCCGCATGCGCAATTTCTTGCGTCTTAGCTAGCCTTTTCGTCGCGGCAATCGCCGGAGATCTGGCCCTTCCCCAGTGACGGCGCTTGCAGGGGACAGCGTCGATTGAGCGGCCGTACCTCGACGGGATAGATAATAGGCACAGGAACAGGAGGCACACCATGACGACTATCAGTTTCCCGCTGCGTCAGAGCGACAGCCGTCCCAGCCCGAGGGCGCAGGCCGTAGCCGCGCGCGTTCGCGTGAACGCTGACCGCCGCGGCGGTGTGAAGACGCCGAAGTGGATCGTCAAGCTCTCCCAGACGCCTGCCGCCAAGTAGCTCTCGCCTGACGCGATGAGCATTTCAACGCCCGGGACAATCGAGCGCACGTTTCCACGTCCGTCTCGTCTGCGCGACTTGACCGACAAAACGGTTCGCGACGAGATCGTTTCCAAGGCGCGTAATGACGCGAATGCGTCGCTGATCCGCAGCCGCCGTGCGGGCTCCCGCGACACGCAGAATAAGCAGCGTTCGACTCTAAGCTCGCGCGAGCTTGCTCAGCGATGCTCGTCTTGAAGGTCGACCCCGACGGGCCTCGCGTCTAAGTTGTACTCATGTCCTCCCACGCTAGATACAGCGCGAAGGTGACCGCTATTGGGCTGGCGGTCGCGTTCGTCCCGGCTGCAGCGCTAGAAGGGCTCAACTTCTTGATGTGGTGGAACGAGGGGGTCAACGGTACGGCGTGGGCGCGCCCGCCGTTCGCTCTCGGATTCTTGCCGTCGGCGTTGTGGTTGCTACCGATCGTGGTCGTTGTGGCGGTCCTGGTGACCTTCTTTTCCGGAGACGTGCCCGGCTCGAAGCCTCCGGCCGATAAGACCAACGACCACCCGGCTTAGCTCTTCGTTCGAGAGCGGCCGCTCCTAGTCGACGGACGCCCTCATCTACTCGGACCAATTCTCGAGCGTGCCGATGTCGCGCGGGCCGGGTGAGTATCCTGACGCTATGTGGGACACCGTTTTCGTGCACAAAGACCGAACAGCGGAACTCCACGCGAGCTTCTTGGCGTCCCTCCCCGCCGCCCGAGCGCGGCTGCGTAAACGGCTCGCGGGCGTGTCAGCCGTCGACCTCGACGGCAGCGTCGGATCTCTAACCCCGTTCACCCGGTGGTACATGGAAGAGATCAAGCGCGTCAAGGCCGACCCAGTGGAGGGACTGCCCGCATGGTGGAACCCCGAAACGCCCACCGCTGAGGACGGCGATCCGGACACATACCCATTCACTCGTTCTCAGCTGGCGCTGATCGACGAGGTCCAGGCGTATCTCGCCGCCGTGCTCGAGAGCGCACGTCCTGACGCCGAGTGGGTGACGTTCAAGGGCGGCAAAGTCAACATCGACAATGGTCGGAGCATGTTGAAGTTCGGGAAGAAGCGGTTCCTATCACCGAAGACGGTCGCCTACGGGGTGGCACTTCGTGTCGACTTTTCGCACCAGGCAATTGAGCCGGAAGCCGTGGAAGACCTTGCCCGCGAGGTTATCGCCGACTGGCGTTAGAGCGGCAGCCCAGGGTACCGGCCGTCTTACGGCTTTCCCGGTTGATGCGATCCACGCTCCACACGTCAAGGATCACGCGATGCGTGGCACGAGGCACTCGGTGCAGTACCAATATGGATTCTCATCAGAGCCGGCCGGCCACAGCTTCGTCAGGCACACCGGGCAATTCGGGAGGCGGTGTCACTAAGGTCGTCATCCATGCCCGCGAGCGTAGAGACTGTTCGCCACCACCGTGAAATTTGTCCACAGCCGGACGGCTACTCGAGTACTAGATAGCTCAGCCCAGCTGAGGACCATCCCGCTCGATGCGCTCGTCACTATCCAGCCCGCGCGGGTCCACCTTCATGCCGCGTAGCTCGGGATGATTCTTCATCAGCGCCGACTTCTTCCGATCGCGAGCGGAGGCGTGCGAGGTGAAGCCCTCGGCGCGGAGCAGGCCCTTCACACCCTCGTGCTCGCCCGAGACGTATGCCCGGGCAAGCAGGTCGTTGAAGCGCGCCGCTTTGTCGGGGCTGTTCTCGTCCACGGGCACGACTAGCATCTCCAGCTTTGGTGCCCGGATGAGCACGCTGTTAGCCACGAACAAGGCTGTGCGCTTGTTGCCGTCTTCGAACGGCTGCGCCTTGGCGATCTGCACGAACAGCTCGAGAGCCTGCTCCCGCGGGTCGGGCTTGGACATAGCCCGATCGATGATTCGCTGCAGGGCCGTGTCGCTGGTCGGCTGCGGTTCGTGGCGCCCGTACTGGGTGGAGACGCCGATGTGCTGGTCGCCCGTTCGATAGTGGCCCGGATTCATGGGGCCGCTACGGGTGATCTGCGCGTTCACCGCCCGGACGTACGCGCTGTTGATGGGTAGCTCTCGGTTGGTGATGATGAACTGCGAGACGTCGCGGAGGTCCTCGAGGAGGGCCAGGTCAGAACGAGAGGTGATCCCGTCGAGGCTCCCTGAGCGGAGGAAGTTCTCGGTGTCGAGGCGGCCCGTGCGTAGGCCGTCGAAGACTTTGCCCGAGGAATAGACGACCCCAGCGAGATCGGCGACATTGAGCCGGGCGGCAGCACCAGCGCCTCTACGCATCGGCATCGTGCGCTTTTGTGCGTCGGGCATCACGGCCTCCTTGTGCTCGTTGTTATGTCGAGGTTAGCGCCGGGGCCGAAGGTCTACTTGTAGACCTCACGGCGGTGCGGCACACGGACCACGGTCACGACGAGCACGTCGTCGAAGACCTCGTACAGCACGCGGTAGTCGCCGATCCGGATGCGCCAGGCGTCATCCTCGCCGACGAGCTTCTTGCATCCGGTCGGGCGAAGATCGCTCTCAAGCGCCGTGATGCCGGCGAGGATGCGGTTTCGGACGCCCTGGTCGAGCTTCCGAATCTCTTTGGCGGCCGCGGATGTGAACTCGACGCGGTACGTGGTCACTGGAGGTAGTCGGCAGGAAGAGTGCGGTCGGCTGTCCCAGCAAGCTCAGCACGCACCTCATCCAGGCTGACGCGGCTTCCGTCGTCATCCGCGCGCGCTGCACGGAACTCGGCGACGTCGCGCTGCATTTCCAGCTGCTCGAGGAGCTCGAAGTCTTCGGGTCCGATCAGCACAGCTGCCGGCTTGCCGTTCTTCGTGATCAAGACTCGCTCGTGACCGTAGCCGGCGCGACTGAGCGCGTCAGCGAGGCCCCCGCGGAGCTCGCGGACCGTAACCGAAGTCGTGATGCTGGAGGTGCTCATTGTGCAACTCTAGCACTTGTGTACACAGTGAATCAGCTGGCGCGCCGAGTCTGAACAGCGCCAACGCGCGGCTCGCGAGGGCATACTAATGCAGGATCGCGCGTACTACACGCTCGCCACTATTGGCAGGGCAGAGACATGCGCCTGCGGCCAGCGCAGCTTGCTCCCATGAGTCCTTTGAGTCGGATGCAGCGTTGGCCGATGTGTTCGTGCTGCTCGCTGATTCGCTTCGCCCTGGCTACGACGTCGTGGATACTCTGGATCTGCTCGTGGAGGCGTCCACAACGTTCGCCTCCGCGGTCGAGGCGGGGATTCTCCTGGTCGATGCAGATGGCAACCTGCACGTGGGGGCGTCGTCGACCGAGCGTGCGAGCGACCTCGAGGAGGCTCAGATGGGAGTGACTGGAGGCCCGTGCCGTCAGGCAATCGAAACTGGTCAGAATGTCGAAGTCCCGGACATCTCCGCGGAAGCTAATCGATGGCCGGAGTTCGTCGCCACTGCTCGGGCGAGAGGTTTCCACTCCGCCCACGCGATACCGATGCGGCTAAGGACTCAGACGCTCGGCGGATTGAATCTGTTCTCCGCGCGGCCAGGCGCGCTCAGCGACCGCGACCAGGCGTTGGCGGAAACGTTCGCGCAGCTCGCCACCATCAGCATCGTGCAGCACCAGATCATCACCGATCAGGGGATCGTCACTGCGCAGCTGCAACGTGCTCTCGACAGCCGGATCATTGTCGAACAGGCCAAGGGAGTGCTGGCCCAACAACACGGAATTGCGATAGATGAAGCCTTCGGTTTGTTGCGCAACCACGCGCGCCGCACGTCTTCAGGTCTGAAGCAGGTGGCGAACCAGATCGTCTCTCATGGGCTCGAGATAGGCGGAGAACGACGGGGGCCGCTCGAGACGACCGGCGGTTAGACACGCTGAAGTAGATCTGCAAACCCTTGATGCTCGCAGTTTCATGTCACTAGACCTACAAAGTGGGTGGCGCCGACGATGCCTTACTGATCAGTTCAGCTAAAACAGCGATCGATGTCTGGATCCGAGAAGTCGTAGGCACTCTGTGCGTCGTCCAAGGCGTCGTTCTGGTCGTTCAAAGTGGTGAAGAGGGCGTCCGTATCGCCCGCCCAAAGACCTCCGCCGTCGAAGAAGGCGGAGATACCCTCGCCTGCAGATAGGTACGCCTCATGAGCCGACAGCTGCAACTCGTCCAGCGCGTCCGCCGTAGCGCGGCACGCAGTGATGACCTCGTTCTGAGCGTCCACCTCGGCCGCGAGCGGGCGAACGACGGCACTTTGGATGACGGCGCTTGTGGCTCCCACACCCACGAGTAAGGCAGAAAGTGCGACGAGCGTGACGAGTGCCGGAGTCTTCATGGCGCGATCGTATCGGTCTCGTAATCCGTGCCGCTTGCCCACCTTTGGGGGCTCAGGGCCAGAGGGAGCCCCGCATGACCCAGCCAGCTCCTCGACTTGGACTCGAACCAAGAACCTACGCATTAACAGTGCGTTGCTCTGCCAATTGAGCTATCGAGGATCGAGCAACAGCGAAATAGTCTCTGTCAGGCGAATCGCTCGTCACGACCAAGCTAGTGCATCCGAGGCTTCATGCAGCGCTCAAGGCCAGCGAGCACGGGCCTATCGTCCGGCAGGGGCTCCCCTGGGTGCCAACAACGCGCCATCGCCTGCTGTCCGGTCAGCCCGCCAAAGGTTCGATTGCGACTCTGGTGTCGGCACGCCACACTCAGTGAAACAGTTAACTCGTTTCAACGAGTCTCTTGGTGACGGCCTATAAAGGACGACTCGGGATGCGGACGTCGATAGAGACGGAGCGCACCAGGAGCCAAAGGTCCTTCTGTGCCCAGCTGCACCAAGGTTCACTACTCGTCGTGTCGCCTCGCAGCCTTCGCTCTGCGCGCCATCCAGCAATCCGCACCAGCGGGACGGAAGACACCGCAGGGTCTGTACCGATGTGAGTTCTGCCGCAGCTTTCACCTCACCTCGAACCCACGCGCTCGGACTAACCTCTGGACGATCTCGTTTGTAACGGCACCTGTGATTGGTCACCCAGTGACACAGCGAGCAGCTCGCCGCAAACCGGCACCGATACTAGACCGAGGAGACTCGGCCAGGTTGCCGCGAGCGGAAGAGCCTTACGACTCGTTGCAGCAGCTCCCTCGCCGAGCGCGGCCGCTTTGCGGGTAGGCGCTCCTCGACACCTATCGTGTAGCGAAGTCAGCTACACCTGTTGCATCGCCGGACGGCGCACCAAGCGCTCGCGAACCGCCCACGCCGGAAGGCAATCGTTCACCAAACGATTCGACGCCTGCAACCAGAACCAGCGTTCGAAACGGTTCCATTCCGGGCTGCGCTCGGCCGTCAGAGCCTGGCGCCCGGTGTCGGGCTCACGCTCCATGAACGTCACCGCCATGTCCGCCATTTCGAGTGACGGGAAGTATTCGAACAATCGCCTGTCTGCAGACCGCGGCGCCCACCGAACAACCCGGTAACTCTCATCCTGCTTCTCGTCTAGGTGCCGCACGAGGGCCACAGGCCGTGCGGGGTGGTCACGCATGATGACCCACTCCGACTCGGATATCTGGATCATCGGCCAAGGCGTCTGCCATCGGATGACTTTCATGGTTGCTCCTCGTGACGACGAAGCAGCCGGCCCTGCACTTCTGGAAGTCACGCTACGTCAGGCGTGCGACTTTGCGTGAACTTCCTCGACCGACGAGTTGTCGACCGATTATCGAGACGGCCTCGCAGTTTTACACGACTAGCATCTCGAGTGAGACGCTGCCTGTCCGTTGTCGGAGCGCCGCTATCGAGTCTTGACTGTGGCGTCTGATCCGATTGCCAGTTCAAAGTAGTCCGGATCGTCGTCCAGGACATTCTGGAATATATCCTTCGGAAGGGTACTCCAACCGTCATTGCGAACCCGAGCACCATCAAGCCAGAGCGCAGTGAGTCCTTCCATGGTCGATTCGTCGAGGCCAAAGCTCCGGGACGTGCAGTCGCTGACGTCCAGTAGATCGAAGATGCATTTCGAGAAGGACAGGCTTTCAAATGTGGATCCGTTGAGGATCAGACTGCTTGCCTTGGTGCCTTGGCAGTCCAGCGAATGAGAAACGACGATATCTTCAAAGAAAATTTCACCGGCCACGTCACATCCGTCGACTTTAGCCGAGCCGAAAATGGCGTCGATGCCCTGAAGATCGCCCTCGATATAGCAATTGCTGAGCGACAGGCTTCCTGCAAAGTAAGAGTTGGTTACGTCGAGTCTGAAGCCCCTATCCTGGATCGTGAGCGTGTCGAGGAGGGACCTAGCCAATCTAAGAAGCGGCGCCGACTCACGGCCGGCTCTTACATCATCGGCACTGGGAAGCAGATCCGGCAGAAGTTCAGCACATGTGACGCGGACTTGCTGCTCTGCATCGCGACCGTCTCGTGCCACCGAATCAGGCGGCGTCCAACCGGATCTACCGAATGGCAGCGGTCTTTCGTCACCCTCCGCCCGGTCCAGATCAGGATGATGGAAAGGCTGCCGGAGATACGCACACAACACCTCCAATATCGTCGTTCGCAGTTGTGGCTGCGAGAGGGCAAGTTGATGCAGCGCGTGGAGAGCGCCGACGCGAACCGGCGCTGCTGAGTGCCCGAGCTGATCAACGGCCGCCGAGAAGCGGTCGTTGCTCTCCGTTGATCGAACTTGCGCTTGGATCTCGCGGTGATGTTGCTTTGCCTGGAGCACCGTCTTGTTGTTGATCAGCACGCCGGCAGCTGCCGCAGCCGTAGCAAATAGAGCGGCTACCACGATGCCAAGCGCCTGCCTGACGCCATTCTGGGCTGAGAATACAGCGCTAGCAGCTTGGATTCGCAACGCTGCGTCTTCCGCATCTTCGCATTCGTAAGTGTTCGTGCTGGGCGAGGCGCGGTACTTGGGTGTTGGCGCGGAAGTCGCTAACGCTGTGGGTGCGACCGTGGGCGAAAGTCTCGCGGCGCCCGAGCATTGTTGCGAGGTCGACACTTTTTCGAAAGCGTCCGGTGGATAGAGGACGGACGGCAGTATGACCAGCGCAAACCCTGCCATTACGACCAGTACACCCACGGCGAAAAAGATCCAGCGAAGTACACGATCGGGTTTCAACGTAGCGCTCGGATCCATGTTCCGAGGTTATCTTCGATTCGAGCGCACCGATTTCGAATGGCCGCCGTCGGCCGCGCAGCGCGGGCCCCATCGACAGTGCGAGAGGCCCTCAGGTCGCTCTGAAGTGCGCAGCCCGCAGGCAGGGTTAAGAGGCGGAGGGTACCGTTGAGGCGCTGGGTACGGGGTTGCCGTCTAGCGAGGAATCACTAGATGAGGTTTTCCACCGGCGGATGCGGGCGAATCGCTCGTGCGCGGGCACCACACTACGAAGCCGCTAATGGCTTTGTTAGGTGCGTGGATTGCTGGCTTGTCGTTATTGCCTTCCAGACAATGCTTGCCGCACAAGGCTTGTCTTAATGCTTGCATTACAAGGCTTGTCTATAGTGCATGGACTCTTCCAAGATAAGCCTGCGTCACCATAGTGCCCCCTTGTTTGAATCCAGATACTGAAAATCGCGGATCGGAAGTTTCAATTGCCCCCGCTGTTAATTCGACCCTCATGCGTTGTAAGACCTCGGACGCAGTATACGGACGGAAGGCCATGGAGCCGGGCCACCAGAAGCGAGGCGCACACAAACGCAGTATCTAGAACGGAGTCTTGAGCGGAGCATCTCATCCGGTGAGGCCATACGCTTCATGCAAGCGAAGCAATAGAGCAGGTCGGAGGCAGAATCCCGTAGGGCGGACGGGACTTGAACCCGTGACCGACGGATTATGAGTCCGCTGCTCTAACCAGCTGAGCTACCACCCCGCGCACCGCCCCGGTCACCGGAGCGAGCGCAGGCGGCCCGAGAGCCGCCGCG
>Ga0247816_10001625_pt1 | contig 10977 bp, 11 predicted proteins | sample UWRJL209509C1_FD_179930 | JGI IMG/M metagenome (GOLD analysis project Ga0247816, IMG submission 179930) | Plant litter microbial communities from Arlington Agricultural Research Station in Wisconsin, United States - UWRJ-L209-509C-1 | ecosystem: Environmental > Terrestrial > Plant litter >...
CCGAACGTCACCGACCGTTTCGAGCTGTTCATTGGCGGCCGCGAAATTGCCAACGCCTACTCCGAGCTTAACGACGCGGAAGACCAGGCCGAGCGCTTCATGGCCCAGGTGGCCGACAAGGACGCTGGCGACGACGAGGCGATGCACTACGACGCCGACTTCGTTCGCGCCCTGGAATACGGCATGCCGCCAACGGCCGGTGAAGGGATCGGCATCGATCGGTTGGTGATGTTGTTGACCAACTCACCGTCGATCCGCGATGTGATCTTGTTCCCGCACATGCGGCCACAAGCGTAACCTTAGCGAAATCCGAAGCCGCCTTTTATAAGGCGGCTTTTTTATGTGGCCTGAATAAGCGTCAAGGTTACAGCGCCAGGCTTTCGATCAATCAACCATCGTCACATTTCTTGATTTGAGAGGGAAACTCGTCGTGAACCGCGTAATGGCTCAAAAGGGCGCCGCCGGCATTGCTGCTGCCGTGGCAGAAAGTGTCCAGTACCAAGGCCGCAAGGCCAGCCGCCGGGGCAGCGAGCAGCGCAGGCAAGACATTCTCGATGCGGCCATGCGCATTGTGGTGCGTGAAGGCGTGCGTGCCGTGCGTCACCGTGCGGTGGCAGCGGAGGCGGGGGTGCCGTTGTCGGCGACTACTTATTACTTCAAGGACATTGATGACCTGCTCACCGATACCTTCGCCCAGTATGTTGAGCGCAGCGCGGCGTTCATGGGCAAGTTGTGGGCGCGCACTGAAGGCCTGCTGCGCGAAATGGTCGCCTACGGTGACGGCACCGCGCAATCGCGATCGCAGCTGGCGGATGACATTGCACGGCTGACTGCCGATTACGTGCAGCGCCAATTACTCAACCGGCGTGAACACCTGATGGCCGAACAGGCATTTCGCCAGGAGGCGCTGCTGAACCCACGCCTTGGCGAGTTGGTGCGCTCCCACCAGCAGATCCTGTTGCAGGGTACTTGCCAGTTTTTCCAGGTATTGGGTTCGCGCGAGCCGCAGCAGGATGCCAAAGTGTTGACGGCGATTATCGGTCGGATGGAATATCAGGGCCTGTTGGGCGGTGCAGAGCCTCTGACCAGCGACGAAATGCTTGAGATCCTCAAGCGTTACATGCATTTGGTGTTGGCTTCGGTCTAGCCCTAAGTGGGATCTGCTTTATGTGGGAGCTGGCTTGCCTGCGATACAGGCACCTCGCAGCTTCAGGCACAATGTGGTGATGCTATCGCAGGCAAGCCAGCTCCCACACGAGCGCGTTCCACCTAACGTATCCCATGGAGTTTTTGATGAAAGCCTGGCGCGTGCTCGTGATCGCCTTGTCGTTCCTGTTACTCAGCGGTTGCCTGGTGACCTTCAAGGATCCGCTGCCGGCCAGCGAGTCGGCGCCTGATGCCCTGCTGGGCAAATGGGCCAGCAAGAATGCCTGGGGCGAGCCACTCAACCTGCAAATCAGCCGCGCCGGTGAGCACCGCTACAAAGCCGTGAGCTACCCTAAAGCCACGCCAGGCCAGCGCGACGAATACCTGTTCACCGTGTCCCGCCATGGCAGCCGCTGGTACTTGTCGGCGCCATTGCCGAAGAAGTTCGGCGGGCACTTTATCCTGGCAGGGTTCGAATTGAATGATGAGCACGAACTGGTGGTCTACAACCTCGATCTGGACCAGGTGCACCAGGCCATCGGCCAGAAGGCTTTGAGCGGCGGCACCGTTGAAACCGTGGAGGGTGCCGGCGTATTGGTCGACAGCCCCATGACCCAGGTGTTTGCCTACCTGGATGATCCGGCCAATGCCGACGTGTTCGTCGAAGCCGTGCGCTACCAGCGCGCAGGCAAATAACGTTTAGAGAGGAAGCACCAGGTGGACGATTACCAGCAGACGATACGCACCTTGTCCGATCGCATTGTGCTGGCGCAAACACCGATTCGCGTCCTCGACGCGGTGAAGTGGGACGACACCATTCGCCAGGGATTCCTCAAGGCCAAGGGCAAGCAAATGCCGGCGGTGGACCGCGATTATTACTTGAACCGGGCGCTGTCGTTCGACTCCAGTGCGGTAAAGCTGGAGTTCCAGAACATCGAGCGCGACATCACGCGCCAGTTGGGCCAGTTCAACCCGGTCGGGCAGATCATGCGGCGCATGTGCAAGGAATACCGCATGGTGGTGCGCATGCTCGAAGCGCGCGGCACTGAGGATTTCGGGCTGATTTCCCAGGAGCTGTACGGCGCCGCTTCCGATGCGTTCCACGCAGGTGACCCGACCCTGGCCGACCTGGGCCTGATGATGTCGGACTACCTGGACCAGATTGACGGCCGTGGCGACCTCAAGGATGAAGCCAAGACCTTGACTGCCAAGGACGCCGTCGGGCTGCTGCAAAGTCGCCTGAACAAAGTGTTTGGCGAGGCCGAGGAAACCATTCGGGTGTTCGAGTCTGATGGCATCGTCGCCGATGCGGCGGCGGGCGCTGACTACATCAAGATCCGCGCCGACGCGATGTTCAACGAACGCGATGTGCGCGCCCTGGAAGTCCACGAAGGCCTGGTGCATGTGGGCACCACCCTGAATGGCCAGAACCAGCCGATTTGCACCTTTCTGTCCAAGGGCCCGCCCTCGTCGACGGTGACCCAGGAAGGCCTGGCGATTTTGATGGAGATCATCACCTTCGCCTCCTACCCCAGCCGCCTGCGCAAACTGACCAACCGCACTCGCGCGATTCATATGGTTGAAGAGGGCGCCGACTTCCTGCAGGTGTTCGAGTTCTTCCGCGAGCAGGGGTTTGAGATGGCGGAAAGCTACGGCAATGCCAGCCGGGTTTTCCGGGGCTCCACGCCTACGGGGTTGCCGTTTACCAAGGATTTGTCCTACCTCAAGGGCTTTATCATGGTTTACAACTACATTCAGTTGGCCGTGCGCAAAGGCAAGCTGGAGCAAGTGCCACTGCTGTTCTGCGGCAAGACCACCCTGGAAGACATGCGCACCCTGCGCCAACTGGTCGATGAAGGCCTGGTGGTGCCGCCCAAATACCTGCCGGAGCAGTTCCGCGACATGAATGCGTTGGCGGCGTGGATGTGCTTCTCCAACTTCCTCAACCATTTGAGCCTGGACCGGATCGAGGCGGATTACTCGAATATTCTCTAAGGGATTTCCCTGAAGAGACCGAATCAAAATGTGGGACCAGTTCTGCTTGCCTACGATGGCGGTGTATCAGGTAAAGATGTGCCGACAGACTGATCGCCATCGCAGGCAAGCCAGCTCCCACATTTGATCTCCATCAGCCACAAGGTTGTATTCCAACCCACTCACGAGGCTTCAACGGATGAGAATCCTCGGCATTCTTTGCCTGCTACTGACATTGAACGGCTGCAGCTCCCTACTGTTTTACCCCGAGCCGGGCCTGCCGTTCACCCCGCAAAAAGCTCACCTGCAATACCGCGATGTCACCATCACCACGGCCGATGGCGTCAAGCTGCACGCCTGGTGGTTGCCCGCCAAGGCGGGTGTGCCGCTCAAGGGCACGGTGCTGCACCTGCATGGCAATGGCGGTAATCTCGCCTGGCACTTGGGCGGGAGCTGGTGGCTGCCGGAGCAGGGTTATCAGGTGCTGCTGCTGGACTATCGCGGCTACGGTTTGTCGCAAGGTAAACCCTCGCTGCCGGCGATCTATCAGGACATCGATGCGGCGTTCAACTGGATCGACAAAGCCCCCGAAACCCAGGGCCAGCCGCTGATTGTGCTCGGCCAGAGCCTGGGTGGCGCGCTGGCGGTGCATTACCTGGCCGAACATCCCGAGCGTCAGGCCCGGCTCAAGGCGCTGGTGCTGGACGGTGTGCCCGCCAGTTATCGTGACGTAGGACAATTCGCCCTGAGCACGTCCTGGCTAACATGGCCATTCCAGGTGCCGTTGTCGTGGCTGGTGCCGGACGCCGACAGTGCGATCAACGCCATGCCCCGATTGACCGGCGTGCCGAAATTGCTGTTTCACAGCCTGGATGATCCGATCGTGCCTGTTGCCAATGGCATCCGCCTGTACCAGGCTGCGCCCCCGCCGAGGGTGCTGCAGTTGACCCGGGGTGGTCACGTGCAGACCTTTGCCGACAAGACCTGGCAAACCGTGATGCTGCGTTACCTCGACGACCCGCAGCACTTCAACGGCCTGCGCCGCCTGGGGGAGATCCCCAATTACCCGGCCGCCCCAAACTCCAACATTGAATCGCCAGAGAGCCCGCAATGAGTGAAGAACGCAACGCCATCCCCCTGATCCTCACCGGTATCGGCACCATCATCGGCACTGTCGGTTGCCTGTGGTATTACGGCTACTTGCACTTCGCCAAACCAGAGGACGCGTTGCTGCTCAGTGATTTCACCATGCTCAAGACCGTGCCGGGCGAGGACTACAAAGTCGCCCTGACGCCGGCCGCCCAAGTCGCGCAGTGCATCGACGGTGTATTGGTGCTGTTCGACACCGAGCAAAAAGGCCTGAGTGGCGTGCTGGTGAATGACAAGAAACAAGCGGTGCGCTGCATTGGGCAGGAAACGCCGAAGTTGGAGCAGTAAGCGTGAGGGCGTGCTTCAGGCTGCGCGCCTGAAGCACGGGCCGTTTTGGTCACTTCTCAGTATTCAAGCGTATTTGATCCACTCTTTGTCGAGCACACCGCGTGGTCGGCCACCCTCTGCAAGCTCAAATGTGCCGTCAGGCCGAATGACGATCCCGCTGGCGCCAGCAACGGTGACGGATACTCCCTTGGTATTGAGCAAGTCCATCAGCGGCTGCCGGCCGCTTGCGTCTTCCTGGCACAGGCTCGTGCCCAATTGGTAGTCTGATTGACTCTCCAGGCCACCCACCCAAATCACTTTGCCACCTTGGGCCAGCGAGGCTTTTAGCGTGCTTAGGCGCTCGTTCGCATTCTCATGGATCAGCCCGTATTCGAGGCTGCTGCCGATCAGGTGCATCAGTGTTCGCGTGCCATAGGTGCTGCCATTCCAATCTCTGAGCACCGCCAGAGCTGAGCAGTAGGAAAGGCACTGGGTGGAAAGCGTTGTGCTGTGGTCTTGAACCGTCATCGATTTACCCATACACACGTCGACCGTAGCGGCCTTTTTCACGTGTGGCGGCTGCGTTGAAACGGGCGTGGATGCAGGTTGTTTGCGGTGCAAAACCTTGAAGGGTTTGGGGGCGAAATTTCTAATGCAGTGCAGTGCCCGTGAAAGGCTTGAGCCTTTCGGTTTTGGCGGGAAACCGTCGGGGTTCAGGCGGTTGGTACGTGCTGACTCGCAGATCAAGGAAGGTTCCAGAACAGGCATCACTTACCTCACCAGTGCTACAAATATTGGTGGGCGATAGTACCGATGGCTTGCATGTATTAGCACGGCCTGTCGGCGTAGCTTGTTGTACGAATCGTCTGCTTGTTTGCGGAAAAAAGAGGCAGGCCTCGCCGGAACCATTTTGAGTCGGTTGCCACAGATTTCGAACTGATCAGCATCGCTGCTTCGGTCCACTGTGTGACTTAATTGGGAGTCAGTTGTATGAGCATGAACATGAGCGTGAACCCTCAGTTTTCCATGGGACACATCGGCAACGCCAACCCATCCCACACCTCCAATGCAGGCTCGCAAAACGAGGTAGCTGCACTCAAGAAGCAAATTGAAGAGCTGAAACAGATGATGGCGGCGAAATCCCAGATGGGAGGTTCCGGGCTGGAAGAAGACCCGCTGATGGGCCGGTTGAACGCGCTTCAGGAGAAGCTTGATAAGTTGACGGCGGGCCAGGGCACTGCGCGCGCAGGCGACGCGGGGGCAAAGATGGGCGCCGTATCGATGAACACAAACCAGATCCAGTTTCGCTGATTCAAACAAAAGAACCCCGCCAAATGGCGGGGTTCTTTATGTCACACCAAACTGATCAGTTGGCGACTGAAGAACGTGGCTTGACCGGCTGGTTGTCGTTGGAGATGGTCACTTCAACGCGGCGGTTCATGGCACGGCCCGACACGCTGCTGTTGTCAGCAACCGGGTATTCCTTGCCGTAGCCGGTGGTCACGATGCGGCGCGGGTCAACGCCCATCTTGATCAGGGCAACCTGCACCGAAGCGGCACGGCGCTCGGACAGGCTCTGGTTGTAGGCGTCGGCGCCCGTGCTGTCGGTGTAGCCTTCAACAATCACTTGGCGGTCCGGGTTTTCCCGCAGGAACTCGGCCAGCTTGTTGATGTTCACCAGACCGCTGGATTTCAGGTCGGCCTTGTTGGTGGCGAACAGTACATCACCGAAGGTCACCAGGGTGCCACGGTCGGTCTGCTTGGCGTTCAAGCTGTTTTGCAATTGCTTGATCTGCGCGTCACGGGAATCCAACAGGGCGCGGGCACGTTCGTCGCCAGCGTTTTTCAGCTTGGCTTCGGACTCGCGCAGCACGATGGTGTCTTTGGCCACTTCAACGCGCTGGTTGGTCAGGTAGGCCAGTTGGTCGACTTTCTTCTGGTCTTCCTTGTCGCGGTAGGCCTTGTCTGCCTTGTCCAGCCATTCGCTGGCGTCTTTGGTTTCAAGCGCTGCGACTTTAGTGGCTTGCGGGTTGGCTTGCAGGGCCGAGTAGTTGGTCCGTGCATTTTCCAGGTTCGCGTTCGGCGGGGTGGAGCAAGCCGCCAGCGCCACGCTCATCGCCAGCAGGGCAGGGATCATCAATTGTTTACGCATAATGGTGTCGTCCTTTCAATTCGTTTTCGGGTGCAATGCAATCAGAGGGCGCTTACTGCTGCTGAATAACAGCGGGGCGCATGCCTTCCTGACGCAGCTCCTGAACAGCTTTCTGGGAATCCTTCACAGCCTGTTCGGCCTTGGCAGCCTGGGCTTTACGCTCAGCTACGCGAGCGTCCCACTCGGCTTGCTCGGCCAGGCGACGGGCTTCGTCATAGTTCTTGTCGTGCATGGCAATTTCGGCTTGCTTGAGCTTGTCCTGCGCCGACTTCATTTCCACCGCTGCATACTCCGGGCCGCCGGCGCTGACAGCGCTGTTGACCGCAGATTGGGTCACGGCGTATTGCTCGGTCGGTGGGTTGCCTGCGCAACCGGCCAGTATGAAGCTGGTGCCGATTGCCAGCGCGGCCAACTTGAGCCCGCGCAGATGGTTAAACGAGGATTTGGCAGTGCTGGTCTTCATCGTCTTCAACTCCATTGTGTAACTCCTGAAAAACATCAAAATCCATCTCCGGCTGGCAGCGCCTGCGGGGTCCGGCGGTAACGCTCAGACGCCTATTCAAACGGCTGTTCCAAGTGATGGCTTACTGGCTGTGACCCGAGGCTTTTTTGAATAGTTCAGCGAAGATGGCGATATGCCCGAAAAAAAATTTGACTGAATGGTCAGTGTTTAAAAGTTGGAACTTTTGCAGTGCGCAGGAGTATTCCGGACCTGCGAGAGGCCCGGAATGACTAGGGGAGATTGAATTTACAGCGAGTGTTTATCAGTGTTTCTGCTTGTCGGACTGAGCCGACAAATCGTGCAGATAGCGCCGTGACAAGGTGAGAAAACGCGGGGTAGGGCCGACGTCTTCGTACAGCGGATCGCCTTCCTCGTCGGTGGCAATCACATGCTGGCCCTTGATGTAGGGGAAGCTGGTTTCCAGCTCTTCAAGGGCCGCGCCGATCAGCTCGCCGAGCAGTTCTTCGGTGTTGCGCTTGGGGTACATTTCGGAGATCGCCGCCAGCCTGGCGGCGGCTTCTACGTCCAGGTGGATGGCGTATTCGGTTTTGGTCAGGCGACCCTTGGCGTTTTCTTCCCAATGCTGGGCCAGTTCTCGGATTTTCATGGCAACCTCAATGGAGCCCACGTCAGGCGGGCGATGATGAGTGACCAGCCGCCAGCGCAGAAAACGCTGCGGCTTATGCTTGAGACTAGCTGCAAGCCACAAGGTTTAACCTCAATTGTGCTGGTCCTTGTAAGAACCAGGCTTGGGCGGCACTCTTGAAGATCAAAGCGTCCCGGACTTTCTGCTGGAGATTGGCTGATGAGCGATATCGATGCACGTTTGCGTGAGGATGTTCACCTGTTGGGTGAGCTGTTGGGCAACACGATTCGAGAGCAGTACGGCGATGAATTCCTCGACAAGATCGAGCAAATCCGCAAAGGCGCCAAGGCCGACCGCCGGGGCGCAGCCTCGGACCAGGCAGCCGGCGAAGAGCTGAGCGCCAGCCTCAACCAGCTTCAGGAAGATGAACTGCTGCCAGTGGCACGGGCCTTCAATCAGTTTCTCAACCTGGCCAACATCGCTGAGCAGTACCAACTGATCCACCGTCGCGATGAATCCCAGCCTGCACCGTTTGAGTCGCGGGTGCTGCCGGAGCTGCTGGCGCGTTTGCAGAGCGAAGGTCACAGCAGCGAATCCCTGGCCCGCCAACTGGGCCGGCTGGAGATCGAACTGGTCCTCACCGCGCACCCCACCGAAGTCGCCCGTCGCACCCTGATCCAGAAGTACGACGCCATCGCCGCGCAATTGGCGTTGCAGGATCACCGCGACCTGACCACCGCCGAGCGCGACCAAATCCGCGAGCGCCTGCAACGCCTGATTGCCGAAGCCTGGCACACCGAAGAAATCCGCCGCACCCGACCAACCCCGGTGGACGAGGCCAAATGGGGCTTTGCGGTGATCGAACATTCGTTGTGGCACGCCATCCCGAATTATTTGCGCAAGGCCGATCATGCCTTGCACGCGGCCACCGGCCTGCGCCTGCCTTTGGAGGCTGCGCCGATTCGCTTTGCTTCCTGGATGGGCGGCGACCGTGACGGCAACCCCAACGTCACCGCGCCGGTTACCCGTGAAGTGTTACTGCTGGCACGCTGGATGGCGGCCGATTTGTACCTGCGTGACGTCGACCATCTGGCCTCCGAGCTGTCGATGCAGCGGGCCAGTCCCGAGTTGCAGGCCCAGGTCGGTGACAGCGTCGAGCCTTACCGGGCGTTACTCAAGCAACTGCGCGAGCGCCTGCGTGCCACGCGCCAATGGGCCCACGCTTCGTTGACAGCCACCACGCCTGCGCCGGCTGAAGTGCTGCAAAACAACCGCGAGCTGCTGGACCCTCTGGAGCTTTGTTACCAGTCCCTGCACACCTGCGGCATGGGCGTGATTGCCGACGGGCCATTGCTCGATTGCCTGCGTCGGGCAGTCACGTTTGGCCTGTTCCTGGTGCGTCTGGATGTGCGCCAGGATTCCAGCCGCCACTCGGCCGCCATGACCGAAATCACCGATTACCTGGGCCTGGGGCGTTACGAGGACTGGGATGAAGAAGCACGCATCAGCTTTCTGATGCGCGAACTGGCCAACCGTCGGCCATTGCTGCCGGGCTATTTCAAACCGTCGGCCGATACCGCCGAAGTGCTCAATACCTGCAAGGAAATCGCGGCTGCACCGGCGGCGTCCCTGGGGTCCTACGTCATCTCCATGGCGGGCGCCGCGTCGGATGTGCTGGCAGTGCAGTTGCTGCTTAAAGAGTCGGGCGTGCAGCGGCCAATGCGTGTGGTGCCACTGTTCGAAACCCTGGCGGACCTGGATAACGCAGGCCCGGTTATCGAGCAGTTGCTGCTGTTGCCGGGCTATCGCGCGCGCTTGCAGGGGCCGCAGGAAGTGATGATCGGTTATTCGGATTCGGCCAAGGACGCCGGCACCACCGCTGCCGCCTGGGCGCAATACCGGGCCCAGGAACGTTTGGTGGATATTTGTCGTGAGCAGCAGGTGGAACTGCTGTTGTTCCACGGCCGTGGCGGCACCGTGGGGCGCGGCGGCGGCCCGGCCCACGAGGCGATTTTGTCGCAGCCGCCGGGTTCGGTGGCCGGGCGTTTCCGTACCACCGAGCAGGGCGAAATGATTCGCTTCAAGTTCGGCCTGCCGGACATCGCCGAGCAAAATCTCAATCTGTACCTGGCGGCGGTACTCGAAGCGACTTTGCTGCCACCGCCACCTCCGGAGCCGGCCTGGCGTCACCTGATGGACGAACTGGCCGCCGACGGGGTCAGCGCCTATCGCGCCGTGGTGCGGGAAAATCCGCAGTTCGTCGAGTATTTCCGCCAGTCCACCCCGGAGCAGGAGCTTGGCCGCTTGCCTTTGGGCAGCCGCCCGGCCAAGCGCCGTGCCGGCGGTATTGAAAGCCTGCGGGCAATCCCGTGGATCTTCGGCTGGACCCAAACCCGCCTGATGCTCCCGGCCTGGCTCGGCTGGGAAGCTGCGTTGAGCAAGGCCCTGGAACGTGGCGAAGGCGAGTTGCTGGGGCAGATGCGCGAGCAATGGCCATTCTTCCGCACGCGAATCGATATGTTGGAAATGGTCCTGGCCAAGGCCGACGCAGACATCGCCCGTCTCTACGATGAACGCTTGGTGCAGCCTGATCTGCTGCCATTGGGCGCGCACTTACGCGACCTATTGTCGCAGGCATGCAACGTGGTGCTTGGCCTGACCGGGCAGTCGCAACTGCTGGCACATAGCCCAGACACCCTGGAGTTCATCCGCCTGCGCAACACCTACCTGGACCCGTTGCACCTGCTGCAGGCTGAACTGCTGGCCCGTTCACGGCAGCAGGAAGCGGCACAGGACAGCCCTCTGGAACAGGCGCTGCTGGTGTCCGTAGCGGGTATTGCCGCCGGTTTGCGCAACACCGGCTGATATTTTTGGCGTGTTCTCAATAGCTTGCAGATAAACCGCGCTGGCCGCCCCGAAACGGGCGGCCAGCGTTTTTGTGCAGGGGTTGCACTTGGGCCTACCGAGGCTATAAGGCCAGCGCGGCGCGGGTTCCTGCTACTTTCGGCGGCTTGTATGGTTAGGGCCTGCTGTGTATCTTGATCAGCCTTTGGCCGTTTGTGCGGCCATGACTTTTTCCGAGATTGGCCCCACGCGGCGAATCCGAGCGTTATCTCTATAAAAAATTGAGGAGCACATCGATGCGCGTCATTCTGCTGGGAGCTCCCGGGGCCGGTAAAGGTACTCAGGCAAAGTTCATCA
>Ga0247816_10001626_pt1 | contig 10974 bp, 12 predicted proteins | sample UWRJL209509C1_FD_179930 | JGI IMG/M metagenome (GOLD analysis project Ga0247816, IMG submission 179930) | Plant litter microbial communities from Arlington Agricultural Research Station in Wisconsin, United States - UWRJ-L209-509C-1 | ecosystem: Environmental > Terrestrial > Plant litter >...
CGGCGCGCAGGCGTTATCTTGCTCGCATCTGGTGTGAACCAAAGAAAAAACCCGCACTAGGCGGATTCTCTCTCGTTGTGGTGGACATCGTATTAGCGATTTGGGTAGCTACAATATAAAAGATTTTTAGAGTTTTTTGTTTTTGTAACTGTCGCTGGTAGATACTTTAGCGGATTAAAATAAAAAGCGCAAGCAAAATGGATGAAAAAATAAAAATAACAACAATGTGTGCAAATGACGATAACAGACGTATACTAATTGCATGAGTATGTTTGTACAAGCACAGCCCGCGCCGAAGCCAAAAACAGAGGCGGCGAAGCAAGTCTCTTTATTTTATGCAGCCTTTTTAACCATCATGCTGGTAGCTCAACTTTTTACTTTCGACACGTTTATCGAGTTGATTGTTTCTTTTAGTTTGCCAATCAGCACCGCCCTAATTGCTGCGCTTCCTGCTATTATTGTCGCTACTGAGTTGTTCGCACTGCCGTTTCTTTTGAGAATGCGTATCAGCGCTGCATTTCGTTGGGTGAGTATGGCGTGCGGTTGGCTGGTGGCACTGCTTTGGACTGCAGTTACTTTCTATTTAGCTGTTTCGGCGACGCAGGTCGAAACCGTAGGGTTCTTCGGCACGGTCATAGAGCTTATTCCTGGATGGTGGGCGGTGTTTGTGTCATTGTTGTTTGCGAGTATGGCTGCATGGTCTAGCTGGGGGCTTATGTCTGAAGCTAACACTAAGAAATAGTTGAGTAATACTGTTCAGGGCGGTATGATGAAGATAATAAGAGGAGACTTGGTATGAACGTGTTAAAGAATCTAGAACAGACGGTAGTGGGGTGGTTGAAGAAGGCTCCTCGTCTTCCTCGCATTTCAAAAGTATGGCTTGGCGATAATCTTTGGTGGATCGCTGGTGTATTTGCGGCGCTGACCGCGATCGCTGTCCTTGGGTTGGTGATGTCAGTGCTGGGTAATTTGTCTATGCTCGGTAATCCGTACGTCTCTTATTACACAACAGCGACGATTGTAGGTCTTGCTGCAATTAAGACGACAGTATCACTCGTCTTTACCGCGATTGTCTGTATTCTGCTTGCGGTTGCAGTGACGCCGCTGAAAGAAAAGCAGAAAAAAGGCTGGTCTCTTGTATTCGTCGCGCTCATCGTGAGCGCAATATCTATTGCGGTTGGAGCGGTGCTGACGCTTAATGTGTTTGGCTTTTTGGCGAACATTATTTTTGGTGTATTATGGCTCATCTTTGCTATCTATATCTTGTTTGAAGCCCGCGAGCAATTTGTTCACGTTGAACGTTCAAAAGGTATCAAGAAGAACGCTTGAGCATTTATCGCTATTACGGTATAATACATCGAGTTAATAGGGCGTCGCCAAGTGGTAAGGCACCAGTTTTTGGTACTGGCATTCGGGGGTTCGAATCCCTCCGCCCTAGCCAAAAAAACAGAGTCACTCGTTGGCTCTATTTTTTTGGAAAAATTATAATGAAGAGGGGCTACTAAGAACAGGTACCGGCGCCCGTACCAGACGTACTTGCTGTACGGGTAGCAGACCATTCTGTCGGTTGGGTGGCTGATATGTAGGGGAGTACTCGGACATAGTACGTTGTGTTGTGGCTAAGATTATTTGGGATGAAGCTTGTCGTAGAAGGGCCAACGGTACTGGAGGCGGTGAGTGTTTGGAAGGTGGAGCTTGTTGAAACCTCTGCGCGGTAATATTGAACACCGACGAGTGTTGTCCAGGTGATTTTTATTCCCGCCATACTGCATTGCACTGCGGTTACCTGAACAGTAGGAGGTACGGTTATGGCGCTGTGTTTACTTTGTATAGTTTCGATTTGCTTCTTACTCTCATTTCGATATTTAAACGTCCACTTTGCACATGCTGTCCCTGTAAGGCACGTTTGACTCGAGTCACCTACGTAGGCAAATGCATCGTTTGTTGCACTTGGCGACAAATCGATACACTGGATTGAGTTCGTTGTACCTGCGGGCGCCTGAGGAGCAATAAATAGGGCAAGATCAGCACCTTTAAGTGTATTCGTCTGAATAGTCTGCGGCGAAGCTGTCATCGCGGTGCATCCGGGGTATTCACCTTTTTCGTCGTAGTACTTTTCTAGTGCCTCTGTGATCGCCGTTGCGCTAGACGCTCGAGCACTATCTCGCGACATAGACTGGTAGCGATTAAGGCCTATGGATGCTATTGAGAGTAAAATCCCCATCACAACAATAACGACGAGTAGCTCAACTATTGTGAATCCGTACTTTTTCATCATGGCTATGCTAAGTATAGGTTTTTATTATTAACTATACAATCGTAGACTCTACCTGACCCGCCGGCCCTTAGCTGATATAGTGGAGGTATGTCCTTACGCAGTCACGTCTCAACATTGTTCCATCGATATCTCCGAGTTCCTTATACGCTCAACACCTACGAATTTCAGTCACCAAAAAAGCCAAAGGCAACCTATGTGATGATTCATGGCATTGGCAATACGCTTCATTCCTGGGATGAGGTTGTTGCGTCGATGCCAAAAGATGTTCGTATTATCGGCGTTGACTTACTTGGCTTCGGTGATTCGCCTCGACCACACTGGGCGGTGTACGATGCAAGAACGCAAGCAAGGTCAGTTGGAGCAACGTTGTTAGCTATGGGCTTAATGCAGCGACCTGTTATTGTGGGGCACTCACTCGGCGCGCTTGTGTCCGTAGAGATTGCAAAGCGGTATACGTTGTTACCTCGTGCGTTAGTGTTGTGTAGTCCACCGTTTTATCGACCAAAAATAGATGGCAAGCTCATTGGCTCACCCGATGATATGTTGCGATTATTGTATGCTGCTGCTAAAAAGCGACCCGAGCAGCTCAGGAAACTATCTCCGTTTGCCGTAAAGCTCGGCCTAGCTAACAAGGCGTTAAATGTGACTGGTGAAAATATCGATTCGTATGTTGCGGCTCTAGAGTCGAGTATTATTAATCAGACGTCATTACAGGATGTCGCCAAGCTCAAGCTGCCAATCGATATTTTTTATGGCATATTCGACCCAGTTGTAATCAAAAAGCACATTACTGTTTTAGCGAAGCGTCATGATAACATTACATCAACTAGGCTGGCCGCTGGCCACGAGGTGGTGAATGGCTACGCAAAATCTGTAGCTAGCTATCTTGGCACGTTGCATACTTAGGCGTAGGGAATGGTAATGATAAATCGGGCGCCGTGTCGCTTGGGTTTGAGGCTGAGGGTACCATTAAAGTGATTGTGGGTGAGGTGTTGAGCTATATATAAACCGACACCCATACCTGCAGGCTTTGTGCTTGCGACGGGTGTAAACAAATTTTGCTGTTCGTCGGCCGGAATACCTACCCCGTTATCTTCCACAGAGACGACGATGTGTTTTACGTTTCGCTTTAGGGATACGGTGACTTTTGGATTTGCTACGGTAGCGCATGCATCGAGTGAATTATTGAGAAGTATGGTTATTATTTGCATCAATGCTGCCGGGCTTCCTGAGATTGGATACGTTGATGGGGTGCCGAGCACCCGTGCGAGCACTATTTTGCGGCGATTAAACTTTTCTTGCATATCTTTTAGGCTTCGATCAATAATACCGCGCGCGTCGAAAGTTTCTCGTTGTCCGTATGAATTTAATTGACTACGTGCCTGTCGGACCATTGTATTAATATGTTGAATGCTATCTTTGACATTGGCAATGGCGTGGGAGTGGGCGTGCTGTTGCCGAAGGTCATCAATATCAAGATTAAGCACGCTAAGATGCGACGATAGATCGTGTCGTTGATTTCCTGATACCCATGAGACGAGCGCAAAGGTGCCGAGAATTGTCGAATAGACAAATACATCCCAAAACGTTGCGGTGCTAGAAGTGATTCGAGGGTCAAGTGACGAAGGGCCGACTGTATGAATTAACTGGATTGCTATTAATGCAACGATTGACATGATAGCTACGGGCAATACGAGTTTGGTGCTCACGAGAATGCTCGGAAGTATAACGGCGAAGCACATTGCGAATAGCCCCACCGGTGTATTAAGGCCCCATTCAAATAGAATCGCAAACGCTAATGTTCCATAGAAGAATATGATCATCCAGTTGACTGTGTTGAAGTGTCTTGCTTTATAGAAATGCCCCGCAACTACTAAGTAGACCCCTGCGATGAGCGGTATTGTGAAGTGGTGTCCGTCGAGGCTGGAGTGAACTGCGACATTATAACAAATGAGCAATATTGACAGTGAAAAGGCGGCGGTGAAAGTGCCGCGTAATATCCACCCGGTGGAGCGCTGTGAGGGGAGCTGTTTATCCATGAGACGGTTCCACGCTGGGTGTTGATCCGGATGGGTAGTCCAGGAGATATCCAAGCCCGTAAGATGTTTTTATTAGCGGATAAGAGAAGGGTTTGTCGACTTTGTCTCGAAGTTGCTTAATGTGTACGTCGACGGAGCCGGTCCAGCTGTCGCTTGTCGTTGCCCAGGCGTGGTTAATTATATTTTGTCTCGACATAACTCGGCCTGGATGCGAGGCTAAATATTCAAGAATATCGAATTCTTTTCGCCGCAATGATATAGGCGTGCCTTCTCGTGTGACGAGACGCCGAGCTGGGTCAATTATTAAATCGCCAATTCTTATAACAGGGGTATGCTCGCTTCGGGCGCGTCTGCGGGAGAGAGCCTCGATACGTGCGCGGAGTTCTGCAAGGTCGAAAGGTTTTGTTATGTAATCGTCTGCGCCGCTATCGAGGAGCTCTACTCGACTTTGCGTCGTATCGACACCGGTGACAATTAAAACGGGTATGTCGTGGGTGATTGCGCGGATTTGTTTACAGACTTCTAGCCCAGGGGCGTCGGGTAACCCTAGGTCGAGTAGCACGATGTCGAACGCGCCTGTCGCAACAAGCTGCAAGCCCGTATCTCCAGAGCCGGCAGTTTCGACAATGTACCATTTGCGTAGCTGTGCCTTGATTCTGTCGGCAAGTCGCGGGTTGTCTTCGATTACTAGTACTTTCATCCCACACCTCGTTTACGTATACTAAGTATAAATTTACACCTAAAATTTTAAATACTTATTAAATCTTAGAGTAAAATGAGAAAAAGTATATGGCAATAGTGAATTACAGGCGTGTCGCTGTCGTGGAGTATACTGAATATAATGACGCTTGAAATCATCATCCGCCTCATAGCCGACCTTGCTGTCATACCAGTAGTTCTTATCGGTGTGTGGGCGCTGCTGTATAAAGTTCCTAAAGGCCGTCGATTCGAGGCGTATTCACGGGTACTTTTAGCTGGATTAACAGCCTATATGCTAGCGAAGTTCGTAGCAACAATCTATCAACCGTCCGACCTTCGTCCTTTCGAAATCCTTGGAGTAGACCCGGGTGCTTCCTATCTTAATAACCCAGGATTCCCATCCGATCACGCACTCTTTGTTACTGCTATTGCATGCGCTGTTTGGTTTGAGACTCGAATGAAAAAGGTGAGTCTTGTACTGACCGGACTTGTGCTACTTGTATGTATCGGTCGAGTTCTTGCGCTTGTTCACACGCCACTTGATGTTGTCGGAGGTGTCTCAATTGCGCTTATAGGTGCTTTATGGTACAGTAATGCACCAAGAAACCGGAAGGAGCACGGGCATGGCACAGGTCATCCAAAACGAGCAAAGTAACGTCGTTAAACCGTGGTGGGCACAGGGTACTATTGTTTATATTGGGCTCAGCCTGGGCTTGCTGTGGTGGATTCTCACCGCTGTGCTACGACAGTTTATTGTCGAGCCATTCGCATGCCGTGATCTTTCTACTGCAGCAGCCTGTGTTAACGCTGTAGATGTCAGTGGAAGTATCGCAGCGGTGCTCGTTGCCGCTGCCGGTACGTTCTTCCTCGTCCGCTTTGTGCAGCCGCGTCCTATTATTATTTCAGTTGCGACAGCAGCAATTCTTTGGGGCCTCGGCGGCATACTAAACGGAATTCCATGGTTCTTTACGATTCTATGGGCTCTGTTCTTCTATGCAGCGGCATACACACTCTTTTCGTTAGTTGCACGTATCTCGTGGCTTTGGGTTTCACTGGTCGTGGCACTCGTTATCACGGTCGGTGTTCGCCTTCTGCTCGCCCTCTAGTACTGCTATACTAAGGGTATGGAAACGGTGGTAATTATTATTCTTGTCGTAGCGCTTGCGGGGCTTGGTGCGATATTATTTGTTATAACGCAGCGATTGCGTGACATTAAACCTAACGGTGGTGTTGAGATGCTCAAGGCTGATGTGACTGAGCTTAACCGCACCATTACGACATTACAAACTTCGCTCGGTGATAAACTCGAGCGGAATTCGATGACGATGCAAACTTCAATGCAGCGACAGCTTACGGAAAGTATGAAACTCGTTAGTGACGTGTCTCAGCGCCTCACGAAGCTTGATGAAACAAATCGTCGGGTTGTTGATGTTGCTGATGAACTTAAGACACTACAGAATGTACTGCAAAACCCAAAGCAACGTGGTGTGTTTGGAGAGTACTATCTCGAGTCGGTACTAACGAATGTCTTGCCAACCAAAAACTATAAAATGCAGTATGGCTTTAAAGATGGACTCATTGCAGACGCGGTTGTTATTTTAGACAAAGGCCAGCTGCTCGCGGTTGATAGTAAGTTTAGTCTCGAAAATTATAATCGTATGGTGTCGTCAAAGACAAAGCCGGAGCGAGAAGAGTGGCTTAAGAAAGTCCGTAACGACCTAAAGGGTCGTATCGATGAAACGAGTAAGTATATTCGTCCAGCGGAGGGGACAATGGATTTCGCTTTTATGTTTATACCGAGCGAGTCTCTGTACTACGATTTGCTTATTGGAGATGTTGGTACGGGCTCGAGTGCACGTGACCTTATCGAATACGCCTTCCGCGAAAAGAAGGTGATTATCGTGAGCCCAACGAGCTTTATGGCGTATCTGCAAACTGTTTTGCAGGGGCTTCGTAGCTTACAGATCGAAGAACAGGCTAAGGATATTCAAATGCAGGTAGGCAAGTTAGGTCGCCATATCGCGTCGTTTGATACCTACATGGAGAAGCTTGGTAAGTCACTTGGTACAACAGTTGGCCACTACAATAACGCGCACAAAGAGCTCGCAAAAGTTGACACAGACGTGACTAAAATAGCCGGTGGAAACAAGAGTATCGAACCGCTACTTATTGATAAGCCACAAGAAGATGAGCGCCTCGGCTAGTTGACCTCTTTCGGTCATTGGCCAATTAAAAACTCCGCTTCGTACAGCGGAGTTTTTAATTGAGCGTTACGGTGTGTAAACTATGCTCGGTCTTTTCCGCGAAGAAGATCGTGGAGTAGGAATCCAATAACACCACCAATGATTGGTGCGAGTGCGTAAACGATGTATGTCCATGCGCTTGCGGTGTAAGCTTGGAGTGAAAGCGCAACAGCAGGGTTGATGATGCTGCTTCCTGCAACGTAACCGGTGAGGGTAATACCAATCATCAATGCGATGAAGATGGCGAACCCAGCAGAGAAGGCTGCGTTAAGTGTTTCTTTAGCACGAGCTGCAGCGGCGATTCCGAATCCGAGGATAGCGGTACCGAGGATCTCAGCAAAGAAGACGTACCATTCTTTACCAGTAAGGGTACTAACGTCGACAGCCTTAAATAGGGTTGCCGCAGTTTGTCCATACATTTGCTGTTCTGCAGACGGTTGAACTGCGCCACCGATGAATGCGCTGAGCGCAAAGAAGGCTGCAGCAGCACCGAGGAACTGTACAAAGATATACCCAAGTGCGCGGAGCCAGCCGATACGGCGTGTTGCCCATGCAGCAACGGTGATAGCTGGGTTAACGTGTGCGCCTGATACGGAACCAATGAGTAGTACGATACCCGCAAGTCCGAAGAGGACGAAAATTGGTTGTCCTTGACCTGCAATAATAACTGCAGCAAGCAAGAATGTTCCGAGGAACTCAGCACCGAGTGCGCGCCAAAGCGTACCGGCTACCATTGAGTTTTCGATGTGTTGGCCAAGGGTCTGCTTCTTTACGGTCGCAGGGACGGTCTTGACGGTCGTTTTAGTCTCCAAAGAAGACACCTTCTTCAGGGGAGCTTTCTTTTTTGTAGCATCGGCTTTCTTAGTAGCCATATGTTTCCCTCCTTATAGTGTAAACATGCCTTCAGTATACCATAAACATAACCTCGTAAAATGAAAGTGATATAGTAGTAGTATGAGTTTATATTTGAAGCAAAATGAGACACGTTCACAGCTCCAGGACAAGCTTGCAAAGGAGTTGCAGGAGCGCGCAAAAGAAAAGGCAAAGACGTTCGATCAACCCGATGGCGTGACCGATTCTGCTTATTTGAAGAATACAAAACAAACGACAAGCCTCGCCTGGGTGTGGGTGCTTATCGTTCTTGCTATTATCGGCATAGCGATTTGGCTTATCGCTGCAACCGTATAGAGATTTTCCTCTCGCCTCGACGCTACTTCTAGCGTATAATGAGGATAATTATGCCTACATATGATGTTGAGGAAGTGAAACGGTCCTTGCTTGAGAAAATTGCCTCAAGCGATACGCCTCGTGACATGTTAAAAGCGCCTGAACTCCGTGAGATGTACGGAGTTATTGGCTCTCTTCCGCCAGAAGAGCGTGGCGCCTTTGGAAAACAAATTAATCAAGTAAAGCTCGCTGTCGAAGCGGCTGTTGAGGCGCGTCAAGAACTGCTCGAATCTGTCGACGTTGTTGCGCTTGACGTGACGGCGCCATGGGAAGCGAATACTACCGCACCAAGCTTTCTGCCAACCCAAGATGGCACTCAGCACCCTCTTACGACAGAACTCGATGTCGTGATAGATATCTTCACTCGTATGGGTTTCGAAGCGCTTGAATCACGTCAAATCGACGACGACCATCACATGTTTGGTGCGCTTAATTTCCCAGAAGATCACCCTGCTCGTGACGGCTATGATACATTCCGTACCGAAGAAGGATTTATCCCCCCGGCACACACCTCTACAATGCAACACCGTATTCTAAAAGATGGCAAAGCGAAACTCGAAGCAGGTGGTCATATTGCTGCGGTCAGCTATGGTCGAGTGTTCCGAAACGAAGACGTTGACGCAACGCACGAACATACCTTTTATCAATGTGAAGGTGTCTATGTCAGCAAAGATGCGACGCTTGGTCAAATGCTCGGGACGCTTCGTAGCTTTTTCGAAGCGTATTACGGACAGGCGTTACGCATAAAAACGCAGCCAGCATATTTCCCGTTCGTTGAGCCTGGTCTTGAATTTGCCATTGAAAAACCTGCTTCTATTGGTGGAAAGCCGGGCGAATGGCTTGAAATGCTTGGGTGTGGAATGATTCACCCTAACGTATTAAAAGAGGCCGGCATCGATCCAACTGAATACCGCGGGTTCGCCTGGGGTGGTGGGGTTGAGCGACTCGTGATGCTCAAGTACGGCATTGAAGATCTCCGCCACTTTGAATCTGCCAAGTTAGCATTCTTAAGAAAGTTTAAATCATGATTATTTCCGTCAATTGGTTAAAGAAATTCACCGATATTAGCGGTACGGTTGACGAGCTGGCGACGCTTATCGGCGCACGTCTCGTTGAAATTGAAAGCGTTGAAGATATTGGTAGAAAATACGAAGGCGTTATCGTCGCTAAGGTTGTTGAGTGCGCCCCGCTCGAAGGTTCCGACCACCTCAATGTTACTAAAATTGACGACGGCGGTGCCGTTGCTGATATCGAGCGTGATGAACGGGGCCTTGTCCAGGTTGTCTGCGGAGCACCAAATGTTCACGCCGGCATGCTTGTTGCGTGGCTGCCGCCGCGAGCTACTGTTCCTGAAACGTTTAACGATGATGAGCCGTTTGTCCTAGCAGCAAAGCCGCTTCGTGGCGTTATGAGTAATGGTATGCTAGCGAGCGCGCGTGAGCTTGACCTCTACGACCAACATGACGGCATTCTTGAAGTTGACATAGATGCAGCACCTGGCTCACTTTTTGCCGAGGTATACGAGCTTAATGACTATCTTCTCGATATTGAAAATAAGTCGTTAACCCACCGCCCTGACGCGTTTGGTGTTATTGGCTTTGCGCGTGAAATTGCAGGTATCCAAGGCTTGCCATTTCAGACGCCCGATTGGCTCAGCGTTCTTGAGCCGACGATTGTCCACGACAACTCTATGGAAGCACCTCGTGTTGAAATTGAAGACGCCTCACTATCTGATCGTTTTCAAGCAGTAGTGCTGCGCGGAATTGATGAAGTTGCTCCATCTCCTGTCCTTGTTCAGACGTACCTTGCGCGCAGCGGTGTTCGTCCAGTAAGTGCCTCGGTGGACATCGCTAACTACCTTATGCTTCTTACAGGGCAGCCGTCGCACACATACGACTACGATAAATTAAAAGCGATAGCAGGCGATGACTTTACGGTTCGCGTACGATCTGCGCACGAAGATGAGTCGCTCACACTCCTTGATGGAAAAGAAATTACTCTCGATACATCCGATGTCGTTATTGCCGCGGGTGAGACTGCCGTAGGCCTGGCTGGTATTATGGGTGGAGCATCAACGCTTGTTGATTCATCTACTAAAAATGTGCTTCTTGAAGTTGCAACATTCGACTTATACCGCATGCGCGCTAGCCAGATGCGGCACGGTGTTTTCTCGGAAGCGGTTACTCGATTTACCAAGGGCGTACCTTCACTGTTAAGTGGTCCTGTTCTTGCAGAAGTCATACGACTTCTCAAGCAATACACTGGCGCACTCCCGGCAAGTGACGTTGCGCAGGCGTATCCAGTGGTGCGCGAATCTATTCATGTCTCTGCCAGCGAAGCACAGATTAATGCGACGCTCGGTACGCAGTTCTCAACAGAAGACATCGTCGATCTGTTGCAGAATGTTGGGTTTGATATATCGCTTCACGAACGTGATATCACGGTCCATGTTCCGTATTGGCGCCAGGACATTCACATCGCAGAGGAT
>Ga0247816_10001627_pt1 | contig 10974 bp, 7 predicted proteins | sample UWRJL209509C1_FD_179930 | JGI IMG/M metagenome (GOLD analysis project Ga0247816, IMG submission 179930) | Plant litter microbial communities from Arlington Agricultural Research Station in Wisconsin, United States - UWRJ-L209-509C-1 | ecosystem: Environmental > Terrestrial > Plant litter >...
CGGAACATTCAACCCTTGGATTTGGAGTCCTAAAAATTGAATTTCTTCTTTAGGGATAGTTATTCCATAGAGTTTCTGCATAAATTCATACATTGCTGTGGCTGTTTCCATACTTTTTGTTTGATCGCTATCTGCTAGGAAAGTGGTCGTTTTAAATGATGTGATTTGATACCCTTCTCGCAATCTCATAATGGAGACACATAGCAAAATAACTAATCGCTGCAGTTGACTATCCGTGACTTCATCAAAATAATGTTGACCAAATTGTTTAACCACAGCATACACGTGATACAAATCTTCTTTAGTTAACTGCTTTAAAAATGGGTTTTGGCTAACACCCCATTCTTTAGCTTGTGCTTTAGTTTCATTTTCCAATAATTGAAAAAAATCATACTCATTGATTTCACTATGGATCAGCCCACTAATGATCAAACGTCGATTGCTTTCAGAAGCCATTGCTTGAATGCCCTTTGCTTTTTTACGTTCAATATCAATTTGGTACGCTTGAAAAACTTCTTCTATTGAAACTAGATCAGCTTGAATCGTACTGATACTTACTTGAAGATCTATGGCAAGCGACTCCATTTTCACTTCATTTTCTTGCATCAAAAGCTTGATCACTAAAGCACTTTGTCGTTGTTGAGCAGTAAACTCTTCTGGTGAAGCGTATAATTGCTGCTGCAACTCTCTAAATAAAGCCGGCTTACCAACTAGTCGATAACCAATATCCAGTTCACGTATCAATTTGATTTGATATTGAGCTAATGTACTCTCAAGACTTGACAGTTCTCTGTAGATCGTGCGATTACTGACCTGTAATTCATCACTTAAATAATCTAAGGCAACACCGTTTTTTTGTTCGAGCAAGATTTCTATAATCTTTTTTTCCCTATTGGAAATATACAATTCTTTCATCTCGTTTCTGGACAAAATTTAAACAGATAAAAGCAGTGAATCAGCACTCACCGCTTTTATCCCTTTTTATGTGCATCTTATTGTCTCGATAACATGCTTATGATTGATTTTTTAAATTTTCGACAATTTCTTCATATTTAGGACTATTCAAGAAATTATCAACAGAAACTTGTGTAGCACCTGGTGTTTTTTGTTTCGCACGCATTGTCAGTTCTTTTTGCGTAATAACCAATAGGCCATCTTCATCTGTTAAATTATTGATAGATGAATTGGTTACTGAAATATCCAACCCAGCGTCTTTTACTTTCTTACGCATAATGGAAGCTCCCATTGCACTAGATCCCATGCCGGCATCACATGCAAAGATAATTCTTTTAACTTCTTTTTGCCCAACAGTTGCCGTATCATCAGTTACAGCTGTTTGAGCAGTAGTTCCTTTGTTTGTTCCTTTTGACTCAGCTTTAAGTGATTGAGTTTCTTGAACTTTCGTTTCGAAGCTGTCAAGTTCGTCAATTTCAGTTGATTTATCTGATTTCAAAATCAACATTGCAACTAAGAACGACACAGCTGCAGCAACTACTACTCCTAAGATAACACCAATGTAGCTTCCTCGTGGAGTCAATGCCAAGATAGCAATAATTGAACCAGGAGAAGCTGCGGCAACTAAACCTGAATTGAAAATTGTGTTTGTAAATGTACCGGCAACACCACCAGCAATTACAGATAAGAATAAAGCGGGTTTCATCAATACATATGGGAAGTAAATTTCATGAATCCCACCAATGAACTGAATTAAAATAGCACCCGGAGCAGATGATTTAGCAGCTCCTTTTCCAAAGAATGAATAAGCTAATAGTAAACCTAAACCAGGACCAGGATTCGCTTCTAGTAAAAACAGAATAGATTTCCCTGTCTCTGCAGCTTGTTCAATTCCTAATGGTGTCAATATACCATGATTGATAGCGTTATTCAAAAATAGTATTTTTGCAGGTTCAATAAAAATGTTTGCTAATGGCAATAGACCAGCGTTAACGATCCAGTCAACACCACTTGCAAGAAGATTTGTTAATCCGGTTACAAAAGGTCCTACAGCATAAAAAGCAATAATAGCTAAGCCAAATCCGATAATTCCACTTGAAAAGTTGTTAACTAGCATTTCAAAACCAGCTCTAATTTTATCTCTAAAAATATCATCAAATTTCTTGATACAATATCCACCTAATGGTCCTAAAGCCATAGCTCCAATAAACATTGGAACATCGGACCCTACGATAACCCCGATTGTTGCGATTGATCCAACAACTGCTCCGCGTTGTCCATATACCATACTACCACCTGTGTATCCAATTAAGATTGGCAACAGGTATTTCAACATTGGGTCAACCATTGTTGCTAACTGTGCATTTGGCAACCAACCCGCTTCAATGAACAATGCAGTGATAATCCCCCAAGCAATAAAAGCACCGATATTCGGCATAACCATGCCGCTTAGATAACTACCTATGCGTTGAACGGTAGCTTTTGCTCCCTTTTTTTCTGTTTGTTCCACGATAACTCCTCCTCTAACTTTTTTTGTTAAGTTAATCTTAACGCGATTTGTATCCGATTACAACAGAGCGAAGTGCTGACTTTGTCATCACATGCTTTGTCAAAAGTACCGATAACATTTACCTGTCACTTCACTGTCTTTAGCTCTCTACTAAGTGTGACAATCATTAAACTGATATAGACCAATATACCACTTTTAAAAAAAGTGTTGACTTTATTTTTTTATTCCTTTACTATTAACCTGCTTGACAGATTAATAACTGTTTTTAATGTATATACCAATTTGGTGTTATGCATTCGAAAATTACAATTACACGTACTTTTATCACCAAAAAAAACAAAAGAAGTTGACTTCAGTATGAGACTCTCTATTAAAGAAAAGAAAGTAGGAATTTAGCATGTGTGGAATCGTAGGATATATTGGAAGACAAGATGCAAAAGATATTTTATTACAAGGACTTGAAATGTTAGAATACCGTGGCTACGACTCAGCTGGTATTTATGTAATGGACGACCAGGATGAAGGACATTTATTTAAAGAAAAAGGACGCATTGCTGCTTTAAGAGAAAAAGTAGACCATAACGTTCCTGCAAAAACAGGTATCGGACATACTCGTTGGGCAACTCATGGTGTACCAAGTGTTGAAAATGCTCACCCTCACCAATCAAATAGTGGCCGTTTTAACCTTGTTCATAATGGAGTAATCGAAAATTACAAGGCAGTAAGAGATGCTTTCCTTACAGACACAACGTTGCATAGCGATACAGATACTGAAATTATCGTTCAATTGATTGCATGGTACGTTGAAGAAGAAGGATTAGAAACAATTGATGCTTTCAAAAAAGCAATCGTAGCGTTAAAAGGATCATATGCTCTAGCTTTGATCGATAACGAAAACCCAGATGTTGTTTATGCAGCAAAAAATAAGAGTCCTCTTCTATTAGGTAGAGGTGATGGTTTTAATGTTATTTGTAGCGATGCCATGGCAATGATTCAAGAAACGAATCAATTTGTCGAACTGATGGATGGTGAAATTGCTACTCTAACGATAGATGACATTAAAATTGAAACTTTAGCTGGTGATGTGATCACTCGTGCTTCATATACCGCATTATTAGACGCAAATGATTTAAGTAAAGGTACTTACCCTCACTACATGGCAAAAGAAATTGATGAACAGCCTGCTGTTATGCGTAAAATTGTTCAAAATTATCAAAATGACAATGGCGAATTAGAAATTGATTCAGCTATTCTTGAAGAAATGACAACAAGTGACCGCATCTACATCATTGCTTGTGGCACAAGTTACAATGCTGGATGGGTTGGCAAACAAATTATTGAAAACATGACAAATATTCCTACAGAAGTTCATTTATCTAGTGAATTTGGTTACAACACACCTTTATTGACTGAAAAACCATTCTTCATTTTCTTATCTCAAAGTGGAGAAACAGCTGATAGTCGTCAAGTATTGGTGAAAATCAATGATTTGAACTTCCCTTCTCTAACATTGACAAACGTACCAGGATCTACACTTTCTAGAGAAGCAAAATATACTTTATTATTGCATGCTGGCCCAGAAATCGCTGTCGCTTCAACAAAAGCTTACACTGCTCAAATCGCTGTTCTTGCAATTCTTGGCGAGCTTGCTGGTCGCCAAAAAGGATTAGAACTAGATGTAGATATGGCACATGAACTCGGTATCGCCGCTACAGCAATCGAATCAATCATTGATGAAAAAGAGATATTCGAACAATTGTCTGTTACACATTTAAGCATTAGTCGTAACGCATTTTATATTGGACGCAGTATTGATTACTACGTTGTTATGGAAGCTGCACTTAAATTAAAAGAAGTTTCTTATGTTCAAACAGAAGGCTTCGCAGCTGGCGAGTTGAAACATGGAACGATTGCATTGATTGAAGAAGGTACACCGGTTATTTCAATTATTACGGATGAAGCAACTGCTGGACATACCCGCGGAAATGCACAAGAGGTTATTTCTCGTGGAGCTCATAGTATGATTATTGCTATGGACGGTCTAGATCAATCAGGCGACGCATACGTATTGCCAAAAGTGCACAACTTATTAACTCCATTAGTCAGTGTTATCCCAACTCAACTCATTGCTTACTACACAAGCTTACACCGTGGTAACGACGTTGATAAACCAAGAAACCTAGCTAAAAGTGTAACTGTTGAGTAAACTCGTAAAATTTATTCTTAATTAGTCAAAAATCCCAGTATATTATGAAGAAAACACTTCATAATATACTGGGATTTTTATAGTTGTTTTGTCTAATTGGGTTCTATCCATACACAGCCAATCGTTTGTAAAGCTGGTAAAATCGCCGTATATCTCCCATGATTATCATATGCTTTAAAAAATAATTTCCCCTCTTGATCGTAACCATAAGCATAAACAACTACCCAATGATTTTTATAGGGACTTCCAAATAAAGTTGCTGTGCCCACTGCTACTGGGACAGGGTTCTTCCTATTTAATAGTGAAACTATTTTACGCTCAGGAACAAAATGCATTTTAACAGAAAAATCAGAGTTATCTTTTAATACCCAATCCAAGCCATGCCAAACATCCCAAGGGAAGGTTCCTTTATATGGAAAGGTATCGTCAATAACCGTTTTTAAACCAGAGATCAATTTCTGTTTTTCTAACTCTATTCCGTATTTCTGGTTAAAAGCGTCATGCAAGATCACTGCTCCAACATAAGTCCCACAAATACCCGGTCGAACATTATTGATCCAAGTTCTATATTTTCGAAAACGTTCTGGTTTCAATCCGATCCATTTTATAGGATAAGTATTTTTTATTTTCCCAGCCATATTTTCCTCCTTTAAGCGTCTACCATTTTTGATTCTATAATTTTAAGTATTGATAACTTAGTTAAATGTTAAATGAATGACACCGAATTTCTGGAGAAATTAGGTTTGCTTGTAGCCGTGTTAAGGATTCAATGCGAATTATAAAGCGTTAGCGCTTCAACGATTAGGCTTTATTTGAAGCTTGAAAGTCTTAAAACTGTGGTCTTCAGGCTTTAGGCGTTCCCATGGCTTCACAAGCGAATCCGTTCATTCCGGAAGAAATTTTAATTTATTCTATCAACACCATTTGACGAAGAGCCGCATTTTCTCTTTAATGTTATTTAAATACAAAAAAGCTTGAAAGTAAAGGAAATCCTTTACTTTCAAGCTTTTAGTCTATCTGTTTACATGTGTATTGGTAACCCTAAAGCTAATTCAGCAGTATCCATTACTGATTCTGCAAGTGATGGATGAGCATGGATGGTTAATGAAATATCTTCAGCAACCATGCCTAATTCAATCGCTAATGCTAATTCAGCAATAACATCTCCTGCGCTTACTCCAATAACTTGAGCTCCCACAATTTTGTTCGTTTTTTCTTCAGTGATCATACGGACAAAACCTTCAGTTGCATCTAATGATAATGCACGTCCATTACCTGCTAATGAGAATTTACTTACTTTGTATTCTTTATTGCCTTTTACTTCATCAGCAGCTAAACCTACTGTTGCAATTTCTGGCTCTGTATAAGCAGCAACTGGCATCGTTTTATAATTTACAACGGCATCTTTACCAGAAATAACTTCTGCAACAATTTTAGCATCATGACTAGCTTTATGTGCAAATGCTGGTCCTGGAGTAATATCTCCAATTGCATAAATACCTTCAACACCTGTTCTCAATGATTCGTCTACATCGATTCTACCATTTTCTAATAATTTAACGCCAACAGCTTCTAAATTCAATTTAGATGTATTAGGTACTCGACCTGCAGAAACCAATACATAATCTGATTCAATCGTTTCTTTTTTGCCGTTTTTTTCGTAAGTGACTGTTACAACATCATCTGTTTGTGAAGATTTAGTAATGTTAACACCTTCAATAACATCTACGCCTTTATCTGCATAACTTTTCTTAACCAATTTCACCATATCTTTATCGAAGAAGTTGATGATGCTGTCTTCTTTTTCAAGAATGGTCACTTTAGAGCCGAAGTTATTAAATGCAAAAGCTAATTGAGTGGCAACATAACCGCCACCTACGATTACTAAACGTTTTGGAAGTTCTTTAATATTTAACCCGCCAGTTGTATCTACAACACGTCCGCCAAATGGAACTTCTGGAACTTCTAATGGTGAACTACCTGTAGCAATAACAACATTTTTAAATTCAAGATCTTGAGATCCATCTTTAGTTTCAACAGTTAAATGTTTTTTGTCAGTAAAGACAGCTGTTCCACGAATGATTTCTACTTTATTTTTTTTCAATAAACCTTCAACACCACGTGTTAACATGCTTACTACTTTCGTATCTTTCCAATTTTGCATTTTTATAATATCTAACGTTACATTAGAAGTTGTGATTCCAAAAACTTCAGAGTGTTGCGCATTGTGAAAATGATGTCCAGCAGTAATTAATGCTTTAGAAGGAATACAGCCGACATTTAAACAAACTCCACCGATGTATTCTTTTTCAATAATTGTAACTTTTTGTCCTAGTTGTGCTGCTCGAATTGCTGCAACATAGCCTCCTGGACCAGCTCCAATAATAACCGTTTCTTTTTGATTAGTTGCCATGATAGGTCAACTCCTTCTCATTTTTTACCTACCAACTTTAAAAAAAGATAATAGATAGATTCACATCTCTATTTTACTGGAAACTCCAAAATATTCAAGTAAAACAAACGAAGTATGTGAAAAAAATTCAAAGAAAACATATTATTGCTTCGAATTATTTAAAAGAAATGTGAAATAACACAACATTTTCAAACTAATCTAATGATTTGTTTCTCATTTTCCAAAAATTATAATAGACCATCGTCATTCTCCTAGCCATTATACAAGACATTTTAACATCTTGGCTGTTAAGCTCATTTATGGAAAACCGATATAAATTCCGCCTCACTTCTTCGATTTGATGGTAAGCTTGATTCTCTTCATTTAGAAGTTGCATCAACAATTGAATCGAATAATTAACATAAATATCTTTTACTGTTGAAACATCAAAGTTGTCTAACTTCTTTGTTAAATCAATGACTTCCATTAATGCTTTAGGACCAGAAAGTCTTTCTTTAGTAAGACCATTAAAGAAAGAGGTATGCTTATAGGCTATATAATGGTAATGCAAGTTTGGGTCATAGATAATCTTATTGCTTTTTAAGATACATTGTACACACATCAACAAATCCCCAAAAATGTCGAATGTCGAATTAAACTCTAGAACTGGATCAACTCTGAATAAATCAATGGAAAAAAGTTTGTTACATAAAAAACTTTTTAATCGAAAATGATCAACGATAGTATTCAAAGCGGTCTCTTTAGTCCAATTAATGTTACTTGAGGGTTCCATCAATTCTTTGTCATCCTGATCTAACTCTTCTCCATAGTTAGCTATGACTATGTCTGCTTTATTTTTAATGATCGTTAATAGTAATTTTTCGAACATCAAACCGTCTATTCGGTCGATTGGATCAACAAAACTGATGTATTCGCCTTTAGCTGAAAGTAATCCAATATTCAACGCTTCAGAATGCCCTTTTACGTTTTTATTGAGCACCTTAAACCGAGAATCTACTCGTGCAAATCGATCACATATAGCGCCACTCATATCGGTAGACCCTTCATTGATTAAAATAATTTCAATGTTTCGGTAAGATTGAAATCTTAAGCTATTTAAACAATGTTTTAAAACATCTTCTACATTATATACAGGAACAATGATAGACAACATAACTGCTCCTCCTTTCCGCACAATCATGGACAGCAACCTAGTCAGTCCACGTTCCCTTCTTTAACGTTTCTTATCCGGAAAATTGTTATGCTGCTGCTTGATGTGTTTTAGCAAAGTAAATTAATCGTTCTTTTAAAGAAGCTTCACTACATCCATCTAATGTTTTCAAAAAGGACATCACTTCTTCTAGTGAGCGTCTTACAGCTTTTCCAACAAATATTTTATCGTATACTTTCTCACCAGTATTTTCACTAGCGATCAATAATTCTTCATAAAGCTTCTCTCCTGGTCGAATTCCAGTTTCAACTACTGGGATTTCATCATCGCTAAATCCACTTAATTTGATTACTTTCTTAGCTAAATCTACAATTTTAACTGGTTGTCCCATATCTAAGACAAAAATTTCTCCACCTTTTGCTAAAGTTCCTGCTTGGATCACTAGACGACTGGCTTCTGGAATAGTCATAAAATAACGTGTCATCCTAAAATCTGTTACCGTCACAGGACCACCTGCTTTTATTTGTTCTTTGAATAACGGAACTACACTGCCACGACTGCCCAATACATTTCCAAAGCGAACAGCCGCAAAATTTGTTTTCCCCTCTTCATTTAAACTCGTCACAATCATCTCAGCAATACGCTTTGTTGCTCCCATAACATTCGGCGGGTTCACTGCTTTGTCAGTTGAGATCATGATAAAGGTTCCTACATTAGCTGCTTTGGCTGCCTCAGCTATGTTTTTTGTTCCATAGACATTGTTTCTTAACGCTTCAAATGTATTTGATTCCATCATAGGAACATGTTTATGAGCAGCTGCATGATAAACAATATCAGGTTTATACATTTCCATGATATCAAACATTCTTTGTCGATTTTGAACATCTGCTATAACCGGTGTAATATCAATTTTACCAACAAATTTTTTATTCAATTCACGATGGATTTGATAAATCGAATTTTCACCATGACCTAATAAAATAATTTTTTTAGGAGAAAAGGTAGATATGATCCGACAAATCTCTGAACCAATAGAGCCGCCAGCACCACTAACTAAAATTGTTTTGCCAAATAGATCTTCTGAGATTTGTTTTGTATCTAACGTTACTTCGTCTCTTCCTAATAAATCGACTACATCGATTTCTCTGAAGCGGCTCACCATTAGTTTCCCATTCATGACATCTTCAATCGACGGCATTAAGTTGACTGGCAAATTGATTTCATTACAAATTTCTAAAATCCTTTCAAGTTGTTTCGGTTTCAATGAAGGAATGGCAATCGTAATTTGTTCAACACCTAATTTTTTTGTAACTATTGGGATATCAGAAATATTCCCTAAAATAGGAATACTGTATAACCGCATACCCTGTTTACCATCATCATCATCAACAATACCGACTACTTTTATATCTGTTGAATTCTTTTGAATGTTCTTGATAAACAGGTTTCCACCATCACCTGCACCAACTACTAACGTGCGGATTTTTTTAGCTGTTTGTTTCTCAGGAGAAATGCTTGTTTTGTAATCATGGAAGATTCTAAAAACGATGTGTCCCCCACTAACCAGTAATAAAGAAACGAGATAGATCAATAAAATATACCGAAAACTCATTTCTTCCAACAGCAAAATGGCAAGCGTTGTTGTCAGTCCAAAGGAAAGCGTAATCGAAATGAAGATGATCAGCATATCTTTGATGCTTGTGTAGCGATATAGAGTAGCGCATATTCCTGAGTACCCAGCTAAAATACTATACCCTCCTATTCCTAACGTAACCATAAATAAATACGACGACAAAGGGAGTGCTACATAAGGATTTAAAAAGAAATACGCTATCACACCAGCTAATAGGATTACAGAACTATCCAACAGTAAATAAAGCTTTTTCTTATTTAGAATTGTTCGAATCATTTTAATCACTCCTATTGTTTTTCAACTTCATTAATAGTTGATTTTATTTTCTCAAGCAACTCTTATCCAACGTTATCTAGTTCTTTTTCTTTAGTATAATAACCAGCATTTAAATCTTTTATTCGTTCTTTACTATTAAATACAGCACCTAAAACATTCGCTTGTACTAAGTTCAATAATTCTTTAGCTTTTAAGATATCGCTCAAATCTGCTACTTCTTTTCGAATCACAAAAACTGTCCCGTCTGCTTTATTTCCCATCACTTGTGCATCCGTAACAACATTGACTGGTGGCATATCAAAAACGATCAGATCATACTCTTGTTTTACTGTTTCAATAAATTGAGACATTCTTTGAGAAGCCAGTAATTCTGATGGATTCGGTGGTAAAATCCCACTTGTCAATAATACTAAATTTTCTTGACTCGTTTTGTGTAAAAGGTTAGTTATTTGTCTATTTTTAGTTGTTAGAATACTTGTCAATCCTTGTTGATTTCGCACTTTGAATAGTTTATGAAGTGATGGGTTGCGCATATCTGCATCTACAAGTAATACCTTTTTCCCTTGGGAAGCAAAGACAACTGCTAGATTAGCAGCAATTGTAGATTTCCCCTCCCCTTGTTTTGAAGAAGTTACCATTAATGTTTTCAATTCTTTATCTATCATAGAAAACTGAATATTAGTTCTAAGTGTCCGAAACTCTTCTGAAATAACAGAAGAGGGATCGATTAGTGTGATAAGATTTTTTTCTTCGTATTTTTGCTCATTTATTCTTTTTTTAAACATCGTTAATCTCCTCCTAAAACTTTTTTAGTGTGATTCGCTGATACAGT
>Ga0247816_10001633_pt1 | contig 10951 bp, 4 predicted proteins | sample UWRJL209509C1_FD_179930 | JGI IMG/M metagenome (GOLD analysis project Ga0247816, IMG submission 179930) | Plant litter microbial communities from Arlington Agricultural Research Station in Wisconsin, United States - UWRJ-L209-509C-1 | ecosystem: Environmental > Terrestrial > Plant litter >...
GAATGTTGAGTGTTATCAGGGATCAAGGCCCCTGCGACCTGTGAGGGTTGTCCACTAACGCGGGACTGGCGGCTCCTTACGACCGGGAGCTTGGGCATCTCATGATCTGGCCTCCTGAGCACTTCCGAAGAAGTGGGCGGGTGGAGGCTGCGCTGGCTGACGAGACCAGCGTCGCGAGATCCTGAGTCGGGTTAAGGCAGTGAAGCGATGACCGGGGCATGCCTGACTGTCAGTCAGGTGAAGTCCATTCCGTGGATTGCGGCACCATCATCTGCATCGCTGTTGCTGGTGACTTCGGTGTTTGTCACGCCGATTGTCACGAGGGGGAATGCCGCAAAGCCTTGTACGAGTTGGGCTGCAGCAGCGGTTGGAGCGCCCGTCTCTTTCCAGGAGAAAGAGACGGGCGCGGTCTGGCGCAGTGAAATGGCCAAGCGGAAAGGTTGCTGCAGGACAGCTGGGTAGGGGTATGTATTTGCCGCAATGGCAACGATCTGAAGTAGGGCATCCATCACTTGGTGAGTGACCGTGCGAGCCGCCGGACGCTAATCGCACTTTGGGAGAACCACCACGGTGTGGCGTAGCCTTAAAGGTTCTGGCTACCTGGGTTGCTGTCAACGACAGCGCTTTGCCCGATCTTTTCTACGCCTGTGGATAATTCGGGTCAAGGCCTGTATTTTCGGGCGTTCTTCGGCTGTGGATGAAACTATCCACCGGTGGAAATCTGTGGTTTTCCACAGACAGTTTGCGTGGGCTTTAAATTTTTTAAATGAGGTCCATCCAAGCAGGGCGGCTTTGCAGCCCCGCTTGGATGGACCCGCGTGGAAGGGCGGACTGCGGTGATCTCTTTGGCTTACCCACGTTTGGATGCGCCACGGCTATTTTGTAGGGCGGTAATGTTGTCGCCGACCGGGTGAGCGAATTCGTGGGGCGTCACATGCCCATGGCGGTTGGCGTCGATGTAGTTGCTCCACCACGCCATGATTAGCCGACGCTGTTCGAGGAATTCGGCCTTGTGGATATAAGCGGCGCGCACGCGGTTGCGTTCCTTGTGGCTCATTTGTCTTTCGATGGCTGCGTCGGTCCATAACCCGGACTCCAGCAGGGCGCTACAGGCCATGGTCCTGAAGCCGTGGCCGCACACGTCCTTGCTGGTGTCATAGCCGACGTTGCGGAGCATGGTGTTAACCGTGTTCTCGGACATGGGCTTCCAGTACTTGTGGTCGCCCGGTAGCACCAACTCTGAAAAGCGACTGAGGCTGCGCAGGCGCTCCAGTATTTCGATGACCTGCGGCGATAGCGGAACCATTTGAATGTCGCCGTTCATCTTGGTCCCGCGTGTGGAGTTGCGTACCCCTTCAATCGGTGCGCGCGTATCGGGGATTTCCCACATGGCGCGTTGGAAGTCGAACTCACTCCATCGAGCGAAGCGCAGCTCGCTGGAGCGGACGAACACATGCAGAGTCAGCAGCACGGCAAGGCGCGTCAGTTCGCGGCCGTTGTAGTTGTCGATACGGTGTAGCAGTTCGGGTAGGCGATTGAGGGATAGGGCCGGGCGATGGACTGTGCGCGGCGCGTGAATCGAGCCTGCCAGATCCAGCGCAGGATTCATGGTGATCTGCCGAGCCCTTTTGGCCCCGCGCATGATGGTGGATAAGTAGTTCTGTACCCTTAACGCCACATCCATGGTGCCGCGTTCCTTGATGCGCTGGGTGATCTCTAGCAGGTCATGGGTATCGAGTTCAGCGATGGGGCGTTGGCCGATCAGCGGGAAGACGTGGGTACGCAGTCGGCTCATCACGGTTTTTGCGTGTCCTTCGGTCCAGCGACGGGACATGTCGGCGTGCCACTCCAGAGCAACGGTTTCGAAAAGCAGTGCCGCCCGCTGGGCTACGATCTTGGCCTTCTTCTTTTCTTCCATTGGGTCGAGGTTGTCGAGCAGCAATGCCTTAGCTTCGTCTCGCTTACGCCGTGCGACTGAAAGGGTAACTATGGGGTAATTGCCGATGATGAGCGTACCTTCCTTGCCGTTGGGCTTGGTGTACTTCAAGCGCCAGGTCTTCACGCCATTGGGTTTGACGAAAAGGTACATGCCGCCGCCGTCGAACAGTTTGTAGGCGCGTTCGCGGGTTTTGGCCGTGCGGCATTGCAGGTCGCTGAGGGGGATCGCAAGACGTGGCATAGGGGTACGCGCTCCTGAACTGGAAATCGCAGTACCCCTAACATACCCTCGGGGAAGGGGGATTTTGTTGGATCCCGACAGAGGGTCCTGGAACGAAAAAACCCGCCAAAGGGCGGGTTTTCGGGGCTTCCAGAGCATTCGGTGGAATGCAATGGAGCCTAATGTGGTGCCGGCACCAGGAGTCGAACCCGGGACCTACTGATTACAAGTCAGTTGCTCTACCAACTGAGCTATACCGGCGTGTTAGGGCGACGATTATAGCGATTGCCAAGGTTCTGTAAACCCCTGAAATCTGACTATTTTTGCTAAACCAAAGGTTTTTTCAAATTACCCCTAAATCACCGCTCATGCATCGCTTCAGCACGGGACTTGATGATCGGCTTAAGCAGGTAGCTCAACACGCTTTTCTTGCCCGTGATGATGTCCACCGACGCCACCATCCCCGGAATGATCAGCAGCGGCTTCTCATCCGTCCCTAGGTGGCTGCGGTCGGTGCGCAGTTTGATGATGTAGAAGGTGTTTTTCTTCTCTTCGTCCATCACGGTGTCGGCGCCGATCTGTTCGAGTTTGCCTTTGAGGCCGCCGTAGATGGTGTAGTCGTAGGCGGTGAATTTGATCATCGCTTCCTGGCCTGGGTGCAGGAAGGCGATGTCTTGCGGGCGGATTTTTGCTTCCACCAGCAGGGTGTCGTCCAGCGGCACGACTTCGGCGATGTCGCTGCCGGGCTGGATTACGCCGCCTACGGTGTTGACTAGCATCTGTTTGACGATGCCGCGCACCGGTGAGGTGACCATGGTGCGGCTCACGCGGTCTTCCAGGCCTTTGGACGTCGCCTGGGCTTTGCTCAGGTTGGTGCGTGCTTCGTTGAGTTGGGCCAGGGCTTCGCTGCGGAATTTGCCACGGGTCTCGTCGATTTTGCGCTGCACTTCGCTGATGGCGGCCTGGGCGCGGGGGATGGCGAGGGTGGTGCCGTCGAGCATGCCTCGGGTTTCGACTTCGGAGCGTTTGAGGCGCAGCACTTCTACCGGTGATATCGCGCCCTGTTGTACCAGGGGTTCAGACATGCTGATTTCCTGGCGCAGCAAGTTCAGGCTGTTGCGGTATTGGTCCTGCTTGGAGGCGAACTCACGCTGTTCCTGCTGACGCTGCAACAGCTGTTGTTGCAGCCCGCCAATTTCGTCTGTCAGTTGTTGGCGACGGCTCTGGTACAACGATTCTTCGTTGGAGGCCTGGTTGGGCACGGTTTTGCGCGCAGCGTCGCTGAAGTTCAGCGGGCGATTTTCGATTTCCGCGCTGAGGCGTTCTACGCGCAGTTCCATGGCCACGCGGTCGGCTTCGGTTTCGCCGACGTTGGAGGCGAAACGGGTGTCGTCGAGGCGCACCAGTGGCGCGCCGGCTTCGATGATTTGCCCTTCGTGCACATAAATCTGCGCGACGATGCCGCCTTCCAGGTTCTGGATTTTCTGGATGCGCGAGGAGGGGATGGCCTTGCCTTCGCCCTTGGTCACTTCGTCGATAATCGCAAAGTGCGCCCACAGCAGCAGGAACACGAAGAAGCCGATCACGCCCCAGATGGTCAGGCGCACGATGCGCGGGGCGTCGTCGACCAGGGCTTTTTCAACTTCGGGCAGCGGCTGGTCTGCGTACGAGTCGGTGCCTTTGAAGTAACCGACGATGACGTCCTTGAAGCGGCCTGGGCCGGATTTAAGCAACACTGATCTGCCCCTTTTTCAGCGCTTCCATGACGGCCGCTTTTGGACCGTCTGCGAGTATCTGGCCACGGTCGATCACGATCAGGCGATCCACCAGGCTCAGCAGCGAAGCACGGTGGGTAACCAGAATCACCGTTTTGCTTTCCACAACCGACTGCAGGCGCTGCTTGAGGCGCTCTTCACCGGTGTTGTCCATCGCGCTGGTCGGTTCGTCCAGCAGCAGGATCGGCGGGTTCAGCAGCAGCGCACGAGCCAGGGCCACGTTTTGGCGCTGGCCGCCGGAGAGGTTCTGCCCGCGCTCGCCCACCTGCAGTTCGTAACCCTGCGGGTGCAGCCTGGCAAATTCATGCACGCCCGCTAGCTCTGCGGCTTGCAGGACCATTTCGTCATCCACATAGCGCGCGCCGGAGACCAGGTTGTCGCGCAGGGTGCCGGCCAGTAGTTGAATGTCTTGGGCGACGTAGCCGATGTTATGGCGCAACTCGCTGACGTCGATCTGGCGGATATCCACGCCGTCTACCAGCAACGAACCCGAATCGGGTTGGTAGAGCCCCACCAGCAACTTGGCCAGCGAGCTTTTACCCGAGCCGCTGCGGCCGATGATGCCGATTTTCTCGCCGGGCCGAACATTAAGGTTTACCCGGCGCAGGGCCAGGTTCTGCTGGTTCGGGTAGGTGAAATCGACCTCGCGAAACTCCATCGAGCCTTGCAGCGCCTGACGGCTGAGCGGGCGTTCGTCGTAGTTGCGCTCTTGCGGCAGCTCCATCATTTGGTCGACCGAAACCATGGTCACCTTGGCTTGCTGGTAACGCGTCAGCAGGCCCGACAGTTGCGCGAGCGGCCCAAGTGCGCGGCCACTGAGCATGTAGCACGCCACCAGGCCGCCCATGCTCAGGTTGCCGTCGATGATTTGATACACGCCGAAGATGATCATCGCCACGCCGGCCAGTTGCTGGATCAGCAGCGTGATGTTCATCGCCAAGCCCGAAAGCACCTTCACCCGCAGCTCCAGCCGACTGAGGGTGCCGATGGTTTGCTCCCACTGGTACTGGCGCTCGCTTTCGGCGTTATTGACCTTCACCGCATCCAGCCCGGCGAGGGTTTCGATCAGGCTCGACTGGCGCTCGGCGCCCAGCGCCATGGTGCGTTCCAGGGTGGCGGTCAGCGGTTTTTGCAGCAGGTGGCCAATACCGAGGGCCAGCGGGAAGGCGATGATCGGAATCCACACCAGGTGGCCGCCGAGCAGCGCGATCACCAGCAGGATGATCACGGTAAAGGGCAGGTCGATCAGGCTGGCCAGGGTCAGTGAGGTCAGGAAGTCGCGCATCCCCTGAAACTCATGGATGTTTTGCGCGTAACTGCCCACCCGCGCCGGGCGCACTTTCATGGACATGCCCACGATGCGCTCGAACAGCGTCGCGGAAATGATCAGGTCGGTTTTTTTGCCGGCAAGGTCCAGGCACAGGCTGCGCAGGCTCTTGAGCAGCAGGTCGAACAGGTACGCGCCGCAGATCCCGATGGCCAGCACCCAAAGGGTCGCGGTGGCCTGGTTCGGCACCACGCGGTCATACACGTTCATTACAAACAGCGGCGCGGCCAGGGCGATCAGGTTGATCACCAGGCTCGCGGCGATGGCGTCGGCGTACAGCCAGCGCGAGCGTTTGAGGGTGTCGCGAAACCATGAGCGCGCACGCGGGATCAGCGTGCCGCTGGTGACGTCAAATTTATGCTGCGGCTGGGCGAAAAACACCCGGCCACTGTAATCCTGGCTCAGCAGTTCGCGGGAGACGCGTACTTCGCCGCCATCACTTTCGCCGAGCAACAGGCGCGCCGTGTCGTCTTCCCAGCCCAACAGCACCGCACACCGCCCTTCCTTTAGCAGCAGCAGGGCTGGCAGTGCGATGGACGGGATCTGCTCCAATTTGCGCTGCAGCAACCGCCCCTGCAAACCCGCCCGTGCAGCCGCGCGCGGCAGCAGCTCGGCGCTCAACCGCTGGGCTGCGAGCGGCAGGCCAGTGGTGAGCATCGCGCGGCTGGCGGGCTTGTAATGCAGCGAACAGAGGGCCAATAACCCATCAAGCAATGGGTCATCGTGCTGACTGCGCAGGTCATGGGGAGGCTGCGCCAAACCTATTTCAGAATCCAAGCTGACTCTCTCTTAAGCAGTTGAGTGGTCCAACTCCGTCAAGAATCAGTCCATCCGTGGCAGGTTCACTGTCGGTTTAATATCGTTTTGCACAACTGATGCCAGCGGCGCGACCACGCCCTGACTTCTCAGCAGTTGGCCCATGTCAGCCTTGATTCGATATTGCGTGTAGAGCTGCAGGTTGCGGATCTGCACCAGGCGCTGCTGGGCGGTGAACAATTCGTTCTCGCTGTCCAGAAGGTCGAGCAGGGTACGCTCACCCAGGCTGAATTGCTGCTGGTACGAGACGCGCACTTTGGCGCTGCGGTCCACGTATTCCTGCGCGATAGGCACCTGAGCGGTGGCGTTGTTGTAGGCGTTCCACGCCAGGCCCAGTTCCTGAGTCAGCTCACGCAGGGCGTTGTTGCGGATATCCAGCGCCTGGGTGGCCTGAGAGGCCTTGGATTGCAGGTCGGCCTTGTTGCTGCCGCCCGAGTACAGGTTGAACTGCATGCGCAACATGGCGGAATAGCCGTTGTCGTGGCCTTCTTCGCCGCCGATGTTGTTGTTGGCAGAGCGCGCCAACTCAGCGTCGAAACGCGGGTAGAAGGTCGACTTGGCGGCTTCGTACTGTTTCTCGGCGGCGGCGATATCAGATTCAGCAGAGCGCAGCACCGGGCTGTTTTCGATCATCTGCCGGCGTGCTTCTTCCAGGCTCGCTGGCATCAGGGCCACAAAGCCTTGGGGCGTTTCCAGCTCGTCGGGCAACTGACCGACGGCGCTCAAATAATTGGTGTGTGCATCGGCCAGGTTGGTCTGCTCGGTCAGCAGGTTGTTACGCGCCTGAGCCAGTCGGGCCTCGGCCTGGTCCATGTCCGCCATTCTTCCGACGCCACGGCTGGTGCGCAGTTTGATCTGGTCAAAGATGCGTTCGTGGCTCTTCAAGTTTTCTTCTGCGAGTTGCACCATCTGACGACGGGACAATACATCCAGATAAACCTGGGCGACCGTCAGTGCGGTGCGCTCGGAAGTATTAAGCAGCGAATAACCACGGGAATTGGCCGTCGCTTGTTGGCGTCCAACTTCGTTTTGAGTGGCGAAACCCTGAAATAGATTTTGTTGCAGGCGAATGGTCGACTCGCCCCGGTTCAGGGTTTTCCAGTCATGGCTGTTGCTCTCGGCACGGGTATTGGTGTTGTCGGAGCGCTCGCGGCCATAACCGCCCAACACGTCTACCGTGGGCAAGTAACCGCCTTGGGCGGCCCTTACCTGGTAGTCGGCGGCGATACGTGCGTTAACCCCTGCCTGAATCTCCGGGTGAACATCCAGAGCCGTTTGCATTGCTTCTGGCAGGGTTTGTGCCTGGACGAAACTTGCGGCTAGAGCAAAAGGCAAAACTTTAAATAAGTGCAAACGCATTCTGATTAATTCCCGGAGATTTATTGCTTAAAGCGCGCAACAAACATGAATTACTGCCGCGAAATGGCAGCCGAAACGACCGTTCGTGGCGGCAATTGAATGGCAAAAATAGAGAGTCATGACGCCGTCAAATATCAATGTGACATTACCGGGCGGATTGTTTAGGATGGCGCGGAATTGGTCAATAGCTTGACGGAAAAGTATTTCGGTCGGCTTATCGCCAAATAATTGGCGTCAGTATTTTATACCCAGAACACGCGTACTCCAGCTATTGAATCGGCTCACGAAAGAGGCCGGTCTCCATGATGGATACCCCCTGAACGGTCGTACACGGAGAGTCTTTTATGAGCAGCGTTGCCGTCGTCAAAAGCATTGTCGGTCAAGTGTTCGCGGTATCCCCCGAGGGGATTCGTCGTCTGCTGGTAGAAGGGGATCGCCTGTTTGCCGGGGAGCAAGTCCAAACCGGGCCTGAAGGCTCCGTGTCGCTGGAACTTGCCGATGGCCGCACCCTCGACCTGGGCCGCGACAGTCAGTGGAGCGCGAACGCTCCTGACTCGTCGACCAACCTCGCCGAAGCCACCGCCCAGGCCGCCCCGTCGGTTGCCGAACTGCAGCAAGCCATCGCGGCCGGCGCCGACCCGACCCAAGACTTCGAAGCTGCCGCAGCCGGCCCTGCCACCGGTGGCGCAGACGGCCCTGCCGGCGGTGGCCACAGCTTTATCGTGCTGGAGGCCACCGCAGGTTCGGTTGACCCCACCATCGGCTACCCGACTACCGGCTTGAATGCCGGCGATGCCGCGGTCAATAACTTCGCCGTTGGCGCCACTAACGACAACAACGGCACCACCCCGCGCAACGTCACCCTCACCCTGACCGCCACCCCGACCATCACCGAAGCCGGTGGTGTGGTGACGTACACGGTGTTTATCACCCAGGCGCCGACCAGCAACCTCACCGTCACCCTGTCCAACGGCCTGGCGGTAGTGATCAACGCCGGCCAGACCTCAGGCGTGCTGAACGTCACCTACGTCGGCAACGACACACCGTACCTGGACGCCACATCGATCTCCGCGAACATCACCGGCACCTCCGGCGGTGGCAACCTGATCATCACTATTGACCCTGCACCCGCCGTCACCCAGATCAATGACACCATCGACACCACCACCGTCACGCTGACCGCAAACGCATCGGTGGATGAAGGCGGCAAGATCACCTACACCGCGACCGTAACCAACGCCGCGCAGACAGACGTCACCATCAAGCTGTCCAACAACACCACCATCATCATCGAAGCCGGCAAAACCTTTGGCACGGTCACCGTCGATACGCCCGCTAACCTGGCCGACGGCAAAAACCTCAACATTAGCGCCACCATCACCGACGCCAGCGGCGGCAACTACGAACACCTGGCCATCAACCCTCAAGCGGCCACCACCACCGTCGTCGCCATCGACAACCCGAGCGTGCTGGTCGCCGACACCCAGACTATTGCCGAAGATGAAATCGCCAGCGGCAACGTCCTGAGCAACGACAGCGACATTGATAACGTGCTGAGCGTCGCCACTTTTAATATTGGCGGCACCACCTACAAGGCAGGCGAAACTGCCAGCATCGCCGGCGTGGGTACCATCACCATTGGTGCTGATGGCGCGTACACCTTTACCCCGGTGAAGGATTTCAACGGTGAAGTGCCGCAGATTGGCTACACCACCAATACCGGTTCCAGCAGCACGCTGGATGTGACGGTTACTCCGGTTAATGATGCGCCTGAAGCGGTTGCCACTACCGCGACCGGTGCGGAAGACCCGGACCTGGGTATCGCCGTTAAGCTTTCGGCTACCGATGTTGATGGCATTGATAACGTTAAGTCGTTCACCGTCAGCCAGCCAAACAACGGCAGTTTCTTCACCGACGCAGCCATGACCAAGCCATTCACCGGCAGCATCGACGCGGTCAACGGTGAAGCCACGCTGTACTTCAAGCCAGACCTGAATTTCAACGGCACGGTGAATTTCACCTACACCGCGACCGACAGCGGCAACGCTGACGGCAGCAATCCGCTGACCTCGTCGCCTGCCAACGGCACCATCACCGTGACTCCGGTGAACGATGCGCCGGAAGCAGTCGCTACCACCGCGACCGGTGCGGAAGACCCTGATCTGGGTATCGCCGTTAAGCTTTCGGCTACCGATGTTGATGGCATTGATAACGTTAAATCCTTCTCTGTTAGCCAACCAAACAACGGCAGCTTCTTCACCGACGCAGCCATGACCAAGCCGTTCATCGGCAGCATCGACGCGGTCAACGGTGAAGCCACGCTGTACTTCAAGCCAGACCTGAATTTCAACGGCACGGTGAACTTCACCTACACTGCGACCGACAGCGGCAATGCTGATGGCAGCAATCCACTGACCTCGTCGCCAGCCAACGGCATCATCACCGTGACTCCGGTCAACGATGCGCCGGAAGCAATCGCTACAACCGCGACCGGTGCGGAAGACCCGGACGTGGGCATCGCAATTAAGCTTTCGGCTACCGATGTTGATGGCATTGATAACGTTAAGTCGTTCACCGTCAGCCAGCCAAACAATGGCAGCTTCTTTACTGATGCGGCGATGACCAAGCCATTCACCGGCAGCATCGACGCGGTCAACGGTGAGGCCACGCTGTACTTCAAGCCAGACTTGAATTTCAACGGCACGGTGAACTTCACCTACACCGCGACCGACAGCGGCAACGCGGACGGCAGCAACCCGCTGACCTCGTCGCCAGCCAATGGCACCATCACCGTGACCCCGGTGAACGATGCGCCGGAAGCGGCTTCCACCACCGCGACCGGTGCGGAAGACCCGGACCTGGGCATCGCTATTAAGCTTTCGGCTACCGATGTTGATGGCATTGATAACGTTAAATCCTTCTCTGTTAGCCAACCAAACAACGGCAGCTTCTTCACCGACGCAGCCATGACCAAGCCGTTCACCGGCAGCATCGACGCCGTCAACGGTGAGGCGACGCTGTACTTCAAGCCAGACCTGAATTTCAACGGCACGGTGAACTTCACCTACACCGCGACTGACAGCGGTAATGCTGACGGCAGCAATCCACTGACCTCATCGCCAGCCAACGGCACCATCACCGTGACCCCGGTGAATGACGCTCCAGTACTCGGCAACGGCTCGACCAATAATTTTGGCGATACCTACATCGAAGGCAAACCGGGCGGTTACGTCGCGGCGAACCTGACGGTCAAAGACGTCGACAACACCACCCTGCAAAGCGCCAAAGTCACGCTGACCAACCCGATGACGGACGACGTGTTGATCGCGGACGCCAGCAATCCGAAGATCACAGTCAGCTACGACAAAACCACCGGTGTCATGACCTTAACGGGCGAAGCGACCACCGCTGAGTACCAAGCCGTCCTGCGCTCGGTGCACTTCGCCAGCGAAAGCCAAAACCCGGTCGCCACCGACCGTACTTTGACCATCACCGTGAATGACGGAGAGTTGGATT
>Ga0247816_10001634_pt1 | contig 10943 bp, 8 predicted proteins | sample UWRJL209509C1_FD_179930 | JGI IMG/M metagenome (GOLD analysis project Ga0247816, IMG submission 179930) | Plant litter microbial communities from Arlington Agricultural Research Station in Wisconsin, United States - UWRJ-L209-509C-1 | ecosystem: Environmental > Terrestrial > Plant litter >...
AAAAATACGGAGAACTTCGTGTTGCCGATGTTGGTATTCGTGAAGCTACTATTATTGGTCAGGGAATTGGAATGGCTTTGAGAGGTTTACGTCCAATTGCCGAAATTCAGTATTTAGATTATTTACTGTATGCCATTCAAATCATGAGCGATGATTTGGCTACACTTCAATACAGAACTGTTGGAAAACAAAAAGCACCATTAATTATCAGAACCCGTGGACACCGTTTAGAAGGTATCTGGCATTCTGGTTCTCCTATGGGGATGATTATTAACGCTATTCGCGGAATTCATGTTTTGGTTCCAAGAAATATGACACAGGCAGCTGGTTTCTACAACGCGCTTTTAGAGTGTGATGAACCTGCTTTAGTAATTGAGTGCTTAAATGGTTATCGTTTAAAAGAAAAAACGCCTTTAAATTTTGGTGAATTCAAAACACCAATTGGTGTTGTTGAAACATTAAAAGAAGGTTCAGATATTACTTTGGTTTCTTACGGATCTACTTTAAGACTGGTAGAACAGGCTGCAACCGAATTGTTAGACTTAGGAATTGATTGCGAAGTAATTGACATTCAGTCTTTACTTCCGTTTGATATTAATAAGGATATTGTAAAAAGTATTGCCAAAACAAACCGTCTTTTAGTAATCGACGAAGATGTTCCTGGTGGAGCTTCAGCTTATATCCTTCAACAAATTCTGGAGGAACAAGACGCTTATAAATATCTTGACAGTAAACCACAAACACTTACCGCAAAAGCCCACAGACCTGCTTACGGAACTGATGGCGATTATTTCTCTAAACCTTCTACAGAAGACATTTTCGAGAAAGTATACAGCATGATGAATGAAGCAAATCCTTCTAAATTCCCTGTTTTATACTAGGATTTAATTAGGTTTTCGATATAAAAAAAGCTTATAAACAATTGTTTATAAGCTTTTTTTATATTTATTAAGCTGAGCGAAGTTCGCTTGTCAGGCTGAGCGGAATCGAAGCCCAATTTCAATTGGCAAGGTTCGATTTTGGTCAGAACAAGATTGCGTTAATTACTTTGCGGGACTTCGACTCCGCTCAGCCTGACACACGTAAGTAAGACTCATTATTAAAAATCCGTCAAAATCAGCGTCTTCGCGTTAGCGAATCAGCGTCATCCGCGTGCCATCTCGTAATCTATTTAGACGCCAAGATAGCTCTCGCCTTTTCTAAATCCTCAGCCGTATCAATTCCAATTCCAACATGGCTTGTTTCAACCATTTTAATACGTTTTCCGAATTCTAAATAACGAAGCTGTTCCAGTTTTTCAGAAGCTTCTAAAGATTTCATAGGTAAACTATAAAAATCTAACAAAGCTTGTTTTCTAAAAGCATAAATTCCGATATGCTGAAAATAACGAACTCCAACATCTTTGTCTCTTGGATACGGAATTACAGAGCGTGAAAAATACAACGCAAACTGCGATTGATCTACCACCACTTTTACATTATTAGGGTTATTGATTTCGTCTTCATTCGTGATTTCTCGCATTAACGAAGCCAAATCAATTTTATGTTCTTCATCATTTTTAAAAACAGATAAAACCTGTTCCAGAGGTCCGGCTTCTGTAAAAGGTTCATCACCCTGTACATTTACCACAATATCAACATCAAGATTTGCAATGGCTTCTGCAATTCGGTCGCTTCCAGATTCGTGTTCTTTGATGCTCATAATGGCTTTTCCGCCATGAGAAACAATTTCATCATAAATTAAATCTGAATCCGTTACAACAAATACATCATCAAACAAATTTGTAGCTACAGAAGCTTCGTAAGTTCTTAAAATTACCGTTTTACCTCCCAGATCCTGCATTAACTTTGCGGGAAAGCGTGTTGATGCATATCGTGCCGGAATTACAGCTATTATTTTCATTCTACTATTTTTAAATTTATTTTCTTCTTTGTGAATCTCTGTGAAAATCTTCCTGCAACTTTGCGTAACAATTTTACCACAGAGATTCGCAAAGGTTTTCACAGAGATTCACAAAGGTTCTTTTTACATTATTTTTACTGAAGTCATACTCAATGAACCAGCCAGTAATTTATCATTGAACAAACTTAATTCTTCTGATTTGTCTTTTAAACCTAAAGTATACAACAAAGGTAAATAATGATCAGGTGTTGGAATCGCAACCTGAACGGCTTTGCTCATTTTTTCGAAATCAATTAAAGGCTGAAAATTTCCATCTAACAAATAATTATTTACAGTTTCTCTGGCTTCAATTGCCCAGTCGTAACCGTAATTGTCTTTATCAAAATTTCTAAAATCTACCAAACGAAGATTATGTACAATATTCCCGCTTCCGATAATTAAAACTCCTTTATGACGTAAAGATTGTAACTTCTGAGCCAACTCAAAATGATATTGCCCCGATTTGGTATAATCTATACTCAACTGAATTACAGGAACATTTGCCTCAGGATATAAATGTTTGATAACACTCCAGGCACCGTGATCTAAACCCCAATGTTCATCTAAATCAACATTTACCGGTTCTAATATTTTTTTAGTTTCTACAGCTAGTTCAGGACTTCCTTTTGCGGGATATTGCACATCAAAAAGCGCTTGCGGAAATCCTCCAAAATCATGAATTGTTCTTGGCATTTGCATTGAAGTTACTTTGGTTCCGTTCGTAAACCAATGCGCCGAAACACATAAAATTGCATTTGGCTGTGGCAATGTTTTTGCCAGATTACGAAAGCCCGCCACAAACTGATTTTCTTCAATTGCATTCATCGGACTGCCGTGCCCTAAAAACAAAACCGGCATTTTATCTGTATTCGAAAACGTAGACGAAATCGAATGTAAGTCGTTTAGTGTTGTCATATAGTATTAGATATTCAACACGAATTTCACAAATTTTCACTAATCAAAATCGAAAAAATTCGTGCTAATTCGTGAAATTAGTGTTTTATTCCTCAAAACTCTCGTCTTTAAATCCAATCAAATATAATTTATTTTTGGCTCGTGTCATAGCGGTATAAAGCCATCTTATATAATCGCGATCGATTCCGTTTGGTAAATACGGCTGTTCGATAAAAACCGTATCCCATTGTCCCCCTTGCGATTTATGACATGTTATGGCGTAGGAGAATTTTACCTGCAAACCATTAAAATATTCGTTCTCTTTTACTTTCTGGAATTTCTTGTATTTCGTACTTTCATCTTCATAATCTTTCATCACTTCTTCATACAAACGATTTGATTCTTCGTAGGTTAATGATGGAGATTCACTTTTAATCGTATCCAAAAGCAAAACCGTTTCAAAAGGTTTTTGATCCGGATAATCGACCATTCTGATTTTTACTCTGGCAAAATTAAATCCGTATAATTCCTTGATACCGAAGAGTTCCAACACTTCGATAATATCACCGTTGGCAATAAATCCGGCTTCATCGGTTTCTTTTAACCAGAAATAATTATTCTTCACCACCATCAAGAAATCGCCTACCGAAAGTTCGCTTTCTTTAAATAAAATTCTGGTTCTGATTTGTTCATTATACTGATTGGCTCGTTTATTTGATCGAACAATAAAAGCCGTATCTTCAATACTATAATTGCTGTACGCGGTATTTATCGCATCCTGAATATCATATCCATCGGTTAAACGAACAATATCTTTGAATTTTTTCACATTGAATTTAAACTCTGTAATAAAACTTTCTTTCAGCAATTCACGCAGTTCCGTCGCATTAAATAAAATTCCGGAACTTTCTTCCTGACGCATAACTTCATCAAGTTCTATATGTTCGATTTCTTTATCATAATGAACGCCCAAAGTTTGTACATCAAGTGCCGGACTAATATCTAAATTCACAGGAGGTAACTGCGCCGTATCTCCCAAAAGAATCATTTTGCAATTGGTTCCGGAATAGACATAATTAATCAAATCATCCAAAAGCGAGCCGCTGTCTAAAGTACTGTCTGAAATCATCGAAGCCTCATCGACAATAAAAATCGTGTTTTTATGCTTGTTGACTTGTTTGGTAAAAGCCACTCCTCCACCGGATGATTTTTTAGGAAAATAAATTTTTTTATGAATCGTAAATGCAGGCGTATTCGAATAATTGGCAATTACTTTTGCAGCTCGTCCGGTTGGTGCAAGCAAAACAAACTTTTTATTAATATCGCCAAGATTATTTACAATAGTCGAAATCACAGTTGTTTTTCCCGTTCCGGCATATCCTTTCAATACAAAAATGGTATCGTTATGCGTATCGGTTAAGAAAATAGCGATTTTTTGAAAAAAAATATCCTGCTTGTAAGTTGGTGCAAATGGAAATCTTTTTTGTAAAACGCCGTAAAACAATGATGAATTCATAGGGAAAAATTGAAATACAAAGTACGGTTTTTTAAATGGCAAATGCCAATTTCAAAAATCAATAAATTTTTCACCATATAAGTTATATAAGTTCATTTAATTTCTCGCTATGTCTTCTTAAATCTCTTTTTAATGATAAGCTTTACTGCGCAACTCTACTTAATTGAACTTATATAACTTATATGGTGAAAAAAATCTTAACATTGGCTTAAACTGCATATTAAAATGATTTTTGAAATTGCAATTATTATTGTTGCTTTTTAATTTGTAAGTTTGTCTTCGAATTAAATTCTTTCTTGACTCTAAAGCAGGTAACGAATTGTAAATCAAGTTATGTCTTTACAAAATACTAATATTACATCAAAAAAATACAAAAAACTTTCGATTCAGGTATCCCTGACCGGATTTTCATTTTGTTGTTTTGACACACTCAATAATACGATTACATCTTTTAATGAAGTTAGTTTCGATCCTTCACAGAAAATAGCTAAAATAGAAGATTTATATCACGATAATTTTAAAAAATTTGCTGAATTAAAGGATACTTACGACGAAATTATAGTTATTCACAATAACAATCTTTCAACGTTTGTGCCTTCAGCTCTTTTTGACGAACATTATCTGGGAAGTTATTTACAATATACAACCAAAGTTTTTGAAACTGATTTTTTTACATACGATCAAATTTCAAAGTACGAAATGAATTCTGTTTACATACCCTATGTAAACATCAATAATTTCCTGATTGATCAGGTTGGTTCGTTTGATTACAAACATGCCAATAGTATTTTAATCGAGAAAGTTTTAGAAGCTTCAAAAAATAATGATGATAAAAAAATGATTGTCAATTTTAATGTTGGTCATTTTGAAATTATCGTGGTTCAAAATCAAAAACTATTATTATTTAATTCGTTTGAATATCAAACCCCAACCGATTTTATTTATTATTTGCTTTTTACAGCCGAACAATTGAGTTTAAACCCGGAAAGTTTTCCGCTTGAATTATTGGGGACAATTGAAAAAAATGATGCTTATTACGCTGTCGCATACAAATACATTCGTAACGTTTCATTCTTGGATGTAAGCACATTACAAGAAAAAAACAACTTTTCAACTGTTCAGAATCAAAAACATTATATCTTATTTCAATCATGAGAATCATTTCAGGAAAATACAAAGGGCGTCGCATTTTCCCACCAAAAAATCTTCCTGTAAGACCTACGACTGACATGAGTAAAGAAGCATTATTTAATGTTTTAAATAATCATTTTAGTTTTGACGGCTTAAAGATTTTGGATTTATTTTCGGGAACCGGCAATATTAGTTTTGAATTCGCTTCACGCGGAAGCGCACCAATTACGTCTGTTGATGGCGATTTTGGGTGTGTAAAGTTTATCAAGCAGGTTTCATCAGAATATGATTTTGATATTGCAGCAACTAAAAGTGATGTCTATAAATTTTTGGAAAACTGTAAAACATCCTACGACATTATTTTTGCCGATCCGCCTTACGGTTTAGATCAGGCTGCTTTTGAAAAAATTGTTTTAACTGTTTTCGAAAGAGATTTGCTTCACGACGACGGAATGATGATTATCGAACATTCTAAATACACCAAAATGGAGCATTTAAGTAATTTCTCTTTTCAGAAAAGTTACGGTGGTTCGTTTTTTAGTTTCTTCGAATTAAATTCTACAGATGATGATGAAGAACTTCCTGATGATTCACCTCTAAAAATAACAGAAGAAGACGAAGGATAATTTCGTTTTACTAAGTGTTTTTACCGCAAAGACCGCTAAGTTTTTTTACTTTAAGTTTATGTAAAAGACAAAGTTCGCAAAGCTTTGCGAACTTTGATTGTGTAAACACAACTTAAATCTTAGTCAACTCTGCGAAAAACCTTTGCGTTCTTTGCGGTAAATTTTTTTTCTCTCTCCACAGATTTAAAATTAATACTAATTAACTCTGTTCTGATTCTCGTCGTTGTTTTTCTCTTTAAATTCTGTTTCTTTTACTTTTCCAAAAGAATATTTTATCGCTATAGAAATCAAATGATTATCTACAACATATCGTGCTTTAGAATTAATAGTATTGATCGTGAATTCTTCTGTTTCGATATTATTTTTAAAAATGTTATTACAGCTTAAAGTACAATTCCATTTTTTGTAGAATGTTTTTGAAACCGCCATATCTAGTATAAATCTGGGATTTGTGGTAAAAACGCCTGTATATTGTTTTGTTAATCCCCAGAAATTTAAAACTAAAGAATAGTCTTTTGGAAGTTTAAATTCGTTATTTGAAGTATAATAAAAATAAGGTTTTGAAGCCATAAATGCTGCCGAATGATCTTCAATCTTTTCTAAAATAAAAATCAAAGAATTGGTTGTTGTCCAGAATTTGTATGTGAATGGCAACGTAAAATCAGCTGTAAATGCAGAACTTTTATCAAAATTAATATCTTTAAAAGTCATTATATTATTTTGATCATCGAATGAAAAACTATTGTAAACAGGGTCTTTAGCGTTAGTATAACTCAATTTAACCGATTTATCGTGATATTGAAAAGTGGTCGAAATTTCATTAATAATTGTTGGTCCCAAATTTATATTTCTCGCATATAAAAAATAAGGATTTATATAAGTTGATCCCTGACTTAGAGACGAATAATTAGGTCTTGAGATACTTCTGACATAGTTTACAGAAATTCTTTTAACACTGTCAATCGGAAAAGTAAACTGTGCTTTCGGGAAAAAATTAGTGTATTTTTTATCCAATAATGGCAATTCATCTGTTCTGAATTTTCCCTTTACATTGGAGTTTTCAACCCTAAAACCAAGAGAGAAATCGACTTTTTTAATTTTACCTGACAGTTGTGTATATCCGGATAAATTTTCTTCTTTAAAATCATAATAGCTTAACTCGTTTTGATTGGTTTCGGTATAAAAAATAGCCACATCAGATTTAGAATTTGCCGATGAATACAATCCTCCCAACTCAAATTTCATGTCATTTTTAAGTTTTTTCTCGATATCAATTCTTCCTGAGAAATAATTAATTTGAAATTTTTGATCTCTGATTTGATCTAATTCAAATTGGGTATCATTAAAATTATTATTTACTTCGGTAAACAATCCCTGATCGAAATTAGAATATTGAAAACCCGTAAAAATCTGTGTGTCAATTGATTTTATTTTCTTTTGATAATTAAAAAAGGAGTTTACAAAATTCTTTTTGCTGTCATTATCCGTAAAAGTCACCACGTTATTTACAACCTCTTTATTCTTATTATCGGTTATGGTATTAATGGGAAAAGTATCAGATTGTAACTTACTATTGATGCTAAACGAAAAATAATCGTCTTCATTTATTTTGTAAAACAAGCCGGCACCAAAAACATATTGATTTCTTTTTGTAGTGGCCGTTACATCATATTTAGAAGCAATTTCTGCCGCTGGGATTTGATAATCAATACTATGACCTTCCCACGGATTTAATCTATTATAATTGAAATTAGCCTTCAACTCCAGTTTATTCTTTTTGAAGTTAGAATTAAAACCAAGATAATTGTTGAAGTTTTTTTTGAACGACGCTACTTCAGAAATCTCTGTTCTAAAACTGTCTTTTTTACTAAATTTCCTTGTAATCAAAATTACTGCACGACCTTCTGCTTCGTATTTAGAAGATGGATTCTGAATGATTTCGATGGTTTTAATATCGGCGACAGCCAAAGCATTCAAATCGTTTATCCCAACTTTTTGATTGTCAATATAAATCAACGGATTTCCTTTTCCGACAACTGTAATACTTTCCTGGTCAGAACTTACCTGAACGGTTGGTAATTTTGCCAGTAAATCAACAGCATTAGGAATTGAATTGTAGATTGAATTGGCAACATCTACTTTAATATTTCCGTTTGTGTTCGTAAAGTTTTTTTTATTCTGAGTAATGACAACTTCGTTTAGTTTATTCGAAATACTATCTTTTGGGGTCTCATTTTGCGCATTTGCAGCTATAGAAAGCAAAATAAATAATAAGATCAGAAAAAGTTTTAAAGGCAAATAAAGATTCATTTTTAGAAAGATTTTGGTTTGATTTGATGCAAAAGTGCTTCTAAAAAAAGGTTGCGAAAGTTAATTGAAGGTTAATGGGCGGTTAATACGAAAAGTGTATCATAAAAGTTTTATTTTTGAATCGAATTTGCCCACAGATTTTACGGATTAAACGGATTTACGCAGATTCAATTATTATAGAAATCTGCTTAAATCATTTTTAAATCTGCGTGAAAAAAATCAGTGTCAACCTGTTTAATCCGCATCATCCGCGTGCTATAAAAAACTAATGAAACAAAGAATCAATTTATTAATCGCTTTTTCTGTAATAGCTTTAATCGTTTTGTCGACGGTGCAATGCTATTTGGTAAAAACAACTTACGATTATAAAGTAGCACAGTTTCATACTGAAATTAAAAACGAAATCGCCCAAATTTCTAATAATTACAGTGATATCGATTCGGTTATTGTTTCCAAAAAAGAAGCACTTTACAAACAATTATCAGAGAATTATATTCAGGGAAAAAAGACGAAAATTGATCTTAAAAATAGTGTTCTCCAAAATGCATTCAGAGATATTTTAACACAGAAAATTCAACGTAAATTTGAAAGAGATTTGCCAAATCTTAAAATAGATTTTGCTATTGTTCTGAACAAATTTATTCTGTATCAAAACACAAAAAAAGCAGATACAATTTTCTCTGAAAAACCTTTTATAGCGAATAAATTATACGGAAATCTGGCTTCTTTAAACCATGCTTTTCTGGTTCGGAGTTATGTTGGAACAACGAACGGAAGTTTTGAAAATCAAGATTATAAGTTATTGACAGAAGATTCAATGTACATTTCTGTTGTCGATTGGGAAATGATTATTTTAAAACGAATGACTTTCATTCTCGTTTTATCTTTATTTTCGATTTTAACCCTCATCACGCTTTTTGTAATTGCCTTAAAAGCTTTAATCAAACAAAAAAAAGTAAGCGATGTTAAAACTGATTTTATCAATAATATCACACACGAACTCAAAACGCCATTGGCAACTTTAGGCATTTCTACTAAAATTTTAGAACAGAAAAACATCCGTGAAAACGATGAAAATTTTAATGCTATTGTCAATACGATCTCGCGACAAAACAATCGTTTGCAAAACCTGATCGATCAGGTTATGGCAAATTCGCTTGCAGAAAATGAAATCGAATTGCAAAAAGAAAAAATAAATACGGAAGCTTTTCTACTTTCAATTATTGAAGATTTTAAAATTGGAAACCCGAAAATTAATCTTGAAACTGATTTTCAAACCGAAAAAACAATTCTGGTTTTGGATAAATTCCATCTGACAACCGCTTTTTTAAATGTTTTGGAAAATGCTGTAAAATATGGTTCAAAGACGATTACGATAAAAACAAGAATAGTCCAAAATCAATTTTCGGTTAGTATTGAAGATGACGGAATCGGGATTGAAAAGAACAAACAATCACTTCTTTTTGAAAAATTTTACCGCGTAGAGCAAGGAAATCTTCATAATACAAAAGGCTTAGGTTTAGGATTGTATTATGTCGATCAAATTATAAAAGCGCATCAGGGCACTGTTAATGTTGTGAGTGATTTAGGAAAAGGAACTCAGTTTACTATTTTATTAAAAGTTTAATTACCTTATTTTGAAAAAATTACTTTTAGCCGAAGACGATTTTGATTTTGCTGCAATTTTAAAACAATATTTAGAATTGCATCAATTTGAAGTAATCTGGGCAGAAAATGGAGAAATAGCTTTAGACTATTTTAAAAACCAGACTTTTGATATTTGTGTTTTTGATGTCATGATGCCAAAAATGGATGGATTTTCATTGGCCGAAAAAATAATTACAATCAATCCTGAGATTCCCTTTATTTTTCTAACTGCAAGAAAGTTAAAAGAAGACAAAATCATTGGATTAAAACTGGGTGCAGACGACTATATCGTAAAACCTTTTGAAGTAGACGAACTGATTTTGCGTTTGCAGAATATTTTAAAGAGAATCGAACAAAAAAGAAGCCTGGACGGAAATAATATTATTGAAATTGGTTCTTATATTTTTGATAATGAAAGATTAACTCTAAATAATAAAAATCATGTCCAGCAGCTCACAGAAATGGAAGCTTCTCTTATTGAGTATTTATATCTGAACCATAACCAGTTATTAAAAAGGGATCAAATTTTAATGTCTGTCTGGAAAAAAGACGATTATTTCTCCGGGCGAAGTATGGATGTTTTTATCAGCAGGCTTAGAAAATATTTTAATTCAGATCCAAAAATCAAGATTGAAAGTGTTCGTAATATTGGATTGGAATTTAAAATAGCAAAATCTTAAAATTCTTTTACTGCAAATCATATAAGTTTCGTAAACAATTGTATAACAGCTTTCAGTTAATAATAAAATACATTTGATATGAAAACTTAAAAACACAAATCATGAACCTTAAAAGATTTTTTGGAGGATTACTTACTATTCTGGGAATAGTTGGTCTTATCTATACTGCGGTTATTTTTGCAGGAACTTCCGGCGAAA
>Ga0247816_10001637_pt1 | contig 10933 bp, 9 predicted proteins | sample UWRJL209509C1_FD_179930 | JGI IMG/M metagenome (GOLD analysis project Ga0247816, IMG submission 179930) | Plant litter microbial communities from Arlington Agricultural Research Station in Wisconsin, United States - UWRJ-L209-509C-1 | ecosystem: Environmental > Terrestrial > Plant litter >...
TTATTCAAGATACGGAATATGTTATAAAAAAATGGAAAGAAAATTTAAATTCTGAATATTTTGATCATCAATGGTATTTAAATATAGACAGTATTCTAAAGCTATTGCAGGAAAATAAAAAATTACAAAAAATTAAATCAATAATAGATATATATTTTAGAAAAGGTTTTAGAAATTACTATGAAAAATATCAAGCCATATTAAAAGATATAGATAAACCGCATTAACTAATATATAATTATTTGTATTAATTTGATTTAATTATTATTATGCATATTCATATTTTAGGTATTTGTGGTACTTTTATGGGTAGTTTAGCTGTTTTAGCTAAACAATCCGGTTTTAAAGTTACAGGGTGTGATACCAATGTTTATCCGCCGATGAGTACACAATTAGAAAGCCAAGGAATTGAATTAATACAAGGTTTTGCTATTGAACAAATTAATTTAAATGCAGATTTATATATTATTGGTAATGTAGTCAGTCGCGGTAATCCTCTTATGGAAGAGATTTTAAACCAAAATTTACCTTATATTTCAGGACCGCAGTGGCTGGGCGAGAATCTGCTGCAAAAAAAACATGTATTAGCTATTGCTGGAACACATGGGAAAACTACAACTGCAACTATGCTTACGTGGATATTAGAATATGCAAAACTTAACCCGAGCTATTTAATCGGCGGTGTGCCATTAAATTTTGAAGCTTCAGCACGCTTAACCGATAGTAAGTATTTTGTAATTGAAGGCGATGAATATGATACAGCCTTTTTTGATAAACGTAGTAAATTTATACATTATAAACCACGAACTGCAATTTTAAATAATTTAGAATTTGATCATGCGGATATTTTTAATACTATAGCTGATATTCAAAAACAATTTCATCATTTAATCAGAACTATTCCAAGCCAAGGTCAAATAATTGTTAATCAAGAATCAATTACTTTAAAAGAAACAATTAAACAAGGTTTATGGAGTGAAAGTGTATATTTTGGTGAAAATATGGATCTGGACTGGGCATTAAAATCTGATAAAATTAATAAACATCATTTTAGTGTATATTATAAGCAAAAATATTATGGTGATGTTACTTGGAATACTTTAGGTAAACATAATCAATTTAATGCCCTAGCTACAATAGCTGCCGCTTATCATATCGGTGTAGATATACAGACAAGTATTAAGGCATTAAATACCTTTAATGGTGTAAAACGGCGTATGGAAGTACGAGGAGTAGTTAAAAATATTACTGTTTATGATGATTTTGCTCATCATCCAAGCGCAGTTAAAACTACTCTTGCAGGTCTTAGAGAAAAAGTGAAAAAAGAAGCCATTATTGCTGTACTTGAACCACGGTCGAATACTATGAAAATGGGCAGTATTAAGCAAGAATTACCCAATAGTTTAGATGTTTCAGATTATTCTTTTATATATACTAATAATTTAGGCTGGGATGCTAGTTCTGTATTTGAACATATTAAAGATAAGGCTGAATTAGTAGATGATATAGATTTGTTAGTTAAAAAAATCGTAAATAAAGCACAATCGTTAGAAACTGCACATATTTTAGTTATGAGTAACGGCTCATTTAGCGGAATACATCAAAAAATTATAGATGCATTAAAAGAGATTTAATATTTAATTAAGGTAAGTAGCCCCTAATAACACGTAAGCTAAAACATACTAATAATAAATATTACAAAAAATGACCAAAATATGTATTTTTTATAGGATCAATATTAATATTTTAGCACCTGACACTATCTTACTTGTTATTAGGGGCTACTTACCTTAATTAAAGATGATATAATACAACTTATTGAGGAGCGTTGCGGCATTTTTAATGTTAGGCTCAATTATCAACTACGCTTACTTATTTTATTTATATTTATATTTAAATAGGTGAGTTTAATTTTTCACCTAACTATGTAATTCCAAACTTAAGGATTAAAAAATGCAAAATCTAGATACAAAGCAAAATTTCGTAGTCGCTGATATGTCATTAGCAGAATGGGGCAGAAAAGAAATATTAATTGCTCAAACAGAAATGCCTGGTTTAATGTATATTCGCAATGAATATAAAAAATCTCAGCCTTTACAGGGTGCAAAAATTGCTGGTTCATTACATATGACTATTCAAACAGCGGTTTTGATTGAAACTTTACAAGACCTAGGAGCACAGGTGCGATGGGCTTCTTGTAATATTTTTTCAACCCAAGACCACGCTGCTGCTGCAATTGCTAAACAAAATACACCCGTCTATGCTTTTAAAGGCGAAAATTTAGACGAGTATTGGGAATTTACTCATCGTATTTTTGATTGGGGTACTAATCAATACGCAAATATGATTTTAGATGACGGCGGAGATGCTACTTTATTATTAATTAAAGGCAGTGAGGCAGAAACTGATATTTCTATACTTCAAAATCCAAATAATGAAGAAGAAATTGCTTTATATAACGCAATTAAAAAATATTTAGGCATTGATAAAAACTGGTATAGTAAAAGATTAGCTCATATTAAAGGTGTAACAGAAGAGACTACAACAGGTGTGCATAGACTATATCAAATGAGTAAAGACGGCAAATTACCATTTCCAGCCATTAATGTAAATGACTCGGTAACTAAATCTAAATTTGATAATTTATATGGCTGCCGTGAATCTTTAGTTGATTCAATTAAGCGTGCGACTGATGTTATGATAGCTGGAAAAGTGGCTATTGTAGCAGGTTACGGCGATGTGGGTAAAGGCTGTGCTCAATCATTACGTGGTTTAGGTGCTACGGTTTATATTACCGAAATCGACCCAATTTGTGCGCTGCAAGCTGCAATGGAAGGTTATAGAGTAATAACTATGGATGAAGCTTGTAGTATTGGCGATATATTTGTAACAGCTACAGGCAATGCTGATGTTATAACGCATGATCATATGCTTGCTATGAAAAATAATGCAATTGTATGTAATATTGGACATTTTGATAGTGAAATTCAAGTAGTAAGTTTAAATAAATATACTTGGGAAGAAATTAAACCACAAGTTGATCATATTATATTTCCAGACGGTAAACGGATTATTTTATTAGCTCAAGGGCGATTGGTTAATTTAGGCTGTGGAACAGGACACCCTAGTTTTGTAATGAGTAATTCATTTACTAATCAAACATTAGCACAAATAGAATTGTTTACTAAAACTTCGCAATATAAGAATGAAGTATATTGTTTACCAAAACATTTAGATGAAAAAGTAGCTAGATTACATTTAGAGAAAATTGGAGCAAAATTAACCCAATTAACACCAGAGCAAGCTAATTACATTAATGTATCGGTTAATGGTCCATATAAACCAGAGCATTATAGGTATTAATACTTATAAGTATTTGGTAAATGTTGTGTAATATATTATCTTTATAGTAAGTAGAATTATAACAGAATCAATCCAAGTAAGAAAATCTAATGAAAGATTAATGGATTTAAATGCCAAAAAAATTACAGATATACATGATATACCACAAGGTGATTTACTAAATTTGGCAAAATCTACTAGACAAATTTACATTACAACTCAATTTGAGAAAACTAGTAATACAGGTTTAGACATACTTGACATAGTTCCAACTATTATATTTCACGATAATGGAAATGATATATTGAAAAAAATTGATGATAATGCTTATCTTATATCTTTTCCACAAGCATTTGCTCTAACTAAACTTGCATTTTTACCCTCTAGAGGAAATACAAAAATTAAATTTATACATGATAATATAACAGATGGCGAAAAAACTAAAACAGATGAGATTATGAAGCCATTATTGCAAAGTAAAAGAGCTGAGCTAATTGAAGTATTGGGTAGTGATCGTTATATTGATGATTCCTTAATTCTATCTATGTTAAAGTTTGATTGTATATAAAATTTCTTTTAAAGCATAGCTATATAGCATATAATCTATCTTATAGTTTTTACAATTATTTAATATGTATATAGATATATTTACTTTAATACTTAGCTATTTACTCGGCAGTATTTCCTTTGGCTTAATCAGTGCTAAAGTTTTTAAATTACCAGATCCAAGAACTTTTGGTTCAAAAAATATTGGTGCAACTAATATTTTGCGTTCAGGGAATAAAAAAGCTGCGGTTTTTACTCTCCTTGGCGATTTATGCAAAGGTATTTTGGCTGTTTTAATCGCTAGAATTTTATATGCTTATAATTTAATTAATATTGATATTATATATTTAAGCGGATTATGTGTTTTTATTGGACATCTATTTCCAGTATGGTTAAAGTTTAAAGGCGGTAAAGGCGTAGCGACTGCTGCAGGGGTTTTATTAGCTTTTAATATGTATGTAGGGTTATTAACTATTTTAACTTGGATATTAACAGCTGTTATTTCCAAATATTCTTCATTATCAGCAATTTGTGCTGCGTTAATTGCTCCTATTCTTACATTTTATTTAGTAAATAATCAATCAGCCTTATTAACAGTAACTATAATGTCAACTTTATTACTTATAAAACATTATAAAAATATAATTAATTTATTATCAGGTCAAGAATCAAAAATTGGTAAAAAATAATGCGAATAGCTTTAGGTATTGAGTATAATGGTGCAGATTTTTTTGGCTGGCAAAAGCAATCCGATAGACCAAGTGTACAAGAAGCGGTAGAACAAGCTTTATATAAATTTATCGGTCAAAAAATTAATGTGTACGTTGCAGGTCGAACAGATACAGGCGTACACGCTTTAGAACAAGTAATTCATTTTGATACTGATATAGTTAGAGAAGATTTTTCTTGGGTACGCGGAATGAATACTTTTTTACGCAAAAATCAAAAAAAAACGATTAGTATATTATGGGCAAAACAAGTTGACGAAACTTTTCATGCTAGATTTAGTGCTATAGCTAGAACTTATTATTATATTTTATATGTGGGTAAAACTTCCCCAGCTTGCTTTGATGGTCAAGTAGGCTATTATATGCATAGCGGCACTCTAGATGTTGATGCAATGCAAGAAGGAGCTAATTTTTTAATTGGCAGGCATGATTTTAGCAGCTTTAGAGCTAGTATATGCCAAGCTAAAACTCCCATAAAAACTATGTATAATATTAAAATACAAAGTAATGACTGCTGGTATTTGTTTGAAATCAAAGCTAATGCATTTTTACATCATATGGTTAGGAATATTATGGGTTGTTTAATTACAATAGGGGCTAACAAAAAACCTGTAGAATGGATGAATCAAGTATTATTAGCGAAAAGTAGAATATCAGCAGCCCCTACATTTATGGCTTGCGGGCTATATTTAGCTAATATTGATTATCAAGATATAGATTTACCGCAAACTAAACCAAAGCTCCCATGGTGTTTAAATTTAATTCCTTAATCAAATATAAAATATTACTTAAATATTTTAATGTAAATATATGGATTTCATCTTGTATTGTAATTTTTTTTATGGGATTTATATGTTCTTATGTATTATTACAGCAAAATAATAAAATCTATGATGAACATTTATATACTAAAGCTAATGCATGTTTAAATAGTATTAAAAATAATATTTATAATTTTGAAAATCTATCTAATTTACAAGAGGTTATAGATAGAACAATTCAACAAGAATGTAATAATAATAATCATATTAAAACTAGATTTTATCTGTTAAATTTATATATGGGCGGATACAACCGTGACTTTAAAAAAGGTATAAAAACCTTTAAATTTGATAATAAAATCAAGGCAAATTTCTCTTACACAGAAATCAATAATCAAGGTTATAGAATTATTGAAATAACTGAAAATTTAAAAAATCAAAGAAATATTTCATTTGATAATGCACCAATTAGAATAGAAGCCGCAGAAGATTATATTAAACGCTCAATGTCAGCTAGCTATATTTTAATTGTAGTCTGGTTTCCTTTATTAATTATATTATTATTAATATTTAGTATTATTTATTATCTCAAATATCAACATAGAAATAATATAAATTTGCTGGATAATTATATTCAATTAAATATAGATTTTACTCATTCTAATATTCTGCAAATTCCTCCTAATATATTGGAAATAAAACCAGTTATTAATACTATATTTGCTTTAAAAGAAGAGGCTGATAATATCTTTAATAAGCAAAAAACTTTCATTGCTGATGCTTCTCATCAATTACGTACTCCGCTGACAATTATTATATCAAAAATTCGCGAACTAAAAAAAGAATATTCTAAAGATAATGTATTAGCTCTAGAGGAAAGTGTTAATCGTTTATATTATTTAACTAAACAATTTTTATCTATTGCTAGATTAGAAACTAAAGAAACAATTACACAAAAAATATTATGGCATGAAAATATTCGTGAAATTGCTATTAATTGGGTAGATATTGCATCTAGTTATAATATTGATTATGGCTTGGAAGATGATAATTTAAATTTTGATAATGTATATGTAAATGCTAATATTTTTACTTTAAAAGAGGCTTTCAATAATTTAATTGATAATGCAATTAAATATAGTAAAAATCAAGACAATCCTATAGTTAATATAAAATTAGGTTTTACGAGTGGTACAGTGTGGGCGAAAATTATTGATAATGGTATTGGAATTAAAGAAAAAGATTATAATAATTTATTTAATCGTTTTTTTAGAGCAGATAACGAAAAAATAGAAGGTTCAGGGCTGGGTTTAGCAATTGCTAATGAAATTATTAAGTCACATAATGGTTTTATTCGCTTACTAGAAGAAAAAGAAACCACTTTTTTAGTTGTTTTGCCAAGAGCAAAATAATTTTTTAAGGTAAGTATACGCCTTATAACACGTAAGCTAAAACATACTAATAAATATTACAAAAATAACCAAAATATGTATTTTTTATATATCAATATTAAGATTTTAGCGCCTGACACTAACTTACGTGTTATAAGGTGTATACTTTACCTTTTTTAATTATTTTCCGCCTATAGTTTCTAAAACAGTCCACTTACCATTAACAACCTTGTAAATACTAATACTGCTGTCTTTTAAATCACCAAATTTATCATAAGAGATTTTATTACTAGTAACGCCTGATTGTGCAGAAGCCGCTAAAATAGATAAATATTTAGCTGGTTCAGAGCTATTAGCTTTAAGCATAGCATGCATTAATACCATAGCGCCATCATAAGCATATGGAGAGTATGTTTCTACACTAGATTTAAAACGTTTCTCATATTTAGTTTTATAATTTGCTCCTCCAGGCATTTTTTCTAATGGTAAACCAGCTAATGAAGCAATAGAGCCTTCACTATCTTTACCAGCTAAGTTAATAAAATTATCAGTTTTAACCATTTCACCAGCTAATAAAGGAGCTTTAATTGATAAAGACTTAATTTGCTGGGCTAATGGTGCAGCTTGCCCTTCTGCTCCGCCGTAAAATATTGCTTGAGGATTAGATTTTTTGATATTAGTTAAAATAGCTTTAAAATCAGTAGCTTTATCATTAGTAAATTCTCTACGTACAATACTAGCTCCAGCAAGTTTTGCTGCTTTTTCAAACTCATCAGCTAAGCCTTGCCCATAAGCTGTACGGTCATCAATAACTGCTAATTTCTTATAACCTAATTTTGTGCTGGCAAACTTACCCATTACGCTGCCTTGCTGCGTATCAGATGTCATCATACGAAAAGTAGTTTTAAAGCCTTGATGAGTATATTCAGGAGCTGTAGCCATTGCAATTTGCGGGATACCTGCTTTACTATAAATAGCTGATGCTGGAATACTTGTCCCTGAGTTAAAATGTCCAAGCATTCCCTTAATACCGCTATCAACTAATTTTTGTGCTACAGATGTTCCAGATTTTGGGTCAGCTTGATCATCTTCAGATATTAGAACAAACTTTACTTCTTTATTATTAATTTTTGGCTTTTGAGAATTCATATTTTCAATAGCTAAAATTAAACCATTTTGCATATCTTTACCATATTTAGCTTGAGCACCCGTTAATGGTGCTGCAAATCCCAGCTTTATTTCCTCAGTTGGTTGAGCTTGCACCATTCCGCTTGTCATTAATAAACTAGTGATAATTATTTTTTTCATATTTAACCTTTAATAAATTACTTAAAAAGAATTTAAAATATTGTATACTTATTATTTTTAAATTAGAATCTTTTTATTTATAAATTAATAGTATTGTGGTGAAAATTTATAGTATATTTTATAATTTTACTTTTTAAGCTATTATAAAAATAATATTTTAAAGGAGTAATTTGATGGATAAAACAACAACTAAGAGTTCTGATGCTATAAAATATTATGTGAATAGTGAAAAATATAGAGATATTAAATTAGATTATTACTCAGCACATACATCTAAAAAAAATTGTGATGTATGCAAAAAAAATTTTGGTACATTTTCTTTAATTAGATGTATAAATAACGGTAATTTAGAAAATGTAGAAGGAGATATTGGACTATTTCGTAAGTGTTTTCCTGAACCAAGATCTAACATATATTTCCAGCTATTTAAGTTAGGAAATACTAGGAGTCTACTAGTAGGCAATTTTATTACATGCCATAGAAGTTGCGCAAAAAAGCTATTAAAAGATAATGGATTTCAAAGTACTGGAAGCATTGCTATATGTTAGATTTAATTAAATAGATAATTTTTTAATTAAATCTAAAAATATGCTAAACTTTATCCATTCATAAATTATATTTTTTCATAATGCAAAATTATAAAATTTGCGTAGCTCCAATGTTAGATTGGACAGATACACACTGCCGTTATTTTCATAGATTACTGAGTCCCAATGCTATGTTGTATTCAGAAATGCTTACAACAGGTGCTATTTTAAATCATAGTCAAAAATACTTAGAGTATAATCATAAGGAGCACCCTTTAGCTTTGCAAATAGGAGGCAGCGATCCAAAAGACTTGGAGGCTTGTGCTAAAATTGCTAAAAGATTTAACTATGATGAATTAAACTTAAATTGCGGTTGCCCGTCAGAACGTGTACAAAAGGGTTCATTTGGTGCTTGTCTTATGAAAGAAACACAGTTGGTTGCAGACTGTTATGAAGCTATGACACAAGCCGATATAAGGGTAAGTATTAAACATCGTATAGGTGTAGATGATATAATCGACTATGAATTCTTAAGAGATTTTGTTGGTGCATTAAGTAATAAAGGCTGTGAAATATTTATAGTTCATGCTAGGAATGCTATATTAAAAGGTTTAACACCCAAAGAAAATCGCAGCATACCTCCTTTAAAATATGATTATGTATACAAGTTAAAACAAGATTTTCCTAATTTAACTATTATTATTAATGGCGGCATAAATACTATTCAAGATAGCTTATTGCATTTATATAATGTAGATGGTGTTATGATAGGAAGAGCAGCTTATCATATACCTTATATTTTAACGCAGTTAGATAATGCTGTATTTAATACTCCAATAGCCAATCGCTATGAAATATTAGAAAAAATAATAGAATATTGTATGGAAAAAGTTAGTCAAGGCATATATTTAGGTATGATTATTAGACATATTTTAGGGCTGTTTCATGGTGAAATAAATAGTAGATTATGGCGGCAGCATTTAAGTAATCATGCATATTTAAAATCAGTTAAAACTAGCAAAGATATTAAAGATTTTTTTAATAAAGGTAATGAATTATTAAAAAATTGAATTTAAAGCCATATAATGTATAGTATTTTTTTTTAAAATCTCCTATAATAAATATAGACATTATAAAATTACTATAAGTTTTAATGTCTATAAAATTTTCTAATAATACTTCAAATAAAAAATAAGATATTAAATATGATAGAGGAAGATAAAGATTCAGCTTTGCTAAAAAATATTACTAATAATAAAGATAACATTAATAAAAATAAAGTTTCAAGCAAAGCTTCTAGTAATTCCTTTATTCATAAAGTTTTAGCTAAAACAGCCATGCATTTTTTTGGACCAACTGCTAATCCAGAACTGCCTAGAAAAAATGAAATTATTAATATTAATCATTTTTTAACTTCTTTACACGATTTTAATCAAGATGATGTTAATTTTATAAAAAAAGCATTTGTTTTTGCAGATAAATCTCATCTAGGGCAATATAGACAAAGCGGCGAGCCTTATATAACTCATCCATTGGCAGTAGCTGAAATATGTGTAGCATGGAAGCTTGGAAAATTTGCTATTTGTGCGGCTTTTCTACACGATGTTATGGAGGACCAAGATGTCGGTAAAAATGAACTTATTGCTGAGTTTGGTATAGAGGTAGCAGATTTAGTTGAGGGCTTGACTAAATTAACTAATAGTGAATTTAATAGTAAAGAAGATGAAAGAGCTGCAAATTTTGATAGATTATTAGCTAGCAGTATTAAAGATCATAAAGTACTATTAGTTAAAATTGCAGATAGGCTGCATAATATGCGTACATTAAAATATATGAAAAGTACAAAACAGCGTATCATTGCTAAAGAAACCCAAGAAATATATGCCCCTCTTGCTAAAAGATTAGGCCTGCATCAAGCATATAATGAATTACAAGATTTAAGTTTTTTATATTATTATCCATGGCGTTATGAAATTTTGCGTAAAGCTTTAGATACTCAATATGAATCAGCTAATGATTTCATTGAAAAAGTTTGTAATAATATTAATATAAATTTAGCTAAATATAATATATTAGCTACTTGTCAGGGTTATATTAAAACTCCTTTCATTATTTATAATAAACTACGCTCAAAAAAGCAAAGTTACAAAGGCTTTAGATTAAAAGATATGCAGGATCTTTTAAGTTTTGAAATAATAGTTGGTCAAAAAATAGATTGCTATACAGCTATGGGAGTTTTACATAGTATTTTTAAACCAAAGCCGGGAAGGTTTAAAGATTATATTTCTTTGCCTAAAAGAAACGGCTACCGTGGTTTGCATACTAATTTA
>Ga0247816_10001638_pt1 | contig 10931 bp, 10 predicted proteins | sample UWRJL209509C1_FD_179930 | JGI IMG/M metagenome (GOLD analysis project Ga0247816, IMG submission 179930) | Plant litter microbial communities from Arlington Agricultural Research Station in Wisconsin, United States - UWRJ-L209-509C-1 | ecosystem: Environmental > Terrestrial > Plant litter >...
ACTAAACGATCAGGCTTGCAAACATAGACTCGGACTTTTCGCAAAAGTTCTCCCCCTCCAAGCAAGTTTCCGGTACGCACTGATTTGGCACACACGAAAAACGCAGCGCGGGCAACGCCGGCTGCGCGAATAATCTTGTCGCCAGTTTCCTGACGCGCCTCTGTAGTAGAGACCGATCAGCAAACCCGGCGTTTTCCCAGCTTTCGGGCATCCTGCTATTGAGTCTGGGCTTATGCAAAAAGTTCCCACCTCTATAACTGGCACCTTACGAAAGCCGTGCAGTTCGTTGACCGTAGTCTCACAATGCCACGAATGCACGGCTATTGTGCCGCTACCCCCCTCTATATACTAGTGGGCCGTGCGACCCCTTTGATTCGCCGATCCAGGCGTCCTGTTTGCGCCACCCCCGGATCGCTTTTTGCGGAATCCTTCAAATGAGCCAACAGTTTCAACACGATGTTTTGGTGATTGGTAGCGGTGCGGCGGGCTTGAGCCTTGCACTGACCCTTCCGAGCCATTTGCGCATAGCCGTTCTGAGCAAGGGCGACTTGGCCAATGGTTCGACATACTGGGCCCAAGGTGGTGTCGCCGCCGTACTGGACAACACCGACACCGTGCAATCCCACGTCGAGGACACCCTCAACGCCGGCGGCGGCCTGTGCAATGAAGAAGCGGTGCGCTTCACCGTCGAACACAGCCGCGAAGCCATCCAATGGCTGATTGACCAGGGCGTACCCTTTACCCGCGATGAACAGTCCGGCACCGAAGACGGTGGCTTCGAATTCCACCTGACTCGCGAAGGCGGTCACAGCCATCGCCGCATCATCCACGCCGCCGACGCCACCGGTGCGGCAATTTTCAAGACGCTGCTCGCCCAGGCCAAGCAACGCCCGAACATCGAATTACTCGAGCAACGGGTCGCCGTCGACCTCATCACCGAAAAACGCCTGGGTCTGGCCGGCGAACGTTGCCTGGGCGCTTACGTACTCAATCGCGCCAGCGGCGAAGTCGACACCTACGGTGCCCGCTTCACCATCCTTGCCTCGGGCGGCGCAGCCAAAGTCTACCTTTACACCAGCAACCCCGACGGCGCCTGTGGGGATGGCATCGCCATGGCCTGGCGTTCGGGCTGCCGGGTGGCGAACCTGGAGTTCAACCAGTTCCACCCCACCTGCCTGTATCACCCGCAAGCCAAAAGTTTCCTGATCACCGAAGCCCTGCGCGGAGAAGGCGCGCACCTGAAGTTGCCCAATGGCGAACGCTTCATGCAACGCTTCGACCCACGCGCCGAACTGGCACCGCGAGACATCGTCGCTCGCGCCATCGACCACGAAATGAAGCGCCTGGGTATCGACTGCGTCTATCTCGACATCAGCCACAAGCCCGAAGCCTTCATCAAGACCCACTTCCCAACGGTCTACGAGCGCTGCCTCGAGTTCAATATCGACATCACCAAAGGCCCGATCCCGGTGGTGCCAGCCGCGCACTACACCTGTGGCGGCGTCATGGTCGACCAGCACGGCCGCACCGACGTGCCTGGCCTGTACGCCATTGGCGAAACCAGCTTCACCGGCCTGCACGGCGCTAACCGCATGGCCAGTAACTCGCTGCTGGAATGCTTCGTCTATGCACGTTCGGCGGCTGCCGACATCCTTGAACAACTGCCAAACATCCCGGTGCCGGCCGCCCTGCCCCGCTGGGACGCCAGCCAGGTCACCGACTCGGATGAGGACGTGATCATCGCCCACAACTGGGACGAGCTGCGTCGCTTCATGTGGGACTACGTAGGAATTGTGCGCACCAATAAACGCCTGGCACGGGCGCAACACCGGGTTCGACTGCTGCTGGATGAGATCGACGAGTTCTACAGCAACTATAAAGTCAGCCGCGACCTGATTGAATTGCGCAACCTGGCCCAAGTGGCGGAGCTGATGATTCGCTCAGCCATGGAGCGTAAAGAAAGCCGGGGCCTGCATTACACCCTCGACTACCCGCAAATGCTGCCCGAAGCCCGCGACACTATTCTGGTGCCAACCACCTACGTCGGCTGAACTTAAGGCGTACCCGCAGGCGCCGATGCACATCGGCGACCTGCGAATCACTCGGCACACAAACGGAACGCACCCACCATTGCCCCGGCACACGAAAGCGCAGCACCACAATCAGCGGCAGCGCCAGGCTGTCCGGGCGCAGTTGCACGCTGTGCCAGCCGCGCGCGACGCTCCATAACTGCCAGCCGTCGTCATCGCGGCGCAAGCCCCGGATCGACGAAGGGTGCGTCAATAGAATGTGGCGCGGCACGGCCCAGGCGGCGTGGGCCAGGCACAGCAAAGCGCCGGAGACGGCTACCCACGGGGAAACATCAAGAACATATAAAGCACCCAGCGCGAATGCCTGGGCAAACAGATACGCCGCCAGCAACAGCCGTGAGGCCTGCCAGCGGCATTCAAACCCATTACTTGGGCTGGACACGATCCAGAATCATCCGAACCATGCGCTGCAACTCCGGGTCTTCCGATTCGGCGCGTTCCATGAACCAGCCGAACATGTCCTGATCTTCGCATTCCAGCAGCTTGCGGTAGCAGTCGCGGTCTACGTCGTTGAGGTGCGGATAGACCTCCCTCACGAACGGTACCAGCAACACGTCCAGTTCAAGCATGCCACGACGGCTGTGCCAGTAGAGGCGATTGAGTTCTACATCTTCGACCATGGAGCGCTCCTCAAATAGAGCGCAAGTATACAGCCCCGAGCCGCACGCAACAGTCGGCTTTGGTCGGCCATACCGAAACTATCCATTTGCCGGGCGCCCCTCTATGATGCACCCATGACTTTCAACCTGCGATGACCCATGGCTGACTCTGCTTTCTTCTGCCCCCTGTCCCACGAAGGCGTTCTCGCCGTCCGCGGTTCCGATGCTGCCAAGTTCCTGCAAGGCCAACTGACCTGCAACCTCAATTACCTGAGCGATACCCAGGCCAGCCTGGGCGCGCGCTGCACCCAAAAGGGCCGCATGCAGTCGAGCTTTCGCATCCTGCTGCAAGGTGATGGCGTGCTGTTGGCCATGGCCACCGAACTGCTCGAGCCACAACTGGCGGACCTGAAAAAGTACGCGGTGTTCTCCAAATCCAAACTCACCGACGAAAGCGCCGCCTGGGTACGTTTCGGCCTGGAGGATGCGGATCCGGTATTGGCCAGCCTCGGCCTTGAACTGCCCGCAGAAACCGACAGCGTCTCGCGCAGCGAAGCATTGATCGCCATCCGCGTTTCCCCGGGCCGCGCTGAACTCTGGGCACCGGCAGCCCAGGCCGAATCCCTGCACAGCCAACTTGCGGCGCAATTGAAAGAAGGTGACTTGAACCAGTGGCTACTGGGCCAGATCCGCGCCGGCATCGGCCAGGTCATGCCCCAGACCCGCGAGCTGTTCATTCCACAGATGCTCAATCTGCAGGCCATCGGCGGCGTCAGCTTCAAAAAAGGTTGCTACACCGGCCAGGAAATTGTCGCCCGCATGCAATACCTGGGCAAACTCAAGCGTCGCCTGTATCGCCTTAGCCTTAACGCCAGCGAGCTGCCTGCGCCCGGCACGCCGCTGTTTTCCCCGACTCACAACAGCGCCATCGGCGAGGTGGTGATCGCCGCCCAGGCCGGCGGTGTGATTGAACTTCTAGCGGTGCTGCAAGCCGAAGCAGCAGAGAGTGGCGATGTGCATTTAGGTACGCTGGAAGGGCCAGGCTTGCAACTGCTCGACCTCCCCTACCAACTGGATCGTGATCGCGAGATCCAGCGCTGATCGTCGTACTTTTGTGCAACACCCTAGAGATCATGAATGAACAAGCTGGCGGAGGAAGTCCAACAAGCTTTGGTTGAGGCCATCGATAACGATGACCTGGTTCTGCCAACGTTACCGGAAGTGGCGCTGAAAATTCGTCAGGCCGCCGAAGACCCGGACATCACCATCAGCCACCTGAGCAAAGTGATAGGCCGCGACACCGCCCTGTCGGCGCGACTGATCAAAGTGGTCAACAGCCCGTTATTGCGGGCAACCCAGGAAGTCACCGACCTGCACACCGCCATCACCCGGCTGGGCACCAACTACAGCAGCAACCTGGCGATTGGTCTGGTGATGGAGCAGATCTTCCACGCCCGCTCCGATGTGGTCGAACAGAAGATGCGCGATGTTTGGCGCCGCAGCCTGGAAGTGGCGGGCGTCAGCTATGCGCTGTGTCGCGGCCATAGCCAGCTCAAACCTGATCAGGCGGCCCTGGGTGGTTTGGTTCATCAGATTGGCGTATTGCCGATCCTGACCTATGCCGAAGATCACTATGAACTGCTGTCCGACCCACTCAGCCTCAACCATGTGATTGAAAGCATCCACCCGCTGCTGGGAGACAAACTACTGCGCGGCTGGGACTTCCCCGAAATGCTGGTGAACGTGCCAGGGGAGTATCAAAACCTGGAGCGCGATTCCGAACGCCTGGACTACGTCGATCTTGTGCAGGTGGCTGCGCTTTACTGCCACAAGGGCAGCGATCACCCGCTGGCCGCAGTGCCCCTGTCGAGCTTGCCGGCGTTCAAGAAGCTAAAAATCAGCCCGGAAAATCGCACCCTTAACGCCGACCTGGATGCAGCCCGGTCGATGTTTTACTAATCCTGGCCCGCGATAAAACTCACCCGCACCTTCAGCCCCGCCAGCTCACCGTCATGCAAGCTGATCTGCGCCAGGTGCGCCCGGCAAATTTCTCCGACAATCGCCAGGCCCAGGCCTGAGCCCATGACTTGTTGGTTACGTCGATAAAAGCGCTCGAATACCCGATCCCGCTCATCCAGGGGAATACCCGGCCCGTCATCCTCCACCTCCAGCACCGCCGGCGCGCTGACCCGCAGGATCACGTTGCCGCCGGGCGGCGTGTGGGCCAAGGCGTTATCCACCAGGTTGCTCAACAGCTCATTCAACAAGGTCGGCTCGCCACGCAGCCATACTTCCTCATCCGCTTCCAGCGCCAGCGCAACACCACGGGCGTGGGCCAGCGGCGCCATGGCCATGCCCAATTCACGGGCTAACTGGCTGAGGTCGAGCAATTGCGCACCGCCCTCGGCAATCGCCCGGGCGCCATTTTCGATACGCGCCAGCGATAGCAACTGATTGGCCAGATGGGTCAGGCGATCCGTACCTTGCGCTGCCGTTTCCAGAGTGGTGCGCCAGGTCGCCGGATCCTCTGCGCGCAAACCCAACTCCAAACGCGCCTTGAGTGCCGCCAGCGGTGTGCGCAATTCATGAGAGGCATCCGCAATAAACTGCGCCTGACGCTCAAACTGCCCGCGCAGGCGTTCGGTGAAATGGTTGAGGGAACGCACCAGCGGGCCCAGTTCATGCTGGACTTCCACCAGAGGCAGCGGCCGCAAATCATCCGGCTGGCGCTCTTCCACCGCAGTGCGCAAGCGCTCCAGCGGGCGCAGCGCAGCACTCACCGCAAACCACACCATCAGCAACGCACCGATGGCCAACATGCCCAGGCGCAGCAACGTATCCGCCATCAGGCTACGGGCCATGGCAACTCGCGCCTCGTCGGTTTCCGCCACGCGGATTTCCGCCATGCCGTTCATGTTCGGTTCCGACACCGCCTTGAGCAGGCTCACCACCCGTACGTTCTGCCCTTGGTACTTGGCGTTGTAAAAGCGCGCCAAGGCGGGATAGTCATCGGTTCGCGGCGTACCCGGCGGAGGGCCGGGCAGGTGTTCGTAGCCCGAAATCAATTTCTGATCGATATCGTTGACCTGGTAGTAGATTCGCCCGGCGCTGTCATAGGCGAACGTGTCCAGGGCGACGTAAGGCACATCGGCGCTGAGGGTACCGTCGCGCTGGGACAGGCCAGCGGCGATGGTCCGCGCCGACGCCAACAGCGTGCGGTCATAGGCTGTATCTGCCGCCTCGCGCCCGTTCCAGTAGGCACTCAAGCCGCTGGCCAGCATCAACACCACCAGCAACAGCGCCAGGTTCCATAGCAGGCGCCAGCGCAGGCTGCTGGGCTTATGCATCGCGCGCTTCCAGCAGGTATCCCAGGCCACGGAAGGTAACGATGGCAACCGGCTGACCGTCGAGCTTCTTGCGCAGGCGGTGCACGTAGATTTCGATCGCATCGGGGCTGGCTTCTTCATCCAGGCCAAACACCTGGGACGCCAATTGCTCCTTGCTCATGACCCGACCCGGGCGGGCGATCAGCGCTTCAAGCACAGCCTGCTCGCGGGAGGTCAGCGTCAGCAGTTCGCCCCCCAGGGTGAAGCGTCGCGTGTCCAGGTCGTAAACCAGCACGCCGCAGGCCTGCTGGCGTTCGCCGCCGAGCACGCTGCGCCGCAGCAACGCCTTGACCCGCGCTTCCAGTTCCGTCAACTCAAACGGCTTGGCCAGGTAATCGTCAGCGCCCAGGTTCAGGCCATGCACCCGGTCTTTCACGTCGCTGCGGGCGGTCAGCATCAACACCGGGATATTTTTTCCGCGGGCCCGCAGCCGTGCCAACACCTCAAAACCGTCCATGCGCGGCAGGCCAACATCGAGAATCGCCACCGCGTATTCCTCGCTGCTCAAGGCCAGGTCCGCGGCCACGCCATCGTGCAGCACGTCGACGGTCAAACCGGTGCTCTTGAGCGCCTGGGCGACACTTTCGGCGAGCTGCAAATGGTCTTCAACCAGAAGGACACGCATGGTTCTTTACCTCGTTCTCGAGTGGTCGACGCCACACTTTGCCCGGCAGTTTACAGGCGCCAACTGCTCTGTGAAGCCCGAAAACATTGAAAGGCAGCTGAAAGGTTACTGAAAGCTTCGCCGCTTAACATCTTGTTACGGTGGGTTGCGCCTGCCGAGCTATTTCACCGATAGCGCCTGAAAAACGCCTCGAAGCGTTTTCAACAAATAAGAACAATAACGGAGTAAACCAACGATGCTGTCCACACAGCCACAGGCCTGCCCGCCTGCTCGTTTTTCCCGCCTGACCCAGACCGCCCTTGCCAGTGCCGCTACCCTTGCCGGCTTTTCGCCGCTTAGCCAGGCTGCCTTCTTCGAAGACAGCAGCGCGACCCTGGAAACCCGCAACATGTACTTCAACCGCGACTTTCGCGACGGCACCAGTGCGCAACAATCCAAGCGCGACGAATGGGCCCAGGGCTTTATGCTCAACCTGCAATCGGGTTACACCGATGGCACCGTCGGCTTTGGCGTAGACGCGCTGGGTATGCTCGGGGTCAAGCTCGACTCCAGCCCCGACCGCACCGGCACCGGCCTGCTGCCGACCCACGATGACGGTCGCGCCGCCAACGAATATTCCAAGCTCGGCCTGACCGGCAAAGTAAAAATTTCCGCCACTGAACTGAAAATCGGTGCGCTGATCCCTGAACTGCCGATCCTCAAGCCCAATGACGGACGCATCCTGCCGCAGACCTTTGAAGGCGGCCTGCTGACCTCCAGGGAATTCAAGAACCTGCTGTTCACCGGCGGCCGCCTGAATAAAGCCAAGGACCGCGACGACACCAACTACGAGGACATCGGCCTCAACAACAAGAACAGCCGCTTCGTCAGTGGCGCCACCGGCAAGCACTTCGACTTTGGCGGCGTGGACTACAAGTTCGCCGACAAGATCACCGGCAGCTACCACTTCGCCCAACTCGACAACGTATACCGCCAGCACTTCCTCGGCCTGGTAGCCTCGCGCCCGATGGGCCCCGGCACCTTCGGCACCGACCTGCGCCTGGCCATCAGCGACGACACCGGAGCTGCGCGCGGCGGCAAGATCGACAACACCTCCCTCAACGGCCTCTTCAGCTATGCCCTCAATGGCCATAAGCTCAGCGCCGGCTACCAGCACATGTCCGGCGACAGCGCTTTCCCGTATGTGGATGGCAGCGACCCGTACCTGGTCAACTTCGTACAGATCAACGACTTTGCCGGCGCCCAAGAGCGCTCCTGGCAGGCACGCTACGACTACGACTTCGCCAAACTGGGAATCCCCGGTTTGAGCTTCATGAGCCGTTACCTGTCGGGTGACAACATCAAGCTCAAGAACGGCGAGACCGGCAAGGAATGGGAACGCAACAGCGAGATCAAGTACGTGGTGCAAAACGGCACCTTCAAGGATGTTGCCGTACGCCTGCGTAATGCCACGTATCGTTCCAACTATTCAGCCCGTGATGCGGATGAAGTGCGCTTGCTGGTCAGCTACAGCGTCGCGCTCTGGTAAGTACTGCCTGGTAGAAGCAGCCTCATAACAACAATGACGGAGATTCACATGACCCTTTCACTGCGTAAATTTGCCCTCGCGGCCGGTTGCATGCTGTTCGCCGGCCAACTGCTGGCAGCCTCGAGTGCCGAGCCCAAGCGCCCGGAATGTATTGCCCCGGCCTCTCCGGGCGGTGGTTTCGACCTGACCTGCAAACTGGCGCAAAGCGCACTGGTCAACGAAAAACTGCTGAGCAAACCGATGCGCGTGACCTACATGCCTGGCGGCGTGGGCGCCGTGGCCTATAACGCGGTCGTGGCCCAGCGTCCGGCCGATGCCGGCACCCTGGTGGCGTGGTCCAGCGGTTCGCTGTTGAACCTGGCGCAAGGCAAGTTCGGCCGCTTCGATGAAAACGCCGTGCGTTGGCTGGCAGCCGTCGGCACCAGCTACGGCGCCATCGCCGTGAAAAGTGACTCGCCGTACAAAAACCTCGGTGACCTGGTCAAGGCTTTGAAGGAAGACCCAAGCAAAGTGGTGATCGGTTCCGGCGGCACCGTCGGCAGCCAGGACTGGATGCAAACCGCCCTGATCGCCAAGGCCGCCGGGATCAACCCGCGCGACCTGCGTTACGTGGCACTCGAAGGCGGTGGCGAAATCGCTACCGCGCTGCTGGGTGGCCACATTCAGGTGGGCAGTACCGACATTTCCGACTCCATGCCGCACATCCTCAGCGGTGACATGCGCCTGCTGGCCGTGTTCGCCGAAGAGCGCCTGGACGACCCGCAAATGAAGGCCATTCCGACTGCCAAGGAACAAGGCTACGACATCGTCTGGCCAGTGGTACGTGGCTTCTACCTCGGGCCAAAAGTCAGCGATGAAGACTACGCCTGGTGGAAAGCGGCCTTCGACAAACTGCTGGCTTCCGAAGACTTCGCCAAGCTGCGTGACCAACGCGAGCTGTTCCCGTTCGCCATGACCGGCCCGGAGCTGGACACCTACGTGAAGAAACAGGTGGCTGACTACAAAGTGCTGGCCAAAGAGTTCGGCCTGATCCAGTAATCGCCCCTTGTTCTCGCGGCCACGCCCTGCATATCGCGGGCGTGGCCCAGGAGTTTCCCAATGCTCTTACAACGCATTTTTGCTTCAGTGCTGCTGCTGGTGTGTGCCGGCCTGGCACTGATGGCCTGGCCGTACCAGGCGGCATTTTCCTACGAACCCGTAGGGCCACGCGCCTACCCGCTGCTGATGCTTGGGCTGATGAGCCTGGGCCTGATCTACATGCTGTTTCGCCCACAGCCCACCAAACACACCGAAGAAGAACCCGAGCTGGATCGCCAGACCCTGGCCAAGATCGGCATCTGCGTGGTGCTGTTGCTGGTGTTCGCCGGCACTTTCGAACCCCTCGGTTTCATCCTCAGCAGCATGTTGATCGGCATTCCGATGGCAAGGCTGTACGGCGGCCGCTGGTTGCCCAGCGTTGTGATTGTCAGCCTAATGAGCGTCGGCCTTTATCTGTTGTTCGATAAAGCCATGGACGTACCGCTGCCGCTTGGCCTGCTTGAAGTTCTGGAGAACTGATATGGAAACGTTTGCCTATTTGGGCCAGGGCTTCGGCGTTGCACTGACCCCTTACAACCTGATCACCGCGTTGTGCGGCACCTTGATCGGCACCGTGGTCGGCCTGTTGCCGGGCCTGGGCCCGATCAACGGCGTGGCGCTATTGATCCCCATCGCATTTGCCCTCGGGCTGCCGCCTGAATCGGCGCTGATCCTGTTGGCAGCCGTGTACCTGGGCTGCGAATACGGCGGCCGCATCAGCTCGATCCTGCTGAACATCCCGGGCGAAGCCTCCACCGTAATGACCACCCTCGACGGCTACCCAATGGCCCGCAAAGGCCTGGCTGGCGTGGCGTTGTCGCTGTCGGCGTGGAGCTCGTTCATCGGTGCATTTATCGCCACCTGCGGCATGGTGCTGTTCGCCCCGCTGCTGGCCAAATGGGCGATTGCCTTCGGCCCGGCGGAATATTTCGTACTGATGGTATTCGCGATTGTCTGCCTGGGCGGCATGGCCGGTGACAAACCGCTGAAAACCTTTGTAGCGGCATTGATCGGCCTGTTTCTGTCAGCGGTCGGTATCGACGCCAACAGCGGCGTGTACCGCTTTACCGGCGACAACATTCACCTGACCGACGGCATCCAATTCGTGGTGCTGGTGCTGGGCCTGTTCTCCATCAGCGAGATCCTGTTGCTGCTGGAAAAAACCCACCGTGGCCAGGAAGCGGTAAAAGCCACCGGGCGGATGATGTTCAACCTCAAGGAAGCGTCTGCGGTGTTCGTGGTGAACATTCGTTGCGGCTTGCTCGGTTTCATCATGGGCGTGTTGCCGGGTGCCGGTGCGACCCTGGCTTCCGCCGTTGCCTACATGACCGAGAAACGCCTGGCCGGTGCCAGCGGTAAATTCGGCCAGGGCGACATGCGCGGCCTCGCCGCTCCGGAAACCGCCATCGGCGCTTCCGCCTGCGGCGCCCTGGTACCGATGCTGACCCTCGGCGTACCCGGTTCAGGCACCACCGCCGTGATGATCGGCGCCCTGTCGCTGTACAACATCACGCCGGGCCCACTGTTGTTCCAACAGCAGCCGGACATTGTCTGGGGCCTGATCGCGTCGTTGTTTATCGCCAACATCATGCTGGTGATCCTCAACATCCCGATGATCCGCATCTT
>Ga0247816_10001642_pt1 | contig 10919 bp, 12 predicted proteins | sample UWRJL209509C1_FD_179930 | JGI IMG/M metagenome (GOLD analysis project Ga0247816, IMG submission 179930) | Plant litter microbial communities from Arlington Agricultural Research Station in Wisconsin, United States - UWRJ-L209-509C-1 | ecosystem: Environmental > Terrestrial > Plant litter >...
TGCCAGCCACCCGAGGTGCGCACCCAGCGCGGCGATGTCGTCGCGCTGACCGGCCAGTATCTTGCCGATTTCTGGGATGGCGAGTCCGAGTTGACGCAGCAGCAGTACCCGCTGCAGGCGCACCAGCGCGTCCGCGTCGTAGTAGCGGTAGCCGTTGTCGCCGATCCGGCTCGGCGGCACCAGGCCCACGGCGTGGTAGTGCCGCAACGTGCGCTTGGTGGTGCCCGCCAGCCGGGCGATTTCCTGAATGCTCCACTCATTTTCTGGGCTCATCCCGTCCCTCCACGATCGACGGTATGGGGTGACGCTACGTCCAGGTCAACCGGATGCCCAGCCGACGACTCCTCGTCGATGGAGGTCAGGTTCTCCCGGTCAATGGGTGAAGGAGGACCTGAGACCCTCGGTGGGCATGGGCGACGCGAGGTGGTCGAGGTACTCGACGGCCTCCTTGATGTCGCCGATCAGCGCCTCGGCGAGGTTTCGGCTGAGGCCGTTGCGCACCACGATCCGCTGCACGGTGAGGTCAGAGAGGTTGTCGGGCATCGGGTAGGCGGGAACCAGCCAGCCCTTGAGGCGGAGCCGCTCCGACAGGTGGTAGAGGTTCCACTTGTCGGTGTGTCCCTTGACGAGCTGCCAGGCGAATACCGGGATGTCGGTGCCGTCGTTCCACAGCTCGAAGGCCGCCATCTTGCCGATCTCCCCCGCCAGGTACACGGCGACATCCTGCGATGCCTTCTGCACCTTGTAGTAGCCATCCCAGCCCAAGCGCAGAAACAGGTAGTACTGAAGCAGCACCTGCGAGCCCGGGCGGGAGAAGTTGAGCGCGAAGGTCGGCATGTGACCGCCGAGGTAGGTCACGTCGAAGACGAGGTCGCTCGGAAGGTCCTCGACCGTACGCCAGACCACCCAGCCGAGTCCGGGGTAGACGAGGCCGTACTTATGGGCCGATGTGCTGATCGAAGCGACCCGCTCGACGCGGAAATCCCACTCCAGGTCGGGCTGGAGGAAGGGGGCGATCATGCCACCGGAGGCTCCGTCGACGTGGATCTTGACGTCGAACCCGGAGTCGGCCTGGATCCTGTCGAGAGCCTGCGCGATCTGCGCCACCGGTTCGTACATGCCCGTGTAGGTCACGCCCATGATGGCGACGACACCGATGGTGTTCTCATCGACGTATTTCTCGAGCTCGTAGCCGTCGAGCACCTTGTGCTCATCCGTGATCGGCACGTACCGCGCTTCGACGTCCCAGTAGTTGCAGAATTTCTCCCAGCACACCTGCACCGCACTCGAGAGCACGAGGTTGGGTTTCTCGGTCGACTTGCCTGCCGCCCTGCGGGCGAGCTGCCAGCGCCGTTTGAGGGCGAGTCCGCCGAGCATGCAGGCCTCCGAAGAACCGATCGTCGAGGTGCCGACGGCGCTCTTGGCATCGGGCGCGTTCCAGAGACTGGCGATCATCGTCCAGCACCGGGTTTCGATCGCCGCGGTCTGGGGATACTCGTCTTTGTCGATCATGTTCTTGTCGGCCGTCTCGGCATACAGCTTCGAGGCGTGCGGGTCCATCCAGGTTCCGACGAACGTCGCCAAGTTCAATCGCGCGTTTCCGTCGAGCATCGCCTCGTCGTGCACAACCTGGTAGGCGGTCTCCCCGAGTGACTCCTGCGCCGGGATCCGGTCGGTGGGAAAGTCCGTCGCCTCTCCCGGCCTCGCGAAAATCGGATTGAGTTGGTTGCGGTCGCTCGTGCCGGTGAACGCATTCGGCGACTCCCCCGGCTTGAACGTTGTGACTTTCGGCTTGGAAACTGTCATCGTCGTGCTCCTGCCTGTCTCGTGGCGCAGTGGAGGTTCGAACCGACATACGGGGAAGCCGAACGGTGTCCGACTCCCAGGTCTCTGGTCTCGGGTTTCAGGTCGCGGTCTCGAATGCCGCCACACCGGTAAGTGTTGCCCGCTTGCCAGGGCGTGGCAAGGCAATGGCGCGCACCGCCCGCAGCTCCGGGTAGAGCAGTCGCAGGTCTCGCTCGACCCGGGCCTGCAGCGTGAAGCCCACGGCGGGACAACCCGCACATGCACCGCGCAGCCGCACGGTGGCCACATCGTCCCTGGCCAGAATCAGGTCGATCGCGCCGCCGTGCGAGCGGATGAAGTCGCCGGCCGCGCCGGCGAGCACGGTTTCCGCGGCCTCGTACAGCCTGTCGTCGGCCGACGGGTCTGGCGCACAGACGGCCAGCGTCCACGCCCCGGGCTGCTCGAGTGCGGCGTGCAGAGCGGCGCGCACGCGTGCGCCCTGTGCCGGCCAGAGCGCATCCGGCCCGAGCGCGATGAGCACGCCGGCTCGGTCGACCCGTATGCGGCGCACGACGCCGGTGCCGAGCATCACGCCGAGATCCCCTGGCGCCGTGCGCACCTCCCCCACGGTCAGGATTCCGGCGGGGATGACCCAGCGGAGCGTGTCTGGCTGGCCCGCGACGGCCTCCGGGTGGGTGGGGATCACGGTGCGGCGCCGGCAGCCACCGCGAGCAGGACCGCGCCGTGGGCCAGCCACGCACCCAGCCAGGCCAACACAAACATGTACCCGAAAGCGATCAACGGCCACTTCCAGGTGCCGGTTTCGCGCCGCATCACCCCGACGGTCGACATACACTGCAGCGCGTAGACGAAGAAGACCAACAGGGCCGCCACTGTCGGGGCGCTGAAGACGGGTTCTCCGGCGTGGCTGCCATCGGTGTATGTCATGGCCGCCAGGGCCTCCGCGGGGTTGTCGGGGTCGGCGGCCGATGCGATCTGGCCGAGCGTGGCCACGAAGGTCTCCCGGGCCGAGAGCGACGCGAGCACACCCACGTTCACCCGCCAGTCGAAGCCGAGCGGATCGAAGACGGGCTCAACCGCTCGGCCGATGGCGGCCGCCGCACTGGTGTCGAGCACATACGCCGAGACGGCGCCGTCGTCGGCCGGGTCGATGCCCGCCGCGCGCAGTTGCGCGTCGGAGTGCAGCGGCAGGTTGAGCAGCAGCCACAGCAGAATCGTCGTGACCAGGATGATGGTTCCACACTTGCGCAGGAACGCGGCGGCCGATCCCCACATCGATAGGGCGATCGAACGCAGCGTCGGAATCCGGTACGGCGGCATCTCCATGTAGAACGGCATCAGCAGGCCATCGCGGTCTTGCACGGCCTTCACGACCCAGGCGGCAACCATGGCGGACACGGCCCCCAGCACGTACAGCGCGAACATGACGAGTCCCTGCACCTGCAGGGGGCCGAACCGTGCGCTCGGGCTGACCAGCAGCCCGATGAGCAGGATATAGACCGGTAGCCGGGCGGAGCAGGTCATCAGCGGCGCGGCCATCATCGTTGCGATGCGGTCCTTGGCCGAGGGCAGGGTTCGGGTCGCCATGATCCCGGGCACCGCACAGGCGAACGAGGAGAGCAACGCCACGAAGGCCCGACCTTCCAGACCGACGGCTCCCATCACCCGGTCCATCAGGAACGCTGCCCGCGACATGTAGCCGATGCCCTCGAGCAGCGAGACCAACAGGAACATCAGCAGAATCTGCGGCAGGAAGACCACGACTCCGCCGACGCCCCCGAGAACGGCGTCGCCGAGAAGGCCGGCCAACCAGGGCAGCGGAACGAAGCGGTGCACCAGATCGGCCAGACCGGAGAACAGCACCTCCACCAAGTCTTGTAGTGGGGCGGCGAACGCGAAGATCACCTGAAAGAAGGCGACCATCACCGTGGCGAAGACCAGCGACCCCCAGAGCGGATGCAGCAGTACCGCGTCGATGCGCGCCGTTCGCCGGTCGGGGCTGGCCGGTCGGTGTCCTGCGGAGTGCAACACCGAGTCCACCCAGGCGCTCTGCTCAGCGCCGCCGCAGGGCGCGTCCAGAACCGGCCGCGGCCATCTCGACCAGCTGGGTAGGGCGTCGCGCAGGTCCGCGATCCCCAGACCACGGTGCGCCACGACCCTGATGACGGGCACGCCCAGGGCGCGTTCGAGGGCCACGGGATCGAGCGCGCCGCCGCGGCCGGCGAGTTCGTCGGTGAGGGTGAGCACAAGCACGGTGGGCAGGTGCAGAGCAAGCACCTGGGCCACGAGGTGCAGCGATCGGCGGAGGGTGGTCGCGTCGACGACCAGGACGAGCGCGTCCGGCCGGCCGATGCCAGGCAGGTTGCCGCTGAGCGCGTCGACGACAACCCGTTCGTCGGGGCTGATCGGGGTGAGCCCGTAGGTGCCGGGCAGGTCCTCCACGGCGAACCGCTGCGAGTCGACGGTCAGCGTGCCGGTGGACCGGCCAACGGTGACCCCCGGGTAGTTGCCGGTCTTCGCGTTCAGCCCGGTCAGTCGGTTGAAGATGCTGGTCTTGCCGGCGTTGGGACTGCCGACCAGAAGGATGCGTGCGTCGACGGAGCCTACCGGTGTCGTGACGCCGCCGTGACAGGAGTCGGTCATCGGTCCACGGGCCGCGTCGGTATGGCGGCAGTGATCGACACGGTCACGAGGGCCGCCTGGGCGGCGCGCAGGCACAGGTCGAAATCGCAGACCCGGTAGACCACCGGGTCGCCGAGCGGGGCGCGTCGCAGTGGACGGATGGCCGTGCCGGGCACCAGACCGAGGGCGCCGAGTCGTTCCACGAGGCGCCTGCCGGGCTCGCTGTGGTCACTGCTGATCGCCAGGACACGACCGGTCTGGCCGACGCCGAGCCGGTCGAGAGTGGTGGCGTCGGTGGGGTGCGGCCGCTCGGGCTTTTCTTGGGCGCGGTGCATCCTCGTCATGTTCAATCCCTTGAGCTGGGGTGTGGTGCCGCCGGTGGGCGACCCTCCACCAGCGTAGAGAACATTAGGTAAGGCTAACCTTTATTGCGGCGCACACATGTGCAGGACCGCGGTGGCTTGCTAGCCCTCCGGCGCGATCGGGTCGGTGGCCCTGTCGTACACGTAGACATCCACGCGGGATTCCCTGAGCACGAATCGAGTGAGACTCTCCGGCGGTGACTGCGTGAGGTCCGCGATGGTGACTTGGCCTCCGGGGGAACATGCTTCGGCGTGGATCCCCTCGTTGAGTCCCTGAACAGGGTGGGCCACGAGCACGCAGGTCGTGCCATAGCGAGATTCCCCGCTCCAGACACTGAGATACCCGAAATTCTCGAAGCGCCGCATCTCCTCGGAATCGAGACCCAGCCGGTTGAGCGTTCCGTGCGGGTCTTCTGGCTCGTCGGCGTCGGCACCGTCTGACACCAGCTGGAGCACGAAGTCCGGTGGGGTAATGAACTTTTGCCCGAGTATGTAGTCCGGCGCGAGCCCGTAATTCGGAGGGTGCGGCCACATCACCGTGACGAGGATCGCGTTCACGAAGACGGCCGCGATGGCGACACCGAGGATCGCCAACCGGCGGCGACGACGGCGGGCCACTGGGGCCCCGTCGATGCCGTCAGCCGATGGCGGCTCCTCGGCAGGCTCAGGGAGCGGGCCGCGCTCCGGGGCCGGGGCGGGGACGGCTGCGGCGGCATCGACCCCGGGAGCCCGCTCTCGGTGGCGGGCGGCCTCCAGTTCGGCCAGTCGGGCCTGAGCCGCAGGATCCCCGGTGATGTCGGCATCCCGTCCGTACGCGCGTCGGCGCAGTCGCTCCAACTCATCAGGCTCCTCGGGCTCGACCGGCCCCGGCACATCCATCTCCTCATTATCGGCGCGGGCGCGACCCTGGGATAGGGTCCACGCTGCCCGGCCGCCGTGCTGCGCTTCGCTCGTGAACGGCGAACGTCAGATGCGCGCCGAATGGGTTCTGGTGTCGGGGTCGCTGGCTGCACGCGCCGCGTCCGTGGTCTCGCCAGGTTCCCAACGGAGCAGGTCGCCCGGCTGGCATTGGAGCACCTCGCAGAGGGCCTCCAACGTGGCGAATCGCACCGCCTTGGCTCGACCGTTCTTCAGCACCGCGATGTTGGCGGGGGTCACCCCCACACGTTCGGCCAAGGTGCCCACGGCCATTTTTCGCCGTGCAAGCATGACGTCGATGTCGACGACGATGGGCATCAGATGACCTCATCGAGTTCGGAGCGCAGCAACTGGGCTTCGGCCTCTCGCGAGACAGCCTGGTCGAGAAGAGCCCGCATCACGACGACGATCAAGGCCACGCCGGCGATCACCAGCGCCAAGCCGCAAACGAGGCCCACGATGCCCGGGGCGATACCACCGGGCGCGAGCAGCACGGCGAGCGCGAAGGTGAGAATCGACGCGGTGGCTATCGCGCCGATAACCACGTTCACGTACTTGAAGGCTGCGCGGGAGAAAACCGCTCCCTTCCGCACCAGCGAGAGCAACTGCCAGATGCAGATTGCGCTGACCTGCATGGTCAGGACACCCAGGACCACGATGATTGCAAACGTGGTGCGGGCCCAGACTTCCGCCCCGTCCAGGTCTGCCCAGAGAAGTGGCACCATTACGGTCTGCACGATCACGGAACCGACGAGCGCCACTGCGATCACAACCCGCAGCGCGATGATTACCGAGATTCTCATAGGTGCTCCTTCGATTGACTGACGGTAGGAATCTATCGTTAATCAATCGAAATAGCGAGCTCTACCGATTCTTGCCCCCAAGACCCGGCACGGACGTCACCTGCTTCATCCACGCGGCGACCTGGCGTTCGTCGAGGTCGTCTACCGACTCGAGCTCCACACCCCGGGTTGACTTGCCCATCCCCACCGGGGTCACCGGCGGCACGGGCTCGAGCGCCGTGCCATTGATGAACATGACCTTGACATGGCTGGCGAAGGCGCCGCAGCTGAAGCACCAGCCGTCCCCGACGCCGTAGTACGCCATGCCCCACTTCACAGAGCGTTGCAGGTCGGGAAGAGTCTTGGCCGCGAGCGCATCGACCGCTTGAGCGACGTCGCGCTGTGGCTGAGGCAGGCTGTCGATGTAGGCGAAGACCGGCTTGTCACCGACCGCAGCCTTGGCGGGGCTAGCCCGGCCCGTCATCGCTTCCGGCGGCGTCCAGGCGGTGTCGCCGTGTGCCGATGCGCCCGTGGCCGACGTCTGGTCTTCACTCTTGCCGATCTCGCTGCTGTCCATGGCGAGATCATATTCCTCACGCCAAGCTCCGCCCCTCCCCTGGCAACTTCAACCTGAGTGTGTCTGTATCTCCTTGACAATCTTTCTGACGACACTCATAATTGAGCATGGTCAGAACATTCTGAACCCGTTCCTATTGTGTTCGATCCCAGTCAAGGAGCACCACCAGTGCGATCATTCATCGTCGACAAGTACGCCGGCCCGTTGCACGAAGCGGAGACCCCCGAACCCGTCGTGGGAGACCAGGACGTTCTGGTGCAGGTGGTCGCCGCGGGGCTGAACCAACTCGACGAGAAGGTTCGCGCCGGAGAGTTCAAACAGATCCTTCCCTACAAAATGCCCCTGACTCTCGGTCATGATGTAGCTGGCACGGTGCTGCAGGTTGGGCCGGGCGTGCGTGACTTCACGCCGGGCGACGCGGTCTACGGCCGCGTCCGCGACGGACGCACCGGCACCTTCGCCGAGCGCATCGCCGTTGCCGAGTCCGATCTCGCGCCGGCGCCCCGCACCATCAGCACCGCAGAGGCCGCGTCGCTCCCCCTGGTTGCGTTGACGGCGTGGCAGGCACTCGTCGAGCGCGGCAAGGTGCAGCCCGGGCAGAAAGTCCTCATCCACGCCGGCTCCGGCGGGCTCGGCTCCATGGCGATCCAGCTCGCCAAGCACCTCGGCGCCTACGTCGCCACTACCGCCAGCGGTTCCAATGCGGACTTCCTGCGCGAGATCGGTGCCGACACTGTGATCGACTACCGCACCCAGGACTTCGAAGAGGAACTCTCCGACTACGATCTGGTGCTCGACAGCCTCGGTGGGGAGAACCTCGAGAAGTCCCTACGCGTCCTGGCGCCCGGCGGCAAAGCCATCGGGGTCTCCGGGCCTCCTGACCCCACGTTCGCCCGCACGGCCGGATTGAACCCGGTTCTGCGCGTGGCGATCACCGCGCTGAGCGGCAAGGTCCGGAGACAGGCGAAACGACTCGGTGTCAGCTACGAGTTCCTCCTCATGCGTGCCAGCGGTGAGCAGTTGCGGGAGATCACCGCACTCGTCGAGGCCGGCATCATCCGCCCGATCGTTGGAAAGACCTTCCCCTTCACCCAGACCCCAGAGGCCCTCAAGGCCCTGGTTCGAGGCGGCATCCGCGGCAAAATCGTCGTCACCAACCCCTGACCGAATTTCACTCCCAGAACCACACCCACCGGCCACCAGGAGAACCTCATGAGTACCGTCGACACCGAACCCGTCATCACCTCGTACGCGAAAGCGCCCACCAAGACCATCACCGCAGGGGGAACCACGTACTCCTACCGGGAGCTCGGGCCGAAGGGCGGCATCCCGGTGATTTTCTTCGTGCACCTCGCCGCCACCCTGGACAACTGGGACCCCCGCATCATCGACCCGATCGCGCAGAACCGGCACGTGATCACCTTCGATCAGCCCGGCGTCGGCGCCTCAACCGGAACCTTCCCCGGCGAGCTGGACCACGCCGCCGATCAGGCCCATACATTCATCACCGCGCTCGGCTACTCCTTGATCGACATCTTCTCGTTCTCAATGGGCGGCATGATCGCGCAGGACCTCGTCGTCAAACATCCCGATCTCGTTCGCAAGCTCGTGCTCACCGGAACCGGCCCCCGCGGCGGTAGGGATATGGAGAAGGTGGTCGGCACCACGTACTACGACCTGCTCCGCGCCACCCTCACCCGCTCGGACCCGAAAGAGTTCCTGTTCTTCAACCGGAACACCACCGGAAAACGCGCCGGCAAAGCCTTCATCGCCCGCCTCAAGGAACGCATTGTCGACCGCGACACGGACATCAGGCTCACAGCGTTTCGCAGCCAGCTGAAGGCCATCCAACGCTTCGGCCGCTCTGCCCCGTCCGACCTGTCTGTCATCACCCAACCGACCCTGATCGCCAACGGCGACAACGACCGGATGGTGCCATCGGTGCTCTCTCGGGACCTGCACGAGCGCATCGCGGGCTCCGAGCTGATCATCTACCCCGACTCCGGGCACGGTGGCATCTTCCAGTTCCACGAAAGATTCGCACCCGTGGCGGTGAGGTTCCTCGCTCCCTAGTTCCTCCCGCAACTTATCCAGCGTGAGATCAGGCGGGCAAAATCAGGCTCACCTGTGCGGTGATCTCGTCGATGATCTCGTCGACCGATCGCGCGGCGTTCAGGCTCGCGGCCATACTGACGAACATGATCGCCGAGACGACATGGGCCAACGTCGCAGCGGCCTCGGGAGCCACGCGCCGGTCGCGAGCAATGACCTCGGCGACGAGTTGTTCAGTCTGAGTCGTGAGCGTCAGCGCCTCGCGGTGATGGGGCTCCTCAGGGTCGCCGAAGACGATCTCGCGGAGGTAGGTGCGCCCGTTGTCCACCTGCTTGCGGTTGCACTCGACGACCGGGCGAACGACGGCCAGAACGCCGGCCAGCACCCCTTCTGCAGCCACGGCATCCGCTCGGCCCCGTTCCAGTGCTCCAGCGTAGGTCGAGTTCTGCACGAGCAGCAGCAGCTCGCCCTTGGTCTTGGCATAGAGGAAGAGGGTGCCCGCGCCGATGTCCGCTCGGTCCGCGATCTCCTGCGTGGTCACGTCATCAACTCCGCGCGTTGCAAAAAGCTCTCCCGCCGCGGCGGTGATGCGCGCGAGTTTGTCGAGCTTGTTGCGCTCGCGTCGGCCGAGCATCCGGGATTCCACGGTCATTTTTCTCCTCCGGAAATATTTCATGACTGCGATCAGTTATGAGCACAGTCACTACTATCTGCGCTCGAATGTGCCTTGGCTCATTCTCCCACGCAGGACAAGAGCCCCGCGCCCTCGACGCGACCATCACGGGCTCACACACCCCTTCATGTGCACACCCTCAACAGAAAGTTCACTCATGCCCTCACTCACTGGATCAGTCGTTCTCGTCACCGGCGCGAACGGAGGCATCGGCACCGACTTCGTGCACCAGGCCCTCGCCCGCGGCGCCGCCAAGGTCTACGCGACCGCCCGCACCCCGCGCAGCTGGGACGACGAGCGCATTGTGCCCCTCGTTTTGGACGTGACCGACGCGGCGTCCATTGCTGCCGTGGTCGCCGCGGCACCCGATGTCACCGTGCTGATCAACAATGCGGGGACCTCCATCTCGAGCCCCGGCATCCTCACGCATAGCGACGCGGAGATCAGGGCGAACGTGGAGACCAACTTCCTCGGGCCGCTGTTCCTGGCTCGGGCCTACGCGCCGCTGCTGGCGAACCGGGAGGGGGCGGCAATCATCGACATCCACTCCGCGCTCAGCTGGTACGCGGTGAACGGCATCTACAGTGCAACCAAGGCCGCCCTGTGGTCAGCGACCAACTCGCTCCGACTCGAGCTTGCGCCCGTCGGAGTGCACGTCGTCGGTGTGCACGTCGGCTGGGTCGACACCGCCATGGCGGCGCACACGACCGACGCGAAGCTCGACCCCGCCGTGCTCGTCGGCAAGGTGTTCGACGCAACCGAAGCCGACGAATACGAGGTCCTCGCCGACGAGACGTCCGTGCAGCTCAAGGCCGGGCTCAGCGCCCCTCTCGAGGCCGTGTACCCGGAGCTCGGCATGGCGAGCCGCTAGCCAACGCGGGAGAGGCCGCCGGGGATCATTCGAGAGAACTCTCCCCGGCGGCCCGTCACTCCTCGGACTCACAGGTGAATCTTGGCCACTGCCCGGGCCACGGCATCGATGGCCAGGGCGACGTCCGCGGCATCAGTCGACCAATTGCTCACCGAGATGCGCAGAACGTCGCGTCCGGCCCATGTCGACCCCGACATCCACACGACACCGTCATCAATCAGCGCCTGCGTGACGGCCCTGGTGCGCTCGGCTGAGC
>Ga0247816_10001643_pt1 | contig 10913 bp, 6 predicted proteins | sample UWRJL209509C1_FD_179930 | JGI IMG/M metagenome (GOLD analysis project Ga0247816, IMG submission 179930) | Plant litter microbial communities from Arlington Agricultural Research Station in Wisconsin, United States - UWRJ-L209-509C-1 | ecosystem: Environmental > Terrestrial > Plant litter >...
ATACCTTAAGTTTTTTAACGAACGCGGTCACGCGATTATCGCCCGTGCACCGCTCATCTTAAAAGACGACCCAACAACACTCTTTACGGGAAGCGGCATGCAACCTCTTTTGCCATATCTTCTTGGCGAAGATCACCCAGAAGGCGTGCGTTTAACTGATAGCCAAACTGCGCTTCGGGCACAGGATATTGAAGATGTTGGTGACAACCGCCATACAACCTTCTTTGAAATGTTGGGTAACTGGAGCTTAGGTGATTACTTTAAAGAGCAGCAGATTCGTTGGTTCTTTGAATTCTTAGTCGACGTGGTTGGACTCGACCCGAATAAGATTTACGTGACGGCATTTATTGGTGACCCTGCACACGGCATTCCTCGCGATGATGAAGCGGCCAACATCTGGCAGAAGATTTTTGAAGAGCGCGGGATTGACGCAGGTATTGTTGAAATCGGCTCGCAGGCAAACGGTGACGAACGTGGTATTAAGCCGGGCGAACGAATTTTCTTCTATGATGATGGCGAAAACTGGTGGAGCCGTGGCGGTGGTCTTGAAAAGACACCAATCGGCGACCCGTGTGGCCCGGACAGCGAAGTCTTCTACGATTTCGGTGCTGATCAACAAGATGCAAGTTTTGGAAAAGCACATCCTGCGAGTGATGGCGGACAATTCATGGAAATTGGTAACCAAGTCTTTATGCAGTATCGTCGTCTTGAAGACGGCAGCTTTGAGCCACTTGCTCGGATGAATGTCGACTTTGGTGGTGGGCTTGAACGAATCGCCGCAGCACGTATCGACAGTTCTGATGTATTCCGTATCAGCCTTCTTTGGCCAATTATTGAAAAGTTGCAAACACTCAGCGGCAAATCTTACGAAGACAACGTTGAAAGCATGCGCGTGATTGCCGATCACCTTCGTGCGGCAACCTTCCTTGCGGTTGATGGCTGTGTCCCTGCTAATAAAGAGCAGGGTTACGTGATGCGTCGTTTACTTCGTCGTGCAATTCGTTTCGCGTTTGATCTTGGTATTGAACAGAACTTCTTTGAAGAAATTGTGCCAGTTATTGCTGATCTTTACAAAGACGACTACCCTGAAGTTGCGGCTCGCCGCGATGAAGTGATTGCGGTGCTTGCGAAAGAAGAGAAGGTATTCCGCCAGACACTTCGTAAGGGTTTGAAGCAGCTTGAGCGATACGCAACAGACGGTTTGACTGGTGCTGAGCTTTTCACCCTCTACGACACCTTCGGATTCCCAGTTGAACTTTCAACTGAAGAAGCAAAAAGCCAAGGCATCGCATTAAGCGAAAACTGGCGCCAAGAATTTGATGACAAAATGACCGAACAACGAACTCGATCACAAACCGCAGCAAAAGGTACCTTTAAGGGTGGTCTTGGCGGCGACACATTGCAGCACAAAAAATATCACACTGCGACTCACCTTATGTACGCAGCTTTGAAAAAAGTTGTTGGTGAACATGTAACGCAACACGGGAGTAACATTACTGAAGAGCGACTTCGTTTCGACTTTAATAATGACGGTAAAGTAACCCGCGAACAGCTTGATGAAGTTGAAAAGCTTGTTAACGAGTGGATTTCATGGGACGTCCCGGTTTCATTCAGCGAGTATCCAACTGCCGAGGCGTTTGAAATGGGTGCAATCGGTGCCTTTGGTGATAAATATGGTGAAACCGTTAAGGTCTACAAAATGGGCGACGGCGAGCAGCGCGTGAGTTTCGAAATTTGTGGAGGCCCTCACGTTGACCATACTGGTCATCTTGCGGAAGACGGAAAGGTCTTTAAGATTACAAAAGAAGAAGCATCAAGCGCGGGTATTCGCCGAGTGAAGGCAATCTTAGTTTAAATTAAGAAGTGTGGTTCTTAAGAGACTTGTTGATTTCTATGTGATCGGCCGTGTCGTCGAGTAACCGCCGAAAAGAAGAGAATGAATCCTCGTTCAAAATAATCGCTTCAATTTGATTTTGAATGACTTCAGCGTCGTTGTAGACGTCGAAAAAGTCATTTTTCACTTGATACGATTGCTGAAAAAGTCGAAGTTTCTTATCTTTCATGTCGTTCACTAATTCAATTGTTGCATTGATATGTTGAGTAAGGTCTGTAAAAGAATCTTGAAGGAACGTCGTACTCGTCGTTACTCGTTTACTCTGTTCTACTTTGCCACGTGAGTAAAATTCGTTATTAGAAATAGTAATTGCTGAATGACTATCTTCAGAGTAAGCAGTTGTGATTTGCTGTGTTTCACTTAAATACCATCCGCGACTTTGTGAGAGAAGTTCACTTCGCCACAAAGTGTATTCAGGTGTTTGAATAGGAGGGGCTTTTTCTACGGAGAAGCCAGAGAGAATTGCATCAACGCGTTGCTGTGTGAGACGGATTGATTTCTGAGGGACAAAACTTTCGTTTGATTCACCTACCTCTACGAAATGAACGTAAGGTATCTGATCGTTGAGTTTGTTGCGGACAATTTTTGCCCGTCCTTCAATTCCAAAGATGGGAATAGATACAGCATCAACGGAAAGCGCTTCGGTTGATTCATCAAAACCAAATGATACGGTTGCACCCTTTTCATCGTCAAGCTGTGCGCCAAATAGTGCCTCAAGTTCATGTTTAACGAGGGCTGAACTTTTCAATCCATCAACTGTTAAAGAGTAGCCATGGCCTGGTTCGATTTGCGAGCAGGCATATTCAAGCATTTCGCTTAATTTTCGTTCAGCGTAAGGTCGTTCTTGTTCGATTTGTCCAAACTGTTCCATATTTCAACATTATATCATATTTATCATAAATTTACAACCTTACGAGCATCGACTCTAGCCTTATATCGTTGCTTCACAACTCACAGCATGTCGTCGTTCGAAAAAGTTCATGTAAGCATGATCTTTTTGCTTACTCCTAATGCTATAATGGTAATATCTATGGCATTTAAATCATTTCGAAAAAACCAACAACCAAACGAAGATTACATCGTTGCACTCGACATCGGTACCGAGTTTGTCAAAGCGTTGATCGCAAAGCTTGATGGCGAAGAGCTGCAAATTGTCGGCGTTGGCCGCGCGCGGCAAGATGTAAGCGACATGCACTCAGGAGCAATTGCTGACATTGCTGGCGTGGTTCGTAACTGCGAAGAGGCGCTTGCTGAAGCCGAAGAACAAGCTGGTTTACAGGCAAAGCGAGTAGTTATCGGTATCGCTGGTGAGCTTGTAAAGGGTGTGACTGATACAATTCGTTACCGCCGCCCTCAGCCAGATCGTCCACTTGACGATGCTGAAATGGAATTTATTATTGAGAAGGTCCAAGAGCGTGCGCAACTAAAGGCGCAAAAACAGATCGGCCTCGAGACGGGCAATGCTGATGTTGAAGTGAAGCTTGTGAACAGTGCGCTGGTTGGTATTCATATCGATGGTTACAAAGTCAGTAACCCTATTGGATTCCAGGGTAAAGATGTTGCGGTTCAAATTTATACTGCCTTTGCTCCGATGGTTCATATTGGTGCGCTTGAGCGAGTCGCTGAAGAGCTTTCATTACAACTACTTGCAGTTGCGGCTGAGCCGTTTGCAGTGAGTCGAAGTGTTCTTGGAAGCGATGCGAGCAGTAACTTTACTGCGATTCTTGCCGATGTCGGTGGTGGAACAACTGACATTGCCGTTGTGAACGATGGTGGCGTTGAAGGAACAAAGATGTTCGGTATCGGTGGACGAAGTTTTACGCAAACAATTGCTGGCGATATGAATCTTTCGTACGCAGATGCTGAAAAGCTCAAGGTGAACATTGATAACAAGCAAATTAAAGCCTCAGTTGCTAAAGAAGTAAACGGGGCTATCGATCGAACACTTGAAGTGTGGATCGCTGGTGTCGAACTTGCATTGAGCGAATTTGATTCAATTGACCACTTACCAAACCGTATCCTTTTGTGTGGTGGTGGCTCAAGTCTTGAAAAGCTTGTTCACGCACTTAATGGTGCTGAGTGGCACAAGGATCTTCCGTTTACAAAGAAGCCAACCGTGCACCATATTGACCCTTCTGAAGTGATTGGCGTCACCGACACAACGGGTGATGTGACGGACCACACTTTCATTACTGCACTCGGCCTCTTGAGGGTCGGTTATGATACACTAATAGGGAGTGGTGACGGAGATTCGATAAAAGAAAAATTTAACCGACTCCTGAGAATTTAGTATGAATAAAGACGTTATTTACATTGATGTTGACGACGATGTCACGGCCATTATTGGCAAGATTAAAGCATCACAAGAAAAAGTTGTTGCACTTGTTCCGCCAAAGCGGGCTGGTGCATTGCAGAGTGCAGTAAACTTGCGCTTGCTTGACCGTATGGCGAAAACGAGCAAAAAGCACCTTGTACTTATCACGAACAATGCTGCACTTGTTGCACTTGCGGGTAACGCACAGATTCCTGTGGCAAAAAACTTGCAGAGTAAACCTGAGCTTGCTGAGATCCCTGCTCTCGTAGTTGATGATGACGATGATATTATTGACGGCTCTGAATTGCCCGTTGGTGATCACGCGAAGACAAGTAAGATTAAAAACCAGGCTCCTGACGAACCACGAAGTGAAGTAGTTGAAACGATCGACCTTAACTTAAGTGACGAAGATGAAGAGTACATTGCTCCAAAAGCTGGTGTTGCTGCGGTTGCTGCGAAACCCTTGAAGAAAAAGGGCAAATCGAAGATTCCTAACTTCGATACCTTCCGTAAAAAGCTCTTGTTCGGTATCGCTGGCGGTGTTGCACTTGTTGGATTGCTAGTTTGGATGTTCGTGTTTGCTCCAGCAGCAACGGTTATTATTACGGCGAGCACAAGCCCTGTTCCAGTCAGCACTCCGGTTCGACTTGGCGGCACTGCGGCAACTGATTTTAAAACAGGTGTCATCCGCTCATCAGTTCAGCAAGAAAAGAAGGATGTTGCGGTTGAATTTGAAGCAACAGGTCAAAAAGATGTGGGCGAAAAGGCGACAGGTTCATTGAAGGTGAGTCGACTGTCTCAGACCGATACAGCAGTTCCAGCAGGGAGCGTCTTTACGAGCTCTGGCGGACAAAAGTTTGCAACTCAGTCAGCTGTAACAATTCCAGCGAGTGTTCCTTGTTTCCCGACCTACTGTGCACAATCAGCGACTGTGTCAGTTACTGCGGTTGCATCCGGAGAAAGCTCTAATGGAGTTACTGGCTCTTCGACGGGTCCAAATGGTACGACGGGCGTATTCCAGAGCGCAACCTCTGGTGGAACGACAAAAGTTGCTAAGGTCGTTTCCGCTGATGACATTGAACGAGCGCGCGGTCAGCTTATTGGCCAATCTCCTGAGGCTGCAAAAACAGCGTTGATTAAGTTAGTTCCAACAAACCAACGAATTATTGATAGTAGCTTTAGTGTTGAGCGTGGTGATGCGGTATCAACACCGGCCGTTGATCAAGAAGCACCTGCGAGTGGTAAGGCGTCACTTTCGATTCCAACAACGTATACGATTCATGCGGTTCCGACTTCTGATCTTGAAACATTCCTTCGTCAATATATCGAAGCACAGACTCCAGATATCGCTACGCAGAAAGTATACAGCACGGGTATCGACAAAGCTGCACTTGCAAACTTCCGCAAAGCCGGTGAGGCGATTTCTGCGACGGTTACTGCAACTGGCCGTATCGGTCCAAAGCTTGACGAATCAGCAATCAAAGAGCAGGTAAAGGGTAAGATCTATGGAGAGGTGCAGCAAACACTTCAAGCAATGCCAGGCATTAAAGATGTTGACGTTGAGTTCTCATACTTCTGGGTTCGCTCTGTGCCGAATAACACCGATAAGATTCGTATTGAGTTTAAATTAGAGGATGAGTAGTCGTTCACTCGTTTGCCTTGACGTCGGCGAGAAGCGCATTGGCGTTGCTGTTGCGGATTTATCGGTAAGAATCGCTGTTCCGTTTGATACTGTTTTAACAGATGGAAATGAAATCGAGGCGATTGCTCGTATTGTTGAGCAAGAACGTGCCGACACGATTGTTATTGGCTACCCACGGAATCAATCGGGTGAGGCAACTGCGCAAACAAGTTATGTTGAGCAATTTTCGAAACAACTCGAAGATATTGCGGCAAAAATCGTCTTTCAAGACGAATCATTGACGAGTGTCATTGCCGAGCAACGACTTGCTGCGCACAAAAGGCCATACACGAAAGCCGATATTGATGCACAAGCGGCAGCAATTATTTTGCAAGATTATTTGGAGCTTCATCATGGATAATTTCAGGCCACCAACACAGCGACCAATTCAACAGCCCTCTATTCCCCGAGCACCTTTAGAGGCGCCTGCGCAACGACCGTTAGGTCAACTACCGCAACAGCCAGCGCCGACGACGCTTCCTCCTCCTCAAGACATTGCAAAAGACGACGCCGGTATCGGTACAACACCACCACGTCGCCGAAAAGGTCGTCGAATCCTCCTTTGGGCCGCGATCGTGCTACTTGCTGCATGTATAAGCGCCGCAGTTGGCGGATGGCTTTGGTATCAAAAAAATCTTTCTCCTGTCAATGAAAGTTCCGATTCAAAAACCCAGGTATTGATTGCGTCTGGAAGCTCTCCGAACAGTATTGCTGCAACATTAAAAGAAAACTACCTCATTCGCAATGAGCGCGCATTTCTTCTCTACACAAAGCTAGAAGGAGTGCAGGGGAAATTGCAGGCAGGAACGTATCGCTTGTCACCATCTGAGTCTGTTCAACAAATTGTCGAGCATCTGACAAAGGGGAGTGTTGATTCGTTCGACATCACGTTCTTGCCGGGCGCAACGGTCACGCAGAATAAACAAGTATTTATTAAGGCTGGCTACGAAGAAGCCGAGATTGATGCTGCATTTAAGAAGTCGTACCAGTCGCCGTTGTTTGCAGGTAAGCCGGCTGACGCTGATCTTGAAGGCTACATTATGGGAAATACGTATCGATTTGGAGCGGGTGCGAGCGTCGAAGAAGTGCTTACTCACACCTTTGAATTATTCTACGAAGAAATAAAGAAGAATGACCTTGAGGCAAAGTTTGCTGCTCAGGACCTGACATTGTTTAAGGGGATTACGCTTGCCTCAATTGTGCAGCGCGAATCAATTGGTGGCGATGAACCGCAAATCGCGCAAGTGTTCTTTACTCGTCTGGCGATGGGTATGCCACTTGGTTCTGATGTGACGTATCAGTACGCTGCCGACAAGCTTGGCGTCCCTCGTGATACAAATCTTGACTCTCCGTATAATACACGTCGATACCCCGGTTTGCCTCCAGGACCAATTGCCACACCAGGCATTGCTTCATTAAAGGCAGTCGCGAGCCCAGCGCCAGGTGACTACGTCTACTTCTTGAGCGGTGACGATGATGTGACCTACTTTGGTCGCACGCTTGCTGAACACGAAGCGAATATTCGCAACCACTGTCAGAAAAAGTGTTTGATTATCTAACTGGAAAAAAACAAAAAAAGCGCGTATAATTAGGCAGTTATGTCAGAGGTTATTCGAGTTATTGGTGCTCGTGAGCACAATCTCAAGAACATTAGTGTTGAGATTCCACGCGACAAGCTTGTCGTTATTACAGGCTTGAGTGGCTCTGGGAAATCGAGTCTTGCATTCGATACTATTTACGCCGAAGGGCAGCGTCGTTATGTTGAAAGCCTTTCGAGTTACGCCCGACAATTCTTGGGTATTATGGAAAAGCCTGACGTTGATCAGATTGATGGATTAAGCCCAGCGATTAGTATCGACCAGAAATCGACCAGCCGTAACCCTCGCAGTACGGTTGCAACCGTCACTGAAATCTACGATTACCTTCGTCTTTTGTTTGCTCGCATTGGCGTACCGCACTGTCCAATTTGTAATAACGAAGTGAGCCGTCGAACGCCACAAGATATTATTGATGAAATCATGAAGCTTCCTGAAGGTTCTCGCGTGATGATGCTTGCACCAATCGCAAAAGCGAAAAAGGGTGAATTTGCACACGTTCCTGAACAGTATCGTCGACTTGGGTTTGCTCGTGCTCGCGTTGATGGCGTTGTGTATTCACTCGATGAATTCCCTGAACTTGATAAGAAGTATAAACACGATATTGAAATCGTGGTTGACCGTATTGCTATTAACCCTGATGCGCAGATGCGTATTGCGCAATCAGTTGAGCAGGCACTTGAACACGGTGACGGCGTTGTTGAAGTCCTTGATGTTGATGCTGAAACGGTTCATGTATACAGCCAACGCTACGCGTGTATTAATCACCCAAATGAAGAGATTCCCGAACTTGAGCCACGACTCTTTAGCTTTAACGCGCCACAAGGTGCGTGCCCGGCGTGTACCGGTTTGGGAAGTCGTCTTGAAGTTGACCCAGAGCTTGTGTTTAATACGAGCCTGACGATAAAAGAAGGGGCGATTCGTCCGTACAACCGTGTGAATAGTGATGCATGGTACATGAAACGACTTGCTGCCGTTGCTGAATCTCATGGGTTTGACCTGAAAGTTCCTGTAAAGGATATGAAACCTGAACACGTAGAGAAGATTCTTTATGGAACAGGTGATGAGAAGTACCGCATTTCATTGGGCGATGGTCGTGCGTACGATTCAGTCTACGAAGGGGTGATCCCAAATCTCGAACGTCGTTTTAAAGAAACTGATAGTGACTTTATGCGTAAAGATATCGAACGATTTATGCGTGAGCGAGAGTGTAACTCATGTAAGGGTGCTCGCTTGAAGCCAGTCGTGCTTGCGGTAACTGTTCACGGGTTAAGTATTATGGATATTTGTGATCTTGGTGTTGCTGACTCACTTGATCTTTTCCGCAACAAGCTCAAATTGAATGAACAAGAGACATTTATTGCGACGCAGATCTTTAAAGAAATTACTGCTCGACTTGGCTTTATGAATGATGTTGGCCTGAGTTATCTTGAGCTAGGCCGTGCAGCAAATACACTTTCTGGTGGTGAAGCGCAGCGCATTCGCCTTGCGACGCAAATTGGTTCTGGACTCCAAGGTGTCTTGTATGTTCTGGACGAACCGTCAATTGGACTCCACCAACGCGACAACGATAAGTTGATCGGGACACTTCAGCGACTTCGTGACCTTGGTAATACGGTCCTTGTTGTTGAGCACGACGAAGATACGATTCGTCACGCTGACTACCTACTCGATATTGGCCCTGGTGCCGGTGTTGCTGGTGGTGAAGTGGTTGCAGCGGGTACGCCTGCAGAAGTTGCAGCAAACCCAAACAGTATTACGGGCCGTTACTTGAGCGGTGCTGAAAAAATTGACGTACCAAAGAAACGACGAACGATTATGAAAGATCGCGCACTTGTGGTGAAGGGTGCTCGTGAGAATAACTTGAAGAATATTGATGTGACGTTCCCGCTTGGCGTATTGACTGTGGTGAGTGGTGTGAGTGGAAGCGGTAAATCAACACTCGTGAACGACATTCTTGCGAAGGAGCTCTCTGCTCGTCTTCACCGTGCACATGCCGTTCCTGGCTCTCATGATAGTATTGAGGGTATTGAGCAGCTTGACAAGGCGATTGTGATTGATCAATCAGCGATTGGTCGTACTCCTCGTTCAAACCCTGCAACATACACCGGCGTATTTACGGCAATTCGTGATTTGTTTGCGGGTACTCCTGAAGCAAATATTCGTGGTTACAAATCTGGCCGATTCAGCTTTAACGTGAAGGGTGGACGCTGTGAGAACTGTCAGGGTGATGGCGTGATTAAGATTGAAATGCACTTCCTTCCTGATGTATACGTAACCTGTGATGTGTGTAAGGGGAAGCGCTACAACCGTGAAGCGCTCGAAATTACGTACAAGAACGCAACAATTAGTGATGTCCTCGAAATGACTGTTGAACAGGCTGCTATCTTCTTTGAAAATATTCCTGCGATTGCGCGTAAGCTCACGACACTTGTTGATGTGGGGCTTGGTTACATTAAGCTTGGTCAGCCGGCAACGACATTTAGTGGTGGTGAAGCGCAGCGTATTAAGCTTGCGTCTGAACTTTCTCGTCGATCAACTGGTAAGACACTCTACATTCTTGACGAGCCAACTACAGGGCTTCACAGTGCAGACGTGAAGCGATTGCTTGGAATCCTCCAGAAGCTTGTTGAAGGCGGGAATAGCATGATTATTATTGAGCACAACCTCGATGTCATTAAGACAGCTGACCACATTATCGATATGGGTCCTGAAGGTGGAATGGGCGGTGGTGTTGTTGTCGGAAGCGGTACTCCAGAAGCAATTACTAAGATTGCAAACTCGTTTACTGGCGCATACTTAAAGTCGCTTCTCTAAACTACGCGTCTTTCGAAAGAATCAAAACACTGTACCCTGACATAGCAATCAGGGTTTTGCCTGATGAGTCAGTTGTCGCACGCTGAAACTGTGTTTCGTGAAAATCAACGCTGTAGCCTTTCCAACTGCTGTTGAAACGAACGACCCATTCGCCGGTATCGGGGAGGGTAATTTCATATGAATCGAAGTTTTTCTCACCAAAGTTAACCAAAACAACGGTATCGTCATTAGGGCCGCCTTTGTCTTTTCGATGGTAGGCGATAACGTTATTTTCATCATCTCGATGGAAGAGATTGGTGTACTGGCCAAGAAGTCCGCGCGTGTTATCGAAATGATTGAGTCGCAGGTTGATGAGGTGTTGATGAGCGAGGACGATACCGGCAAACTGAATGGTCTTGTCCCACTCGAGCATTTGCCAATCAGTAAAGGCGCCTTCTTGCATAAACTCTTGCCCCTGAAGAAGCATGGGGATGCCTGGTGCAGTGAGTGTGACTGCGCTCGCAAGGAGAATCTGGTGACGGGCATGAGTACTTTCTGCATTACCTGGGGTTGCTGCTTCATTAAGGCGCGACGAGCCGTTTGCAGCGGTATCGTGCGAATCGCTAAAAATAA
>Ga0247816_10001645_pt1 | contig 10905 bp, 9 predicted proteins | sample UWRJL209509C1_FD_179930 | JGI IMG/M metagenome (GOLD analysis project Ga0247816, IMG submission 179930) | Plant litter microbial communities from Arlington Agricultural Research Station in Wisconsin, United States - UWRJ-L209-509C-1 | ecosystem: Environmental > Terrestrial > Plant litter >...
GAATTCTATATTTCCCGTTGGCACTTATAAAATTTTCAATCGCCACTACTCGGCCACCAAAAGTTCCATAAGACAAACCTGGCCAGCCAGAAAAGACGATTCTTGGCCAGCCGTCAAACCACACACGAACTTTTGCGCCACGATGAACCAGCGGTAAATCGATGGGTTCTACATACGTTTCTACAGCAATATCATACTGCTCTGGCATAATGCTTACAATCGGCGTTCCTTCTTTAATCGTTTCGCCCAAACCTGCCAATAATGCTCGGTTTACATAACCGCTTTGTGGCGCAGTGATGTAATACATTCCGTTTCTGATGCTGTAATTTACATATTGGTTATTCAGTTTATTCACCTGGGCTTCAGTATCATATTGCGTGCTTAAAGCTGTGAATTTATCACTTCTGGATTTTGCAATTTTTTCTGAATATTCAGCTGTAATTCTATTGATTTCTACTCTTGCATTGATAAGCTCGTTTTTGCTGCTCAAAAGTTTATTCTCTTGCGTAATGATATAAGCTTCTGATTCTTGTAATTTTAATCGTTTTTGTTCCACATCTGTCAGCGGTTTCAGGCCTTCTTTGTTAAGAGCAACAGATCGGTCATATTGTGTTTGAGCAATTCTTAACTGCGTTTTAACCGCTTGAAGATCCATACTGTCGCTCTTGATTTTCAACTGCGCCTGTTTAATTTTATTTTGTGCCTGTTCTAGTTTCAGCTGTCTTTCTGTTCCAAGAGACTGCGCTTGCTGGTCAAGAGAACTGACTTTATCGCCATAAGATTCTACCGCCATTTTTTTGGCATCGACTTGCTGTTTTGTATTTCCTAAAAGATTTGGGTCAAGATAATCTTCCTTTGTTTCAGAAATAAATAAAATAGTATCGCCTTTTTTTACATAATCGCCTTCTTGCACAAACCATTTTTCAATTCTTCCGGCAATGGTATTGTGAACCGTTTGCGGTCTTTGGTCAGGTTTTAAAGTAGTAACAGAACCGCTTCCTGAGATATTTTGTGTCCAAGGAAGAAAAAGGCAACCGACTGAAAACAGTAAAAAACCTATGATGATTCTGTTCAATAACTTATAATGAGGACGCTTTGCCACATTCGTTATAGAAGTATATTTTCCCGGAACTATGAGAATATTTTTGTCTTTAGATATATTAAGCATGGCTAAAGTTTTATGTCATTACTGATTTCGCCGTCTTCCATTGTAATCATGCGACTGCATTTTTCTTTCCAGATATCATTCTTTGAAGTGACAATTACTGTCCAATTATTTTCTTCGGAAAGCAAGAAATCGACAATTTTTCGAGATGTTTTTTTATCCATTTTATCCACAGGATCTTCCAGGAATAAGATGTTTGGCTTATGGACAATGCTTCTGGCTAAAAGTATTTTTTGTATGTCTGAACCAGAAAGTTCATTTCCACCAGGATGAATTTCGTTTTCAAGACCTTTTGGAAATGCTTTGATATAAGGCGTAAAAAACACATTGTCAAGCGCCCATTTTAAATCTTCATTGTTAATGGTATCGTTTCCAAACAAAATATTTTCTCTTATTGTTCCAGCAAAAAGCGTGTCGCCCTGCAAATAAGTACCACCTTGTGCGCGATAAGAATCTTCATCCAACCTATTCATATAATTATCAGTGACATAAATTGAACCGCTTTCTGGTTCTAACAAGCCTGAAAGCAAGCGTAACAAAGTACTTTTTCCGGCGCCATTCGATCCGGTAAGAAGGATTTTTTCGCCTTGGGATATTTTTAAGTTGATATTTTTTAGCGACTGTTTTTTATAACCCGGATAATGATAATTAATGCTTTCTGTTTCAATGCTGACTCCTTTTTCTGCAAGTTCTGAAGTTTTTGGAATACAAGAAATTTCCATATCTGTAACCTGCCCTATTTTTTCAACAGAAGTCAATACGTCATAAAAAGATTCTAATCCAAAAATGATTTTTTCTACAGAATTGATCAAAAGTACGATTACAATTTCTGCTGCCACAAACTGCCCGATATTCATCTGATTGTGAATTACCAAAAATCCACCGATCGATAAAAGCGCCGCAGTAACTACAATTTTAAAAATAGTAAGCTGAATGTATTGCTTTTTCATTACCTGAAAGTGACTCTCCCGAAAATTTACATACTGAGTTACATAAGCGTCATTTCTGTCAAGAGCATATTCAAAGCTTCTTTTTTTGCGAAAACTTTCACGATTGCGGGCAATTTCTTGAATCCAGGCGGCAACTTTATACTTATATTTTGATTCATTCAAACTGGTTTCAAGACCGTCTTTATAAGAATATTTAAAAATTATGTATAAGATGGCGATGAAGAAAAATCCGATTATCATAAAAAATGAATGGTATAGTGCCAATAAAATGATTCCGAAACCAACTTGCAAAAAAGCGGCGCAAAAATCCAACAAAAGTTTTGCAGTTCCTTTTTGCACCATCAAGGTATCAAAAAAACGGTTTGCTTTTTCTGGCGCATATTCTGAATACAGTTCTTTGAATTTGATCAAAGGCATTCTGTAAGCAAATTCAAATGAGGAACGTACAAAAATTCGCTGTTGCAGATTTTCCACAATTCGCAACTGAAGAATGGTCAAAACGCCACCAAAACCAACTCCAATGGTTACTAATATAACCAGAACAATCCAGGAAATGCTGAGCTGGCCACTTTGAATAAAATTTATAATGGCTTGGATTCCCAAAGGCAGGGAAAGATTTACTAAACCGGCAAAAGCAGCGTAAAATATGATTTGATATACGTCGCGCTTGTCAAGTTTTAACAAACTAGAAAAACGTTTAAAAGGTGTCATGAGATTCTAATAACAAAATTAATTATAAGATTGAATTACAGTAAAAACTGCAATAATGATCTGAGAATTTATCTAGACCAAATGTACAAATCTATACAATATTTTGTGGAGGCGGTACAAAAATCTTTCCATGAAAACCAAAGGAAAAGAAGATATTATCCCTGTAATTTTTTCCTAATGAATCATTTAAAAAGCACAGACTTGGCCAAGAAGCATCAGAGGGAATCAGGTAATCTAAAAAAGGAATGCCTTTTGAAACTTTAGCCGTTTTTGTATCTTTTGATTTAAAATCGTCTAATTCTTCTGCAATTCCTTCGCATTTGAAAAATTTCTTTAAAATGGTACACGTTCCTTTTAAAGAATGAAATTCTGTACTATCACTAATTGTCTGTATCAAATTATTCGAAATATTCATACTGCTAATTGAAAAATAACCCGTTAAAAGCACTATTAAGTACTTACTGAGGAGATTATTTTTTATTTTATTCAACATTGACAAACGAAAATTTACAGGAGCGCAATTTAAAGCTAATTTTTTAGTATGATATTAAAATAACATTAGAATTTTCTTAAAGATATGTGAAACTAATGACAACCAAAAACTTCAAAATGAATACATTTATAGCTAATTTTGATAAAGCTTTAAACCAGATTTATTAAGTATCTTTACAAAAAAGCGAAATGAATAAAGGCGGTCCTATAATTATTATTGAAGATGATCTTGATGATCAAGAACTTTTGAGCGAGGTCTTTAAAAAACTTAATTATAAAAATGAAATTGTCTTTTTTGGCGACGGTCAAGAAGCGCTTGAATATTTAACTGACACTTCGATTGAACCTTTTATCATCTTTTCTGATATCAATATGCCAAAACTCAGCGGTATGGAATATAAGAGAGATGGTTCACCAAAATGAAGATTTAAGGCTAAAATCAATTCCTTATTTGTTTTTTTCAACAAGCGCTGAGCAAAAACATGTGGTTGATGCTTATTCAAAATCAATTCAAGGTTTTTTTGTAAAGCCAAATAAATTTGAAGAACTAGAAGATATCATAAGCACTATCTTATCTTATTGGTCAAAATGTGTTTCTCCAAATTATATAAAATAACAGATTTTAAAATCTTCTGAATTATTTTACAAAGCAATCTATTTGCAAAAAAGTCTGCATATGTGCAGACTTTTTTGTTATTCTTTTAAGTATTTCGCCAAAGGATGTTCTTGTCTTTTCAACTCTCTTACAAAAATCTTAGCAATTTCTGTAGCACCTAAAACGGATAAATGTGTGTTATCGTCAATTCCTTTTGGAATATAAGCGTTTTCATCAGGTGCAAAATGCAGGTGCAATTTCTTTGATTCTTCCACGCCATAAGATTCTTCTAAAAGCTCAGTATAATATTGCATGTCAAAAAAAGGAACGTTCATCTCTTGAGCCACAAGCCTTGCTACCAAAGTATAATTTCCGTGAGAATCTAATAAAACGCCTTCTTTGTTGAATTTTCTTCTTGCAATGGAAGAAAACAAAATAGGAATCGCTCCTTTTGCTCTGGCTTCTTCCACATAACGAATTAAATTGTGTCGGTAAGAAGTCTGAGGATTCGTATAACGCGTTGGATCTGTGTCTTTTCCATCGTTATGACCAAATTGTATAAACAAATAATTCCCTGGTTTCAATGAATCCAAAACAGGTTGCCAATGTTTCAAATCTCTGAAACTTCTGGTACTTCTTCCATTGACAGCGTGGTTTTTAATCGTCACTTTTTCATTAAAAAACGGACTCAAAACTTGAACCCAACCTCTTTCTGGATTTTCATTTGGGTTTGGCTTATTTGCCATTGTAGAATCACCAATTGTGTAAATTACCACAGGTTTTTCAGCTTCAGTTTGCGCACTTTTACAGCCAATCACGACTATTGCAACTAAAATTAAAATTTTATAAATTTTCATACCATTGTACTTTTACAGCAGATTTTGTTTCTCCTAAAATATTTTTGATTGTGTATTTTTTGGCTTCTTTTTTTGTAAGCTGGTGCGACCATTTCACTCTCAAATCTGTTTTTGAGCCTTCGCCTGTATTTTGAAATTCGGCATAAAAAGTTCCTTTTTCAGCTTCTGGTTTTGACCAATTATTCCAGCCTTCTGGCAAGATGTGTTTTCCTAAATTGCTATTCATGAAAACTGTTTTTCCGTAATAACGCCAAGGCCTTCCCAAATATACTTTTGAAACTGAATCGTCAGCCGTAAGTTTACAATTATTAAAAACAAATCCAAATTCTGTATCTTTTGGAGTTGAAGAAGCAGTTACAAAAGAATCGCTTTTGCTCTGAATTTGGCAATTTTCAAAGTAAGCCGTCGCGCTTCCAAAGATAAAATCAGTTGTTCCAGCAATATAACAATCCTTGTAATATTGCTTTCCAATTCCGGAAGCGTAAAGTGTATCTTGGTGCCCCAAAAGTTTGCAATTGATCACCGAAACATGAGTGGAAGTTACCGACAAAGCGATCGCCTGCCTAACTTGTCCCGAAGAATTTTCAATGGTCAGGTTTTTTAAAAGTATGTCATTCGCTTCAACGAGCATTGTGTAGGTGTAAAAAGTACTGTTTCTCCCTACTCCAATTTTATCAAAATAATCATTGAAAGTGATAATCGTATTTTCTTTACTTTCGCCAATCAAACGCAAATTCGTGTTCCATTCATGCACTTTTATTTTCTCGTTGTAAGTCCCGTTTTTGATAAAAATCGTAATGGGTTCATAAGGATAAGCATGGCTTTGATTGATCGCTTCTTGAATGGAAGTAAAATCACCAGAACCATCTAAAGCTACCGTAATATTATTCAGATCTTTTGGCGTTGGCATTTTGTTTTCTTTCCTCCAAGTCGCAAATTTGACGATCACTTTTTCAGGAGAATTCACATACCAAGCGTAACCATTTCGGCGTTCGTGGCCAATTTGAGAAATGGAATCTTTCTTGATTCCGTCGCGATCACAAAAGAAAGGCTTGTTATTTTCTAATTCCATGAAACGCGCCCAGATTGGCTTTTCATTTTTAGAAAGAACCATTTTTCTGTCAATTTGTTTGCCGTTTTCATCCAAAACTTTGACTTCCTTCAAATTGGTAATCTTCGTTTTTTCAAACCAAGTAACTGCGTGATTTACCGAATTGATAATTTCTTTCGAAGGATTTTTTATAGACATTAATAAGGAAACAATTCCCGCTGATTCTCCGCCACTTAACGACTTCAACTCAAAACTTCTGGCATCTGCAGGCTGTAAAGTAAATTCATCATGTTGCGCGCACCAAGCCGTCAAAACGCCATTTTGCTTGTATTGCGTTTTCAAAATACAATCGATTCCTTTGTCAAAAGCAATCTTTGTTTTTTGCCTAATTTCTTCGGATGGTTTTATCGAATAAAAATCAGTCTGCTCATTAATTTCTTTTAGAACTTTGAGTACATTGACCATCGCATCATCATTATAAGTAATGTGCGAAGAATATTTTTTCTCTAAAGGAAAGAATTGAGGCCAACCGCCATTTTCATATTGCGCCAAAAGCAAATAATCCAAACCTTTCAAAAAAGCGGTTTTGTATTTTTCATGCGGATGCTGCTTGTAAAGTTTAGACAGAAAAAGCATTTCCATCGTGGTCGCTCCGTTGTCAATCGTGCAGTCTTTTGTGCTTGGTTTCAATGCCAGCAAATCTGCTTTTTGTTTGGCAGAAAGCGGTTCTTGCATTTGGATATTTTTTGGCCAAGCACCAATATTCCGTTGAAACAACACTACATTTTCTCCTATTTCTTGGGCTTCTTTTGATTGAAACCAAGCTTCGTCTTTTCGATTCACAATTTCCTTCCAAGTAACTTTCAAATCTTGGGCTTGACCCTTTGAAATTCCTAGAAATAGAAAAAAAAGTACCGTTATTTTTTTCATCTTATTTGTTCAGTTCTAAAGCCGCTAAAATAAACGGTCCGGTTGCTTTTGGATCATTATCTTGCTTGCGTTCGTTGATGTAATATTCATAAGAACCATCACGGTAAGGTTTTCCACCCAAACCTGCGACAGCACAAGCTTCTGTGATAATAACATAACCTTCTGGAGTAACTTTAACCAAGTTTTTAGTCATTCCGTCAAAGGCTTTTTCTGCTATTTTTTTATATTCTTTTGGAAGATATCCTTTGTTTGCTCCTTTTGCAAAAGAGTAAGCAAACATGGCAGTTCCTGAAGCTTCAAGGTAATTTCCTGCTCTGTTTCCTTGGTCAGTAACTTGATACCACAAACCCGAAGCGTGTTGTTGTTTTACTAAAGCTGGCGCCAATTGGTTCAAATAACCCACCAATTCTTTTTGTTTTGGATGATTTTCTGGCATAAAATCCAAAACATCAACTAAAGCCATTGCATACCAGCCTAAAGATCTTGACCAAAAATTTGGCGAAAGTCCGGTTTCTTTGTTTGCCCAGCCCATTTCTTTGCTTTCGTCCCAACCGTGATACAATAATCCGGTTTTTGAATCTACCAAATGCTTCTGGATGACTTCAAATTGCTTTGCGATATCGTCAAAGTTTTTTCCGTTTTCAAATTTCGAAGTGTATTGTGCATAAAATGGCGAACCCATGTACAATCCGTCAAGCCACATTTGATTTGGATACACTTTTTTGTGCCAAAAACCGCCTTCTGAAGTTCTAGGATGTTTGTCTAATTGGCTTCTTAGCGTTTGCAATGCTTTTAAATATTTGCCATCATTAGTTTTTTCATAGATATAAAAAAGGGCATTTCCGGCGGCCAACATATCAATATTGTAATTCTCAATTTTATAGGTTGGAATGCTTCCGTCGCTGTTAATTGTCGAATCATAATAGCCTTTTATGTAGTCATAATAAGCCTGATTGTTCGTTTTTTTATACAATTGCTCAAAAGATGACATGACTAAACCGTGAACATAATCCCATTTTGGCTCTTTTTTTTCATCAATTTGATACGCATTCGGATGTTTTTTCATCAAGGTCTGCGCCAATCTTTCTGACCATTTTAATTGATCTGAAACTTCTAAATTGGTATTGCTTTTTGCAACTTGGCTTGATTTGCAACTTGGCAAAAATGACATTGAAATTACTAAAAGTACTACTTTATATAAATTATTTTTTCTCATTTTATTTCAGCTCGTTACTTTTATTTAATTTTTGCAAATTTGCATCCAAATATTGAATAAATTCTTCTCTGCTTTTTATACCTCCAACTTCTTTTTCCCAAGCGCCTAAAAAGTAAAAAGTAATCTTATTTTTGGAAGGCTTGAACTGAATCAAATGATCGTGCGGACCTTCAAAAGGTTTTTCAGCAGTTGAAACTTCATAAAAAACAGCCATTCCTAAATTATCATTGAAAAGCGTTTGGTTTCCGTAAGTGGCAATATAACCCCATTTTTTGTTATCGCTTATTTTTTCAATAACCGGAAGTTTGTTCAATTTCACAATTCCGGTACAGATTCCTTCCATTAATTCAGAAGATTGAATCGTGTGTTTTGTATATCTTTCATCTGGAAAAATAGTCAACCAAGATTGCAGATTTGTTTTTTGGTCGTTCGTTTTCCATCCAAAATAATCCACTTTTACTTCAGATTTGTCTTTTTCATTTGACACTTTTGCAAAAGTAGAATCCACGTCTTTAAAGTGATACATTTCATTGTTGATCACTCTTCCGATAGAACCAACTCCCATTCCTTTGGCTACTTTTAAAATATCAGCGCCCCAATTGCTCATTTTATGATACGAATCAAAACCGTCTTGACCAACCTGTGGCAAAACCAAAGTATCAGTCAGTTTTCCATAAATATCAATGGCATTTCTCCAGTCTAAATACAACCTGTAGCCCACTTTATTGCTTTCCCAACCCGGACCTTCGTAACGAATGTACCAAGAATGATCGGTATGATTTTCAGGAACTTTCATGCTTTGTACATTTTTAAACGTACCGCCTTCGTATTTTCTGCCGTTCCATTTGCCACCTTCTTTTATAGAAATTTCAGCATATGTTTTTTGATTTTTTGATGGCGAGCTAACTTCTTTTTTTGAACCACAACTTGCCAATAAACAAAGTGTTGCGCTCGCTAAAATTGATTTTGAAATATTCATTTTTTAAGATTTTAATTTTTCGTTTAAGAAATTTATTGTGTATTTTATTGTTTGTTCGAACCACGGATGGAATAGCCAAAAAGTGTGCGGACTGTCTGGAATTTGTTCCACTTTTGAATAGATATTATATTTATGCAGCTTTTCAATCATGTCATTTCTTCCGGCGTGAAAACGTTCGTGTTGGCTGTTTATAAATAATACTGGCGGTGTATTTTTATCCGTATAGGAAAGTGCCGAAGCATCGTTCCAAATCTCTGGAATTTCTTCATAATTTCCTCCAAGCCACAAAGCAGCATATTTTCCTTCAGAAGATTCTGGATGGTGGAAAGCCAGAACTCCGTCGATATTTACAATTGCTTTTAGGTCTTTATTATATTTTGTACCTATTAAAGAAGCCATCTGTCCTCCGGATGAACGCCCTAAAATTGCAATTTTATTTACATCTACATTAAATTTATCCGCATTTTTTTTAATGTATTCAATTGCTTTTAAAACATCTTCGATTCCAGCAGGATATTTCGCTTCGTCAGATAATCGGTATTCGATGGCAAAACATTGGTATCCATTTGAAGCAATTGCTTCTGCAAAAGGTTGTAGCATTAACTTATCGCCTGATTTCCAGCCTCCGTCGTGAAGCATCACTATTGCAGGAAGCTTTTTAGTGGATTTGAAAAGATAAGAATCAAGATGTAAATCTCTTCCAGAAACAGTAAAATAAATCTGATTTTTTTGTTCGTTAACTAATGGATTTGATTTCGGCTTTACAATTTCAATATGCGGATACTTTTTTATTTGTTTTTTATATTCTGAATTTATGGTATATGAAGTATCCTTTGCCAATTGACAAAAAACAGTATTAAACACACACAGGGAAAAAAGAAGAATTAACTTATTCATTATCAATAAATTGATTTACAAAATCAAAACAATTAGAATTAAAAAAGCAAATATTTATGCAATTAAAAAGTAATCGATTACACAAAAATACTAAAAATAGTATATTAATAAAAATAATCCTTTAAAATTTAATAAAGTATTATTTATAAAGGATTATATCTTATTTATCTCAAAAAAAGCACACAATTTAGACATCAATTATCCACAATATTTTCTAAAAAAATTCAAAATGTCAAAATCTAGACGAAATTGAAGCGTTTTTAAATTTACATCAACAGAAAAAACGTTTGCGAAGCGTGAATTTTATTCAAAATCAAAACTTCTTAAAAGGCATTAAACGCAGTAAATACTGACTATATATTCATATAATGTAAAAAAAAGCAGATATAATTTTATTTTATATAAAAATTTTGGTTTATAATTTTTATTTTCTAATTTCGTGTAATCCATTACATAAAATAATTAATTATTAATATTTCAAATCTTACGTAGTATGAAAAGAATTTTATTTTTACTAATCTTATTGGTTTCTGTGCATGTGAGCGCACAAACAATCAATATAACACAGGCAACCGGCTGGCTCGAAACCGCCTATATTAAGTGGACTCCTGTGGAAGGTGTTGACAGCTATAATGTTTATTACACAGGCGTTGGAGAAGTTAACAAAAAGATTGACACACAACTAATTAGAAGCTACGGCAGTTATTTCAGGGCAGATGCTTTAGGTCTTGCTCCTGGAAATTACACACTTAAAGTTGTTCCAGTTACCGGAAATGTGGAAGGAACTGGAACAACTTCAGGTTCAGTTACTGTTTTAGCACATGATAGAAATGGTTTTGCACACGACGGCGGTGCGATTCCGGGAGCTTACAATCTTAACGGAACTTTGAAAAGTAATGCTGTGGTTTTATACATTACGCAAAACACAAAAAACACCGTTTCGCTAGTGGTTACAGGCGCAAATACCAATCCATGCGTAGGTTTACAAACCATTTTAGACGGTTTCAAAAAAGGACGCGATGCAAGACCGCTTGCCATTCGTTTAATCGGAAATATTACAGA
>Ga0247816_10001646_pt1 | contig 10902 bp, 8 predicted proteins | sample UWRJL209509C1_FD_179930 | JGI IMG/M metagenome (GOLD analysis project Ga0247816, IMG submission 179930) | Plant litter microbial communities from Arlington Agricultural Research Station in Wisconsin, United States - UWRJ-L209-509C-1 | ecosystem: Environmental > Terrestrial > Plant litter >...
GGCCAACGGGCTCCAGGGCAGCACGCCCAGGCCGTACTGCTCGGCGACCGGCAGCACGTCCCGTTCCACCCCGCGGGCCAGGATGGAGTACGGCGGCTGCTCCGTCACGGGCCGCTCCCGGCCGCGATCGCGGGCCACGAACTGCGCCTCGACCAGCGCGTGCGCCGGAAAAGTGGTCGTGCCGAAGTAGCGGATCTTGCCCTGCCGGATGAGGTCGCTGGCCGCGGCCAGGGTCTCGTCGATGTCGGTGTGCGGCTCCGGCCGGTGCGCCTGGTACAGGTCGATGTAGTCGGTGCCGAGCCGGCTCAGGCTCTCCTCCACCGCGCGGATGATCCACCGGCGGGAGTTGCCACGCCGGTTCGGCCCCTCACCGATCTGGTTGTGGAACTTGGTGGCGAGCACGACGTCGTCCCGGCGCCGACCGACCAACGCCTTGCCCACGATGCGCTCCGACTCGCCCTGCGAGTACACGTCGGCGGTGTCGATGACGGTGATGCCGGCATCCAGTGCCGCGTGGATGACCCGGATGCAGTTGTCGTGGTCGGGGTTGGCGAAGGCGCCGAAGTTCATGGTGCCCAGGGTGAGCCGGCTGACCGACACTCCGGTGCGGCCGAGGTACGCGTTCGTCATGCGGGGTCTCCAAGCGGTTCGGGGGTGCCGGCCGCGATCCGGCGGCCGGGGATGGCGTCGAGCAGCGCCCGGGTGTACGCGGTGGCCGGCTGCGCGAACACCTGCGCCACCGGGCCGGTCTCCACCAGGGTGCCACGTTGGAACACCGCCACGTCGTCGGCGATGCCGCGCACCACGTCGAGGTCGTGCGAGATGAACACGTAGGTGAGCCCGTGGGTCTGCTGCAGGCGGGTGAGCAGTTCGATGGTGGTGCGCTGGGTGAGCACGTCCAGTGCGGAGAGGGCCTCGTCGAGCACCAGGATGCGGGCGTTCAACGCGATCGCCCTGGCGATGGCCACCCGCTGGCGTTGCCCGCCGGAGAGTTCCCGCGGGCGCCGGCCGGCGAGCTCGCGCGGCAGGCCCACCTGGTCGAGCAGGTCCTCCACCCGGGCCCGCCGCTCGGCACGCGAGCCCACCCGGTAGGACTTGAGCGGCTCCTCCACGATCTTGCGCACGGTCAACCGCGGATCCAGCGCCGAGTCCGGGTTCTGGTAGACCAGCTGCACGCTCTGCCAGAGCACCCGTTTCTGCCGCAGCGAGTACGCGGTCACGTCTTGCCCGTGAATGACGATCCGGCCCGACGTGGGCGCCAGCAGCCCCACGATCATGCGCGCCAGGGTGGACTTGCCCGACCCCGACTCCCCCACGATGGCCAGGGTGGTGCCCTCCCGCACCCGCAGACTGACAGCGTCGACCGCCTTCGGCACATCCGCCCCGTGGCCGAAGACCTTGCTCACGTTGTCGACCACGATCGCGTCGGTCTCGGCCGCCGCGGCGAGTGCCGGTTCGGCAGCGGATGCCGGCGCCGCCACCGCGGGCCGTTCGGCCTGGCCGGCGCTCGCCTCGGCCAGCAGGCTGGCGGTGTAGGCGTGCGCGGGCCGGCGCAGGATCTCGTCGGTGGGGGCGTGCTCGACCACCTGGCCGCCGCGCATCACCACGATGTCGGAGGCGTGATCGGTGGCGACGCCGAGGTCGTGGGTGATGAACAGCACGGTGGTGCCGTGGTCGCGCACCAGGCTGTCGAACACCTCGAGCACCTGCTTCTGCACGGTCACGTCGAGCGCGGAGGTGGGTTCGTCGGCGACCAACAATCGGGGCCGCAGGCCGAACGCGATCGCCAGCAGCACCCGCTGTTTGAGCCCGCCGGAGAGCTGGTGCGGGTACTGCTTGAGCCGGCGTTCGGGCTGGTCGATGCCCACCGAGGCCAGCAGCTCGATGCTGCGCGCGCGGATCTCGGCGCGGCTCTGCACCTGACCACGGGCGCCGAGCAGGAAGATCTCGCCGAGCTGCGACCCGATGGTGGTGACCGGGTTGAGCGAGGCGCCCGGGTCTTGCGGCACGTAGGCGACGCCCCGGCCGCGCACCCCGTTCCAGTCCTTCTCGCTCAGGCCGAGCAGTTCCCGGCCGTCCAGCCGGATCGACCCGGAGACGCCCGCGGTGCGCGGCAGCAGGCCCATGATCGCGGAGCCGAGCGTGGTCTTGCCCGACCCGGACTCGCCGACCACGGCCACGAACGCGCCCTGACGCACCCGCAGCGACACGTCGTCGACCTGCGGGCCGGCGGCCGGGTCGTACCGCACCCCCAGCCCGGTGATCTCCAGCACGGTCGCCGGGTCGGTGGCCGGGGCATCCGCTGCCGGAGCGTTCGACGTGAGGGTTGTCATATGCGGGACCATTCCAGAAGCTTGCGGCTGACCGCGGCCAGCGCGATCACGGTGATGACGATGACCAGGCCAGGGCAGGTGGTGAGCCACCACGAGGTGGCGAGGTAGTTGCGGCCCTCGGCGATGAGCAGACCCCATTCCGGGGTGGGCGCGGGGGCGCCGTACCCGAGGAAGCCGAGCCCGGAGATGGTGAGGATGGCGGCGCTGAGGTCGACCCCGACCAGCGCGAACACCGGCCCGGCCGAGTTCGGCAGGATGTGCCGCGATAGCGTCGACCAGTAGCTGGCGCCGTTGAGGGTGGCGGCCTCGACGAAGTCGAACTGGCGCACCCGCAGCACCTCGGCGCGCATCACCCGGGCGAACGACGCGATGGAGGCGATGCCCACGCCGATGCCGATGGTGAGGGTGCCCGGGCCGTAGATCGACACGATCGTGAGCGACACCAGGAAGCCGGGGATGGCGATGAGCACGTCGACGAACCGCATGATGGTGGAGTCGACGAACCGTCGGCTGAGCGGGGCGACCAGGCCGAGGAAGCTGCCGCCGACGAAGCCGATGCCCACGGCCAGCCCGGCGGTGGCGATGGTGTTGATGGTGCCGTAGACCACCCGGGCGTACATGTCGCGGCCGAGCTGGTCGGTGCCGAACCAGTGCGCCGCCGACGGCGGCAGCATGGTGTCGGCCGACTCGCCCACCAGCGGGTTGTAGCCGGTGAACCACTGCGGCGCGATGCTCCACAACGCCACGACCAGCAGCACCAGTACCGAGGCGCCGATACCGGCGACGGATGCCCAGGAGCGGCGCACCCCCGGCGTGCGGGCCGCACTCAGCCCGTTTGCCGCCTCGACCAGGGAGGCCTGGCCGGGCAGGGTTGTTCCGGTGGCGCTCATGCGAGTCTCCCTCGTCGGCCGCGCACCGATTCGGCGACGATGCGCGGGTCCAGCAGCGGGTAGATCAGGTCGATCAGCAGGTTGATGCCCACGAACAGGGCCGCGGCCAGCAAGACCAGGCCCTGCACGGTGGAGATGTCCTGCGTGTTCACGGCGTCGAGCAGCACCCGGCCGATGCCCGGCCGGGAGAACACGGTCTCGATCACGACCGACCCGGCCAGCAGGCTGCCGGTGGTGAGGCCGAGCACCGTCAACGCCGGGCCGGCCGCGCTCTTCAACACGTGCCGGCCGAAGGTCCAGGACCGGGACGCGCCCTTGGCCCGCACCACCGCAACGAACGGCAACGCCATCGCGGTCTCGACGCTTTTGAGGTACACCTGCGCGATCGGCGCCGAGATCGGCACCGCCAGCACCAGGCTCGGCACCACCAGGGAGGCGACGCTGCCGTCGGGGAACATCGGGATCAGCCGCAGCTGCACCGAGAACACCTGCAGCACCACCAGGCCCAACCAGAAGGTGGGGATGGCGCTGAACAGCGGCGGCAGGTTCGTCACCCAGCGGGCCAACGCACCCGACCGGCTGAGGTTCGCGATCGTGACGATGACGATCGCGAACAGCACCGCGAACAGCAGCGCGAGCGCGCTGAGCGCCAGCGTGTTGCCCGCCACGTTGCCGATGCGTTCGGCCACGGTCTGGCCGGTGATGATGGAATAGCCGAAGTTGCCGCCGATGAGGTTGAGCAGCTGGCTGCCGTACTGCACGATCGCCGGCTGGTCGTAGCCGTAGTAGCTCTTCATCTGGGCGATCACGTCCGCGCTCACGGCGGTGTCTTGCGCCAACATGACCGTGATCGGGTCAGAGGGCAGCAGCTGCAGCGCGATGAAGGTGAGCGTGTACGCCAACCAGATCACCGCGAGTGACTGCGCCACCCTCACGAGGAGATATCGGATCATGATGGCGGGTGGTTACTCGGCGACCCAGGCGGACTGGAACAGCGGGGCGTCGCCGCCGGAGAACTCGATGTTCACCGACGGGCTGGCGCCCTGCACCTGGGTTTCGTCCCAGAGCACCAGGGCGATGGCGTCGTCGAGCACGATCTGCTGCTGCTGGGCGGCCCGCAGTTCGTCCTGCTCCGCGGCATCCACCGAAGCGTTCTCGGCCGCGAACTGATCGTTCAGCGACTCAATGGATGCCCGGGTCCAGACGTTCGCGTCGCTGGAGAAGATGGGGCCGAGGCCGCCGTAGACGAACAGGCGGGTGCCCACGAAGGCCGTGGTGTCGTCGACCAGGGCGGCGTTCATGAAGGTGGTGTCACCGGCCCGGTTCTCCAGCACGACGCCGAGTTCCCGCCACTGCTGGGCGATGAAGTCGAACGCGGGCTTGAAGACCACGCTCTGGTTCGAGGCGGCCAGGGCGACCTCCAGGGGCACCCCGTCCTTCTCTCGGAGGCCGTCGGCGTTCAGGGTCCAGCCGGCCTCGTCAAGCAGGGCGGCGGCGCGGTCGGGGTCGTAGGCGAGCTCGTCGGACAGGTCGGTGAATCCGCGGGCGCCGTGCGGCAGGATCGACGCGGCCGGCGTGTAGCTGTCGGAGAGCACGGTGTCGACGAGTTCGTCGCGGTCGAAGCCGATCTGCAGCGCCTGGCGCACCCGCACGTCTTCGGTGGCCGGGTTGGTCAGCCGGAACGCGGCGAAGTTGGCGGTGAGGTCGGTGGTGCGGGTGGCGATCACCTGGAAGCCGGCGTCGGCGAGGGTCTGCTCGTCGGTGGGCTGGATGCCCCGGGACACGTCGACCTGGCCGCTGGTGACGGCGCCGGCGCGCAGGCTGACCTCGGCGAGCACCTTGATCACGACGCTGTCGAGGTAGGCGGCACCCTGGTTCTCTGAGTCCTCGTTCGGCCAGGCGTAGTCGTCCCGCTTGACCAGGGTGATCTCCTGCTCGGGCACCTGGGAGTCGAAGACGAACGGGCCGGAGCCGACGATCTGGCTGATGTCGGACTGGCCGTCGAGGTCGAGCGCGAGGGTGCCAGGCGAGACCAGGCCCGCGGTGGCGCCGGCGGTGGCGAAGAGGAAGTTGGAGTTGGGGGTACCGAAGTAGACCTTCACGGTGGAGTCGTCGACGACCTCGGCCCGGTCGTAGCCGACGAAGTTCGGGTTGGCGATGATCTTCTTCTCGGCGCTGCCCAGACCGAGCAGGTCGAGGTTCGCGGCGACGGCCGCGGCATCCAGTGCGGTGCCGTCGCTGAAGGTGACGCCGTCCCGGATGGTGAAGGTGAACTCGGTGGCGGTGTCGTTCTGTTCGAAGCTGGAGGCGATCCACGGCACGAGGGTCTGGGTGTCGGGGTCGAGGTAGGTGAGCCGGTCGAGTACCGACCCGAGCAGGTTCGCCACCGAGTAGTTGCCGGCGCCCTGGGTCTGCGCGTTGGTGACCGGCTGCACATCACCGAAGACGAGGGTGCCGCCCGACACCGGGTCGCCGGCGGGCGCGGCGGAGACCTGGCTGCCGGCGGGGCCGGAGCTGCAGGCCGCCAGCAGTCCGATGGCGAGGGATCCGGCGATCAACGCGCCGGCTTTGCGGTACTTCATCTGGTGCTCCTTGCGGGTGATTCGTCGGTGCTGCCCGACGGGAGGGGGGTCGTGCTCAGGCCGAGCAGCGAAAGCAGGGTGGTGTAGTCGGCGGCGACGCGCACATCGGCGTCGAACAGCCACTGCACCTGCAGGCCGTCGGACACGGCCATCAGGATGCGGGCGAGCGCGGCGACATCCACCTCGGCGGCGAGCTCGCCGGTGAGCTGACGCTGCTCGAGGTCGGCCCGCAGTCGCTGGGCGATGTCGTGGAAGTGGCTCTGGAAGAACTGGTGCGCCTCGTGGGCGGGATCCACCGCGCGCACGGCCGTGTTCGCGTACAACTCGACGATGCCGCGGCTGTTCTGGTTCGCCAACACCGCCGTTGACAGGCTGTCGAGCTGACCCTCGTGCGGCGGCCGGCTGGCCTGCCAGCGGGTCTGGCGCCAGCTAAGCACCTCGGCGAACAGGCTCGACTTGGTGGGGAAGTAGTGCATGACCCCGCTCGGTGTCACGCCCACCCGCTCGGCGATCTGCGCGATGGTGGTGTCGTCGTACCGGTGCTCGGTGAGCACCGCCAGAGCCTCGTCGAGGATCTGCGCGCGGCGGGCTTCACCCTTCGGGGAGCGGTGGGCTGGCGTGGACATGAACTTGAATCTAGGTTTCCGGACCCCCGGATCGAAACCGTGTGACCAACTGTTTCGGCCGCTCGCCCGCCGCCGAGGGCCCGCTCGTAGGGTGGGAGCAGCACCGAGACAGCAAAGAGGACCCGGATGACCACCCCCCGTACGACCCTGGAAAACGCTCGGCAGAACTGGGCCGGCATCCTCGCGGAGATCACGACGGAAAGCGCCGACCGGGACCGTTCCGGCGAACTGCCGGTGCACACCGTGCGCCGTCTCGCCGCCGCCGGACTGGGCGCGTACACCGTGCCTCGCGAGCTGGGCGGGCACGGCGCGAACCTGGCCGAACTGCTCACCGAACTCGAACTGGTCGCAGAGGCCGACCCGAACGTGGCCCAGGCGCTGCGCCCGCACTTCGCCTACGTGCAACGGCAGCTGCTGGCCCCGCCGGCGGAGCGCCGCACCGACGACCTGCGGCGGGTGGCCGCCGGCGAGATCTTCGCGACCGCCTCCCACGAACGCAGCGTCGCCACCGTCGGCTCCCTCGCCACCCGGTTGGAGTCGGGCGGCGACGGCCAGATCCGGTTGTCGGGTCGTAAGCACTACAGCACCGGCAGCCTCTACGCCGACTGGATCTCGGTGGTGGCGGAGCACGGCGGCGACACCGTCAGCGCGACGGTCTCGGCCACCACCGCCGGGGTGACCCGCAACGACGACTGGAACGGGTTCGGTCAACGCCTCACCGCCTCCGGCACCACCGACTTCGTCGACGTGCTGGTCGACCCCGATCGGGTGCAGACCCTGGACTCCGAGGAGTCCGCCACCCCGATGACCGCGTACTACCAGTTGGTGCTGCTCGCCTCCCTGGCCGGGGTGGCCCGTGCCGTGCAGCGCGACGCGGCCGAGTTCGTGCGCAACCGCACCCGGGTGTACAGCCACGGGGCCGGGCGCACCGCCGCCGAGGACCCGCTGGTGCAGGAGACCGTCGGCGAGCTGGCGGCCGCGTCGTTCGCGGCATCCGCCATCGTCGGCCGGGCGGCAGAGGCGGCCAACACCGCGCACGCCGCCATCATCGCGGCCGGCGGGCTGGGCAGCACTCTTACCCCGGCACTGCGCGCCCTGGTCGAGCAGGCCGAAGCCGCCGCCACGGCCGCGCAGGTGTCGGTGGTGCCGCTGGTACTGGATGCCACCACCCGCCTGTTCGAGGTGGGTGGGGCATCCGCCACCAGCCGCACCCTCGCCTTCGACCGGCACTGGCGCAACGCCCGCACCCTGGCGTCCCACAATCCCACCCGGTACAAGACCCGTGCCATCGGCGAATACACCCTCAGCGGCTCTGGCCTCACCTTCGGGTGGGCCACCGGTGAGAAGTCGGCCGCGCCCACCCCTCGAGGAGACAACTCATGAGCAGCCCGAACCGCCCGCTTCGTTTCAACGCCTTTGTGATGAACACCGCGTCGCACATCCAGCACGGCCAGTGGCGGCGACCGGATGCCCGTCAGCACGAGTTCAACGACGTCGACCTGTGGATCGAGGTGGCGCAGACCCTCGAACGCGGCGCCTTCGACGCGCTGTTCTTCGCCGACGTGGTCGGCGTCTACGGGCCCGTCGGCGGCGACTACACCGTGAACGCCCGCGAGGGTCTGCAGCTGCCGAACAACGACCCGTCGGTGCTGCTCGGCGCCCTCGCCACCCACACCAAGCACCTCGGCCTGGCGTTCACCAGCTCGATTCTGCAGGCGCACCCGTTCGAGTTCGCCCGTCGGGTGTCGACCCTGGACCACATCTCCCGCGGCCGGGTGGCCTGGAACATCGTCACCAGCTACCAGGAGAACGCGGCCCGCAACTTCGGCCTCGACCGGCTGGGCGAACACGACGGCCGGTACGACCAGGCCGCCGAGTACCTCGACGTGGTCTACAAGCTCTGGGAGGGTTCCTGGGACGACGACGCCCTGCGGCAGGACAAGGCCGGGGCGTTCTCCGATGCCGCGGGCATCCACCGCATTTCACACGAGGGCGAGTACTACCGGGTGGAGGGCCCGCACCTGTCGGCGCCATCGCCGCAGCGCACCCCGTTCCTGTTCCAAGCCGGTTCGTCACCGAAGGGCCGCGCGTTCGCCGGCACCCACGCCGAGGCCCAGTTCGTGGGAGGCAGCACCCCCGAGCAGGTGCGGTCGATCATCGGCGACACCCGCGACGTGGCCGTGGCGCAGGGTCGCGGGCCGGACGACATCCTCTTCTATGTGGCGCTGAGCTTCATCATCGGCAGCACCGAGGAAGAGGCCCGGCGGCTCGAGCGCGAGTACGACGAATACGCCAGCGAGGAGGGTTTCGTGGCGCACGCGAACCTCGGCGTGGCCCAGGACGACGGCACGCCGTACCCGCCGGACACCCTGCTCCGGGACATCGAAACCAACGGCAACAAGTCCACCCTGGCCAGCGTCACCCGTCGCATCGAGGGCCGCGAGGCCACCGTGCGCGACCTCGGTGTGCTCACCGCACAGCGGCACACCCGGGTGGTGGGCACCCCCGAGCAGATCGCCGACCAGCTGCACGACTGGCGGGCCGCCGGCGTCGACGGCGTGAACGTGGCCAACTGGGTACTGCCGGGCAGCTACACCGACTTCGTCGACCACGTCACCCCGGTGCTGCAGGAGCGGGGGTTGCAACAGCGCGAGTACGCGCCCGGCAGCCTGCGCGAGAAGATCACCGGCTCGGCGCGCACCAACGAGCGGCACCCGTCAGCGAAGTACCGCGGGGCGTTCACGGACTCCGCCCGGTGACCCGGCTCGCGGCCCGGTTCGAGCCGGTCTTCAGCGAGATCGCGGCCGGCGCGATCGACCGGGAGACCGGCCGGGTGCTGCCGACCGAGGCCATGTCAGCGCTGGCCCAGGCCGGGTTCGGGGCGGTGCGAGTGCCGGAGCGGCACGGCGGCGCCGGCGCCAGCCTGGCCGAGCTGATCGAACTGGTGATGGCGCTCGGCGCGGCGGACTCGAACGTGGCGCAGGCCTTTCGTGGGCACCTGCTCTTCACCGAGCGGCTGCTCGTGGCCGCGCCGCGCGACCGGGACACCTGGCTGGGCCGCATCGCCGACGGTGAGTTGGTGGGCAACGCGCAGTCCGAACGCACCGCGGGCACCGGTATCAGCACGACGGTGACACCGGATGCCTCCGGCGACGCTTCCGGCGACCATGCGTGGACACTGCACGGCGACAAGTTCTACACGACCGGCACCCTGTACGCGGACTGGACCTGGACCCTCGCCACCGACGGGGAGCAGTCCTACGGGGTGCTCGTCGACACCCGGGCGCCCGGCGTCACCGTCACCGACGACTGGGACGGCTTCGGCCAGCGCCTCACCGGCAGCGGCTCCGCCCGCTTTGATCAGGTGCGGGTGCCGGCCGGTCAGGTGTTCCCCTCCGCCGACGACACCGTGCTCGACAAGGTCGACACCCGGGTGTTTCAGCACCTCTACCTGCTGGCCACGCTGGCCGGCATCGGCCGGGCGGCACTGCGGGATGCGACCGCGTTCGTGCAGGACCGCACCCGGGTCTACGGCGTGGCCGGCCAGTCCGAGCCGCGCCACGACGCGGCCGTGCAGATCGTGGTCGGCAACATCGCCAGTCTGGTCTACTCGGCCGAGGCCCTGGTGCGCGACGTCACCCGGCAGCTCGAGGCCGTGCGGGCCGACGCGGCCACGGTGTCCGGCGCCGATCCCGCGCGCACGGCTGCCCTCGTGGATGACTATGCCGCCGTGCAGGTGGCCCAGTTCAGCGCCCAGCAGATCGTGATTCGGAACGTTCTCGAGGCGACCAACCAGCTGTTCGAGGTGGGTGGGGCATCCGCTCTGAGTACCGGCCGGGCCCTCGACCGGCACTGGCGCAACGCCCGCGCGATCGCCTCGCACAACCCGGCGATTCTGCGCCAGCAGGCCGTGGGCGACTTCGTGCTGAACGGAACCCTGCCCGCCAACCCGAGCTGACCCGCGCGCCTTCGCCGCCGAATCAGGAAAAAGCGACTTTGTCAGGACGTTGACTGCGATCTTGTCCTAGAAATCTCACTACCTCCTAGGTTGCGGGCGTTGCGCGGGAGGTAGGCCCGCACGATGCTAGCCGACAGATGCCCCGCCCGCCCGGGAAGCGTCGTGGCGCCCTCCCGGCTTCTCCCCTACGGTTGAGGCGGGGCTGCGCACGGCACCCGTCTCAGGGGGATATCGATGACTTCTCGACCACGCACACTCGCACTCATCGTCGGCATCGTGTTGGCTGTCAGCGGATGCTCCGCCACCGTCGGCGCCGACAACTCGCCCACCGGCACCGGCGGCACCATCGAGCTGGCGGTCGCGGAGGCCTGCGCTGCGGCGGATGACCCGAAGTGCGTCATGGTCAACGGCCAGAGCATTGTGGAGCCGGACGGGTTCGAAGAGGCTGTCGTCAAGAGTGCGGCCGTGGCCGACAGCGACGGTCAGAACGCGGTCACCGTGACCTTCAACGAG
>Ga0247816_10001649_pt1 | contig 10888 bp, 8 predicted proteins | sample UWRJL209509C1_FD_179930 | JGI IMG/M metagenome (GOLD analysis project Ga0247816, IMG submission 179930) | Plant litter microbial communities from Arlington Agricultural Research Station in Wisconsin, United States - UWRJ-L209-509C-1 | ecosystem: Environmental > Terrestrial > Plant litter >...
TAATTCAAATTTGTATAAGTATAATGCCCTACAATTTTATATTCAAACAAACAATCAGCTAAAACTTGTCCTCCGCCAACATTATGAACGATTAAATTGCGTTCTCCGTCTTCTGATTTTTTATTTGTGACAATTCCAATATGAGGTAACTTTCCGTTAATCATCCAGGTTACAATTTCTCCTGTTTTATAATCTTTTGCATCTTCAGAAACGGTTAATTTTGTTCCTTTTCTTTCAAAGAAAACTTCTAAATTTGGAACTCTTCGGTGGTCGATATTTTTATCCGTTTTTGTCATTCCCCATTTTTTTAAATTTGGATATTTAGAAAAGTTAGCAATCATATCTTCATGTACTTCTTTTTGTAAATCAATATCTAATTTTCGATAGGTGCGAATAATTACATCTGTGCAAACACCTTTATTTGCAGGAATATCTCCGTTTGGATATTTTATGGAAAAATAAGCCGGATCATAATCTATAGAAGGATCAATTATAGAAATAGCAGCTTCTGACAATCTATCTTCAAAAGTTTTTACAGAAGTTTTGCTAACATTTGCAATTGCTAATTGGGTATTTTCCTTATGTTGGCAGGAAAAATGTAATAATGCGATTGATATGATACAAATAAATTTCATTTTTTGTTTTAAAGATATGCATTATCAGAATATGAAGTAATATTTGTTGAATGATTTTTCTTATTTTTTGCTACTTTTGCTAAAATCTTTATACAATAATCTTTTCTCAAAAAATGGAATCAATACATTTTCCTATTACAAATTGGTCCGAAGATGACCGACCACGTGAAAAACTAATGCTGAAAGGCAAAGGTGTCTTAAGTGATGCTGAATTAATTGCAATTTTAATTGGTTCCGGCAGCCGGAACGAATCGGCAGTTGATCTGAGCAAAAGAATTTTGGCAAGTGTGGACACCTTAAATTCTTTGGGTAAAATGTCATTGGCACAGCTTACGAATTTTAAAGGAATAGGAGAGGCAAAAGCCATTGCCATAATTGCTGCGTTAGAGTTGGGTCGTCGCCGCAGAGCTGAAGATTCAGTTGAATTGACAAAAATCACATCCAGTAAAATAGTTTTTGAAATCATGCAACCTGTAATTGGAGAACTGGCTCATGAAGAATTTTGGGTAATTTTTCTGAATAATTCCAATAAAGTTATATCAAAGTCTCAATTGAGTAAAGGAGGTATTTCCGGAACTATTGTTGATGTTCGTTTAGTTTTTAAATTAGCACTGGAAACAGGAGCAACCGCATTGATTTTATGCCATAATCATCCTTCCGGAGCTTTACACCCAAGTGAAGCCGATAAACAAATTACAAAAAAAATGAAACTTGCAGGTGACAGCTTAGATGTTAAAGTTTTAGATCATTTGATTATTACTGAAACAAAATATTTTAGTTTTGCAGATGAAGGAATTTTTTAAGGCATGAAAACTCACATTACCGATATCTTTTTTGATCTGGATCATACACTTTGGGATTTTGACAAAAATTCTGAAATAGCATTTAACCTGATTTTTAAAAATAAATTTCCAGAAATCTGTTGCGATGATTTTATTGAAAAATATATTCCTATAAATCAGGCTTGTTGGAAATTATATCAAAATGATGAAATTTCACATCTTGAATTGCGTTATAACAGATTAAAGTTTTCATTCGATGCTTTAAATGTTATTATTTCAGATGAAGATATTAATCAAATTGCAAATGATTATATTGATTCTCTGACAGAAAACAACCATTTGTTTGATGGTACTTTCGAAATTCTGGAATATTTAAAACCTAAGTATAAATTACATATTATCACAAACGGTTTTGCAAATATTCAGGATAAGAAAATAAATAATGCATTACTTTCCGGATATTTCAGCACGATTACAAATTCTGAATCGGCTGGTGTAAAAAAGCCAAATAGTATTATCTTTGATTACGCAGTTAATGTAGCCCAGGCATCAAAAGAAAATTGTATTATGATTGGCGACTGTCTGGATGCCGATGTTAATGGTGCTTTAAACGCCGGCATGGACGCTATTTTCTTTAATTGTAAAAGACTGGAAGCACCTGAAAATATCAAACAGATTAATAATTTATTAGAACTTAAAAAATATTTATAATTATGAAAATAAAACTTTTGTTGCTTATTCTACTAACTTCTTTTATTGGTTTTTCACAGACTGTAAATGACTATAAAGCAGTAATAGTACCTATAAAATTCGATTTTTCTAAAGGAGTAAATCCATACAGATTATCGACATTGACAAAATCAAATTTAGGTAAAGCCGGATTTCAGGCTTTTTATGAAAACGAACAGCTTCCTGAAGGATATAGCGAACGTTGTGAACTTTTATATGCTGATGTAAAAAAGGAAAGCGGCTTTTTAGTAAGTAAACTTTTTGTAGAATTTAAGGATTGCTTCGGCAAAGTAATCTACACTTCTGAAATTGGCAGAAGTAAAGAAAAAGAATATGATTTAGCTTACAGAGAAGCTCTCGATATGGCATTTATGTCAGTATACAAGCTTAGTTATAAGTACAATGGCAAAACTGCGGTTTCATCTACGGCAAAAGTAAATACTCCGATGGCTGGTTCACCGGCTCAAACTCCTAATGTTTCGGTCTTAAATACGAAACCGGAAACTGTAATTAACGATAATGATCCTAATTTACTATATGCCCAACCAACAGAAAATGGCTTTCAGCTTATAGATAAAACTCCAAAAGTAGTAATGAAATTACTTAAAACCTCTCGTCCTGATTCTTTTATTGCAATCAAAGATGGGGTTCAGGGAACTTTAAATGCAAAAGACAATCAATGGTTTTTCGAATATTACCAAAACGACAAACTGATTTCTGAAAAAGTTTCAGTTAAATTCTAAACATAAAATTTGGTTTAATAACCATATTTATCTTTCCAGCGGTTCTTTAAAAATTCACGGTTGCTGTTCTCTCTCGAATTGCTACCCGGATTATAAAGAACCGTTTCCTTTATAGCATCAGGCAGGAATTCCTGATCGGCAAAATTATTTGCATAATCATGTGAATATTTATAATCTTCACCATAACCCAATTCTTTCATCAATTTTGTTGGTGCATTGCGTAAATGTATAGGAACCGGTAAATCGCCTGTTTGCTTTACCAGCTGTTGTGCAGATCCAATTGCCATGTAAGAAGCATTACTTTTTGGAGAAGTGGCCAGATAAATGGCACATTGACTTAAAATAATCTTGCTTTCGGGATACCCAATAGTAGAAACGGCCTGAAAAGTATTATTTGCCATGATAAATGCTGTAGGATTGGCATTTCCAATATCCTCACTGGATAAAATCAGCATCCTTCTTGCAATAAATTTTACGTCCTCACCGCCTTCAATCATTCTGGCGAGCCAATACACTGCTCCGTTAGGATCGCTGCCTCTAATCGATTTAATAAAAGCCGAAACGATATCATAATGCTGTTCGCCGGTTTTGTCATATAAAACCGTGTTTTGCTGTACAAGTTCAAAAACACGATCGTTTGTAATGATGATTTCATCATCTGCAGAAGCATTTACAACCAGTTCAAAAATGTTCAATAATTTTCTGCCATCGCCTCCAGAAAGGCGTAACAAAGCTTCTGTTTCTTTAAGAACAATATTTTTAGAGGCTAAGTAAGTATCCGTTTTCATAGCGCGCTGCAGTAAACTCTCTAAATCGTCTTTACTGAAAGCATTTAAGATATAAACCTGACAACGGGACAATAATGCAGGAATAACTTCAAAACTAGGATTTTCAGTTGTGGCGCCAATAAGGGTTATCCAGCCTTTTTCGACCGCAGCCAAAAGAGAATCCTGCTGTGATTTGCTGAATCTGTGAATCTCATCAATAAACAAAATCGGATTTTTGGCAGTAAATAATCCACCACTTTGTTTGGCTTTTTCAATAACATCGCGAATATCTTTAACGCCTGAATTAATCGCACTCAATATATAAAACGGACGTTTAGATTCCTGCGCAATTATCTGTGCCAAAGTTGTTTTTCCGGTTCCGGGAGGCCCCCAAAATATTAATGAAGGAATGATTCCTTTAGAAATTTGTTGTGTCAGTGATCCGTTTGGTCCCACCAAATGACTTTGACTAATGTAGTCCTCTAATTTCTGTGGTCGAATACGCTCTGCTAAAGGTGCTTCCATTGTGCAAAATTACGGGTTTCAGTTTTTAATTTTATTTTTAAGGAGCTATTTCCTGCTGTACACTATATCTTTTTTGGCAGAAAAAGCCAAAAAAGGATGCCGTTCCCATCAGGGCTAGTATCGTACGTAATGATATTTCAGTTTAGCTGACAAATTATCAGTAAATTGTATTTGGATAGTTTTTTGATGTTTATCCAATTTACAAAATATACCGATATGGATGACAATCAATTTAAATTTTCTAACGCAGTTATTGGACTTCCAGTATTTTTTGTTCTTTTTTTATGGATTATATACTGGTTTCAGATTCGTTATGATTTTGATTTTTACAAAAACGGAATTTATCCTAGAGATTTTTCAGGTTTGCAGGGTGTTTTGTTCAGTCCTTTCATTCATGAAAACTTAGGTCATTTATATAACAATTCGATTCCGTTATTGGTGTTATTGGCAGCTTTACAATATTTTTACCCAAAACAATCTAGTAAAGTTATTGTATTCGGAATTCTGATTTCCGGATTAATTACCTGGATAATTGGCAGGGAAAATTATCATATAGGAGCCAGTGGTCTGATTTACGTTTTGGTAAGTTTTATTTTCTTTAAAGGAATTCAGACGAGATATTATAGGTTGGTAGCACTTTCATTATCAGTGATATTGCTCTATGGCGGAATGATTTGGTATGTTTTTCCGGAAATTGATAATGCTGTTTCCTGGGAAGGTCATCTCGCAGGTTTTATAACCGGATTTACAATGACCTTATTTTATAAAACTCCGGAATATTCTAAACCTGTAGTTTACGATTGGCAAAAGCCAGACTTCAATCCGGAAAATGATCCTTTTATGAAGCACTTTGACGAAAACGGAAATTTTGTGAATACCGAGATATTTACTGAAGAAACAGAAGATTTTAATCCTTACTTTAACTCTAATATTTCAGTCAATTATACCATTACAAAAAGTGAATCAAATGAAAATGTAGTAAAATAAATTTTAAGTAAATTAAATTTAGCTTCTTTGTCGTACAGCTTCATATAAAAAAGCACCACACGCAACAGATACATTCAATGATCCGATGGTTCCAAACATCGGTAACTTTGCTTTTTCATCAACAATTTTAAGAACAGAAGGATTAATACCTCTGTCTTCAGATCCCATAATAATAGCAACAGGTTCGTTTAGAGCAATGTCATAAATATTTTGTTCTGTCTTTTCAGTTGCAGCAACAGTTTTGATTCCTGATCCCTGCAAATAAAATATTGCATCTTTGATGTGTTCAACTTTACAGATAGGAACATTAAAAACAGCTCCGGCAGAAGTTTTAACAGTATCGCCATTTACAGGAGCAGAACCGGCTTTTTGAACAATAATACCATTTACACCAGTGCATTCTGCAGTTCGAATAATGGCACCAAAATTCCTTGCATCAGAAATCTGGTCTAAAATTAAAAATAATGGTTTTGATCCTGATTCAATTGTTGACTCAACCAGGTGTTCTAAATCGATAAATCCAATCGGAGATATTGTGGCAACAGCACCCTGATGATTATTTGGTGTTAAGCGATTTAGCTTTTCAACAGGAACGTATGAAAAGTTAATGTTGGCGCGTTTCATTACCTTCATTAAATCTTTCATCAACTCACCGGATATTTCTTTTTGGATGAATACTTTGTCTACTTCTTTTCCTGCTTGTATTGCTTCTATTATGGCTCTAATTCCAAATATTTGATGTTCTTTTTCCATATTGCAAATATACAAATTAGCTTTAGTTTGATCTTCTTTAAAAGAAAATTTATGTTATACACTTAAAATAAAAAAAGCTCGAAGAATTCTTCGAGCTTTTGATGTTTTAAATAAAAAAATTATTTATTTAAATTAGGATTGTTTATTACTTCTGCTTGAGGAATTGAGAAAGTAAATCTAGGATCATTATATTGCATTGTTGTTCCAACATGTGATAAATGATTTGTTCCTCTTGTAACAGATTTTTTGTTACGTTTCAAAGCTAAGTATGTTTTTCCTTCTCCCCATAACTCAATACGAGTTTGTAAGTAGATTTCATCTTGTAAAGCAGTTCCAGTTAAGGCGTCAAGATATGCATAATCTGCAGGATTTGCAAAACGATTAGATAAAAGCATTTTTAAATATGTTTTTGCCTGTGTTTCTTCTCCTGTTTTAGCAGCACACTCAGCATACAATAAATACATTTCTTCGACTCTTAAATGACAAATATCAGTTGAAATATATCGTTGTCCTGCTACTTCTCTTGCTGGGTCATAGAACTTATAGTATGGTATTAAATACAAAGAGTTTGTTGGGGCAACAGTTGCATTGAATTGTGTTTTACGAATATCGTTTGGCTTAATTTGTGCAAATAGACCAGCGTCAATAACTTTTCTGTCTCCAGCCCATTGATAACTATAAGTGTAGTAGTCAATTTGTCCAAAAAATGAAACTAAATCAAATCCCATATCTGTAGTTATATCTACAGCCCACAACCAGCTGTTTGAAGATACATTGTTCATACCTCCAACAGTCTCAGCGCTAGTAAGTAATGTAGCACCAGAATTATCTGCAACATCTTTTGCATAGTCTCTCGCTTTAGCTAAACTTGATGCATCACCAACATAAGCATAAGCATAAGCAGCTAATGCTTTTGCAACGTCTTGATTAATTGGTGTTTTGTTAGGTCTGTCGAAACCATCTAATAAAACAATCGCTTCTTCCAAATCTTTAATAACTTGTGCCATTACTTCTTGTGATGTGCTTCTTGGCAAAGCACTATCATCAACACTTAGTTTAATTGGCACAGATTTTTCATTTGCAATATATTCTTTAGCGAAAAGTTGCTGTAAATAAAAGTGACCATACGCTCTTAGTGCTTTTGCTTGTCCTAGAGCATGTCGACCTCCTTCAGTTTCTGGATCTGCGTCATTACCACCTTGAGCTTTAATAACGTTGTTTGCGCCAAAAACAATTCGATAATAATATCTCCAAGGAATATAGTTTGAATTACGGGTAAAGTCAACTGTTTCAGTTAATTGGGTTAGGGTTCTGTACCATCCGTAACCTGATCTGGAAAGTGCCATATCACCAGATAACATATCAGTGTATATATCAATTCCTTTTTGTCCGAAGTCATCATCACCAGTTGTTCCTCCAACTTCAACAGAGTACATTGTTGAATAAACTCCACCTAAAAATCCATTTAAAATTGCCGGATCGTATTCTGATACTCCTCCAACTTGTTCAGGAGTTACAAATTCAGTAGGCTGAACATCCAAATAATCTTTGTCACAGCTTGTTAAGGATAGGCCGGTTAATATTGCTATAATTATATTTTTTTTCATTTTGTTAGTTTTTAAAATTTAACTCTAATCCCCCCAGAAATGGTTGATAATGGAGAATAAGCATAAGTGTCTGAAGCACCGGTTTCAGCTGATGAAGGGTTAAAACCTTTTCTTTGAGTTGATATATATAGATTGTCTCCAGAGATAAATAGGCTTACAGTACTAAGTTTAAGATTTTCTACAACATTTTTAGGGAAGGTATAACCTAAACGCACATTGTTGATTGCGAAATAATTAGCTTTAGTAATAAAACGTGTTGATGCTGAGGAATTATTAGGGTCTTGATTACTTGAAAGTCGTGGCACATCAGTAATGTCTCCCGGCTGTTGCCATCTATTACGTATATCTGTATGCCAGTTATTGTTACCAATCTGGCGATTATCCATTAAAGCTGCATATGCACTATCATAGGCATATCCACCAAGACTGTAAAGCATTTGTACGCTCATATCAAATCCTCTATAGCCTCCTGAAATATTAACAGCTCCTCTTACGTCAGGAATAATTGATTTTCCAACAAATTTTTGAGTTGCATTTGCATAAGTTGAAGTAGTTGTTTTTTTGATAGTAGATTCGCTACCTGGGTTTTGATCCAAAAAGATAGACATTGAAGTGATTCCCTCACCAGTATCAACAACTCCGTTTCCGTTGACATCGTTGTAGTATTGATTCCATAATGGCGCTCCATTGGCAGGATTAACACCAGCCCATTCTCTTAAATAGAAATCGTAAACTGATTGATTTGCTGCTCTACCGTAGTTTCCTTGAACGTCAATTATTTTTTCTTTGCCTGTTGCTGGATCAATAGGCATACTTAAAAGTTTGTTATCTAGCATTTCGCCGTTTAGTGTTAAATCTAAATAACCATTTTTTCCCTTGATTATATGTCCTGTTACGTCAAACTCAAACCCCTGATTTCTTAATTGTCCACCATTCACATTTAGTAGCGCATATCCATCTGATATTGCTACTCTTCTTTCAAATAACAAATCGTCAGTTATTTTATTATAAAAATCAAGACTTCCTTCGATTCTATTATTTAATATACCAAATTCCAAGCCTACTTGAAACATTTTAGAAGTCTCCCAAGTTAGATTTGCATTAGCTTTAGCTGAAAATACAAATGAAGGAGTTCCGCCAGCTCCTGTTTCTGTATTATATCTGTCATAACCTGGATATAGTCCAACACCATCTTGCTCACCTGTTAAACCATAACTTGTTTTAAGTTTTAAGTTACTAACAATTGTTTGGTCTTTCATGAAAGCCTCGTTTGTAAGGTTCCAGGCTGCTCCTACAGAGTAGAAATTCCCCCATTTGTCGTTTAAGAAACGAGAAGAACCATCACGTCTTACAGTTCCAGTAAAGTAATATCTGTTGTCAAAATCGTAATTAGCTTGAGCAAAATAACTCTCTAAACGTACATTGTCTGTGTAAGAACTGGCTCCAATATTTACTGCTGCTTGTTCAAATTCAGGAAGAGGCAATGCTAATTGACTTTTAGAAGCATCCAAGAACTTGTATTGATAATTATTGTTTTGGTGAGCAGCTAATACTTCTAAATCATGAACACCAAAGGTTTTTTTGTAACGTAACATTTTTAATACGTCATAAGTAAACATTTGTGTGTCAGTTTTATAGATAGATCCATTTGTTCCTGCACTTGGTCCGTAATACTTATTATTCATGTTGTCAAACTTTCTTTCCCAATATTGCGTTCCAATTTTGGTTTCAAAATTTAAATCTTTCGTGAACTTAATGTTAAAAGATGAGCTTGTAGAAATTTCCTGGCGTTTTGCCTGTTCTAATGTATAATGTGCATCAGCAATTGAATTTGTTAATCCTCCAAAACCACGTCCTGTTTCTCCATAATCGTATGAAGGGCTGCCATAAATGTTGTTTGGAATGTTCCCATTTGCATCTCTTAAGAATAATGGGTAGATTGACGGAATGTTATCAACGAACCAGAATACACTTCCTGAATCTTCAGATTGTCCACCTTGATTAGTTGTTGACATAGTATATCCAATGTTAGTTGAAGCGGTTAACCATTCTTTTACATCTTGTACTAAGCTTAAACGAGCGGTAATTCTTTCGTAACTTGAATTGATAGAATATCCCTGGTCATTCAAATATCCAATAGATGAAAAATATTTTGATTTTTCAGATCCTCCGCCCATACTTAAGTTAGCCTCAGTTCTGATTGAATTTTGAAAAGCGTAATCTTCCCAGTTTTCTGGATTGTATTTTCTAGTTACGCCTGCACGTACTTGTTTCGTGGTTGGATCAATCAATTCAGATACATTATTGACATTCCAAATGTTATAATCTGGTGCTATACCACTACCACTAAATAAGTTAGTATTGGCGTAATTAACAGGGTTAGCATCTGCTAAAATCACACCTTTGTTATACATGGCTTCCCATGATAAGCCTATATATTCTTCCGGAGATTTAATTGTTTGATTTCTTGGTAGTAAACTTAAGTTAACTCCGGTTTTTGTTTCAACTTCAATATAAGACTCTCCTTTTTTTGCCATTTTGGTGGTAATTAAAATTACTCCATTAGCACCACGTGCTCCATAAATTGCAGTTGCAGTTGCGTCTTTTAAAACAGATGCTGAAGCTATGTCACTAGGATTAATAGATTCAATTCTACCACTGTATGGTACACCATCAACAACATAAAGAGGATTTCTGTTTCCATTAACAGAACCAAAACCACGAATACGAACTGTGCCTGTAGTACCTGGTTGACCGGAATTGTTGATCACACGTACACCTGATACCTCTCCTGCTAGAGCGTTGGTTACTGATGAAACATTCTTTTTGGAAATTTCTTCAGCTTTAACTTCTTTAATCGATCCAATAAAGTCTTTTTTGTTAGTAGTTGTGTAACCAACTATTAACACTTCGCTAAGTGCTGTTGATTCTTGTTGAAGAATAATATTTGTATTTGTGCTGGTAGCGGAAACTGTCTTTGTTTCCATTCCGATGTATGAGAAAACTAATACATCACTAGGTTTTGTATTGATGGAATATTTACCATCAAAATCTGTTTGTGTTCCAGATTTTGTTCCTTTTACTAATACACTTACACCTGGCAGAGGCATGCCTGTATTGTCAGTAACAATTCCTGAAACAACTCTTTCTTGCGCAAATGTAAGTTGCGCCATTAGTACTAATAAGAGCACTAAGAATCCATTGAACTTTAGTTTCATTTTTAAATATTTTGAATTAGTTCGACAAAATTCTTAATAATTTGTTAATCTACCTAATATAAAAAGCTTTTTTTTTAGTTAAATTATGATTTTACTATAAGATATTGTTTATTTATTGTTAAAAAGGAAGTGTGAATTATAA
>Ga0247816_10001650_pt1 | contig 10885 bp, 8 predicted proteins | sample UWRJL209509C1_FD_179930 | JGI IMG/M metagenome (GOLD analysis project Ga0247816, IMG submission 179930) | Plant litter microbial communities from Arlington Agricultural Research Station in Wisconsin, United States - UWRJ-L209-509C-1 | ecosystem: Environmental > Terrestrial > Plant litter >...
CGCCGTGAAACTGGTCTCGACGTTCACCAAGCCGCCGCTGGAACTGTGGCTCAACCAGCACGTCGACTACGGCCGCAAACTGGCCGAACTGGTCATCAAGCAAGCCCAGTCGCGCCTGCGTTCGCTGCAAAAAGTCGAAAAGAAAAAGTCCTCCGGCGTGGCCGTGTTGCCGGGTAAATTGACCGATTGCGAGTCCACCGACATCACCCGCAATGAACTGTTCCTGGTCGAGGGCGACTCGGCCGGCGGCTCCGCTAAAATGGGCCGCGACAAGGAATACCAGGCCATCCTGCCGCTGCGCGGAAAAGTGCTGAACTCGTGGGAAACCGACCGCGACCGCCTGTTTGCCAACAACGAGATCCACGATATTTCGGTGGCGATCGGCGTCGATCCGCACGCGTACGGCGACTCGCCCGATTTGACGAACCTGCGCTACGGCAAAATCTGCATCCTCTCCGATGCGGACGTCGACGGTTCGCACATCCAGGTCTTGCTGCTCACACTGTTTTTCAAGCACTTCCCGGCCCTGTTCGACCACGGCCATATCTGCATCGCCCGTCCGCCCTTGTTCCGGGTCGATGCCCCGGCACGCGGCAAGAAGCCGATCCAGAAGCTGTATGCGCTCGACGCCGGCGAATTGCTGGCCATCGAAGACAAGCTGAAGAAAGAAGGCGTCAAGGATGGCGCCTGGAGCATTTCCCGCTTCAAGGGCCTGGGCGAGATGAACGCGGAACAATTGTGGGAAACCACGATGAACCCCGATACCCGCCGCTTGCTGCCGGTAAAGCTGGGCGACTTTACGCAAGGCGATGCGTCGTCCCGCTTCAACATGCTGATGGGCAAAGGCGAAGCCGCCGCCCGTCGCGCCTGGATCGAAGAACACGGTAATGAAACCGAAGCGGATATCTGATATTGCGCCCGCTCACCAAAACGAATTGAACCCGCATTGACCTATGTCCCAATCCAACCTGTTTGAACAAGCCGCCGCACCCGCGCCAGACGACGCCGAAACGCTGACCCTGTCCACTTACGCCGAGCGCGCTTACCTCGACTACGCTGTCTCGGTGGTCAAGGGCCGCGCCCTGCCCGATGTCTCCGACGGCCAGAAGCCGGTGCAGCGCCGCATCCTGTATTCGATGAACGAGCTGGGGCTGAACCCCACGGCCAAGCCGCGCAAATCCGCCACCGTGGTCGGCGACGTGCTCGGTAAACTCCACCCGCACGGCGACCAGTCCGTCTACGACGCGCTGGTGCGCATGGCGCAGGATTTTTCGCTGCGCTATCCCTTGATCGACGGCCAGGGCAACTTCGGCTCGCGCGACGGCGATGGCGCCGCGGCAATGCGGTACACCGAAGCACGCCTGACGCCCGTGTCGCGCCTGCTGCTCGATGAAATCGGGCTCGGCACGGTCGACTTCCAGCCCAACTACGACGGCTCGTTCGAAGAGCCACGCCAGCTGCCGGCGCGCCTGCCGATGGTGCTGTTGAATGGCGCCTCCGGTATTGCCGTGGGACTGGCCACCGAGATTCCATCGCACAACCTGACCGAAGTGGCGGCCGCGGCCGTGGCGCTGATCCGCAATCCGAAGCTGTCGCACGCGGAACTGATGACCATCATGCCGGGCCCGGACTTCCCGGGCGGCGGCCAGCTGATCACGACGGCGTCGCAAATCTCCGACATGTACGCCAGCGGGCGCGGCTCGATGAAGGTGCGGGCGCGCTGGAAAATCGAGGAACTGGCGCGCGGCCAGTGGCAGGCGGTCGTGACCGAACTGCCGCCGGGCACGTCGTCGCAAAAAGTGCTGGAAGAAATCGAAGAGCTGACGAATCCGAAAATCAAGCTGGGCAAAAAGGCGCTGTCGGCCGAGCAGCTGGGCATGAAGCAGACGATCCTGGGCGCGCTCGATACCATCCGCGACGAATCGGGCCGCAATGCCGCCGTGCGCCTGGTATTCGAACCGAAATCGAAAAACCAGGACCAGACCGAATTCATGCTGATGCTGCTGGCGCATACGTCGCTGGAGTCGTCCGCCTCGATCAACCTCGTGATGATCGGCGGCGATGGCCGCCCGCGCCAAAAAGGCCTGCTCGACATTCTGCAGGAATGGATCGATTTCCGTTTCGTCACCGTGCGGCGCCGGACCGAATTCAAGCTGGGCAAAGTCGATGCCCGCATCCATATCCTGGAAGGGCGCGAAGCGGTCCTCCTGAATATCGATGAAGTCATCGCGATCATCCGCAACTCGGACGATCCGAAGACTGCGCTGATCGCCGAATTCAATCTGTCCGCCATCCAGGCCGAAGATATCCTGGAAATCCGCCTGCGCCAGTTGGCGCGCCTGGAAGCGATCAAGATCCAGCAGGAGCTGGCTGAATTGCGCAAGGAACGCGGCACGCTGCAGGACATCCTCGACAATCCATCCACCCTGCGCCGCCTGATCATCCGCGAAATCGACGCCGACGCCAAACTGTATGGCGACGCGCGCCGCACCGTGATCGAAGAAGCGCAAAAAGCGACGTCCGAACAAAAAGTGATCGATGAGCCGGTGACGGTGATCGTGTCCGAAAAAGGCTGGGTGCGTGCGCGCACCGGCATTGGCCACGACATTGCCCAGTTCACGTTCAAGGCCAGCGATTCGCTGTATGCCGCATTCGAGTGCCGCACCGTCGATACGCTGCTCGGCTTTGGCGACAACGGCAAGGTCTATTCGGTGCCCGTCTCCGCCCTGCCCGGCGCGCGCGGCGATGGCGTGCCGATTACCACGCTGGTCGACCTGGCCAGCGCGTCCGGTAAATCGGCACGCATCGAGCATTACTTTGCCGGCGCCGGCACCACGCCGCTGCTGCTGGCGTCGTCGACCGGCTTCGGTTTCATCGCCAAGGCGGGCGACATGGTCAGCCGTTTAAAAGGCGGTAAATCGTTTGTCACGCTGGACGAAGGCGCCGTGCCGCTGCCGCCGCGCGTGGTGATGGAGTCGGCCGGGGCGATTGCCTGCCTGTCCGAAAAAGGACGCGTGCTGGTATTCGGCATCGACGAGATGAAAACGCTGACCAATGGCGGGCGCGGTGTCACGCTGATGGACCTGGAGCCGAAAGAAAAACTGCTGGCAGCGCAGCCGATCAGCCAGAAAGGCGTGAACGTGGTCGGCACGTGGGCGGGCGACAAGCCGCGCACGGTCGAACTGTTTGCGTCGGGACTGGAACCGCACTATGGCAAGCGGGCCAAGAAGGGCAAGCCGTTGAGTGCGAAGTTGCGGGCAAAGGATTTGGCGCCGCGGGTCCTGGGTGGGGATCAGGGAGCCGAATAAGCGCTCACTGAGCTGGCGTGGTAGGAGTCCCCGCCTGCGCGGGGATGACGTATCGAGCGTTGATGGCTTTAACACCGTCATACCAACACATGCGAAACCGCAGCACCCACAAAAAATGCGCCCGAAGGCGCATTTTTCATTTGCATGGGATGCCGGAGCATCCCGCAGCAGCCAATTAGTGCTTGGCAGCTGCTTTATGCACGTCAGCCGTGGCTTCCGCTTTGACTTCTTCGGTCTTCGAAGCAGCTTTTGCTTTGTCGGCAGCAGCGTTCACTTGCGTCTTGATCAGCTTCTTGTCAGCGTTGATCGCTTTCTTTTCAGCGGCGTGGTTTGCGTCAGCCATTTTGTCTTCGGCTTTGGCAACAGCTTTGGCTTTGTCTTCTGGATCGGCCTTGGCGATGTTTTCGTTTGCGTCAGCAGCCTTCTTCACCAGTTTGTCCTGGGCTTTGGCTTTGGTTTTGTCGTTCTTGGCCTGGGCCTTGGCGACTTTGTTGTCAGCGTCAGCCGCTTCTTTCATTTCTTTCGACTCAGCTTTGGCAACAGCTTTCTCAGCTTTGGCTTCCGCTTTCACAACTGCCGGCGTCGCGGTCGTCGTGGTGGTGGTTGCTGGAGTTTGAGCAACAGCGGCGGTAGCGAGCATGGCGCCGATCAGGGTAGCGAGTAATTTGTTCATGATGAGTCCTCTTAAGTAAATGTAAGGTCAGCGCGGTCTGTCCGCTCTTCTTATTTTGCAACAGTTTCAGATTAAACAGTTTCCAGTGGGCAGTCTGTTCGACAGCGAACATAGTAATATTTTGTTGCAATTACCTAACGTTTTCCGGCGTACAGATCGATGATGCCGGTAATGCCATCCTGGCAAACGGGGCAAAACTGTTCGCTGCGGTCGAACATGATGCATTGCATGGCCGGGCGGTAATAACCTGTGGCCTCGTAGTTTGCACCTTCGAATGCACCGATGGCGCTCTTTTGCGGCGCCTTCGAGAACAGCGCCCTGGTGTGCGCCAGGTCTTCCTCGAACAACGCATTCATTTCCGACTCGGGCCGGTTGGCAGCGCGCAGGGCTGCGCGGCGCTTCTGGTAGTCGCGCGAATACGCTTCGTACGCTTCCTTCGGCCAGGGCGTCGGCAACGGCGTGCCTTCGTGCACGTGGCGGCGCCACTTGAGCTTGGCCGGGTCGCGCAAAGCGGTCGCATTCGGCTCCCACGGTTCCATCCGCGCAGCGCTCGACTGGTAGGCCACGGGCGACGTGTAGTACTCGTCGGCCAGGCCCGCAAAATGGTGGCCGAACTCGTGCACGAACAGGTAGTTCGACCATGCATTCCCGGCCGCGGCCGTGCTGAACTGGCCGAAGATGCCGCCCCCGCCGTAGGTGTCGTTGTTGACCAGGATTTCGATGAATTCGTACGGCGCGTACTGGGCCAGGTCGCGCAGCGCGCGGTTGTCCAGCGTCAGCACGTAGCGTTCGCTCCCGAAGATGTCGTAGCGCGTGCCCAGCGCCGAGGCGTGGTGCACGCCGGTCGACGGGCGCGATACGCCCGATTCCTGGGTCGGCACCGCCATCGCCCAGACATTGAAGTCGTTGGCGCGCTCCTTGAATGGCGAGACGGTGAACAGGTGGGCGGACAAGCGGCGGGCATCCGCCTCGAATTTCTTCAGGTCCGCTGCCGTGTAGCCATCGCCCAGGATCAGCAAATCGACCTTGTCCGGCGACGCGCCGCTGACCTTGATCGGTATCGGTTTGACGGGCGCCGGCGGCTGTTTGCGGATCACGTCCGGCGCGTCGGCATCGACGTCGATGCTCCACGCGACCGAGAACTCGTTGCGCTCGTCGCGCTTGAGGAGGCGCACCTTGACAGGCCGGTCCTGCTTGGGGAAGCGCACCGATTCGTGAAAGCCGCGGCTCATTCTGGACGCTTCGTCGGTGGTGCGCCACTCGCCGAAGATGGTGGAAAAGTCGCGCGAATACAGCAGGTCACCGGTCTTCGCATCGGCCACTTCGACCCGGTTCTGGCCACGGTTGCTGTCGTCGAAATTGCGCGCCGGATTCCCTGGCCATGGCAGCGGCTCGATCAGCACGCGTTCGAGCGCGTATTGGTCGCTCAAGGCGTTGCCGCTGTGGATGTAGTCGACGCGGACGGTGGCGGGTGCAGGCGCGGCTTGCACCACGGACGTGGCCAGGCCGAGGACCAGCGCGGAAAGAAGAGAGGGGAAAGTTGGCATGGCGGCTGGGAAAGTGACAATCCGGCGATTGTACCCTTGCCATACCGCCTGTTTGTATTGGCTATTTATACTGGTACAGCGGCCGGCGGATGGTGATCGGCCGGATGTCGAGCCGCATATTGAAAATCGAGTAGTTGTCGGTAATGGCCGACTGGTAGCCGACGCTGTCTGCCGTGCGCGTCAGGCGAAATTCAAAACCGAGGTCGGGCTGGACGCTGTTCGGGCTGCCAAGCGTGATGCCGATGGCGTCGGGCTGGTCGCTGTCGATGAGTTTGCCCATCAAGTCGACGACGGTGCTGTTGCCCAGGATGTCGGCGGAGAACAGGGGCTCGCGGTAGTACGGCTTGGACCGGTCGAGCGGGCCTTCGAGTTTTTCCAGCGACGGCAGGAAGCTGCGCGTGGCGATATTGAATTTGTCGCCGTCGTCGAGGTAGCTGACCTTGACGTTGGCGACGTTGAAGGCGCCTTCCTGCGACGTGGCCTGGGCCAGGTCCAGGAGCAGTGCGCCCTTGTAGCCGACCACTTCGACGTCGCGGTTGGGGCTGACCACCATCGCGGTATTTTCGTCGATGCCGAGGCCGAGTTTATAGCCCTTCTTGAGCATGGCCGGCAGCATGCGCGCGAAGCGCCCGCGTACCAGCAAGTGCTGGTCGACGAACACGTCGTCGCCGATGAACCCCAGGCCCTGCGTGATTTCCTGGCCTTCGACGACGCCCAGTTTCAGCGTGGCCAGCACGGTGCGCGGCTCCCCGAACATGGTGCTGCTCATGATGGCAGCACCGGCCGAGGAACCGGCGATGACGCCGCCGCGGCGGTACATGTCCCACAGGGCGTCGAGGACCAGCGTGTTGGTGCCGTCGGGATGGCGCAGCGCGCGCGTGATGCGGGCCTGGTCGCCGCCGGCGAAATAGGCGCCGCCCGCCGTGCGGACCGACTCGGCCACGACGGGGTCGTCGGCGGCGATCTTGTAGTCGACCGACTTCATGCGCACGGCGACCGGGACCAGGAAGGCATTGGCGCCGAACGTTTTCAGGGTATCGACGTTGTTCTGCCCAATGCGTTCGGGATTCGACGCTGCCGATGCAAACACGGCAATACGGGAACCCTTGCCGCCGGCCAGTTGCACGACGCGATCCCAGATGGCGTTATTGTCATCGCGCGCATTGCCACCGATGATGACCAGGGAACCGCGGACGCTCGTGTCGGTCACAGGCGTCTCCGCCGCATGGGTAGTTGTTGTAATAAACGGCGTGGAACCAAGCGCCACCGCCAGCGCAACCTGCACAGCAGATCGAAACATACGCCTTTCCTCTCTTACCCCAGCCAGATCGACGCACGGGAAACACCCCAATCTTAAGCCTGATTGCGGAACCCTGTCGCCGTGTTGAGCCGAGTTACGACAAATAGAGTTTGGGAAAGTACTTTTCCATCAGCAATTCTGGCCGGCTGGGCGGCGTGAAGCCGAATTGCCGGTACAGGCCATGGGCGTCGAACGTCGCCAGCGTGAACCGGCGCAGGCCCTGCAGGCTGGGATGCGCCATCACGGCCTGGATCAATTGTTTGCTGTAGCCGCGGCCGCGGTATTCCGGCAAGACGAACACGTCGACCAGGTTGGCAAAGGTGGCATAGTCGGAAATGACGCGGGCGAACGCGATCTGGCGATTGTCGAGATAAGCGCCGAAACACAGCGAATTGTCGATGGCGCGCTCGACGACGTCGCGGCCGATGCCCACGGCCCACGTCGAATCTTCGCTGAGGAAGCGATAAATCATCGGCACGTCCAGGCGCGCCAGGTCGGTACTGATCTCCAGGCGCAAGCCGGAATTGTCCATGGGAGGGGGCCCGTCAAATAAAGACGATTCTAAGCAGAATTAGTCGTGCCGTCTGCTTCATTTTTGCAGTAGCGCGGGTCAATCGACGGCAGCGTGGCCCCATGGTGCTGGCAAGGAGAAGCCCCGGTTTATAATCGCTGCATATTCAATGCCGCACCTTCACCGGATCCCATCATGACAGAACAATTCTCCAAAAAAGCCGAAGCCTGGTCCGCGCGTTTTTCCGAACCCGTCTCCGACCTCGTGAAACGCTACACTGCCTCGGTATTCTTCGACAAGCGGCTGGCGGCGTTCGATATCCAGGGATCGCTGGCACACGCCGAGATGCTGGCCACGCAAGGTATCATCAGCGCGTTCGACCACGCCGAAATCGTCCGCGGCATGACGCAAATTTCCGCTGAAATCGACGCCGGCACTTTTACATGGCTGCTCGACCTGGAAGACGTCCACCTGAACATCGAAAAGCGCCTGACCGAACTGGTGGGCGACGCCGGCAAGCGCCTGCACACGGGCCGCTCGCGCAACGACCAGGTGGCCACCGACATCCGCCTGTACGTGCGCGCCGCCATCGACGACATCGTCCTGCTGTTAAATAGCCTGCGCAGCGCGCTGACGGACCTCGCCGAGCGTCACTTCGACACCATCATGCCGGGCTTTACGCACCTGCAGGTGGCGCAGCCGATCACGTTCGGCCACCACATGCTGGCGTATGTCGAAATGTTCGGCCGCGATGCCGAGCGCATGCTGGATGCAAGGAAGCGCGTGAATCGCCTGCCGCTGGGCGCCGCCGCGCTGGCCGGCACGACCTTCCCGATCGACCGCCTGCGCGTGGCAAAAACCCTCGGCTTCGACGATGTCTGCCACAACTCGCTCGACGCTGTCTCGGACCGCGATTTCGCCATTGAATTCACGGCCGCCTCCGCCCTGTTGATGATGCACATCTCGCGCATGAGCGAAGAACTGGTCATGTGGATCAGCCCGCGCATCGGTTTCATCGACATCGCCGACCGCTTCTGCACCGGCTCCTCGATCATGCCGCAAAAGAAAAACCCGGACGTGCCGGAACTGGCGCGCGGCAAGACCGGCCGCGTCTACGGCCATCTGATGGGCCTCCTGACCCTGATGAAAGGCCAGCCGCTGGCCTACAACAAGGACAACCAGGAAGACAAGGAGCCGCTGTTCGACACGGTCGACACCGTCACCGACACGCTGCGCATCTTTGCCGACATGGCCGGCGGCATCACGGTGAAACCGGACAACATGCGCGCCGCCGCGCTGCAGGGTTACGCCACCGCCACCGACCTGGCCGATTACCTGGTCAAGAAGGGCTTGCCGTTCCGCGATGCCCACGAAGCCGTGGCGCACGCCGTGCGCGCTTGCGACGATGCCAGGTGCGATTTGTCGGAAATGTCGCTGGCACGCCTGCAGGAATTCTCGCCGCTGATCGGCGAGGACGTGTTTGCCGTGCTGACGCTCGAAGGCTCGGTTGCCGCGCGCGACCATGTGGGCGGCACGGCGCCGAACCAGGTCAAAAAAGCGATTGAACGCGTGCGCGGGCAACTGGTCTAACAAGTACCCTCGCCCTCATCACCGCACACGCCATGCCCAGCTACGCCCACACCGACTCCGGCATCCTCTCCTACGAATGCGGCCCCGACTGGATCGACATCCGCTTTCGTAGCGGCGCCCGCTACAAGTACACGGTCGCCTCGGCCGGCCTGCACAACATCGAAGAGATGCAGCGCCTGGCCGAGCGGGGCAAGGGCCTGTCGGCCTACATCAGTCAGCACGCCCACGACTGCTATGCGCGCAAGTGGGAACCACACCCGTAACAGGAACACGCAATGACCATTGGCAGCAGCACCATCGAACAGGCCCTCGCGCGCCTGTCCGACATGACGGCAGGTGCCGTCCCCATCGGCAAGGCAGAACACATCGAGCGCATCGCCCGCGCCCAGGCGTTCATGCGCGAGCAGGGCATCGCCGCGATTTATGTCGACGCCGGCACCAATATGACCTACTTCACCGGCACCAAATGGCATGCCAGCGAACGCATGGTGGGCGCCATCGTGCCGGCCACCGGCGCAGTTCAATACATCGCGCCCGCATTTGAAGAAAGCACGATCGCCGACTTCATGGTCGTCGAAGGCGCCATCCACACCTGGCAGGAACACGAGAGCCCGTACCAGCTGTTCGTCGACACGCTGCAGCGCATGGGGATCGCGGGGCGCATCGGCATCGACGAAAGCGCCGCCTTCTTCATCTACGACGGCATTCGCCCGCTGGCGGAAGCCGCCGGCCTGACGCTGGAAAACGCCCGCGCCGTCACGGCGTACTGCCGCAGCCGCAAATCAGCGGCCGAAATCGCGCTGATGCAGCGCGCCATGGACATGACGCTGGCCGTCCACGTGGCCGCCGCCAGCATCCTGAAGGAAGGCATCACGACCAAAGAGGTAGAGGCCTTCATCGACCAGGCGCACCGCAAGGTCGGCGCGGCGGGATCGTACTTCGTCATCGTCCTGTTCGGCGAAGCGACGGCGTACCCGCACGGCGTGAGCTATGTGCAGACACTGAAAGCCGGCGACACGGTGCTGATCGACACGGGCTGCAAGCTGCACAACTACATCTCCGACATCACGCGCACCTATGTGTACGGCGCCATCAGCGACCGCCAGCGGTCGGTGTGGAACAGCGAGAAAGCGGCGCAACAGGCCGCGTTCGATGCGGCGCAGCTGGGCGTACCGTGCGAAGCAGTCGACCAGGCGGCCCGCCGGTCCCTGGAAGCGGACGGCTTCGGCCTCGGCTACAAGCTGCCCGGCCTGCCGCACCGCACCGGCCACGGCATCGGCCTGGACATCCACGAATGGCCGTACCTGGTGGGCGGGAACACGACGCCGCTCGACGTCGGCATGTGCTTTTCGAACGAGCCGATGATCTGCATCCCGGGCGAATTCGGCGTGCGCCATGAAGACCATTTCTACATGACGGCCACCGGGCCGCGCTGGTTCACGCAGCCGGCGCACAGCATCGACGACCCGTTCGGGCTGGCGCAGTAAGCTTTACGTGCGCTTCATTACCAGCGTCAAAATGTCATAACTGGCTACCAGCTCGTCATGCTGGTTGGTCACCTGCACATCCCACGCCACCACGCCCTGCCCCACGCCCTTCTCGTCGACCCGGTTGCGGTCCACCTTGCGCTTGCACGTGAGGCGCGCGCGGATGGTGTCGCCGATGGCGACGGGCGCCACGAAGCGCAGGTTGTCCAGGCCATAGTTGGCCAGCACCGGCCCCGGCGCCGGCGACACGAACAGGCCCGCCGCGGCCGACAGCACAAAATAACCGTGCGCGATGCGCTGGCCGAACTGGGATTCCCTGGCCGCGATCTCGTCGAAGTGCATATAGAAATAGTCGCCCGAGATGCCGCCGAAATTGACAATGTCCGCTTCGCTGACGGTCCTCCTGTGCGTGAGCAGCGAGTCGCCAGGTTCGAGCTCCTCGAAGTATTTGCGGAACGGGTGCACCGGG
>Ga0247816_10001651_pt1 | contig 10883 bp, 14 predicted proteins | sample UWRJL209509C1_FD_179930 | JGI IMG/M metagenome (GOLD analysis project Ga0247816, IMG submission 179930) | Plant litter microbial communities from Arlington Agricultural Research Station in Wisconsin, United States - UWRJ-L209-509C-1 | ecosystem: Environmental > Terrestrial > Plant litter >...
CGTCCTGGTCGGGACGGACTGTGCTGGGGGTCGCGGTCATGAGAACCGATCTGCTGATGGGCGAGTTAGGTCATCCTAACTCACCCGTCCCGTCACGGCCTGAGATCCGGCTAAAAGTCGTTCTGGTGTGCGGGAGAAGGGACTTGAACCCTCACGCTCGAAAGCACAGGAACCTAAATCCTGCGTGTCTGCCAATTTCACCACTCCCGCAAATGCTCATCCAGTCTAGAGCGCCGACACCACACCCACCGGGCGCATCCGGTCACCGACATTCGGTTGGTCTGGTGGTCTGTGGATAACTTGCACACGCGGCACCGGACCTGTCGCAGGATTTGTTCATGAGCGAGGCCGTGCGCATCATCACCGAACAGGTTCGCTCTCGCGTGCGCCGCGACGGCGCCGACCTCGCCGGCGACGGCACCCTGACCGACCAGTACGTGCGGGACGAGGTGCGGCGCTACAGCGAACGCGCGCTGGGCGGGTCGATGCCGATGCTGGCCGACGAGTATCAGGCGGCCAGGGAGGTGGTGGCCGCGCTGACCGGCTTCGGCGCATTGCAGCCGTTCCTCGACGACCCCGACATCGAAGAGATCTGGATCAACTCGCCCACCCGCGTATTAGCATATGACAATGATTAAGAGAGCTGTCATCTACGCCCGGGTTTCCGTCGATGATGTGAAGAAGGGTAAGAAGACAGCCGACGAGCTGAAGGAAGAGGGCAGCCAGTCGATTCTCGGTCAGGTTGCTGCCGCCAAGAAGATCGTTGAGTCCAACGAGTACAACTTGATCGAGGCTGCCCTTGTGGATGATGGGATCTCTGGGTTCAAGGGCAAGGAGCGAGCCGGATTCAACCGGCTGATGAGCCTAATTGCGTCCAACTCCGTCGATGTCGTTGTGACGCGTGCCGTTGACCGAATCGGCCGCAACGACACGGACAACTCTGCAATTCGGATCGGTGCCGCTACTCAGAAGGTGGTGTTCCATCTCATTAACGGCGAAGTGGTTGACCCATCTCAGTCCGGTCAGAAGCTCCTCATGCAGATGACCCAAGGCTTGTCGGAGTTCCAGAGCGCGACGAAGCGGGAAACGCTAAAGAACCATTACGAGGGCGTAAGGAACGCTGGCAAGCTTCGCAACACTCGGAAGACCTTCGGTTGGCAGTGGGAAAAGGGCAATCCCAAAGTTTCGATGAAGGCCGACGAGTTTGAGAAGGCTGTAATCACTCGCACCTACGCGGCCTTACTGCGAGACGATCCAGAGAAGCCCCCAGCGAAGCTGTACGGGGTCATTCAGGCATGGAACGCTGATCCCAGAATCAAGACCGTAGGGAAGGCTGAGCGGTGGAGTTACGCCAGTGTGCGCGCAGTGCTTCTGCGGCCTTCCAACGCACGGCTCATCTCTGACGGTAAAGGCTGGCTCACAGGCGTGGACGACGATGGCAAGCCCCTGCGTGGCATCTGGGACGCGCTAGTTAGCGAAGAGGACTATTTGGCTCTCAGGAATATTCTCACCAGTCCCAGCCGCCGAACTAGTCCAGGCAAGAAGGTGCAACACCTAGGGTCTGGGATCATCCGCTGTGGCGTTTGTGGAGAAGTCCTGAGGTCAAGCTCAGTTGGTAACAGAGGGGACCGCACTCCGATCTACCGATGTACTCGAAAGCTCGCCTTCAGCGCAGACAAGGGGACGCGCCACGTGAGCGCGAGAGTCTCTGAGATCCATTCCACGATGGTCGATGCCGTGGTGCAAGCACTTGTCTTCGGTCCCACCAACATGTTCCCTGAGCAGAAGCAGAACGCATCAGACGACTTGCATTCGAAGCTCGATTCAGTAATCGGACGAAAGCGAGAGTTCGCTCAGAGCATCGATGATGAGACCTACACGCTTGCTGAGGTGCGACCTTGGGTGAAAAAGCTGAACAAGGAGGAAGCTGAACTTCGAGAACTTTTGGAGGAGGCAGACGCGAATGATGCCAGGTTGCATTCACTTCCCGATCTTCGAAAAGGACTGTTCGCTCCGGGGCGGGTGGATCTGGCCAAGGTGGCAGAGATCTCAACTGAGATACGAAAAAGCTTCCTGTCTCGTGAGCTGGAGGAGCAAAGGGCACTGGTGCGCTACTTGATTGATGTCACAGTGCTGCCTGTCGCCCCGGGGCGGCGTGGGGCTGCACGATGGGATGTCGTTCACAAGGTGGTGCTGAGTCTGAATGACCCTGCAGAGGCCCATGTGGAGCTGGATGACGCAACCATGCGCGGAAATATGCCCAGCAAGCCTCTTGGGTAGAGGTCGAATAGGTGGCGAACGCGAGTCGCTCTAGATTTGGCATGCCGACCCCAGAGTTTGGAAACCATGCCGCAAGAGTTCAGTCCCCGAGTTCGCAGACACTTCCGTGAGCTGAGTGTCAACTTCGTGCTTCGGGAAATAGATGCTTTTTGGACTGACGAGGGATTCACGCGAGGTTCATTCATGCTCGTCGAGCACGGCGAGCGCCGCAGTCGGTGGGCGGACTACGAGCGGTCGGTTGACTGGGCAGATGAGGCTCATCTAGAGCGAGTAGCTCGCGTTTACGAGCAGGTGCTTCCTGAAATGGGGTCGCCGGAACTGCAAGCGACGATGGTCGTCCTAGCCCGAGACGGGTGGACACTGACATCACTTCAACAGATCCAACCCTCCGAACAGCCAGCGCGCTTGACCTACGCCCCCGCTGTGGCCGTGGAAACGAATTCTCTGTTGGGCCGCCGGTACTTGCTGGATGGGGAACCTGTCGGCGCGGGAGGATTCGGCGCTGTTTTCTTCGCCACCGATACCTTCGCCAGATTCGGAGATCCTAAGCGAGTGGCAGTCAAGAAGCTGCTCCCACAGGCTCTGTTGAATGTAGACGCTGCGCGTCGGTTCCAGCGTGAGATCAAGATCATCTCTGGGCTGAGCCACCCCAACGTGCTCCCAATTCTCGATTCGGGAGACGACGAAGCAGAAGGCGAGTGGTACGCCATGCCAATTGCTGATGGCGGAAGCCTTGTCGATCTCGTGCCCAAAGGCGTTGGACTGGATGTTGCTGCGGTCCTTGAAGTGCTTCGGGAGGTGGCGGCTGGGATTCAGCACCTGCACACCCGCAACACAATTCACCGCGACCTGACCCCGGGCAACGTCCTGCGTGTAAATGGAAGCTGGATGGTTTCCGACTTCGGTCTTTCCGTGGCAGAGGACTGGGCCACCGGCTTCCGAACAACGTCAGTTTTCGGGATGGGTACCGGCGGGTTTATCTCTCCCGAGCAGATCGACTCCTTCAAGGACGTGACTCACCTGACCGATATTTTCTCGTTGGGAAAACTGACGCAATACATGACTACCGGTAACTGGCCTACATCACCGGTCCTCGCCAACAATCCACTTCGGGGGATTATTCAACGGGCTACCCAGCACGAGCCCGCTGACCGATACCCAAATGTGGGGGACTTCCTTGCTGCTGTAGAGATGGAGTTGGGTAAACCACCTGCGGGTCCTGAGACTTCTACGGATGTCGCTGAGCGTTACGTCAGGGGGCTGCGTGAAGGAACTATTTCGAGTAACGAGGCGGAAGAGATTATGGGATGGATGCGCCTCCTCGACCCAGCAGCGTCGCGGTATGAGGAGCACATCCTTGAGGTTGGTTCGGCGTTCACTTGGGAAGCGCTCAAGACTATGTGGGAGGTCGATCCTGAGGCGTTCGAATACGTCGTCAGAGCATTCTGCAAAGTGGTGCTCGAAAACGGTCATCTAGGATTCGCCGGGGTGGATGCGCCCGCCCGGGTGATCTACTGGGCCGACAGCGTGGCGCAGAGCCCGAGTATTCGGCAGATCGTCATCACAAGCCTCTGCCTCTTGGGCAGTTCATATAACCGATGGATGGTGGCGGATCTCATCGACACAATTCTGAAGTCCACAAATATCGATGCTCTCGACGAGCCCACGTTGTCTGGATTCCGGGCCGCCGGTGACGGCGCGGCCGAGTGGGCACTGTCCGGCAAGGAATTCGAGAATTACAATCGTCGCCTCGGTGGGTGGCTCAGAGTGTTCACTCCAGCTGGGAAGGCGTACCTAGAGTCGCTGAAGACCACATAGGGGGCACTGCCACCACACCGACATCTCGCGGCCCCGTATCACCAACTGGACAAGGCACTGAGGGCAGTTGGGCGTGCCGATATCTTTCAGGTCATCCATGCCGGAACCATAGTCCAACGGCGCGGCTCGCTCGGAACTTATCCACAAGCGACAGGATGACCACATGGACACTGGATGGGTATTGGCGACATTCATAGCGGGTCAGGTCGTGATTTTGCTCGGATCGGTGTTTACGCCGTGGCTCAAAGACTCGTTGGAGCGCAAGCACCAGAGGCGCGAAGCCAACAGGACCTCAATTGCGGCTTGCCTTCTTCGAATAAGCGCAGCGGCCCCAGAAATAGCTTTGGCTCAACTTCGGATAAAACAAAGCGGCCCCGTTCCGACCAAAGAGAGCCTGGAATTCTCGCGGATCCACCTCGCAAAGAACTATGAAGCGTTTGAAGCGGTATTTGAGCTGGGCCTGCTGCTTGCCAAGCGTGACGAGCCCATAGAAGACATGGCGCGGTCCATGATCAACGCCGCCGACAAAGAGGATTTTGCCGTTGAAGTCAGCTGTTTCAACCTGTTTGCGGCGCGGTGGTACCGAGGGAATTTGAGCGCCAAAGACGCACGTGGGCAATTCAAGGCGAAGGTAGACGAGTTGCGACCCATGCGATTGGGCTTGGAGCCCTTAGAGGAAACGCACTCCGATGAGGCCATTGGGGCGGGGGCTCCATAGAGGCTCGCCAGAGTTCGAGCCACCGACATGGCGTAAGAATTGGCGCTCATTGCTCGGTTACGGAACGTTAGAGTTCGGGGATGGCCACCCCTATACCCGCAGAACTACGCACTCCTCGACTCGACCGCAATCGGTTTGATTGCCCTCATTGCGGAACCTATTGCAAGCAAACAAAGAGTCCGCACTACCGTAGAAACGAAAAGGGCGGCTTCGTAGAAGCGACGGATGAACTGGACACGGGGCCTAGGCAGTTCAATCCCGATGAAACGCTGATTGGCAGTTGGCTGTCTACCCTTTGTGATACTTGTGGCCTTCACTCCACTTGGCGTGAAGAACTTCTCATCTATCCCAGAGCGTCCACCATTGTGAGAGCGTCTCCTGACATGCCGGTTGAGGTAGTCGCCTTGTACGACGAAGCCCGCGAGGTCATGGGTGTATCTCGACGTGCGGGTGCGGCCCTTGCCAGGGCGACCCTTGAACGCCTGTTAAAAAAGCTGGATGCTACCCCGCCGAGTCGGGCCACGTTGGCTGACCGCATTGATGCGATCCACGGTCGAGTGTCTAGCTCTCTGTGGAACATGCTGACCGTGATCCGACACGTGGGCAACAAGGCTTTGCACGGGAGTGATACTCCGGACGATTCCGTTGTCTTGATTCTGGACGACACCCAAACGGAACTCGTGGACCTCATATTTGAGTCGATCAACCAGCTCGTGGACGAGCTAGTGACAAAGCCAAACTCTTCGAAGCGATTCTTAGCGATGCTGCCGCCGAGCGTGCTTGATCCGCTGAAGAAGCACGCCAACTAGACGGCCAGCCCTCCGCCGGCTACTCGAACACCCCTAGTCGAGAAGGCAAGCAGGCCACTCGATTCGAGGTTCTGGACTGCCGACGCGTGGCTTGCTGTAGGTGGAAACGACCCTTGAAATCTCAGAATTTTTAGATTTTTCCTCGGTCACTCTGGCCCAAGGCCGATTTCAGCGAAAGGAAATGCCTTCGTCACCACCACCACCACCTCAGGCCCGCTGTCGGGGTAGTGGTTTACCCGCAGATTGTACGGGCACTAGTCGAGAAAACACTTTGGATGAGGTGCCCCAGTAGGCCACCAACCCCTCATGCGCGGCCCTGTGGGCCTGTCTGCGGCCATGGCGGCAGCCGAGAGCACGCGTGGGTGCCTCAGTCCTGCTGTGCGCTGTCCCGAGGTCGCGCTGAGAGGGCCCGTGCGGCGCTCGCCGTGGGTGTGGGTGTATCGGTGGCCCGGCAAGGTCACGCGTTGAGTGCGTACCTTTTGACTCTGGTCCCACGGAGTGGACATGCAGAGGGCCCTTAGCTGGATGTGAGGCTAGGGGACAGCTGTCGATGGTGGGCCTAGGCCCCTCGGATGGCCTTTGCGGTCTCAGATTCAAGGATCCGCTTAATGGTGGCCGCTGACCACTTGCCGCCGCGTGCGGTGGGGACACCCTCCGCTGTGAGTGTGAGGGCAATCCGATTCATGCTCGTTCCGGCCTTATGCATGTCGAGTACGCGACGGTAGGTCGGCAGGAAGTCCTGCTGGACCTCTCGACCGAAGGTCACGCCTTCAGACTTCCTTTGGGCCATACCCTCACGGGTTCGGACTGAGATAAGTCGGCGCTCATACTGAGCGGCTGACGCGAGCACGTTCGCGGTGAACTCTCCAGCGGGGTCGGTTAGGTCGATATTCGGGCTGAGGAGTACAAGCCCCCAGCCCTTACGCCGTGCACGCTCGACCAGGCCAGCGAAGTCCGCGACGGACCGGCTGATTCTGTCCAGACGCACGGAGATGAGTATCTGCGCCTCACCTTTGTCTAGCCTGCGGAGCGCATCCTGCAGAGCTGGCCGATTCAAGTTCTTGGCGCTTTTGCCCTCTTCGGTGACGATCTCAACCTTCCAGCCGCGTCGAGCGGCTTCCTCCCGAAGGGTGGCCTCCTGTGCGGCCAGGGAGGCACCCTCTTCGACCTGTCCAACGGTGGAAACCCGAATGTAGGCGAGTGCGAGAGGAGAAGTCATGCTCTGAGTTTATACAAAGGGTTCCCTTTGTCAACGGACAAAGCCGATTTAGCCGTGTCTTAGGGCATCGGCTGCCCCTTGGAGATACGCACGCTGTGGCGCGGTGGCCTCTACATCCCCAGCATCGATCTGCTCTAGAAGTTCGTCTAACGCTTGAATAACTGGCTCTCTATCCATCAGTACTCCTCCGGCTATAAGTGTGCCCCGCCTGGACCGACGAAGGGAGTGGCCCCGGTCCACTGGAAAGGAGATAAACAGTGGATCGGGGCCGTTTTGGGGGGATCAGCCAGAACCCCCGGGGTGTCTCAGGGTGACCGACTTCTAAGACCTGAGACACCACGGGAGCGCCGGATGATTCACCAGTGGCGGCGGTGCAGCTTCTCTGCGGCCTGCTCTGCTGCGGCGAGGGCTGCCCGCTGTTCAGTTGTCGCCCTCAGGGTGCCGGAGTCGATCTCATCCAATACCCAGAGAAGGTTTACGTGCAGCTCGAACAAGTTCACCTGCAACGACTCTGCGCCGGTCATGGTGTGACCTTTGGAGGCGTGGCTGCCGGTACTCCCGCTGTAGTCGCCGCCTTGCTGGATCGGCTTCTGAAGGCTGCCAGCGCTTTCGCCTGACGTGCCCTCATGTGAGCTGCGCGGGTCATGAGACCTTCTCCAGCCGCTTGAGGATTTCGGCGAATGTCGCCAAGTTCATGAAAACCAACTGGTCTTCGAGATCCCGCCCGCGTCGATACTGGATGGCGGCGCTGAGGCTTTTGGGATTAGCTCCGCTGGCAGCATCCCGCTTGGCTTCGTCCACTGCCTCACCCGGGAGGTACGCTCCCTCCGCTCGGTTTCGAGCGTTGATCAAGAAGTCCGGCAAGCCCCGGAGGTGTCCGAACTCGTGATCCTCACTGAGGACCGTGCTGAGACGTTCCAAATAGGGTGCGGGGCTTACTCGGATGTCATGCTCAGCGGCGAGCCACAGGCTCAAGAGCTGGCGGAACTTTTCCGTTCTCGAGCGCTGATCTCCGCCCATGGCCTAGACCTGCGCTCGCTGGGGGAGGCCTGAGTCACCTCTAAATTCGACGCTCACCTGAGTGGGGCCCGGTGCCCCAAACTCCGCCTGAACGGCCTTCAGGGCCTTTGCACGGTCGCCCTCGTCTGCGACTGCCCAAGCTGCCTGTCGGCGGCGCTCGCGCTCACGCTCGAATTCGTTCGATCCCGGCTTGAACACCGGCTGGTTTGAGGGGAAAGGACCCATAGCAAAGCGGGTCTCATTGGGGTCTACGAGACGCTGGAGCCAGCTGTCCCCGTTGCGGTCCCGTGAGGCACGGATCAGCTCATCCGTAATGGTGACCGTCATCCCACGGAGGGCAACAATCCCGCTGCTGATGTTGTCGGAGCTGCTGAACGTGAAGCCACTTTCGAGAAAGTGGATCTGGTCCCCGGGGGCTACTGGGAGGTTCTTTGTGGTCGTCATTTGTCTAGTTCCGTTCGATAGCTGTTTGGTTTTGCTTGGACACGATTGCTTCGAGCTGGGCCGCAAAGTCGGGGAGGTTCTGGGAGCGAATCTCTCGGATCAATGCACCAGCTGCGATGGGATTGGAAACGGAGAACTTGGCAACCGCGTGTGTGAGCTTCTCCGCCTGTTGCAACGCGGTGACGGTTGTCATGTCGTTGATCCCGAGCTGGCCCAAGAGACCGAAGAGGATTCGGGACTCTGTGTCAGATGCTCTGGCCTGGGCGTTGGGGCTCCCACGCTCTGCGAGCCGCAGGCGTGCAGCTCGCGCACTGTCTGCGAGATCCACCAGCCGTGCGAGCAGGTCGGCGGGGGCTGCTGTGGAGTCCCGGGCTGCATGCTGTCGTGCAGTCGCCATATGGCGTTGGCTGTGGCGGCTGAGTGCACTGGTGGAAACCGTGTGCTGTCTCGCCAGCTCGCGGACACTTTCTCCGGCCATCAACTGGGTGTTGATCAGCTCGGTGTCGTCGTGCAGGCAGATAGAGCACCGTGCGACTGTCTCGGTTCTGCTTGTCATAGAAATAAACTCCCTCAACTCCACTATCGGCAGTTCGGGGTCGGTCGGTCCTTGGAACTGCTGGAGGCAGCTTGAGAGAGTTGATCTGAGGGGCGCTGGACGAAGGCGAGACAAGGCCGGTGGTGTCCCACCGCTGCCGCTGGCTGTCCCACTGCTGAAGAGCTAGCGAACATGGAGCTTCTCTTCGAGTTTGGGAGTCCACGCCATACGCCGCCTGTCCTTGGTGGCAGCCTCTACTTCGAGAAACAGGGATACGGCTTCGAAATCACCGTGCAGTGCGTCGTGCATGATGTCTCCCACAGTCCGAGATCCCACGCTGCTCGTGGTGAACCGGGGGTGGTCCTTGCCGTTGTAGCGTGCCCAGTTGCTTCTGTCATCCGGAGGGAGGAGGAAGGCCTTCTGTCCCTCCAGTGAGGCTCCTACGCCCTGTTGGTGTGCTGTCTGTACCCATCGGAGCTGGAGCGCGTCGGAAAGGTCTGGGGAAGGTGTGGAATCGGAGTTGTTTTCTTGAAACACGATTCCCTGAAGGTGGGCATTCCAGCCGTCAGTGTCGCTGTACTTCAACTCGGTGATGAGACCGTGACCGATGATTCCGTAGGCCTTCCGGAAGCTGTCGTAAGACCGTCCCGAGAGGAATGCGGTCTTGACCCCGTAAAGACTCTTCAAGACCTCGCTGAGTGGCTGGCTGCTGTCGTGTCGGATGGTCAGGACCACGGCGAGCGCCTGCGGCGCACTACGTGAGAGAAGGACTGACTTGTCGGCGAACTTCCGGAGGGCGAGTGGTGTGCAGTTGGGGCATAACCATGAGTTCTTGCAGGTGACTCGAAAATAAGTGCCGTTGGCACCTCGAATCTGCATACCCCTACGGCACAGTGAGAGATTGGTTCGCTCTGAGGTGTCTTGAATGAACCGCTGTAGTTGGTGCTTTGGTGTTTGCTCTCGAAGCGGAAGAGATACTACATCTGTTGATAGATCAAGCTGGCGAGAGGGCAGGAATCTAACTCTGCGGGGGCCAGAAGGGTGGGCTAGTGTAGCCATTAGCAACCTCAAAGAAAGCGCCCACAGATCCCCATCTGAGTTGGGCGTTTTTCTTTTGTCCGATGAACTGAACGCAGTTTTGGACTGCGGCTCTTCGGACTTCAGCAGCTGGCTCGGCGCGTGCTACTTCGAGAGGTCATCCCCGGGTTGTGCCTACCGGAGCACGTTCAGCGTAACCGCTGCGTGCCCGTTGCAGGAGCTAAGCCGATTCTGGAGGCCTACCCCGCTTGTAGGCGTGAGGCAACTCACCCCGCCGAGCCAAGAGTGAGCTGGCCGCCTGAGCGATTGCAACAGCGTAGAGAGGGTCCTCAGTGAAACTCGACCATGCTTGGTCCACTCTGGCTTGCAGCTCGGGGGTCATCTCGAAGGGGGTACGTCTTTCGAAGTTGCTCATATGGGAACCATCGTCTCTTTCGGAAGTGTTGGAATGGCAAAGTGTCATTTACATAAACACCGACCCGGGTGTTCGTCGCCCGCGACGGAGTGCCGGAGCTGACGACCATGGTGCTCACCGAGCGGGAGGTGCGTGACCTGGTCGAGCGGATGCTGCAAGCCTCCGGACGCCGGGTCGACCTGTCCTCCCCGTTCGTCGACGCCTCGCTGCCGGACGGGTCCCGGCTGCACGTGGTGATTCCGGACATCACCCAGCGGCACTGGTCGGTGAACATCCGCAAGTTCACCCGCCGGGTGCGCGACCTCACCCAGCTCGTCACGCTCGGTTCCCTCACCCAGCAGGCCGCCGAGTTCCTCCGCGTCTGCGTGCGTGGCGGGCAGAACATCCTGGTGTCCGGCGCCACCCAGACGGGTAAGACCACCATGCTCAACGCGCTGCTGGCGGCGAGCCGTCGCACCGAACGCATCGTGACGGTGGAGGAGACCTTCGAGCTGAGTCTCAGCGCGCGCGACGTGGTGGCGATGCAGTGTCGCCAACCCAGCCTGGAGGGAGCGGGGGAGATTACCCTGCGCCGTCTCATCAAGGAG
>Ga0247816_10001653_pt1 | contig 10877 bp, 13 predicted proteins | sample UWRJL209509C1_FD_179930 | JGI IMG/M metagenome (GOLD analysis project Ga0247816, IMG submission 179930) | Plant litter microbial communities from Arlington Agricultural Research Station in Wisconsin, United States - UWRJ-L209-509C-1 | ecosystem: Environmental > Terrestrial > Plant litter >...
GAGTTGCGCACCATGTGAAATTGCGTAAATATTGTTATCCATTACCGAATGCCACTTTTCTAATGGCGTATCGCGAATTTCGCCACCCATAAAAATACCTGCACTATTAATAACGTAGTCAATGGTCGATAGTTCGGCAATAATCTTATCGAATACTTCTGTAGCTTCATCCTGAACCGACATATCAGCCTGAAAGTACGTAGCAGATCCGTCATACTGCGCCGATCGGCCCACAACGACAACGTTTGCTCCAAAGGCTAAAAGCTTTGTCACGAGCGCTTCGCCAATGCCAGAAGCACCACCGGTCACGATAATATTCTTATCTAAAAATATATTCTTCATTCCCTTACTATAGCCGATTATTTCACGCTAAATCAGAAAGTGTTAAGGGTTTGTAATATTCCTTACACACTCACAAAACAGACATTGGTATTGTGATAGTGTACCGAATAAATAAGGAGAATATATGAACACTAATTCAAAAATCCTCGTTGCCGTGGCTGTAGTTATAGCCCTGGGAATTGGAACACTTGCAGGAACAATGATTGGTAAAAGTAAAGACGACACCAATCAAATGAATACAACAACCAGTAACGTTGCGCCGGACTCAGCATCTGCGAAGTTGCGAGTAGACCTTAACAACCTACTTCGTGAACACGTAAGTACGAGCCTTACCGTCACCCGTAACATTGCCGATGGATCATCAGAAGCAAAGCTTGACGGTGCAAAAGCAGCACAAACGGCAAATGCTGTCGCTATTGCAACCGCTGTCGGTAGTATCTACGGTAAAGATGCACAAGACGCAATCACGACACCATTCGTTGAGCACATCGTACAATCTAACAACTACGCAGTAGCTGTAAAAGACGGTAACATGGCCGCTCAAGAAACATCACTCGCTGCCCTCCGAGTACAACTTCGAAACGTAGCTGATGTCTTCAATAGCGCCATCCCTAGCTTATCTTCAGACTCACTCTACGAAGCACTCAGTGCTCACGAAGACTTGCTTAACAAAGCAGCCGTTGAATACCAAAACGGTAACTACGAAAAAGCTTACGAACTAGAAAACGAAGCACTTGTACAAATCTCTGGCGGAGCAGATGTCCTTACAACAGGCATCATCGAATCAAAGCCTGAAATGTTCAAGTAACGGTTGCATCCCCCTATAAAATACACCCGCCTTACCGCGGGTGTATTTATTGTTTTAGCTTAGACAGATAAACGACAAACTTTGTTTTATCGTAATCAATTAGTTCTCGCTCTTTTAATTTACTCAGCTCCAGCGAAACAGTCTCTCGGGTAGAGCTTACCATTGCCGCAAGCTCACCGTGCGTGAGGCGTAAGCCCTCTTCTATAAAATCAACAGTATCATTTGCGCTGAGCTTCTCACCCAAGTAATACAATGTCGCAATCAATCGCTTTTGTACCGATGCCTGTTCAATAGAATTAATCCGCAGCAGCAGATCGTCGTAGTGGTTACTCATATTCTTTGCTATCTCTGTCATGAACGCGATGTTAGAATAGGCAAACTCAAGAAACGCTTTTTTATTGATATCGTAATACGACCCATCGGTAAGTGCTGTATAGAAATATTGGACCTGTTCCCTTGTAGAGAAGAACTTCTCCGTTGGAACGGTGTCATAGCGACCCTCGATCCATAAAAGATTCTCGGTACCATCTTCATGTATCGATGTTACTTTCACAAACCCGCTGCGAATTGCGAAGAGGGACTCGCTCACCTGACCCTCACTCAACAACACGTCACCTTTTTTGAAAGATACGATAGGAAAGTTTTTGATGAAATTGACGCTATCCATACGTCCCACTATTGTATCAGGTGTCGTAATGTATAGGTAAGTATTGATATATTTCGATATATCAATATAATAGGTAGTATGGAACCAGCACAAAAAATTGCCGTATTAAAAAGCCTCGCCGACGAGGTACGCCTTTCGATTGTACAAAAGCTTCTTCGCGACGACACCGAAACACCAAGTAGCGAGCTCGTAAATAGTTGCGCAAATGTACTAAAACTTTCGCAGCCAACAATGAGTCACCACTTTAGCCGCCTTGTTCAAGCTGGTGTTCTTTTAGAGCGAAAATCAGGTACTGAGAAATTTTATCAAATTAACCGTGACCTCCTCGTGCTAGCGGGTGTAGATCCGACCAACCTCTAAGGACATTTATGATACGTTTTGGACTCGACTCATTTGGGGACCTCCCCCGCAACGACAAAGGCAAACTCATGACGCACGCCGAAGCGATTCGCCAAGTCATCGAGGAAGCAGTACTCGCAGACACATTAGGTATTGATGTTATTTCCCTCGGCGAACACCACCGCGAAGACTTCGCAATCAGTAGCCCCGAGACAGTCCTTGCGGGCATTGCAACCGTAACTAAAAATATTAAGCTCGCATCGGGCGTTACCGTTCTTAGCTCAGACGACCCCGTACGTGTATTTGAACGGTTCGCAACCGTTGATGCGCTTTCAAACGGTCGCGCACAGATTATCTTAGGTCGTGGTTCGTTTACAGAATCATTCCCACTCTTTGGATATGACCTTCAAGATTATGAAATCCTCTTTGAAGAAAAGGTCGCTTTGTTTGCCCAAATTCTTAAAGAAAAACCAGTAACCTGGGAAGGCACAACACGAGCCGCACTTGATAACGCTGATATATTTCCTAAAACCGAATCGGGAAGAATCCATACATCAATTGGCGTTGGTGGATCACCACAATCAGTTATCCGCGCAGCCCGTTATAATTTTCCATTAATGCTCGCAGTCATCGGCGGTTCGCCAGAACGATTCGCTCCGTACATTGAACTCTACAAAGAAGCTGCCAAAGAGTACGGTACATCATCTGATGAAATCGGCATTCACTCACCCGGCTTTATTGCAGAAACCGACGAAGAAGCAGTCCGCATCGCCTGGCCTGCACACAAGAAAAACTTTGACCGTATCGGCAAAGACCGTGGTTGGCCACCAATGACAAAAGAACACTTCGACCAAGAAGTCGAGCACGGTTCGCTGTATATTGGATCGCCCGAAACCGTTGCGCAAAAAATGGCAGCCACCATTAAAGCACTTGGCGTTAACCGTTTTGACCTCGTGTACGGCGGCGGCCCAATGCCAGCTAGCGCGCGTCTAAAGATGATCGAACTCTACGCAACAAAAGTCATTCCACGAGTACGAGAGCTTATCGGTGAGTAAATCCCTCGCGATTCTTGGTGCCGGTAAACTTGGTATCACCCTTGGGCAACTCGCGACTAAAGCAGGATACAGCGTATTCATCGCTGGCTCAGGTGCACCCGATAAAATCGCCTTAACGATAAAGGTACTCGTACCCGGCGCTACCGCACTTACCGCCGAGCAAGCGATTGAAAAAAGCGACATCGTCATCTTGGCACTGCCTCTTGGAAAATATCGCTCATTACCCGCCGCTGCACTTGAGGGAAAGCTAGTCATAGATGCTATGAATTACTGGTGGGAAGTTGATGGCCAAGATAACGAGCTAAGTAACCCAAGCACCTCAACCAGTGAATTGATACAGGCTTGCCTCCCCGCTAGCCGCGTCGTCAAAGCGCTCAGTCATATGGGCTATCACCATTTAACCGACGAAGCTAAACCTGTAGGCTCGGCGCATCGTAAAGCTATCGCCATCGCCGGAGACACCAAGGAAGATACCGACCACGTCGCAACACTCGTCGACGACCTCGGGTTTGACCCTGTGTATATTGGAAACCTCGCAAAAGGCAAAGCGCTCGAACCCGGCTTCCCCGCTTTTGGCGCCAACGTTGACGCCAAGACCCTTCGCGAGCTTTTATAACATTGGTATACTAGATATATGAAACGACTCTATCGATCAACCACAGACATGAAAATCGCCGGCGTATGTGGCGGGTTAGCCGAATACTTCAAAATCGACCCGACCATCATCCGCATCATCTTTGTCATCTTATTACTCCCTGGCGGATTTCCGGGATTCATCCCTTACGTCATTATGTGGATTGTTGTGCCAGTGAAGCCAAAGGCTGGACGCAGTAATGTTATTGATGTTGAGGCATAAAGAGTAAGACTGTGAAGCTAGAGCATACCGCGGTTATACCAAGGCTTGTATGCACCATCGGAGCATCCGACTATCACACCTCCAGACTCACCGTATTCATCTTCGAGACCCAAAGAGACAGAACACTTCATACCTAAATTGGTTATCATCGTCAGAGAACCCTGCTCCGAAACGCGTCGCTCTTTAATTTCAAAATGCTCGCTTACAGCAAGTGCTAATCGGCTCTGTATGGCACTTTTATCTTCAAGTGTACCTACAGCTCTTTGCGTCGTACCGAAACATACCCATTCCTTGCGCGCCCCGTAGCTTAATTCAAAGTCATTAAAAGGCGTCGATACGCATCGCTCGGATCGTATCCAGTCTATACCCTTAACTCCAAGGGCTTTGTTCTTTGATATATATTCTGTCATTGTTCGCAAGTGGGAGAATTGACGCTTATTGTCATTAATTGTGCTCTGTTGTGAGATCACAAAAGCCAGTACTGCAGCGCTTGCCATAGCAATGATAGTAAGTAATAAAATTACCAATAACTTAGGGAAACGAACCGGATTTTTTCTCGCTTCCAATAAAGCATCTGCAGGTGAAGACTTCTTCTCTCTATTCCTTAAACGCCCATATTCACCACGAGTAACGCTGTTCGCTTTATTTATTTTTTTCACTATTCAACCCTCTCCGCATACACAACAGATCGCTTATCATAGGTCGCACGGCCTTGATCGTACGTTCCTTCACAAGTAATAATAGTAAGGCTCTGCGCACCAGTTCTGTATGGATACAGCGCTTTACGCATATCAACGTCCTCAAGAGCAAACGTGCCGGTCTCGACAATCTTATACAACAACCGGGCGCCGTTCTCTCCGAAAAGAGTTATCTCGTCGCCAACTGCAAGCTCGGCAAGTCGATAAAAGACTCCCTTGTCTTTGGCGGTGCCGTAATGCCCATCAAGTAGCACTGCAAACTCACTGCCGCCCGCTCGTGCACTTTTATCGTACCAGCCCACGCCTTCGTTTGTCTTTGGCGCATCCATAGCGCCCGAATCGGTCAATCCGACAGGTTCAACAGCAGCGTCAACTCCTATCTTATCAATCACCAACTTGCTTGGCGTCTCAGACACAGCCGCAAGCGTCGTAGTCGTCGTTTCAACAGACTGTGCTTGACGTGTTTCCTCAGTTTTTACCGGCGTATCATCACTCTTATTGTTTACGTAAAAAGCAGCGCCGGTCGCAGCAAGAATCGTAAAAATAATAGCAATCGCGATAGGTGCTCTTCGTATTTTCGATTGACGCTTAGGGATTCTCATATTGTATGTACCAGTATAACAAAATCCCCGGCGTGACCGACCGGGGATTGAGAGATAAATGCTCGTGTATTATTCAGCAATTGCCGTGTTCGGCACACCAGGGATGACCGCAACAGCAGGCTCAACCAAGGTAACTGAAAGACCGTCAAAATCAGCAGCGGTAACAGGTACACCATCAACGGTTGAGTCGTTCTCAAGCGTGATACTCGTAAGGCTTGGAACATCTTGGCTAATGTTAGCTGTGTTGTTCGCGAACGCTACCGTTCCAAGTGCAACAGGACCCCCGTTAACGCCCTCGATAGGCTGAGTACTTGATACATCTCCGAACTGAATACCGTAGGCAGTATTAGCGACAGTCGTTACACCAGAGAAGGTAATTCCGCGCAGTGCAACATCAACCGTAGTGCTTTTTGTGTAGAAGGCAATTCCGGCCCATGCAGCGTTATCGACAGTAACATTGTTAAACGCTACATCTTTACCGATTGGACGGCCCGCATCGAACTGCGTCGTTACGGCAATACCATTTTTAACGTAGTTTTTTACTGTTACATTAGTGAGCGTCGTATTAACCATACCGCTAATATCTATACCGGTTTGACGAGTAGCGCCAGTGCCCGCGTTTTCGCCATCAAAGGTAATCCCCTCAATGGTCACGTTTGTTGTGTCGTAAATCGCAACACCCTTAAACGATTCATAGAAGTTATAGTGTGACGAGTCTGTCGGGTTAACATTTGTACTTGCCTTTGTATTCACAACAACGGCGCCGTTACCCTTGAGCGTAACTGGTTTAGTTATCTCAAGTTGCTCGTTGTATGTTCCTGCATTGACCGTGACCGTATCACCAGGAGCTGCGGCTTTTAGCGCAGCTTGGATTGATTGACCAGATGAAACCGTGTGGCTCGCCGCCGACACGTTTGCTTGAAGAGCAAGCGCTGCCCCTCCAAATAATGCGATGACTACCGCTAGAATGATACTCGTTGATTTGATTTTATTCATATCGCTGCCCCTATTCTATAAATGTAATGTGGTGGTTGATATCCTAAGGGTAGCATAGCGAGGAGCATGGGGCAAACCGCTTGCGCTGCTTAGTCAGCGAAGCAATATATAAATATAATCTGGGGCAAATATCACTACAGAAAACCCTAAAAACTTTATTTTTTTTGCCTCACCGACTCAACAGCCCCATCCTTTATTGTCACAATCATGCCACACTTAGCCGCGAGCTCCGGGTCATGCGTCACAATAATCAGCGTTACACCTTTGTTTTTATTGTAATCGAATAACAATTTCTCGATCTTTTCGCTGGTTGCGCTATCTAAGTTTCCCGTCGGTTCATCGGCAAAAATAATGCGGGGGTTATTAACAATCGCACGGGCGATGGCGAGTCGCTGTTTCTGACCACCAGATAAGTTACGCGCTTTACTTGTCGCCTTGTCACTTAATTCTACCGCGCTCAGTGCGTCAGCTATTCGTTGCTTGCGATCCCGTCGTGGTACTGTCGCGATTTCCAATGGAAGGCTTATATTTTCGCTTGTCGTTTCGCTCCCGGTAACGAAGAAGCTTTGAAATATAAATCCAATCTTATTTGCTCTAAAACGGTCCACAGCTTTTTCCTTGAGCGTTAGTATGTCCTGACCATCGATAACCACTTGACCTTGCTGTGGTCGGTCCAAGCCACTCAGCGCATGCATAAGCGTACTCTTTCCACTTCCCGACTTACCAAGGATCGCTACGCTAGCTCCATCAGGAATGGTCAGGCTTACGTCTTTTAGCGCCGTGAATAGGTTATTCTTTTTTCCGTACGTCTTGGTGATGTTTTTAACTTCAATCATATCGTTCCCTTATTCTGTCCTTAATGCTTCGATAGGATCGAGCTTAGCTGCTTTACGTGATGGGAAATATCCCGAGACAATTGATACCACCATAAGTCCTATAACCAGCCCCACACTTGCAAGCCAGTCAATGCGAAGTAATTCCGTGCCATTCTCAAGCGCAAGGCTACTGGCGATGACCGGGTTGAGTAGCGTAACGAGATAGCCAATGAGTACGCCGATTACGCCTCCGAGAAGTCCAACCCACGCCGCTTCATAGCGGAATAGCCGTGCGACGTCTCTACGACTTGCGCCCACTGCCTTCATTAGTCCAATTTGTTGTGTACGCTCAAGTACCGAGATGTACTGCGTGTTGATGATACCGAAAATAGATGCGATAACGGCAAGCGCTCCAAAGCCTATCAATCCCCATTGAGCAATGTCGATCATCTGAAGGAGCTGCTCTCGCTGGTCTTCAAGACTATACACATCGTACCCTTTGTCTCGTATTTGTTGCTGTAATACAGAGATGTCGGCATCTTGGTCTGCAAGTACAACAAGTCCGTAGTATCGATTTACTGTTTCCTCACCACGTTGGTAGGCATACATTTTTTCACTATCTTGCGTAGAAACGCGCAACGCTTCGCTGTAATAAAGGTTTGTATCGCTTTGACGATCGACCGCTGCAATCGTGAGTTCAAAGTTTTGCGCCTCGCCAGTAGGTACACCCGCAGTCGAATATTGTGGAATGTTTATGAGTAGCTTTTGGCCAATCGCTTCCTGTGCCGACGCAAAGCCAAATGAGGCAAGATAGCCTTCTGGCACGATCACCTGACTGGCTTGTGGCATATTGTCAGTAAGCGCTCCAGCAGCTAGATCGATCTTTGTACGATCCGCCTTTATCGAAAGTGGGGCAACTAACTTCTTTTCGCCCTCACCGCGCGTTGCATATTCAGGGGTAATATTAAGCATTGGAGAAATTGACTTCACACCCTCGAGCCCACGGATCTCTTTTATATCCCGCTCCGCGAGCAAGCCACTCACCTGAGCGGCCTCTTCTTCGACAACACCGTACTCGGGAAGCCCAGTCTCGGTTTTCTGCGCACTCGTCTCTGGTTTAGGGTAGACATTTAAGCTATATGCATCGCCACTCGTCTGCACCATCTCATTGGTGTACGCACGCCCACCATTACCAGCAGCCATCGCCACCGTGATAGTAGTTGCGCCAACTGCTATAGCCAGTGCCGTTAAAATTGTTCTTGCCTTTGACTCACGGAGGTTGCGACCAGCCCGTAAGAAGATATCGGATACGTTCATATTTCCTACTTCGCTTTATAAACTAACTAGTGATAGTCTTTTTGTATATAGTTCTATGTTATACATAGTACTATGGTATGTCAAGGCTAGCGCTTACAATAAAGACACACGGGACAATGCCCGCGTAAGGTTATTAAGTACTTGATCAATTGTTAGTTAGTAAACATAAAACTATCAAGTATCAGCTTAACAGTCGGGTCAGACGATATGCCATATGGATAAAGGCTTAGAGAGTAAAGCTTGTCACCTCGCAGAACATAGATAACTTCGTTAGTCTCGGTAAAGACAGCTTTTGCGCTCTTCGCAGCCAGTCCACTTATTTTCAAGCTTTTCACATCTTGTGACAAATAGGTTACAGGTCCGTTTTGAACCTGGATTTTACCAAGCGCCTCATACCACTCCGTGGTCGTATAGCCTGTCGTTGCTTTAAAGCCTGCATTATTTTTCTCAGTAAGTATCCGGAGATTAATATAGCCCTCCGGGTACCCACTTTGTGACTGTTTAGAAGTTGGGTCAAAATTTCGAATATATGGACCATCTTGAACTGTTTCTTTTAGCGCTATCCAATCCTTAGGATATTTAATACTATATTCATCATTAACACTGTCGTAATTATTCCAGCCCTCATATGGGTCTACACTCGCCGCATCGGCTATGCTTGGAGCCACGGAAGTGTCCGCCGCTTCACTTGTGAAATTTTTCCAAAAAATCAATCCGAGCGTTCCAATAAGCACAACTATTAAAACGACGACGACCGCTGTTATATTTCCGCTTTGTTTTTGAGAATTTTTAATCATGTATTTATCTTATCAAACATGAACGTTTCTTTTTAAGAAAGTGCCTATGCTTTAGCCCTCTACGATAGGCCAAGTTATAGCCTTATTAAAGCCAGGCTTAGTCGTTAACCAATACTAACCATCGTCTCGTAGCCAACCTGCTCAACAAAAAAGCGATCATGTGAAGTATAGATAATTGCACCTTCATATCTCGCGAGTGCATCTTCTATAATTGTTCGAGAAGATATATCAAGGTGATTCGTCGGTTCGTCCAGCACCAGTACGTCGTACGTCTGCAATAATAGCGAGACAAATCCCACTTTTGCCTGTTGCCCACGCGACAATGTACTTACCTTTCTATGGACATCCTGGGGGTTTAGCCCAAGTGTTTTACACTGTTTGTACATATCTTGAGTGTCTTCATAATATCCACTCAAAATCTCTAATACACTGAGGTTCGCATCAATCCCGTACACATCTTGCGAGAAATACCCCACTCGCGCACTTGGTGACCATTTATATACACCCTCATATTCTGAATCACGACCCGTAAGTACATTGAGCAGCGTTGATTTACCACTTCCATTTTTACCCGCAACATACAGACGCTGCCCTCTATGCAACGTAAAGCTTTGTTCACTCAAGCTGAAAGCACTTTTTGAAAGCTTCTCTACATTCAAAATAAGACCGGGCCGACGACTTGTTGCAGCGAGCGAAGTTTTGTATATTTTGGAATCTACTATTTTTTGTGTTTTCTCAACCGACTCAAGTCGCGTTTTGATGCGATGTACTTCTTGGCCAGACTTAGTCTGCTTTCCTTCGAGTTTGAAATTACGAAGCATTTTATCGTTATCGCGACTCTTTGTACCAGGGGCCGAACTTGCAGATACCTGCGCATCAATAAGAAGCTTCTTTAACTTTTGCTTCTCTTTTTGTTCTTTTTCATACTCCTGCAACTGATGCGCATGTTTCCTATCTAACTCACGCATATAGCTGCTGTAGTTGCCGCTATGCGTAACTACCGACTGATCTTTAAGTGCCCATATTTTACTTGCGAATTTATCTATAAACGACCTATCATGCGAAGCGGTGAGCACTGCACCTTTGTAGCGCGCCAGGAAAGCTTCCAGCCACTCTACCGCTTCTCTATCCAGGTTATTTGTTGGCTCATCTAAAATAAGCACATCGGAATATTCACGAGCAAGTATAGCGGCCAACTGAACCTTAGCTACCTGACCACCACTCAGCTGCCCGATACTCTTGCCAAGTACCGTCTCTTCTAGTGACATATCGCTCAGCGCCGCAAGTACACGCCAGTATTCACACCCATCAAAAAGCAAGGCGACAGACTCGTGCTGTCCTAAAACTTGCCGGACATATCCAATGCTCGTAAAGCTATCGGCAACTACGCCCTCGCCTGGCTTGATTTCACCGACTGCAAGTCGTAGTAGTGTCGTTTTACCTGTTCCATTGTCGCCAATAAGTGCGATTCTATCGCCAGGATTGATAGTAAGTTGTAGCTCGCGAAAAATGTCCTTGTCGTCGAAGCTATAGGAAACGTTTTGAAATATGATCATACTGAACTCCAAATAAAATTTAACGGGTG
>Ga0247816_10001655_pt1 | contig 10868 bp, 13 predicted proteins | sample UWRJL209509C1_FD_179930 | JGI IMG/M metagenome (GOLD analysis project Ga0247816, IMG submission 179930) | Plant litter microbial communities from Arlington Agricultural Research Station in Wisconsin, United States - UWRJ-L209-509C-1 | ecosystem: Environmental > Terrestrial > Plant litter >...
TTAGATAAAGTCGTTGTGTTTTCTGTGGTAAAAATAATTATTGAGTATGTTTTTCTACAACAATAAACACGTATTTATACTTGATTCACAATTACCAAATTTTTATAAATTCGCATAGAATCTAAATTAAGCATAAAAAAGAAAATCATTATGCTACGTAGCTTTCTTGAAAGAAATAAAATATTTTTTGAGATTATAACTGCAACAGCAATAACCACAGCCAGTATCTTTATTTCCATTAAAGCCAATAATATAGCAAACTATGCAAACGGCATTTCCGAAGAACAAACAAAAATTATGAAATCGGAGAATACTCCACGAATTGAAATCAAGAGAGAAGAATTATATATCGATTCAACGAAAACAAATTATATAACAAAATGGTCTATATATAACAATAATAGCAAATTATCCAATTTTGAAATTCAAAAAGAAGTTTCATATATTGTTTTTGAGAAAGAAAATCTTAAAGAAATAGACATACCGTTAGTAAAATATTTAGTTACCGGAAAAATAAGTGGTCAAAATGAAGGCTTAATTTATCAATTTGATAATAGCCATTGTTATGAATATGAATTTTTAACAAATCAAGAGTTATCAAATTATGGTAATACTTATATTAAAAGCTATATAGAAATATCATACTATAATATTTCAGGACTTAGAGAAACTAAATTTTATCAAATACTACCATTAATTGAGGAAATCTCCATTGAAGAATGGAAATCTAATGAAAATAATTGGAGAGATAAAAGTAAAAATGCCATTAGTTTGGAGCGTGTTGAAGAAAACATAAGTCAGATGAAGAAACTGATTAAAAGTAACTAAAAAATAAAAAAACTCCCTAATTACTTAAGGAGTTTTTTTTTAGAATCAAAAGACAAATATCACCTGTTGTTACTTATTCTCTTGTATCTGAATAATTTCACTTTTTATAGAATCATTCTTTTTTAATGTATCTTTTTCTTTATTGACGATTTCACTATCACTAATTGTATCATTATCAATTACTGCTGGTTCTCCCTCTACTGCTGCTTTTCCCATACAACTTGTTAAAGAAAAAAGAAGACTTAATGAAAACAAGGCCATTTTTTTAATTGGTTTAATCCTAATTCTACTAAATCTATTTCTCAAATTATCATATTTGATATTATTCTCGCCTTTAATCTGATCAAACTTAAAATGTCCGCAAATACTTTCCTTACCTGAGTTTTCAATCAAATAATTTCTTATTTCAGAATTCTCCATTTTAGTAAAATTAATTACTGTTTTACTACAAGAATTACAAAATCTACCTTCTTTATTTGGCAGCATTGAATTCCAGTTTTGATTACATGGTTTTGGTATAGTAATTTGATTTTCCATTTGATTTAAAAATTATTAATTTTTGCTTTTCGTTAATTTCTTTACGCAAGACAAATATAATGCCGCAATAAAAAGTCTTTCTGTTTAAAAAAAAGTCTTTCTCAGTCATCTAATAGAGATTTCTTCAGGTCATGTAAAAAATGCCCTTGTAAACGGCCTCAATAAAACCTGCAAAAACACCATCAGAAATTAAGGTGCGTTTGAATTCTTTTAGCAACATTTTATTCTAAAATTAATCACAAACCATCATCCTTCAAACAAAACAGTACTATACATAATAAGTTCATCAAATTTTAATGCAATGAATTTTAATTTTATACAAGTTTAAAATTTCATAAGTACTGGTCAATTTTTATCGATCTGTTTTCATTATTGGCATCTTCTATGCCTTTTAAAATAGTTTTAATTTGTTTTTTATCAAATGAATATTTACCAAAAAATACATATTCGATAGTCTTGGTATTTTTAATATCTTCTAATGGATTTTTTCTCAGCAATACTAAATCTGAACCATATCCTACTTTTATCTTTCCTGTCTTTTTTTTCATCCAATTCCCTGGCGCAACAGTTGCTGAATAGAGGACTTGCGAATTAGTCATTCCTGATTTTGACAATGATTCCAGTTCGCTGTGAAGAGAAAAACCTGGAACAACAGTCGAAACATTCGCATCTGTTCCTGCCATAATAGTAACTTTATTATCTACGAGTGCCTTTGTCATAATGTGAATCGCTTCCGCGTAAGTTTTCCAATAAATCGAAGACAATCTTTTTGCATTAAAATCTTCTTTGCCATCATATTCATATCCATTTTTACCAGGCAACCATCCTAATTTATAAAGAGGAGTTCCTTCAATAATTTTTGGATTGGCATATTTTAATTCTATTTTTCTAAGTTTAGCCTTTAAGTCAAATCTCTGGTCTGAAAAACTTTCGCACAACCAAATAGTCGATGTAACACTGATATGATTCTGCTTTAACTTTTTTGCAATCTGACTCGAACGTATTTTTAAAAAATTCAGATATTCTTTTGGGTTTTTGGATATTGATTTCCCAAATTCGTCAATAGTTTTTATCGTTAATTCTTCGACATGAGCAACCTCTTTTTGACCTGATACATAAAAAGTTTTCAAATTAACTAACGTAATATGACCAATAACAGGAATATTATACTCTTTAGCAATCTCAACTGTGGTTTTAAACATTTCCGGATTAACAAAACCATACATTTTTATAGCATCATAACCCTGATCGCTTATTTTTTTTATAGCAATTTGAGCTTCCTTTTTAGTAGAATAATTTACAGATTGTCTTGTCCAACTGTAATAATATCCCATTAATCCGTTTTCGCTAAATATTGGCGGAGATGCAACAAATATTCTTGGGCCTACCCCCCTTTTTTGTATTGATTTTTTCCATTCTAAAATTGTAGGGTTTCCAGCCATTTCCCGAACAGAAGTAACTCCATTTATCAGATATAAAAATAAGTCATTTTTGCTTTCTTTTAAATGAACGTGACTGTCTACAAGACCTGGAATCAGAAACTGGTTTGTGCCATCGACGCAGCTACTTATCGAATTCAGTTCTTGATTTTTTCCAATTTGAACTATCACACCATCTTTTATAACTACGTCCTGACTTTTAATAAAATAGCTACAATCTTCAGAAAGTACGTTTACATTTTTTATTAGAAACATTTTAGACGGCCTGATTATCGAGGCAATGTTTACAACCCTAGTAGATTTACCTAATACTTTATTTAATTCATTATCTGCCCACAGAAAAACCCCAAAAATTACAACCAACAATACAACAACTGCATAGAGAAATCTCCTAAACCATAGTTTTTTCATAAATTATCTAATTTAAATTCAAGTGACAAAACAAAGTCAAAAAACCCTATGAATCAGCAATCTAAGAGCGGTTAGGTACGAAACAGGTCGTTTTAGGTATGAAATTTATCAGTTAAATAAAAAATCTTTCTCATTTAAGCCGTTAAACAAATTTTCATACATTTGAAAAAACAAAAACAATGAATAGAAAAGGTTGTCTTCCTCCGCCAAGAGTTTAATTTCTTTCTAAAATGAGATGAAGTTACAAGTTGATAATGCATCAACTCTTTTTACGTGCTTCATATTTAACTAGTAAATTAATTAAATCTTGTTCGGTTTCGGGCATACACTTTTCATGAAAAAATCTTATCTAAAGTTACACTTAGCCGTACTACTTTCGGGTTTTACCGGTATTTTTGGTAAACTCATATCCCTTAATGAAGGTCTTTTAGTCTTATACAGGACCTTGTTTTCTGCTATTATTTTATTTTTTCTTATCAAATTGACCAAAACATTGGCTCAAATTAATATTCGGGAAAAATTAAATATTGCTAAAATCGGTTTTTTTATAGCGATACATTGGGCATTTTTTTATGCCAGTATAAAGTATTCCAATATTTCTATTGGCGTAGTTTGTTATTGCCTGACCAGCTTTTTTACAGCGATTTTTGAACCCTTGCTCAATAAAAACAAACTTGTTTTTTCTCAATTAATCTTTAGCGCCATCACACTATTTGGGATCAGTCTTATTTTCCATTTTGACAGTTCTTATCATACTGGAATTTTATTAGGCAGCATTTCATCGGCATTTGCGGCGCTGTATACGATTTACAATGAACGTTTGGTAAAAACCTACGATAGTAAAGTCATCAATTATTATCAAATGATTGGCGGAACGATTTGTTTATTCATTTTAATACCTTTTTATTTGATCTTTTTTCCTGTTGAAAGTTTAATTCCGACAGGAACTGACTTTTTTTATCTGATATTGTTATCATTGTTTTGTACCGTTGGCCTGTATGTTTTATTTGCAGAAGCATTAAAAAAAATACCGGCCTTTACCACCAATCTTACCTTTAACTTAGAACCTATTTATGCGATAATTTTAGCATTTGTATTTTTTAATGAAGGTAAACAAGTGAGCCAATCATTTTATCTTGGATTATTTTTTGTAATGACTTCTGTCATTCTTCAAACGATTATTTCCTTAAGAAGGAAGAAATAAAAAAAGAAACCTCCAAAGTCATTGATTTTGGAGGTTTTTAAAATTTAAAAGTTATTTTTTTTTACCAAGGGCTAACCTCTGATTCATCTTCTATATCATTACTAAAAAATTGTCCTGTAGGCGCATTTTCATCTGTAAAAGTATGTTTGATAATAAAAGTCGCAGCACTTTCTACTGAACCCGGACCGCTATGATGATTAAAATCTGTAGCTGTATAACCTGGGTCAATTGCATTTACTTTAAAAGGCAATTCTCTCAACTCATATGCCAATGCAATAGTATAGGCATTCAAAGCTGCTTTTGAAGTAACATAACTTGCTGCTTTAAAATTATAATATTTCCAGGTAGGATCACTATGTAAAGTTAGAGATCCTAGTCCCGATGTAATATTACTTATTCTTGGCCTTTTTGATTTTTTAAGCAATTCCAAAAATACTTGCGTAACGCTGATAACACCAAAAAAATTAGTATCAAATACATTTTGAATGTCTTTAATCGATGTATCTAAAGCACTTTGCGGAAATTCTCCGCTGATTCCTGCATTGTTTATCAGAATATCTAATTTTCCTTTTTCACTTTCTACAATATTTTTGGCTGCCACAATTGTATCCGGATTTGTAACATCAATTTGAATGGGTTTGATATTTTCAAATCCCTTTTCGTTTAATTCTTTTACTACTGCCTCTCCTTTTTCAAGATCACGGGTTCCTAAATAACGAATAATCCTTTTTTAGAAAACTCTTTTACCAGTTCTAAACCAATGCTTCTATTTGCTCCTGTAATTAATACTGAATTCATTTTTTTCTTGTTTTAAATTATTGAAGCAAAGTTCACTCCTTTAAAAATAAAATCATTTGCCATTTGACAAAAAGCAATTTAACTTATACTTTTTCTTATTCTGCTTAATGAGGATTGGGTAACACCTAAATAAGAAGCAACATAAGATAACGGAACACGATTGACAACATTTGGATAGATTTCTAAAAATTTCAAATAGCGTGTGGTCGCATCTTCTGAAATCTGTGGACTTCTTCTTTCTACTTTTTGCATTAACGCTCTCGAAATAAGTTTATGCACTATTGCATCCCATCCCACGATAGTATTAGAAAGTTCTTTCCAGTCTTTTTTAGAAAAAACCATCATAGTGGTATCTGTAATTGCCTGCACATAAGCTGTTGAAGGAATTTCATTTTCAAAACTTTCCAAATCTACTACGAGATTATTTTCATCGATAAAATACTTCGTAATTTCTTCTCCCTTATTATTATAATAACAAACCCTTACAATACCATTTAATACAAAGCCTACTTGCTGTGCAACTTTTCCGGCTTCAGAAAAATATTCCTCTTTTTTTAATTCTAATGCTGTCGCTTTACTTAAAACCAAGTCAATTTGTTGAGAATTTAAATTCCCAAATTGCAATATATATTCTATAAACTCTTTCATAGTGGCAAGTTAGTTAAAGTTATTATTAAGGAATTTGCCATTTGGCAAAAAAACCAAAATCGTAAATTTTATTTTTCAAACAAATTTTCGGTTTTACTTAAAAACTCTTCTGTAGCTTCTTCGATATTTATATTCATCCTTTCGCCTAAAATGGTAAGCCACCAGATAGATTCTCCTATCTTATGTTTAAGTTCTTGCTCTGTATTTTCTTTTGGCCATCTCCCCTGTTGCGACATTACATGACGTCCTACCAAGCCGGCATCTGTTAAAAAAGCCAATGCATCTTCTTCTACAGTCCATTCACTTCCATGATGATTCAGTTCTAGTTCGTGATAACGTTGTCTTATTTTTAAAGAGCGTTGTTTTAATTGTTCAAAATTTAGTGAGGCCATAATTTAATTTTAGTTGAATGATTCTTTGAATGCGACAGGACTTAAGTTGGTCTTCTTTTTAAATAATTTATTGAACGATTGCGGATGTTCGAATCCTAATTTATACCCAATTTCTGCAACTGAATAAGTCCCGTTGACAATATATTCTTTTGCTTTTTCAATTAATTTATCATGAATAAACTGTTGTGTATTTTGACCACAAAGATTGCGTAACAAATCGCTCAGATATCTTGGTGAAAGATTCAATTGTTCCGCCAAGAACTGTACGGTCAGCACGCCATTTATCAAAGTTTTTTCCTGATCAAAATAGTCATTTATTTCAGTTTCTAATTTAGCCAAGACATCATGATTCACTGCTTTGCGCATAATAAACTGCCTATTGTAAAAACGATTACTATAATTAAGTAAAAGCTCTATTTGAGATATAATAACATCCTGACTAAAATTATCTATCCGTTCATTAAGCTCATTTTGTATAGCAGCAAAAACTCCTAAGATTGTTTCCTTTTCCTGCTTTGATAAATACAAAGCTTCAGATGCCGAATAATTAAAGAAGCCATATTTTTTAATAGTAGCATTTAAAGAATAGGGACGAATAAAATCCGGATGAATATGCAATGACATTCCGCTATAATCTGCTTCTTCATCCTGCATTTTCAATACTTGTCCTGGTGAAACGAATGACATTCCTCCTTCTTCAAAATCATAAAAACCCTGACCATATCGTAATTTTCCTTTGAAGTTAGTTTTAAAAGAAATTTTATAAAAATCCAAAATAATTCCCTGTTCAAAATCCTTAGGATCAAAAATGGCTTCTCCGTAATTCAGAATACTAATAAGCGGATGCATTGGCTTAGACTGCCCCATAGCAACATGCAGTTCAGATATTGTATTGAATATTTTAGGCTGATTTTTCATTGTTCATGTATTATTACTGCTCAACTTTTAAGGTTTTACTTTCCCAAATTTACAAAATGTTCCACAGGTGCAATATTCCAGCTCACAGTGCTTTGATCAATCAGATCATGCACAATAGAATCGCTGAGTTCGGTCATTAAATTGTGCATAGCATTTGTACCGTCTTCAGCATTTTTCCATACAAGCAGGTCGTGTACAATACCTTTTTTTAATTCAAAAATACTTCTCGACACAAATCCTTTTTGTCGCTTTAAAAATTCATCAACCTCTTTATTGGCCGCGATAAATTGCTGGACAGTACAGTTAATTAATTTAAAGGTAGTTAGTTCTATAGCCTGATTTTTCATTTTCATTTAAAATTTAAAAAGTAAACATTGTTTTAATATTCTGAAACTGAGTTTCACTGCCCAATTTTAGTCGTTCATCATACAATTGATTCGCATCATTACCTGCAACATATCGCAATTTATTTTGATTATCGGTAGCCGATTGATAAACTATTTCAGCAACATCTTCAACTTTTGTATAATTACTTATTTTTTCAGGACTATATCCTTTACTCACTTCTACACTTAATTTTTCATATGCATCATGTTGTCCTGTCTCCATAGATCGAACAGCAAAATCAGTTTGCATTCCTCCCGGCGCTATGACTTTAACTTGAATCCCAAACTGAGCCAGTTCGTAAGCCATACTTTCAGAAAAACCGTCTATAGCAAATTTTGTAGCGCTGTAAACAGAGCACATTGGAAAACCTACTAATCCAAAAGTAGAAGTAATATTGATAAACATACCGCTCCTTCTTTCACGAAAGTGAGAAGTAAAAGCTTTAGAAACTTTTATAACGCCCAATAAATTTGTTGTTATCTGACGTTGAATTTGTTCATCGTTTAAAGATTCCAATACTCCTATTAAACCATATCCGGCATTATTCATCACGATATCTACAGAATATAAATGAGTCACTTTTTCAACAACCGAAATGATCTGATCCTTATTGCTTACATCTAAAGGAAGAAGGATTACATCTTTAAGTTTATTTAATTCCGTTTCATTTTCAGGATTGCGCATTGTCGCAATTACCCGCCAACCTTTACTCTGAAATAATTTTGCTGTTGATTTCCCTAAGCCAGATGAAGCTCCTGTAATAAAAATTGTCTTTTGCATTTTTTTTGTTTTAAAATTATAAGGCAAAAGTCTGAAGAAGTGTTATCTGAGATGTAGTCGTTTTGATCTTTCTGTTAGCCAAAATGACAAAAGAATATAATTAGTATATTATATCTAAATAAAAAGACAAAGAAACGTTGAGTAAAAATACGTGTAATTGTAAACTATAAATTACGTAGTGTCAAAATAAAAATGATATCAAAACAGGACCACGTCATGTTTGTTGGCTAAAATCAATTGAAGTTTATAAAGTAAAATAACTCCACCAGATCTTGTAAAAAGCTTCATTTATTATTAATGAAGCTTTTTTATTCAACTATTCCTTTTATAATTCCTCTGGCCGATTGTTTAATAAAAGCTATGATGGTATCACGTTCTAAAGTTTGTTTAAAATTTTGTTCTATCAGATTTAAAGCATGAGTTGTATTTCGTTTTTCCTGAAAAATAATACGATAGATATCTTTTAACTCATTAATCTTTTCATTTTCAAAGCCTCTTCTTTTCAATCCAACTACATTTAAACCACAATAAGACAAAGGTTCACGCGATGCCAGAATATAAGGCGGAACATCTTTTACAATACGGCTCATTCCGCTAATAATAGAATGTTCTCCAATAATAGAAAACTGATGAATGGCAGTTAAACCACTAATGTTTGCCCAATCTCCAACGATTACTTCTCCCGCCATACCAACATTAAAACCAATAACACAATTATCACCAATACAACAATCGTGACCAATATGAGTATTTGCCATAATTAAATTATCGCAGCCAATAATAGTTTTACCTTTTGATGCAGTTCCTTTGTTGATCGTCACAAATTCTCTAATAATTGCATTGTTTCCAATCTCCAGTAAAGTATATTCTCCTTTGTATTTCAAATCTTGCGGAGTTCCACCTAAAACAGCGCCAGCATGTATTTCACAATTTTCTCCAATCTTTGTACCATTCAAAATATTCACATTATTACCAATCCATGTATTATCTCCAATTACGACATCATTTTCTATAGTCGTAAAATTTCCAATGCGCACATTCTTCCCAATTATAGCCTTCTCTCCAATCACACTATTCTTCATTCCTTTTATTTTTGTATATAATACAAATATTCAAAAGATATAAATCCTATTTAATGACTTAAAGTCAATTAAATTTGTGCCCTGATCCTGCTAAGAGTCTCCGGACTTACTCCAATTAAAGAGGCAATATCCTTCAACTTAGCTTTTAGAATAATCTGCGGTAATGTGTTTAGCAGATACAAATACTTTTCCTGAGCACTCATCGAGGTATAGAAATGATGAAACTCATTTAATTTAGACAAATAAACTCGTAGCAGTTTAATATGAAACTTAGAAAATAAAGGATATTCTAATAAAATTTGTTCATCGTCATAGGACAAAGAAAATAAAATAGTCTCTTCAGAAGCCTGAAAATTTTCGAACGAAGGTTTCTGTTCAAAAAAACTACTCAATGATGTAATAAATTGGTTATCGGTATAAATCCATTTTGTAACTTCTATACCATCTTCCAGGCAAAATCTACGAACCAAACCCGATTTGATAAAATAAATTTTAGAACATATTTTGCCCTCAGTAATTATAAATTCGCCCTTTTTAAATTTTTCTTCTATAAAATACTTTCTTACCGCTTGCTCTGTTTCCGAATCCAGTTCTTGAAAGCTATTTATTACATCTAATAATTCCGTCATGATTTTAAACTATTGCTAAAACAAATTTACCAATATAATCGAACAATGAATTTTTAAAATTCATCAAAACAGATTTCATAACTTCGAAATTACAGAACAAAAGATTTAAGGCATTATTTTCTATTTATTACAAACGAAGTCACAAAAATTATTATAAAAGCTAAAAAATAAAATAAAGCATCTCTACAAACAATTAAGTGTTTATGCGAATACTAAAAGATTAATAATTTGGGCGTTTTTCCGCGGCGGCGGACCAGGCTGTCCGCTAAATCTTTTGCGAGAGAGATTATGTTTTGGCTTCGCCAGACGTCCGGTGCTTCGCAAAAGGATACCGTTCCCATCCCTAACGCAGTTTAGAGGTAAAGAGAAATATAATTTTTTAGAAGAAATTCCAATTTTCAAAATTCGAAATTCCAAAATATTACGTGTATTCACTTTGCTTATGTAATTTATAACTTTTTGCAAACATAGCCAATGGTTTCAACCATTGGGACACAACAAACTATCAAGGCTTAAATCTTGGAGTATCTGTAAAATATTAATAAGGTTTCAATTTCCAAATCCTAAATCCCAACATTAACCGCATAGCTTTGCGAACTTAGCCATCCAGAAGAATCCAAAAAACCATTTGCGTTCCTTGCGGTTAACCAAGTCCGAACCAATCTAAAACAAAAAACCCCGTTTCGTTAGAAACAGGGTTTTCAAAAGAAAGGCGACGACATACTCTCCCACATAACTGCAGTACCATCTGCGCAGGCGGGCTTAACTACTCTGTTCGGGATGGGAAGAGGTGAGCCCCGCCGCAATAACCACCT
>Ga0247816_10001657_pt1 | contig 10863 bp, 9 predicted proteins | sample UWRJL209509C1_FD_179930 | JGI IMG/M metagenome (GOLD analysis project Ga0247816, IMG submission 179930) | Plant litter microbial communities from Arlington Agricultural Research Station in Wisconsin, United States - UWRJ-L209-509C-1 | ecosystem: Environmental > Terrestrial > Plant litter >...
GTAATACGAAATTTCAACTGGCTGTTTCCTGCAGGTATATCACCCAGCGGCTATTTTTGGGACACCGGAGAAAAAGGAGCAAACTGGATGGGGATATTTAAGGATATACCGATGGCAAAAGACCTGCATTTGATCAGGAAAAGTGGGGATGGCCTTTACTATTGCATGAAACAGTTTTTTCTGATGGAAAAAAAAGGCATAACAATAAAAGACAACTGGAAAAATGGTTGTGTGCAAGTGGCGGATGCTATGGTGAAAACCTGGAATACGCACCATCAGTTTGGTCAGTTTTTGGATAATAAAACAGGTAGGATTGTTATTGGCGGATCTGCAAGTGGTGGCATTATTCCTGCCGCGCTTGTGCTGGCCTCGCGCTACTATCATAACGCAATGTATATGACTGTTGCATGTGAGGCCGCTGCATATTATTATCAAACATATGTAAAAAAGGGCATCATTTATGGTGGTCCGGGAGATGCAATGCAGAATTGTGATAGCGAATCAACCTACAGTCTTTTAGAAAGTTATGTCGTTTTATATGAAGAAACCAAGGAACTACAATGGTTAAATGCAGCAAAGGACGTTGCCAAACAGTTCAGCACCTGGGTAACAAGTTACAACTATCGTTTTCCTGAAACCTCTGACCTGGGAAAAATAAAGGCACATACCCGCGGCACTGTTTGGGCCAATACCCAGAATAAACATGCTGCCCCGGGGATATGTACACATTCTGGCGTCAGTTTACTAAAACTTTACCGGGCCACTGGAGACAAATTCTATCTGGATCTGCTTCAGGATATTGCCCATGCAATTCCTCAGTATTTGTCTACAACACATCACCAAGTGAGTAATCTTGAAAATGGCTGGATGAGTGAACGCGTAAGCCTTAGCGATTGGCTTGAAGGCATCGGACAGGTATTTAAAGGTTCTACCTGGGCGGAAACCTCATTAATGTTGACCGCTATTGAAGTGCCAGGGATATATATCAATATCGATGAAGGGGAGGTAACCGTAATTGACCACATAAATGCAAAAGTGGTAAAACAAACAACCAACAGGCTGGAAGTAGAAGTACACAATCCGACAAAAGACAATGTTATAGTCAAACTACTAGCGGAAAACAAAACGCAACGTAAAGCCCCTTTAGGTAACCTGCCGTTATGGAACAGCCCAGGTTTGCAACTAAATCCCGGACAATCAAAGGTAATTCAAATTAAAAAGTAAGTCGACAAGTTCTAATAGTTAACTTAGGTGGCATATGAATACCTGGATTAAGTCATTAGATATCAAAGTAGTGCTGGCATTTGCAGCCGTGTATATTATTTGGGGAACTACTTATTTAGCCATAAAAATTGGCGTAGCAGAAATGCCTCCATTCCTTATGGCAAGTTGCCGGTACCTTATTGCCGGCATCATTATGCTTACCTATTGCCAGATTAAAGACAATCAGATTTTCAAATCTGACACCCGTAAAAATCTGCTGTTGGGTGCGTTTATGCTCAGCCTTGGCCAGGGAATACTATTCTGGGCGGAGAAATACCTCTCTTCAGGACTCACCGCGGTATTTATCGCCACATTACCGATCGCCTACATCATTGTAGACCGAAAAAACTGGAAAGGATATTTCAATAGCAAACTAACGATCATCAGTATAGTTATGGGCCTTGCGGGTATATTGGTTCTCTTCAAAGACCAAACATCTGCTGCAAATCCCGACAGTACAAATATGCAGTTGATAGCCTCGGTTGTTGTTGTTTGCTCTTGTTTGTGCTGGGCAATGGGATCAATATATTATAAGAACAATTCAGATAAAAGTTCGCTTTTTTGCGATGTGGGATGGCAGCTGATCGGTGGCGCAATTGCCTGTATCCTGATCAGTATTTTTGCAGACAACTGGGCTACATTCACTTTCCAGCAGGTATCAGTTCAAACCTGGGGCGCAGTATTTTATCTTGCTGTCGCAGGTTCAATTATAGCATTTACCGCATCATATTATTTGCTGTCGGTAAGGCCGCCGGCAATCGTTGGGACTTACGCCTACGTCAATCCGATTATCGCAGTAATACTTGGCTTTTTAGTCGCCGGTGAAAGTATTACCATTAGCCAGATTATTGGCATCATTATCATATTAGTTGCCGCTTATCTATCAAACAAAGTCAAGTTTGTTACCGCCTGAACCTGTCCGCTATCCAGGTAAAAAGGTAATAAAAAAATCCTGTTTACACGTATCATTATAAACGCGTAAACAGGATGTAGTAAATGCTATTAAATGTTAAAATCTAGTAATCCAGTCCGGCATAAGCCTTAAAGTCTTCGGCTTCTGCATACGCTTTGAACCGCTGAATGTCCTCACGGATCATCTTTTCAAAAACGCCATTAAACAGAGATGTAACTCCGCGACCTACACTTCCGGCAGGTGGGAAGTAATCAATCTCGATGTGGATTTCGGTTCCAGTGCCATTTAAAGTATCTTTAAACTCCACTTTTCCTGCATTGTCAATCATACTGCCTTCTACAGATTGCCAGCCGATATACTGGCCTTCATCTTCACGCGTAATCTGCGCGTTCCATTTCAAATCGATAATACCTCCGGGCGTATTGGCTGCCCAAACTGATATCGTCTCATCAATTTCTTCCACACTTTTCAGATGCTTCATGAATTTAGGAAGGTTTGAAAGTTCCCTCCAGAATGCATATACTTTATCCTTCGGAGCATCCACAGTAATTTCTTCAGTAATCACAATAGCCTCGGGGTCGGTAGTGTCCTTATCGAGTTTTTTGTAGATCGGACATATACCAGTTGCTCCGCGATACAATAAAAGGCCGGCAGCAGCAGTACCCTGAAGGCCAATAAGCGGATGTTTAGCCAGATTTTTTAAACTCTTATACAATAACCAGCTGCCTGCCACTACTGAGAGGATCCGCTCGCCCTGATCAATGTTTTCTTTTCCTGTTGGCTGAAGAGAAAGGTCTTTCAACCCACTTACTATCTTATCCGTTACTTCGTTTGTCATAGGTGATATATTTTGAATAAGAGAACAATAGCACCGCTCATTAGTTTTTGCTTATCGAAAAAACAATTTCTCATTAATGATTTCTAAATACCCCTGCGGAATCTGAGAACAAATGCAGTCGCGGTTTGTTAGGGTCGAAAACGCATATCTGATGAACCATAGGCCCAAGTTACACATCCATATTAACCTCTTGCTGATTCTTAGTTTGATTATCCCTTTTTTCGGATGTGAACATAAAAAAGAAGAAAACCCAAAGCAAAGTATTCAGGACAACTGGTACCGCAACCCTTTGATTTATAACCTTGATGTCGATGTTTTTAAAGACAGTGATGGTGATGGTATCGGCGACTTTAACGGACTTACCCAAAAGCTGGACTATATTGACAGCCTCGGCGTGAAAGTAATCTGGCTCGCGCCATTTCAACCTACAAGCGACCAGGACGATGGATACGACATTACTGATTATTATGGTGTGGACAAAAGGCTGGGAACCGAAGCTGACTTTCGCCGCTTTATGACTGAAACAAAAAAAAGGGGATTGCGGATAATCATGGACGCGGTTTTAAATCATACCTCTATTGACCATCCATGGTTCAGGGCCTCCCGGAATGACAGTACTTCAAAATATTATTCCTGGTATGTATGGTCATCCAAAAAACCTAAAGATTGGGATAAAGGAATGGTATTTCCCGGTACACAAACCGAAACCTGGACTTACGATGAGATCAACAAAAAATATTATTTTCACAGATTTTACGATTTTCAGCCTGACCTCAACTATGAAAACCGGGAAGTAAAAGAAGAGGCTTTTAAGGTACTGCAATATTGGTTAAAACAGGGCATGGATGGCTTTCGACTGGATGCGGTACCTTTTATTGTTGATATACCAAGAACCGGCAGCGCAAATCCGGACCATCTGTTTAATATCCTTACAGAACTGAGAAATGCGGTAAGAAAAATAAAACCGGATGCCTTGCTGCTGGGCGAAGCCAATGTCACTGCCGAGGAGAATGAAGAGTATTTTGGAAAAAATGGCGAACGCCTCCAGATGATGTTTAATTTCTATGCCGACCAACTACTGTTCTACGCACTTGCAAAGGGAGAGCCGGCGGCTTTCTCAAAAGCGTTGGAAGATTTCAGACAAAAACCAGCTTCGTCCCAGTGGGCGTTCTTTTTGAGAAATCATGATGAAATAGACCTTGGCAGGCTGTCCAAATCGCAACGGCAGGCGGTGTACGATAAATTTGGCAGGGAAACAAATATGCAGTTGTACGAAAGGGGTATTAGAAGAAGGCTGGCCCCAATGCTTTCTGATCCAGAGCTGATCAAAATGAGTTATAGTGTGCTATTCTCACTGCCGGGTGCTCCGGTTATCAGATATGGAGAAGAAATTGGAATGGGGGATGACCTCACTCTTCGTGAAAGGTTGTCGGTAAGGACACCGATGCAATGGAATAACCTCGCAATGGCGGGATTTTCTACGGGCAAAACGACCTTCCGTCCGGTGATATCGCTTGGGGAATATGGTTATGATAAGATCAATGTTTCAAAAGAATCATCAGACAGTACATCCCTGTTAACTTACATCAAAGGTTTGGCGAAGCTGAGGGAACAACACCCTGAAATTGGTTTGGGCAACTGGAAAATCTTAACTGTAGATGCAAATCCTGTGTTGGTTATACAGTATTCTTATCAGGATAAAAATCTGATTGTTGTGCATAATTTTAGTAAAGAGCCACAAGAATTTTCTATAGATAAACAGTTAATGAATGACTTCCATCTCAAAATGGTACATGGCCACACTGGTTCTACTCAGCAGGATGAATCCAGATTTGCTATTCCTGGTTATGGTGCCCAGTGGTATGTTGCATCAAAATAATAATCATTAGTATTAAAATTTTTATATGAAACCTGAAGAGATTAGGCTCGATGACTGGCAACGGATATTGTTTGGAAACCTGGACCCCATATTCCTCCTGGAAGTTTTTGTGAGGACCTCGATTATATATTGGTTATTAATGGCCGTGGTGAGGTGGCTGGGCAAACGCATGAGCGGGCAGCTCACGATCATCGAAATGACCGTTATGGTTACCCTTGGGGCTATCGTTTCAGTTTCCATGCAAATGGAAGACAGGGGTATCTTACAGGGATTGCTGATTTTGTTTGTTGCACTGGGACTGCATAGGGCGCTAAACCACATTGGCTTTTTAAGTATTAAAGCAGAAAATATTTTAGTAGGAAAACCTACCGTGCTTGTAAAAAACGGAGTAATACAATTAAAAGAAATGGATGATGTACGCATTTCGAAACAACAGCTTTTTTCTGAACTCAGGACCAAAAATGTGCTGAACCTTGGCCAGATACGTCGGGTCTATTTGGAACCTGCAGGGTCTTTCAGTATTATCCTCGCGAAAGAAGGGCTGCAGGGACTGCCCGTTTTCCCTCCCACTGACGAAGGGATCCTAACAGTTCAGAAGTATCTGGACATTCCCTTATGGGCATGCATCCACTGCGGTACGTTGAACAAGGCAGATATAGCGCCTTGCATTTTGTGCGGCCAGGAAGTTTTTATAAAAGCAATTAACTGATAACAAATGGAACCGAAAGAATATAAACTTTTTGACTTGCACCGGATCTTATTTGGTGAAGTACCTTATGTGTTTTTAATAGAAGTGGTCATCAGAACAGTTTTCATATATATTTTACTTATTGTATCAATCCGCATGATGGGTAAACGGATGGCACTTCAATTGAATGTAACTGAAATGACTGCGATGGTGGCGCTGGCTGCGGCAATCGGGGTTCCGATCCAGGCACCAGACAGGGGATTGTTACCTGCGGTTGTCATCGCAATTGTGGTGGTGATCAGTGAACGGATGATTTCTACTATCGCTAAAAACAACCAGGGTTTTGAAAAAATTGTGCATGGTGATCTTAACGTGCTGGTTTCAGATTCCGTCGTTAATTTTGAATGCCTGAAACTAACTAGTCTGTCGCGCGAGCTCCTGTTTGAGCAAATTCGTGCGGCTGGCTGTGATCATCTGGGCAAAGTGAAAAGGGTTTATATGGAGTCAAGCGGAGCATTTTCATTAGTGAAAGAAGAAGAGGGGAAACCCGGATTATCTGTTATTCCGCAATATAATCACGATTATTGGGTAGATATAGAAAGGAGCAGCGATTATAGTGTATGTTCCAATTGTGGTACACTTCGGGATGACCGCATCGCTAAATATAATGAGTGTCCGGGCTGCGGTCATCAACACTGGCAAAAGGCTGTGTTGTAACTCATTGACTGATCATTCCCAGATAGTGATATAGGTAGCCAATAGGACTCACCTTCTTTCGTTGTAAACCTGGAATTCAGCGATAGAGGGTACCGTATCGGAGCCGGTAATTTGTACTCGTACTTTATTACCCCACACGCGACCGAAACGATGAAGTTTTATTCTTTCGTGATTCTCCCCATCAAATAATTGCCTCCATGCAGTACCGTCCCAATAATCAATTTTGTACCGGCTGATATTTGCATTTTGCTCTGCAACTACAACAGCATTAAAGCATTTATCTACCTTGAAGTCAACTTCATACCAAGGTTGTTTTACAGCAGAATTTGAGATCCATGAGGTTTTAAAGTCATCATCATTGGCAAAATCCATAATATTCATGTCGTCGCTCCAGCTTGAAATTGCAGGTTGGTTCTTCGCCAGGTTACTCGTAATGATAGGACGCTCTAGTGCCGAAAGCTTCTCCGTCGGCCCTTCATTTTTCCATAAGCTACCAATTTCTTTTAACCCTGCCAAAGCATTGTCGTCAATGAGCCCTTCAGGGTTTGGTGCCAAATTAAGAATAAAATTACAGCTGGCGTCGTTTAATGTTTTAAGCGTTTCGTTCACCAATTTTGCCGCATCTTTTATCGGTGTAGATGGAAAATCAGTTTTCCAGAACCACGAGGTATTGATGGGCAGACATGCCAGCGAGGGCATACGTTTACTATCTTTTGACATACGCTGACCTGCACCCATTTCATATGTTTTAATATCAGTGTAGTATAAGCCTTCTGCGGGATACTTGGCCCCATTTAAATCCATAACCAAACATTCTGGCTGTAATGATTTCACCAGATAATACACATCTTCAAAAGGAATGTCATCGTATGATATACGTGACCAAGGGGCATCCCATCCATCAATAATTAATGCTTCTATTTTTCCATATTTTGTGAGCAGCTCGGTCAATTGTGCTTTAACCATATCAATATGTTTGGGCGTAATTTGGTTTGGGCGCAATTTATGATGTGTATCCAAAATAGAATAGTACAGCATTACCTTCAATCCGTTTTTGCGAAAAGCATCAGTATATTCTTTTACCACATCCTTTTTTAGCGGACTATTCATCACGTTGTAATCTGTTGTTTTGGTATCCCAAATGCAAAAACCACTGTGGTGCTTTGTGGTAAGGCAGCCATAACTCATATTTGCAGATTTAGCGGCCTTAGCCCACTGGTCACAATTCAATTTTGTTGGATTAAAGAGGGCCGCAGGTGCGTCGGGATCTGGCCAATCCTGATTCATATAAGTTGGAATATTGAAATGGATAAACATCCCAAACCTCATATCTACAAACCGTTGCTGTAACCTGGCGAGTGTTTGATCTGTATGAGGGTTCTGTGCTTTCAGCAACGGTTGCATACATAACAAAAGCAGGGAAAGGCAAAGGGCAGTTTTTTTTAAGTTAATCATATACAGTAGGCGCCTGGAGGTCTTTATAATTATAGCGGTCAGGAGGGAAGGCCCTTTGATCTAACCGGTTTCGAATGTAGTATTTTAAATTAAAAAGGCAAAGTAAACAATTCCCAATGGGCACGTGGATATTTCTTCCATGTCCGTTAATTTTGCAAGGCAACGTCTGTACTGCTATGATATTATTTAACGGGCATAATGGTGTGACTTGTAGTGCAACCTCCGCTGGAGGCCCCAAAGATCAGGACGCTTCCGCTGGTTTCATCGGCGGCGTCGATAAACAACTGGTTGTCCGTTCCCAGGCCAAATTGCTTCTTAGTGGAGGTCATGCTCCAATAAAAAGGTGGCACACCGGTAAATGAAAGATCGTGTTTCTTTCTGAAATAGCCCCTTCTTAAATGACCTTTAATTGTTTCTGTTTTCAAAAGGATATTGCCATTGTACAATTTGGAGATCATATGTTTCTTATCGGTAAGGTTCAGTTCCATATGGCTGGCTTGTGCTAATTCAACAGAATCTTTTCCGGGAGAATCTTTAAAAATATACCAGATCATAACCGGCATTACGGTGTCTTTGTGAAACCTGGAACTGAGGTATCTGCTGTAATTTAGTGGATACCGCCCAATGAACATTGGAGCTTTCAATGCTACCTGATTTGTGCGTTTTGGCGTTTTAAGACTTACACATGCACACATAAACATCGCCGTAAAAAATAAGATGGTGGCACTGGATCTAAATTTGAAGCAGATTGTCCTGTGTGTTTTCATAATATAGGCGTATTGAAGGCAGTTGATTGAATAGTTTTGTCGCTTAAAGGTTAGGATTTAGTATCACCTGTTCCAAGATAGCTAAAAATTAATTTTAACATCCTTATTTATTGCCTTTTAGTGTATTTATTTTGCCTTACATGTATCAACAGCTAAACCCTGCTGTGAAATCCGCGTCTCATTAGCAAAACAGCACAATTAAAGCCATCATCATGAGATCCTTACTCTTTGTTATATTGTCCGCCAGTACATTAACCCTTAATGCTCAATCCTATAGTGTATCAAAATCTGTAGATATTTTTGGAGATACAACAAAAACCTACAAAGACACCATGGGCAGGGAAATAGGAAGGGTCAAATATTCTACTGATATTTTTGGAAAAAAAATACAGACCACTATAAAAGCAAACGGCGAAGTAAGTACGGTCACCAAATCAAAAGATATCTTTGGAGATGAGGTTATTGAGACGTCTGACGGAAATAAACGTTCGACGTCTACTATTAAAAAATCAACTGATATATTCGGTGCTAAGGTCCAGGAAATCTCGGGGTCAGACGGCCGGCGGATTAGCACAATTAAAAAGTCGACAGATATTTTCGGTAATAAAATTTTGACGTATATGGATGGTAATGGATTTACTGTTGCGACAGTAAAAAGTTCAACAGATATACTGGGTAACCGGATAAAAAATGTTACAGGTGCGCGGGGTGAGGATATAGGATCTGTTAAAATATCAACTGATATATTTGGCGATGTCACAAATACCGTGAGCGACCGGAACGGACGGCAAATATCATCTGTTAAGTTGAGCAAGGATATGTTTGGCAACAGCGTTAAAACTGTTGAAAGCAATGATGATACAGAGGAACTAACGCTGTTGCAAGTTCTTCAAGAAGCTAGGTACTAAGGTTGGAACTGTGATCGTAAACATGATCGAGGCTTAGGGTTTCAATTGGCTTTGCCTCCGTGATATAATTACATAACGCAACACTGGGAAAGTTCATGAACCTCGTTTGTGTAAGAATAGTGTTGCTGCTGTAGGTTTCTACACCCTTGCGGAAAAGCTCAGTAACCCGAACATCATCTTCTTTACAATGTGAAATCTGATCAATCAATTCGATTTCCTTTTGGTCCTCTGGTATTAGTTCTACTCTGACCGCGGTTCTGGATACGAATTGGAAGTGGTATTTCATGTGGAGCGTTGTGTGTGCCTAAAAGTATAAAATTCTGGTGTAAACTCAAAATACTAATTTAAATAGTAAGATTAACGTATCGAAAAAGCCGTGAACGTACCTTTTTTATAACCGCTATCGATTTGATAATGAGGCACAAATTTATACTTTACAAGTGGAATTGTGAAATCAGCGTCTAAGTATTTTATGGACAGCAGAAATGCAAAACATATACGTTAATGTTAATTTAATAATAAACACTTAATATTCTATTAATCAAAAAATGGAATCAGGACTCTAGTTTTGCTGGAAATATACTGATCCATTTTTATGGAATATCCCTTAATTTCAGACAAGCAACTACTATTAGAGTGTTCCATGGACAACTTGAAAGCTTTTAATACTTTATTTGACAGGTATTTTGCTAATCTTTATAGCTATGCTTTGAAGTACATCAGAGACGAACATCTTGCGGAAGAAGCTATGATGGACCTAATGTTCTGGGTTTGGGACAAAAGGCATCAAATTCAAGTACAGGGTGAATTTAAACACTATATTTTTAGGGCTGCAAAAAATGCCACTATTAAGGCTGTTCGTAAAAAGGCCATGGAAACCTGTAGTGTAGAGACTATTGAAAATATTCTTTCCCTCTCTTCTGAAAATGCAGACAACCGACTGATAAGTAAAGAACTTGAAGCAAAATATCTTCAGGAACTTGAGCTCCTAAGTCCGCAAAGAAAAGTTGTTTTTCGCATGAGCAGGGAAGAACAGCTTAGCCACGCAGAGATTGCAGCAACGCTTGACATATCAATTCATACGGTAAAAAATCACATCAAATTCTCATTAAATCAGCTCAGAAAAAGCTTCGCACGATACCGCGACGCGGCACTTGCATTGACAGCTGGAATCTTATTATTATTCTAGGAAAGACCCTATAGGCAGGTCTAACTGATGTTTTATTAAATTAATATCATTGACTATCAATTGGTTATAACATTTATCCAAAACACATTAGCCCTCGTTGTACTTTTTTGTCCCTTTTAATCTGAATGCGGTTAGCATGATCAAAAGGAAAACAATGACGCACGAAGAGGTAAATAGAGAATTATTGGAGAAGTATCTGAAGGGAGAGTGCCTGCCCAGTGAAGAAAGATTAGTCAAATTATATCT
>Ga0247816_10001658_pt1 | contig 10859 bp, 11 predicted proteins | sample UWRJL209509C1_FD_179930 | JGI IMG/M metagenome (GOLD analysis project Ga0247816, IMG submission 179930) | Plant litter microbial communities from Arlington Agricultural Research Station in Wisconsin, United States - UWRJ-L209-509C-1 | ecosystem: Environmental > Terrestrial > Plant litter >...
GGTGACCTGCTGGCCGGGGTGAGCACGATGGCCTCGTCCGGCTGGCAGGTGAGGACCAGCCCCAGGAGCTCGCCGGCCCGGCGGGGTGCAGCTGCCGACGCCGTCGCCGACGCCGTGCCGTCCCACGGGCAGGCCCAGGGCAGCACCCCGTGCACCCCGGGGAGCAGCCGAGCGGCCTCGACGCCGCGCGGTTCGCACAGCATCCACACCTCCGGCTGCTGGCCGTGCCGCCCACCGGCCACCGCCCGCACCGCCGGACCGGCCAGGACGACGTCACCCAGACCGCCCGGCCGGGCGATGAGGGTGCGACGCGTGGCGCGGGTGGTGGTGCTCACGGGGTCATCCTGGGGTTGGGGTCGTGCCGGACTCGTCACGGCCGAAGAGGGGTCTGTGCCTCGATAGAAGCACCGCCGGCCGGGCTGCACTACCTCCACTTGGTAGATTGGCTGCATGACAACACGGGTGGCCGTCATCGGCGCAACGGGCAAGATGGGACGCCTGGTCTGTGACCTGGTCGAGAAGTCGCCGGACTACGAACTGGTCGCGAGCCTGGGCTCCCGCAGCGCGCACTCCGAGATGCTCGGCGCCGATGTGGCGGTGGATCTCACCGTCCCCGCCGTGAGCCCCGGCATCGTGGACTACGCGGTGGACAACGGCATCCGGGTGCTCGTCGGCACCTCAGGGTGGTCACAGGCGCGTATCGACGCGCTCGGCTACCGGATCAAGGGCCGCGACGACGTCGGTGCCGTCATCATCCCCAACTTCTCCCTCGGGTCGGTGCTCGGCACCGCGTTCGCCGCCCTGGCCGCCCGGTTCTTCGACTCGGTCGAGATCGTCGAGGCGCACCAGGCCGGCAAGGTCGACTCCCCGTCGGGAACCGCCGTGCGCACCGCCGAGCTGATGGCGCTGGCCCGTGCCGGCCTCGGTCCGGTCGCCGCCCCGCACATCGACCAGCGCGCCCGCGGCCAGCAGGTCGCCACCGTCCCCGTGCACAGCCTGCGCCTGGCCGGGGTGCTGGCCAGGCAGGACGTGATTTTCGGCGGCGCCGGTGAAACCCTCACCATCACCCACAACACCCTGTCCGTCGACGCCTACGAGCGCGGCATCATGGTGGCCCTGGCCGCCGCCAGGGACTGCGTCGGGGTGACCGTGGGACTGGACCAGCTCATCGACCTCGGCCTGACCGGCTCGCGCAGCGAACCGGCACCGGCGGCACCGCCCGCCCGGCCCGAAACCGGCGAGATGGAGCCCGGCGCATGAAGGGCCGCATCGCGGTCGTCGTGATGACCCTGCTCCTGGTGCTCTACCTGGTGCTGGTCGGCTGGCGTGCCGTTCTGTTCGTGCAGAGCGGGGAACTCGTCGGCATCATCATCGGCGTGGCCCTCATCGTGCTGCCGATCATCGGCGCCTGGGCGCTGGTGCGCGAGATCCTCTTCGGCGCACGCTGTGAACGCCTCGTCAAACAGCTCGACGCCGAGGGCGCCCTGCCGGTCGACGACCTGCCCAGCCGACCGAGCGGGCGACCGTTCCGGGACGCCGCCGATGCCCAGTTCCCGCGCTATCAGGCCGACGTGGATGCCGCCCCGACCGACTGGCGGGCCTGGTTCCGTCTCGGGCTGGCCTACGACGCCTCGGGTGACCGGCGCCGGGCGCGGGCCGCGATCCGCACCGCCATCGGCCTGGAGAAGACCGCGGCGGCGTGACCGAGCCCGGCCGGCCAGCGTCTGCCGGTTAGCGGAGCATCCAGGCGATGGCCTCTGCGGCCGTCTTGTGGGTGAACCGGAACCCGTCGGCCTGCAGCTTCGCGCTGCTCACCTTCTGATCGGCCAGAAGCAGCTGCCGGGCAGCGTCCTGCAACACCAGGGTCAAAACGGCGGCCGGAACCGGGATCCCGAACGGTCGGCGCAGCGCCTCGGACACGGCCCGGACGACCTCGTTGGCGCTGGCCGGCGTCGGGCCGACGATGTTCACCGGACCGGTCAGCTCCGAGGTGAGCAGGTGCACGATCGCGGCGGCCTCGTCGTGCAGGCTCACCCACGGCCACTTCTGCGTGCCACGGCCGAGCGGACCGCCCAGGCCGAGCTTGGCGATCGGCAGCAGCGGCTTCAGCGCCCCGCCCTGGTCGAGCACCAGGCCGGTCCGCAGCATCACCACCCGGGTGGATTCGGGCGCGAGCAGCGCTTCGGCCTCCCAGGCGCGCACGACGGTGGCCAGGAAGTCGGAGCCGGGCCAGGATTCCTCGGTGAGCTCCTCACCGGGCCGGGAGCCGTAGACACCGACCGCGGACCCGTTCAGCAGCACCGGCGGCGGGGTGGCGCTGCGCCGCATGGCGTCGGTGAGGGTGCGGGTGGCCTGCACCCGGGATTCCAGAATCTGCCGCCGGTAGTCCTTGGTCCAGGGCAGCCGGCCGATCGAGGCGCCGGACAGGTTGACCACCGCGTCGACACCGTCGAACACCAGCGGGTCGAGGCTGAGCGTCGCCGGGTCCCAGCGGAACTCGTCGCGGGTGCGGGCGGGCCGGCGCACCAGCCGCAGAACGGTGTGTCCGGCCGCCGTCAGCTGACGGGTCAGCTCGGTGCCGATGAGGCCGGAGGCCCCGGAGATCAATACTCGCATCAGGTGCAGCCGCCGCTCAGGCCAGTTCGGCTTCGATGGTGATGGGGATCCCGGCGAGAGCCTGCGAGATCGGGCAGTTCACCTTGGCGTCCTGCGCGAACGCCTCGAACTCATCCTCGGTGACGCCGGGCACGTTCGCGCTCACCAGCAGGTGGCTGCCGGTGACCCCGGTGCCGGCCACGAAGGTGACCGCAGCGGTGGTCTGGATGCTGGTCGGCGGGTGGCCGGCGGTGCTGAGGATGTTCGACAGCGCCATCGAGAAGCAGGAGGCGTGCGCGGCGCCCAGCAGCTCTTCGGGGTTGGTGGTGTTGGCCGTGCCCTCCGCGCGGGCTTTCCAGTTCACCGGGAACGAGCCGGCCGAGGATGAATCGAGGGTGACGGTGCCGGATCCGGTCATGAGATCGCCGGTCCACACGGTGGTTGCTTCGCTGGTCAGGGCCATGGTGTTACCTCCTGGAAGTGGAGCACCAGCCTACCCACCGCGGTCGCCGCATTCCCAGTGACGGCGGCATTCCCCGGAGCGTTGCCAGGAACGAGATCAGGAGGCGACCGGCCGGCGGCCGAGCAGCCCGGCGCGTACGAGCAACAGGTAGAGCTGGCAGCCCAGGCAGTAATCGAAGGCGGCATTCAGGAACGCGGCCACGAACGCCGCCGCCGCGCTGAGCGGCACCGCGAGGGGCAGACCGGCCAGAGCGAGTGCCACGCCGATCAGGGTCACCAGTAGCCCGACGCCCTGCGCGAAGGTGGGCGGAGCGGGATCCTCCAGCTCGGCCGGGGCGCCGAGCCGGGGGCGCAGCACGGCCCGGTAGAACCGGCCGTACGGATGCCGGGCCACACCCGCGAACGCACCCCAGGCGAACACCGCGGTCTGCAGTGCGAGCAGGATGAGCGCCGCGGTGCCGGCGCCGATGAGGGCCAGGAAGATGACGACCAGCAGCACGACGGCCGTGACGCCGGCGCCGAACCGCGGGCCGCGCGGGTCGATACCGGTCGGCCGCGCGGTCGGTCGTCCGGACGACTGGATGGTCGGCTGGCCGGACGGCTCGGATGCGGTCATGAGATCTCCTAGGTCGAGGTCGGGGTCGGGGTCGGGGTCGAGGTCGGTGGAGGGGACGGCCGAGTCGACCGAATCGGTCAGGGGGTCGGGGCTGCGGCAGCGAGGTCGTCGAGATGACGGTGCAGCACGGTCCGGTCCGGCACCCCGCCCACCCGGGCGCGCACCCGGCCGGTACCGTCGAGCACCAGCGTGGTCGGGGTCTGCAGCAGGGTGAACCGGGCGGCGAGATCGCTTCGTCGGGTGAGGTCGACGTCCACGTGTGTCACCCCGGGCCGGGCATCCGCCACCTGGCCCAGCAGCACTGCGGTGCCCGGGCAGCGGGCGCAGAACTCGGTCGAGAACTGCAGCAGGGTGGCGGTGCGGCCGAAAGACGGTGCCGTGCCGCCGGGGTCGGCCAGCTCGGCCGCCGTCACGACATCGGCCGCCGCCGTATCGACCGGGGTGAGACGGCCCTGCCGGCGACGCCAGATGAGACCGAGCACCGTAGCGGCGGCCACCAGCAGCACGATGACGAGGAACGCGGCCGCGGGATGCATGCCCGCGAGATTACGCCGCATGCCGCCCCTGGCGGGGTCTGTGACGGCAGATGACGATAGCCTGTAAGACGTGTCTACTCCTTTCAACCCGTTCGGCCAGGTTCTTGTCGCCCTGGTGACACCGTTCACCGCCGACGGAGAGGTCGACTGGCCCGGTGTGGAGAAGCACATCGACGACGTCATCACCGCGGGAGCCGACGGCATCGTCGTCACCGGAACCACCGGTGAAACCTCCACCCTGACCGACCCGGAGAAGCTCCGGCTGGTCGAAGTGGGCAAGGACGTCGCGGCCGGCCGCGCCAAGATCATCACCGGCGGTGGCTCCAACGAGACCGCGCACGCCATGCAGCTCGCCCGGCAGAGCGAGAAGGCCGGCGCCGACGGCAACATGATCGTCACCCCGTACTACAACAAGCCCACCCAGGCCGGTGTGCTCACCCACTTCCGCATGATCGCGGATGCCACCGACCTGCCGGTGATCCTGTACGACATCCCCGGACGCACGGGCATCCCGATCAACTACGAGACCATCCTGCGCGCCGCCAAGCACCCGAACATCCTCGCCGTCAAAGACGCCAAGGGCGACCTCGCCCAGGTCAGCCGGGTGCTCAACCAGACCGACCTGCTCTACTTCTCCGGCGACGATCCCAACGTGCTGCCGCACCTGTCGATCGGCGCCACCGGCCTGATCGGCGTGACCGCGAACATCGCCGCCAAGCCGTACCGCCAGATGGTGGATGCCGTCAATGCCGGCGACCTCAAGGCCGCCACGCTCGCCCACCAGCAGCTCGAACCGCTTGTGCGCGCCGTGATGACCCACGTGCCAGGCACCGTGGCCGCGAAGTACATCCTGCACGGGCTGGGCCGCATCGGCAGCCCCCGAGTGCGCCTGCCCCTGGTCGGCCCCGAGGAATCGGAAGCCGCCATGATCGAAGACGAGATCGACCTGGTCCGCAACATCCCCGGTGTCGACTTCACCAACTTCCGCCCGGACCGCAACGCCGCCGCCGGTGGTGCGCTGCCCAAGGTCGCCGGAACCACGCGCTAACAGTTCAACCGCACCCCACAGACTCCAGCACGACCAACATCACCTACCACCAACTCCACAATAGGAGGGCTTATGCCCAACGACGTATACGCACCGCCCGCGCTCCCCAGGGGAACTCTTCGCGTCACGCCCATCGGCGGACTCGGCGAAATCGGCCGGAACATGACCACCTTCGAGATCAACGGCAAGATCCTCATCGTCGACTGCGGCGTGTTGTTCCCCGAAGAGCACCAGCCCGGTGTCGACCTGATCCTGCCGGACTTCACCCCGATCAAGGACCGCCTCAAGGACATCGTCGGCGTGGTCCTCACCCACGGCCACGAAGACCACATCGGCGCGGTGCCGTACCTGCTCAAGCTGCGTCAGGACATCCCGCTGATCGGCTCCGGCCTGACGCTGGCGTTCATCGAGGCCAAGCTCAAGGAACACCGCATCACCCCGTACACCCTGCAGGTGAAGGAGGGTCAGAAGGAACGCCTCGGCCCGTTCAACCTCGAATTCGTCGCGGTGAACCACTCCATCCCCGACGCCCTCGCCGTCGCCATCAAGACCGAGGGTGGCAGCGTGCTGCACACCGGTGACTTCAAGATGGACCAGCTGCCGCTGGACAACCGCATCACCGACCTGCGCGACTTCGCGCGCCTCGGCGAAGAGGGCATCGACCTGTTCCTGGTCGACTCCACCAACGCCGACGTGCCCGGCTTCACGCCGAGCGAACGCGCCATCGGCCCGGTCCTCGAAGACGTCATCGCCCGCGCCCCGCGCCGCGTGGTCATCGCCAGCTTCTCCAGCCACGTGCACCGCGTGCAGCAGGTGCTCGACGCCGCCCACGCCAACGGCCGCCGCGTCGCCCTGCTGGGCCGCTCGATGGTGCGCAACATGACCATCGCCGCCGACCTCGGCTACCTCAAGGTGCCGGACGGCGTGCTGATCGACTTCAAGAAGGCCGGGAATATCCCGGACAACAAGATTGTCTACATGTCCACCGGTTCACAGGGTGAGCCGATGGCCGTGCTCAGCCGCATCGTCAACAGTGAGCACCAGATCGAGGTCGGCCCCGGCGACACCGTGATCCTGGCCTCCAGCCTGATCCCCGGCAACGAGAACGCGGTCTACCGCATCATCGACGGCCTCACCAAGCTCGGCGCGAACGTGGTGCACAAGGGCAACGCCAAAGTGCACGTCTCCGGACACGCCGCCGCCGGCGAGCTGCTCTACGTCTACAACGTGCTCCGCCCGAAGAACGTGCTGCCCGTGCACGGCGAATACCGCCACCTGGTGGCCAATGCCAAGCTCGCCGTGCAGAGCGGTGTCCCCGTCGAACGGGCCATCCTCGCCGAAGACGGCACCGTCCTAGACCTCCGCAACGGTGACGTCAAGAAGGTCGGCCAGCTCGACCTCGGTTACGTCTACGTGGATGGTTCCACCGTCGGTGAGATCACCGAAGCCGACCTCACCGACCGTCGCACCCTGTCGGAGGAGGGCTTCATCTCGATCATCGTCGTGGTCGACAAGTCCACCGGCAAGGTCATCGTCGGCCCGGAGATCCACGCCAAGGGTTTCGCCGAAGACGACTCGGTCTTCGACTCGGTCAAGCCCAAGATCGAGGCCGCCCTCGCCGAGGCCTCGCAGAACGGATCGCACGACACCTACGCGATGAACCAGGTTGTCCGACGCACCGTCGGCCGCTGGGTGCAGGCGTCGTTCCGTCGTCGCCCGATGATCGTCCCGATGGTCATCGAGGCATAGTCAACGACAAAACCCGCAGTATGTGAGAACCCCCGGCCGATGCGGCCGGGGGTTTTCTCCGTCTGCCCGACCCGGGGTCATCCTGCAGATGGATTTTCGCCCGACCCGCCCCCGACGACCCGGCCGAAGCCCTAGGCTCGAGCCAGCCGACCCGAAGTGGGGTCGACCGATAGCGGGGGAATCACGTGAATGTAATGCGCAAATGGGTCTTTCCGATCCTTCGGCTGCTGGTGGTCGCAGCCATCGCCGTGGCACTGGTGAAGCTGGCGTTCTTCGCCGACACCGCCGAGGCGCAGGACCCCGCCCAGCCGACCGGGCAGATCGTCGAACCCCAGGTTCCGGTCGGCCTCGGCACCATCACCAACGACGTCACCCTGCCGGCCACCGTCTCCGCTGATGCCGCCGTGCCCGTCAAGGCCGTCGCGGTCGGCACCGTCGACGAGCTGTTCTTCGCCCCCGGTCAGACCGTCACCGCGGGCGACAAGATCTACGACATTAAGGTGGAAACCGTGCTCGACCCGGTCGAGACCACCGACGAGACCGGCCTGGTCACCATCAACCAGCCCAAACCGGCGATCAGCTTCGAGAAGGTGTACGCGCCCGCAGACGGCGTGCTCAGCTCCCTCACCGTCATCCACGGCCAGACCGTCGCCATCGGCGAGATCACCGGCCAGGTGGCACCACCGAGCTACTCCGTCAGCGGCACCCTCAGCCCTGAACAGCAGTACCGGCTGATCAGCCAGCCGACCGAGGCATCCATCGCCATCACCAACGGGCCGGCACCGTTCACCTGCACTGGCCTGCGCATCACCACCCCGCTGGCCGGCGCGGATGCCGACGGTGCGGCCGGCGGCGGCGACACCGGCACCACCCCCACCGGCGGCACCGGCACCACCGTGAGCTGCTCCATCCCGCCGGAGGTCACCGTGTTCCCCGGACTGGCCGCGCAGATCACCATCGCCGGCGGAAAGGCCGAGAACGTGCTCGTCGTGCCCACCACCGCCGTCAAGGGCTCCGCCGAAACCGGCGTGGTCTGGTTCGTGCTGCCCGATGGGACGACCGAGGAACGCCCGGTCACCCTGGGCATGAACGACGGCACCTCGGTCGAGGTCGTCGAGGGTCTTGCCGAGGGCGACCTGATCAACCAGTTCGTGCCCGGTGCCACCGACTCGCAGGAGGGCTGCACCCTAGCCGGCGACGGCAGCGATATCTGCCTCGAGACCGGGATGACACTCCATTGACGCTGCTGCACCTCGCCGGCGTCACCCGCACCGTCGAACTGATCGACGGACCCCCGCTGACCATCCTGAGCGGTGTGGACCTGGACGTGGCCGTGGGGGACCGGGTGTCCATCGTCGGCCGCAGCGGCTCCGGCAAGTCCACCCTGCTCAACCTGCTCGGTCTGCTCGACAACCCCACCAGCGGCGACCTGGAATTCGACGGTCGCCCGGTGCGCTCGTTCTCCTCCGCCGAGCGTGACCGAGTGCGTGGCCGCGACGTCGGCTTCATCTTCCAGCAGTTCAACCTGCTGCAGGGCCGCACCGCGCTGGAGAACGTGATGACCCCGCTGCTCTACGCCAGGGGCAAGCAGTTCTGGCAGCGCGCCCGGATCGCCACCGAGATGCTCGAACGGGTCGGCCTCGGCCACCGGCTGGCCGCCATGCCGGACAAGCTCTCCGGCGGTGAGCAGCAGCGGGTGGCCATCGCCCGCTCGCTGGTCCGCGGCCCCCGGCTGATCCTCGCCGACGAACCCACCGGTGCGCTCGACCTCGAAACCGGCGCCGACGTGATGACCCTGCTCGACGAGGTCGCCACCGGCAGCGGTGCGGCCCTGATCACCATCACCCACGACCCGGCGATCGCCGCCCTGGCCAGCCGCCACCTCCGGCTGGACCACGGCGTGCTCACCGTCACCGACACCTCGGCGACCCCCGACGGCCCGACGCCGGCCATCGGCGCGCCCGTGGACGGTCTCGCGGTGGTCCCGGCATGAAACACCTGCTCACCAACCTGGTCGGCTCGTTCGTCGAGGCCTGGCAGGAACTGCGCATCCACAAGACCCGGGTCATGCTCTCGCTCATCGGCGTGGCCGTGGCCGTCTGCGCCATCACCACGGTGGTGGGACTGGGCGCCGTGGCGCAGCAGTCGATCGTGGAACAGAACGAACGCTGGGGCGGACGCGCGGCCACGCTGCAGCTCTACGCCTCGGCCAGCGACGGCAGCGCCGTGGACGACGAGGTCATGCAGGACCTCTGGGAGACCGAGCTGGACCGGTACGGCATCGAATACGCCAGCCGGGTGCTCTACTCCACCCAGACCGTGCAGTTCACCGACGGCGCCGTGCCGGTGCAGGTGACCGCCGTCGACCCGTCCTACGGGACCATGCACCGCGTGCAGCTCAGCCAGGGCAGCTGGTTCAGCGCGGACGACGCCGAACGACTGGCACCCGCCGTGCTGGTCAACCAGGTGTTCTACGACCGGCTCGGCCAACCCGACCTGGCCACCAACCCCACCGCCACCCTGCTCGGCGAGAAGCCGACCACCGCGGTCATCACCGGTGTGTACCCCTCAAACGAGTGGGAAACCGAACCGATGATGTACATGCTGATGGACTCGCTGAGCGCCCTGGTGCCGGCCGAGCAGATGGCGGCCAACGGGAACGTGCCCAACTACGAGATCTGGTCACCGCCGGGCATCAGCGAGGAGCTGACCGCGGCGCTGCAACGCGACTTCCAGGGTGCGCTGGGCGCGGGGGCGATGGTGTCGGTCAGCCGGATGGACTTCGCCGCCGGCGAGGAAGACCCGTACGCGTCGATGAAACTGCTGGTCGCGGGCGTGGCCGGACTGGTTCTGCTGCTCGGCGCGCTCGGACTGGTGAACATCTCCCTGGTCACGCTCAAGCAGCGCATCCGCGAGATCGGGGTGCGGCGCAGCTTCGGCGCCACCGCCGGCCGGGTGTTCTTCTCGGTCATGATGGAGAGCATCGTCGCGACCCTGGTCGCCGGTGTGGTCGGCGTGATCGGCGCGGTCCTGATCGTCACCAATCCGACCGTGCAGGGTTTCATCAGCCAGGGGTCGGTCAGCGACTTCCCGCCGTTCCCGGTCGAGGCGGCCCTGCTCGGCCTGGCCTGCGCCACCGGCGTCGGCGCCCTCGCCGGCCTGCTGCCGGCGTTGGTGGCCGTGCGCGTAAAGGTGATCGACGCCATCCGCTACTGAGATCGCGAGTGCGGCCAGTGGGTCACTTCGGCCGGGCTGAAGCGACCGAAGGGCCGCTTTCGGGCCCGCAATAGGGCGTGGGCTCACGCCGTTGTCGGCCCGCGGCGGTACCGTGGGAGACATGGCTACGAGCACTAAGTCGACCGGGCGTGCCCGCGGCACGTCTGCGCGCGGCACCGGAACGACCCCGCGCAAGCCGGCCAGCCGGACCGCGACCCAGAAGACCGTCAAGTTCGCGGCGGTCGACGACAAACCCAGCATCTTCGTGCGCATGTGGATGGGCCTCGCCCACGTCACCGGCGGTGCGGCCAGGGCCCTCGGCCCGGAGCAGCTCTCCAAGGAAGAGCGTCGCGACGGCCTGCCGTTCTTCCTCGTCCTCCTCGCCATCGCCGGCGCCGTCGTCGAGTGGTTCCTGATCAACGACCCCGTCGCGCAGACCCTCGACGCCTGGACTTTCGGCGCCCTGTTCGGCCGGCTGGCCTTCGCCCTGCCGGTGATCCTGCTGATCTTCGCGATCTGGCTCTTCCGCAACCCCAGCTCCGTCCACGACAACGGCCGTATCGGCATCGGCCTGTCCCTGCTCCTCGTCACGATCTCCGGGTTGTGCCACATCTTCGGCGGCCAGCCGGTGCCGAGC
>Ga0247816_10001660_pt1 | contig 10850 bp, 7 predicted proteins | sample UWRJL209509C1_FD_179930 | JGI IMG/M metagenome (GOLD analysis project Ga0247816, IMG submission 179930) | Plant litter microbial communities from Arlington Agricultural Research Station in Wisconsin, United States - UWRJ-L209-509C-1 | ecosystem: Environmental > Terrestrial > Plant litter >...
GACACTTTCTGTCCGCATGACGGGTGATACTGAAAACATGTCAGACACCACCACTCGAGCTCTCGATCTGCTGTCGCTGCTGCAGAGTCACCGGCACTGGTCCAGCCGGGAACTCGCCGAGCGGCTCGGTGTGACCGACCGCACGCTGCGCCGGGACATCGACCGACTGCGTGAGCTCGGCTACGAGATCGACGCCGCCCGCGGCTCGGTCGGCGGCTACCGCCTGGTGGCCGGAACCGGCCTGCCACCGCTGCTCCTCACCGACGACGAGGGCGTCGCCATCGCCGTGGGTCTGCGCTCCCAGGCCACCGCCGGGCTGCGCGGCTCGGAGCACACCACGCTGAGCGCGCTGGCGAAGATCGAGCAGGTGCTGCCGCCCACCCTACGTCGCCGCATCGAGGCGCTACAGTCGCACGCCGCCCGCGCGCCCGGGGAGGGACCCGCGGTCGACCCCGATCTGCTCGCCCAACTGGCGCTGTGCTGCCGCGACAGCGAACGCATCCGCTTCGGCTACACGGATGCCACCGGCCGGGAAACGACCCGCAGCGCGGAGCCGCACCGACTGGTGCCGCTCGGGCGCCGCTGGTACCTCGCCGCCTGGGACCGCGACCGGGCCGACTGGCGCACCTTTCGGCTGGACCGGATGCAGGCTCTGCAGCAGCTGCGGGTGCGGTTCGATCCGCGCGACCTCGACGTCGAGGCCGCCGCCCAGCTGGTGGCCGCCTCCGTCAGCCGTGCCGAGACGACGTACCGGGCCACGGTCATCCTGACCCTTTCGTTGGCGGAGACGCAGGAGTTGTTCGGCTGGTGGGCGCGGGAGGCGACCGCCATCGACGCGCGGCACACCAGGTGGCCACTGGTGCACGAACAGCTGGCCGGCCTCGCCACCACGCTGCTCTGGGTGCCAGACGCGGTGGAGTACACCGTGCAGGGATCGGCGGAGGTGCTGGCCTTCCTGCGAGGGAAGGGCGAGACGTTCGCTGCGGCCGCCGTGTAGCGGGTCACCCCGCCGCGTACGATGGGCCGGGTGACTGCCTACGTTTCGGCCCTTGACCTGTTCTCCATCGGGATCGGTCCCTCCAGCTCGCATACCGTCGGACCGATGCGGGCCGCGCTGACCTTCGCCGAACACCTGGCCGCGCGCGGACTGCTGCCCCAGGTGCGCCGGGTGACCTGTTCCCTGTTCGGCTCGCTCGGCTCGACCGGACTCGGCCACGGGACGCCGGACGCGATCCTGGCCGGCCTGGCCGGGCTGCGGCCGGAGAGCTGCGACCCTGATCGAGTGCGGAACGCCTGGCTGCACCTGCCCGACGGCGCCAGCCTGCTGCTGAACGGCACCCACTCGGTTCCCGTGCAGAAGGCCGACGTGACCTTCGAGCCGCGCACGCGACTGCCCGGCCACCCCAACGCGATGACCCTCTCGGCCTGGGGCGATGACCCTGGCGCTCCCCTGCTGCAGGAGACCTACTACTCGATCGGCGGCGGATTCATCCGCCGGGACGGCGACCCGGTGCGCCCGGTCGCCGGTGTGCCCCAGCCGATGCCGTATGCCTCCAGTGCCGCGCTGCTGGCGCTCTGCGATGAGCACGGCATCGGCATTTGCGACGTGGCTCGGGCCAACGAAGAAGCCGTGCACGGTGCCGACGCCCTCGACGCCGGGCTGGACGCCATCTGGTCGGCGATGCACGCCTGCGTCGAGGCGGGACTGCACGTCGACGGCACCCTGCCGGGTGGTCTCGGTGTGCGGCGTCGGGCATCCGCCATTCGTATGCAGCTTGAAGAATATGACGGTCTGCCGCAGCGCGAACGAGACACGTCGACGGAGTGGCTGCACGCCTTCGCGCTGGCGGTCAACGAGGAGAACGCCTCCGGCGGCCGGGTGGTGACCGCACCGACCAACGGTGCGGCCGGCATCATTCCCGCCGTCGCGCACTACTACCTCAGGTTCGTGCCGGGTGCGGATGCCGCCGGACTGCGCCGTTTTCTGCTCACCGCGGTCGCGATCGGCTCTCTGGTGAAGGCGAACGCCTCCATCTCCGGCGCCGAGGGCGGCTGTCAGGCCGAGGTCGGCTCGGCCTGCGCCATGGCCGCCGGAGCGCTCTGCAGCGTGCTCGGCGGCACTCCCCGGCAGGTGGAGAACGCCGCCGAGATCGCGATGGAGCATCACCTCGGGCTCACCTGCGACCCCGTCGGCGGCCTCGTGCAGGTGCCCTGCATCGAGCGGAACGCCATCGCGGCATCCACTGCGGTCTCGGCTGCGCGCCTGGCGCTGCACGGCGACGGCACCCACCTGGTGTCGCTGGACACGGTGATCGAGACCATGCGGCAGACCGGGCTGGACATGATGACCAAGTACAAGGAGACCAGCGAGGGCGGTCTCGCGGTGAACGTGATCGAGTGCTGACCCCCACACACGGCACAGTGCGGGTGCTGCGGCTATTCCCGCGCTGACCTAAGCTATCTTCTCGGGGGTACACCATCAAGACATCCAGTTTCAGCGCTCGTTCCACCGGCTTGTCGCCGATTTCTCCGGCGCGCCGGGCCCGACCCGTCGGTCTGGCCGCTCTGCTCGCGGCTGGCCTGGTGCTCACCGGCTGCGCCGCGGCACCGGCCCCCGTTGTGACGCAGACCATCGTCGTGACCGAAACCCCCACGCCGCCCCCGACGCCCACCCCCACCCCGACGCCCACCCCGGAGCCCACCGTAGAGCCGGCACCCGAGGTCGTGCCAGAGGATCCCAGCCTCGACCCGAACCCCGAGCTGCCCACCGAACCGCTGCCGGAGGGACCGGCCGAGGACCTCGGCGCCATCCCCGGTGCGCAAGGGTCCCCGGTCACCGACGGGGCCGGCATGCCGATCAGTTACAAGGTCGTCGCCGAGGACTCGTTCTTCGACATCGCGCAGCGGTTCAACATTCCGATGCAGCAGCTGCTCAAGATGAACCCGAAGGTGTCCGGCATCGGCGAGAACATCTACGAACGCCAGGTGCTCAACCTGGACTGGACCAAGACCGGCTGACCCCGCTCCTCCTACCAGGAGACGGCAAGTCAGGCGCGCTGGGCGTGGATGCGTTCGATCAGTTCGATCGTGCGCACCGCGTCGGCGGCATCCACCGGCACTGGCGCGCCAGTCAGCATCGAGTGCGCGAGTTCGGCGTAGAACCCCGCGTACCGACCGCGCTCGGTGGGCACCGTCCGGGTGGCCCCGTCGACGCCGAGGGTGCCCCAGTTCTCCTCCGGTTCCAGACCGAAGTCGGCCTCACCGGGACGGCGGCCGGCCTGGATGCTGGCCTCCTGACCGTCGAGCCCCCACTTCACGAACGCGGCGGTCGACCCGAGCACCCGGAACCGGGGGCCGACCTGCGCGGCAAAGGAACTCATCCACAGGTGCGAGCGCACACCGGAGCCGTGCCGCAGCGACACGAAGGTGTCATCGTCTGCGGTGCCGCCCGCTCGCCGGGTGGCGACCTCCGCGTGCACGTCGTCGACCGGACCGAACAGCTGCACGGCCTGGTCGATCAGGTGCGCGCCCAGATCGAACAGGATGCCGCCGCCCTGGTCGGGCGTGGCCTGGGCCTTCCAGCTGCGCGGCGGTCCGGGCCGGAACGACTCGAACCGGGACTCGAAGGTGTGCACCTCACCGAGCGCCCCCTCGGCCAGCAGAGACTGCAGGGTGAGGAAGTCCCCATCCCAGCGCCGGTTCTGGAACACGGTGAGCGGCAGGCCGAGGCTTCTGGCTCGTTCGACCAGCTCCCAGCCCTCGCGAGCGGATGCCGCGACGGGCTTGTCGACGACGACACCGAAGCCCGCGTCCAGGGCGGCATGGGCGAGGGCGACGTGGCTCGCCGGCGGCGAGCCGATGACCACCAGATCGAGGTCGTCGCGGTCGAAGAGTTCCTCGACGGTGGCCAGCACCTCCACCTGCGGGTAGCTCGCCAGGGCGCTGGCACGCCGCTCGGGGTCACCGGTGACGATCACGTCGAGGGAGAAGTCCGGGTTCTCGGCGAGGAACGGGGCATGGAACACCCGCCCGGACAGGCCGTACCCGATCACACCGGCGCGGATCGTCCCGGTGCCGGGGGCGATATCGGGCGCGGCGGAGGGGACGGAACTGTTGGTGACCATGGCCCCGAGGTTACGCCCCTTGCCCGCCGCCGGCCGAACCCGGCGTAACCGGGTTACAACCGGTTGATCGCCGTCACCGTCAGCGCCGGCACCCCGAGCTCATCGGATTCGGCGAGGTCGATGGTGGCGCTGATGCCCCAGTCGTGGTCACCGGCCGGGTCGTCGAAGATCTGCCGGGCCGTCCAGATGCTGGGGCCTTCCTCGAGGATCAGTAGCCCGGCCCCGCGGGCGTTCGGCCCGGCCAGCAGGTCGTCGTGGTCGGCGAAGTAACCGTCCATCGCGTCGGCCCAGGCATCCGCATCGAACCCGCTGGACCGGTCGAGGTCGCCGAGCGCGTCGTAGTTCTCCAGGGCGGCGAACTGCACCCGACGGAACAGCTCGTTGCGCACCAGAATGCGGAACGCCCGGGTGTTGGTGGTGAGCCGGTGCGGTGCCGGCGGCACCACCGCGTGCGCGGTAGCTTCGTGCGCGGCCAGGTCGGGGTGGATGAGTTCTTCCCACTCGTCGAGCAGGCTGGAGTCGACCTGCCGCACCAGTTCACCGAGCCACTCGATCAGGTCGAGCAGGTCTTCGGTCTTGGCCTCGTCGGGGATGGTCTGCCGGGCAGCCCGGTAGGCGTCGCTGAGGTAGCGCAGCACGACGCCCTCGCTGCGGGCGAGTTTGTAGAACGCGGTGAACTCACCGAACGACATCGCCCGCTCGTACATGTCCCGCACCACGGTTTTGGGCCGCAGCGGAAAGTCCGCGATCCACGGCTGGGACTGCTTGTAGGTCTCGAACGCGTAGCTAAGCAGCTCGTCCAGCGGCTTCGGCCAGGTGATCTCCTCGAGCAGCTCCATCCGCTCGTCGAACTCGATGCCCTCCCGCTTCATCGCGTTCACGGCCTCGCCGCGGGCAGCGAACTGCTGGCCCATCAGCACCGGGCGCGGGTCGTCGAGGGTGGATTCCAGGATCGAGATCATGTCGAGGGCGTAGGTGGGGGCTTCGATGTCGAGCAGGTCGAACGCGGCCAACGCGAACGGTGACAGCGGCTGGTTGAGAGCGAAGTTCGCCTGCAGGTCCACGGTCAAGCGGATGCTGCCATCGGCACCCTGCTCCACGATCCCGGCCGCCCGCAGTGTCTTGTAGATCCCCAGGGCCCGGCGGGCGTGGGCGAGCTGGCGCTTCCACGGTTCGTGGTTGTCGAAGACGAGGTTGTAGACGTTGGTGAAGGCGTCACCGCCCCGGGCGATCACGTTGATGAGCATGGCGCTGGTCATCTGCATGCTCGAGGTGAGAGTCTCGGGTTCGGCATCCACCAGGCGTTTGAACGACGGTTCGCCCCAGGAGACGAAGCCTTCCGGCGCGCGTTTGCGCACGATCTTGCGCTTCTTCTTCGGGTCGTCGCCGGCCTTCTGCACGGCCTTGAGGTTCTCGGACTCGTGCTCTGGTGCCTGGATCACCACGGTGCCGGCGGTGTCGTACCCGGCCCGGCCGGCCCGGCCGGCGATCTGGTGGAACTCGCGGGCGTTGAGCTGACGCGTTTTCACGCCGTCGTACTTGGTCAGCGCGGTGAACAGCACGGTGCGGATGGGCACGTTGATGCCGACCCCGAGCGTGTCGGTGCCGCAGATCACCCGCAGCAGCCCGCGCTGGGCGAGCTGTTCGACGAGCCGGCGGTATTTGGGCAGCATGCCGGCGTGGTGCACGCCGATGCCCATCCGGATCAGCCGGGAGAGGGTCTTGCCGAAGCTGGTGGTGAAGCGGAACTCGCCGATGAGATCGGCGATCGCCTCCTTCTGCTCCTTGGTGACCACCTTCACGCTGGATAGCGCCTGGGCGCGTTCGAGCGCGGCGGCCTGGGCGAAGTGCACGATGTACACCGGGGCCTGACCGGTCTTGAGCAGGTCCTCCACCGTCTCGTGCACCGGGGTGGTCTCGTAGTAGTAGTGCAGCGGCACCGGGCGTTCGACACCGGTGACGATGGCGGTGTCCCGGCGGGTGCGGCGGGACAGGTCGGTGGCGATGTCGGTGACGTCACCGAGCGTGGCCGACATCAGGATGAACTGCACCCCGGGCAGGAGCAGCAACGGCACCTGCCAGGCCCAGCCGCGGTCCGGGTCGGAGTAGAAGTGGAACTCGTCCATCACCACCTGGTCGACCGGGGTGTCCTCACCGTTCCGCAGGGCCAGGTTCGCCAGGATCTCGGCGGTGCAGCAGATGATCGGGGCGTCGGAGTTGACCGACGAGTCGCCGGTCATCATGCCGACGTTCTCGGCACCGAAGATCTCCACCAGCGCGAAGAACTTCTCACTCACCAGCGCCTTGATCGGGGCGGTGTAGAAGCTGCGCTTGCCGGCCGAGAGCGCCGCGAAGTGCGCGCCGATGGCCACGAGCGACTTACCGGTACCGGTGGGGGTGGAGAGGATCAGGTTGTTGCCATCGACGATCTCGATGACGGCTTCCTCCTGCGCCGGGTACAGGCGAAGTCCCTGCCCCTCCGCCCAGAGCTCGAAGGCCTCAAAAAGCAGGTCGGGATCGGTGACGTGCGGGAGGCTGGTGAGGGTTGCCATGATCCCCCAATCCTCCCCCATCCGGCTGGCGGCGTCCTCCACCGCACCAGCCGGCCGGTGTCGGTTGGTACCGGTGCCCGGTCCCGTAAGGGACTCGTAAGGCATCCGGAGTCTGGTTCCCAGCCAGCGATCCTAGGCTGGGGCCATGTCCAGCCCGCAGCCGCCAACGCCGGCACCCGTGCGTCCCGCACGTTCCGACCAGCCCGCGTCAACCGGCGTCCGCGCGCGCACGCCGCTCTGGCTGCCGGCCCTCGCCGGGCTCGCGGCGGTCATCGCCGGCTTCGGTCTGGCCGAGTTGGCCGCAGCGCTGCTCGCGCCGGGGGCCAGCCCGGTGTTGGTCGTCGGTTCGCTGATCATCGATCTTGCCCCCGCCTGGCTGAAGGAGACGGTGATCGCCTGGTTCGGCACCAGCGACAAGGCCGTGTTGATCGGCTGCATCGCCGTCGGTGCGGCGGTGTTGGCCGCCCTGGCGGGAGTTCTGGAATACCGGCGCACGCCGCTCGGCCGGTACGTCGTCATCGCCGCCGGGCTGATCGCTCTGGTGGCCGCCCTCACTCGCGCCGGGGCCTCCCCATTCGACGCGGTACCGCCGGTGCTGGCGATGATCGTCGCGGCCGTGCTGCTGACCATGCTCACCAACCGGCTGCGGGCGAGCGAGGCCCCCGCGGCTGCGGCCGCCATGGCCACCGCGACGACCGGCCTGCCGGCATCCGTCACGCCGGCGGCGGCCGCGCGGGCCGCGCTCGACCGGCGCCGTTTTCTGCTCTACTCGGGAATCGCCGCCGGCGCTGGCGTGATCGCCGCGATCGGCGGCCAGCTGATGTCGGCCGGCACCCGGGCAGCGGATGCCGCCCGCGCGCTGTTCACGCTCCCCGCGCCGGCGGTTCCCGGCGCGGCCCTGCCGGCCGGGGCATCCTTCGATGTCACCGGGTTGTCGCCGATCATCACGCCGAACGCCGAGTTCTACCGCATTGACACCGCGCTGTCGGTGCCGCGGATCGACCCGTCGACCTGGACGTTGAAGATCAGCGGCATGGTCGAGAATGAGGTCGAGATCGACTTCGCCGAGCTGTTGGCGCTGCCGTTGGAGGAGAGCACCACCACCCTCGCCTGCGTGTCGAACTACGTGGGCGGCGACCTGATCGGTAACGCGGTCTGGCTCGGCTACCCCATTCGCGAGCTGCTCAAGCGTGCGGCGCCGACGAGCGACGCCGACATGGTGCTCTCCCGCAGCCAGGACGGCTTCACGGCGAGCACCCCGTTGGAGGCGCTGACCGACGAGCGCAACTCGATTCTGGCGGTGGGCATGAACGGCGACCCGTTGCCGCTCGAGCACGGCTACCCGGTGCGGATGGTCGTGCCCGGCTTGTACGGGTACGTCTCCGCCACCAAGTGGGTGACCGAGCTGATCGTCACCCGGTTCGACCAGGAGACCGCGTACTGGACCAGCCGCGGCTGGTCGGAGAAGGGACCGGTGAAGCTGTCGTCCCGCATCGATGTGCCGCGTGCCAGTTCGGTGGAGGCCGGCACCGTGACCGTCGCCGGGGTCGCCTGGTGCCAGCACGTCGGCATTTCCGCCGTGGACGTTCAGGTGGACGGCGGCGACTGGAACTCCGCGACTCTGGCCGACGCGATCTCCGCCGACACCTGGCGGCAGTGGCGCTGGGACTGGCCGGCCACCTCGGGCTCGCACACGCTGCGGGTGCGGGCGACCGACGCCGAGGGCAATGTGCAGACCAGCAAGACCGCCGACGTGGTGCCCGATGGTGCCACCGGACTGCACGAGATCACGGTGTCGGTCGGGTGACCGGGCTCCCTGCTGCGCCGGCGTCCGGGTTGACCGCGGCCGAGCTGGCCCACTTCGCCGAGGTGTTGCACGGCCAGCGCGCCCAGCTCGAAGCTGACCTGCTGCGTCAGGGTGCGTCGTTGGCTGATGTGCGGGCAGCCCGCAGCGGCGGTGACGCCGACGATGAGCACGACCCCGAGGGCCCAACGCTGTCGGCCGAATGGTCTCTGCGCGCCGGTGTGCACGCCGAGTCGGCCGCCGGTTTGGACGCGATCGACGCCGCCCTGGAACGGTTGACCGCCGGAACCTACGGCGTCTGCGTCCGCGGCGGCGAGCCCATCGGTCGGGACCGCCTGGAAGCTCGCCCCGCCGCCGCCCTCTGCATAGCCTGCGCCCGCGCCCAGCCCTGACCCCGGGCCGCGACCCGTCCCCTGGTCGAGCCCCGTCCGGTGGTCGAGCCTGTCGAGACCGGGTAAGCCGACCTACGGGTGGCGCCCCGTCCGGTGGTCGAGCCTGTCGAGACCTCGTGAGTAAATCTGCGGTCGCTGGTCCTCCACAGGCACCCTTCAACCCCGCTTATCCCCAATGAATCACTGGGATCGGCAATGTCAGTGGGTGCTGCTTCAATGAACCTATGGCCACCTCAAACGCCACACCAAAAGAAGACCCGGACGACTTCACCGACCCGGCCCAAGCCGCCATCGCGGCCGCGATCGACGAGCTCGTCGAGAACGAAAAGACCCTCGCCAACGCCCAGGCCAACAAGACCCGGATCCTCGCCGACATCGACCTCCTCGGCCGCAAAACCTTCATCCGCGATCGGCTCCGAGGTAACCCGGCCGAGACCGGCTGGAACAGCTCCCCGTGGGACGACGAAGAGCTCGGCCGCCGCACGATGGCCGCCGAAGTTGCGTTCGCGTTGCGGTTGAACCGGAACACGGCCGGCATCATGGTCTTCGAAGCGACTCGCCTGGTCGGCCAGCTGCCGCTGTTCCAGAAGGCCCTGTCCGAGGGCACGATCAGTTGGGGTCATGCCCGCAAGATGCTCGAAGTGACCGAGAACCTTCCGGCCGAGGTGCTGCCCGCGCTCGAACGGCAGGTACTGCCGGCGGCGAAGAAATACACCGTTACCCGGTTCGGTCAGGTCTCCGTCAGGGCGCGGGAACGCTTGCACCCGGTCCCCCTCGAGGAACGGGCCGCACTCTCGGCGAAGGACCGACGGGTGTGGGTGGAACCGGACCTGAACGGGATGGCGTGGATGAAGGCGTACATGGAGGTCGACGACGCACAAGCCGTATTCGACCGGCTGACGCGGATGGCCAAGAACCTCGACGAGAGCGACCTGCCGAAAGACGAACAACGGACGATGGATCAACGCCGCACGGACGTCTACCGGGACCTGCTGGTCGACGGGGTGGGACCGGACGGGCTCGGCCAGGGCATCCGTGGTAACGTCGCCATCACCGTCCCGGTCTTGACACTGCTGGGGCAGAGCAACGAACCGGCCATCCTGAATGGCCAAGTCCCGATTGACGCGGAGACCGCGCGGGAGATCGCCGGCACCGCGACCAGCTTCACCCGGATCCTGGTTCACCCGGAAACCGGCTGCACCCTGTCGGTGGGGCGGGAGTCCTATTCGCCGCCGGCAGAGTTGAAGAAGCACACCGAGGTGCGAGATGGCATGTGCCGGGCTCCGGGGTGCAACCGGCAAGCCACGAATAGTGACCTGGATCACACCCAACCGTGGAGCGACGGCGGGACGACAAGCGCCGACAATCTCGTGCATTTGTGCAGCCCCTGTCACCGGTTGAAACATCAGTCGAGCTTCACCACCAGCCAGAAACCCAATGGGGATCTGGTGTGGACCAGTCCGAGCGGTAAGGAGTATCTGACCGAGCCGGCCAGTTACATCGGGGAGCCGCCTCCTGTCGAGGATGCTGCGGTTGAGCCGCCGCCAGCGCCGCCGCCGTCACCAGTACAACCGCCGCCGCCGAAGAACGACGACCCGCCGCCCTTCTGAGCTGGCGCACGCACCAACGTCCTGAGACCGGCTTGCGGGGTCTCGATGCTCCTATTGATGTCAAGCGGCGATTTGGATGGTTGCGTGGCGTTGTTGAACGTTGATGAGGATGGGGAAGATCTCTCGGGCGACGTAGCGCTTGAGGAGGCGCATGGTGTCGCGCTTGGTTTTGCCGCGGGCGAGTGTTTTCTCAACATAAGCGCGGGTTTCGGGGTGGCGTTTCGTGCGGACCAGGACGATCCGGTGGAACGCGGCATTGCCTTGCCGGTTCCCTCCGCGGTTGAGTCGATGCCGGTTGGTTTTCCCAGATGATGCCGGTATTGGCGCCGTGCCGGCGAGATGGGCGAGGGCGCCTTCCGAGGTGATCC
>Ga0247816_10001661_pt1 | contig 10848 bp, 10 predicted proteins | sample UWRJL209509C1_FD_179930 | JGI IMG/M metagenome (GOLD analysis project Ga0247816, IMG submission 179930) | Plant litter microbial communities from Arlington Agricultural Research Station in Wisconsin, United States - UWRJ-L209-509C-1 | ecosystem: Environmental > Terrestrial > Plant litter >...
CTTTCAGGACCCGCTCGGCGACCTGCTGGATATCCTGCTTGCGTTCGCGCAGGTAGGCGTCTTCGATCTCGTCGAACTGCGACGACAGCTCATCGATCTGCGTCACCAGCGCCCATTCGGCGTTGTAGTGGCGCGAGCGGATGATGTCGAGCGGCGCTTCCGAGATCATCGGGTCCGACAGGATCAGTACATGGACGTCGATGAACGCGCCCAGTTCGGCCGGCGCATCGCGCGGCAGCTCCTTCCACAGCGCCTGCAAGCCGCGGTGCACTTCGACGAAGGCCTGCTGCAAGCGCAGCACTTCCGCTTCCAGGCGCTCCTCGGGAACGAGATAATGTTTGACGTCGAGCGCGGCCGGCGTGAGCAGGTGCGCGCGGCCGATCGAAATGCCGCGCGAAACCGGAATGCCGTGCAGAGTGAACGATGCCATGGAAGGTCCTGAAGAAAAACGACTGAAGCTGGGGCTGGAAGCAGAACTCGACTCAGCCGGCATTACTCGCCTTCGCCGAACTTGTCGTTGATCAGCGCCGTCAGGGCAGCAACGCATGCTTCCTCGTCGGGACCTTCAGCCTGCAACGTGACCTTCGCGCCCTTGCCGGCGGCCAGCATCATGACGCCCATGATCGACTTGGCATTGATGCGGCGCGCATTGCGGGTGAGCCAGACTTCGCTCTTGTACCGGGCGGCCATCTGGGTGAACTTGGCCGAGGCGCGCGCGTGCAGGCCCAGCTTGTTGATAATTTCGAGTTCTTGCTGAATCATTTATTGTTTGTCTCGCTCGTCAGAACTGCCATTGTCTTGTTGTGGGTTCAGCCCTGCCCCTGGCCGACCCTGATCCTATTATCGACGCGAACGGCGCCGTTGTGGGCACCGGCAAGCGCCATTTCCACCACCACATCGAGCGTGTCGCGCCGATACGTGATGGCGCGCAGCAGCATCGGCAGGCTGATGCCGGCAATCACCTCCACATGGCCCGGCAGCGACAGCGAATTGCAGCAGTTCGATGGCGTGCCGCCCTTGATGTCGGTAATGACCAGCACGCCGTCGCCTTCGTCCAGGCGGGCGATGGCATCGTTGGCCAGCTTGTTGACGCTGGCCGTGTCCTGGTCCGCCGTCACATCGATGGCTTCGAAACGCTCGGTCGGTCCGCGAAACACGTGCGCGACCGCCGCAATGAACGCCTGCCCCAATGGTGCATGGGTCATCAGCAAGATACCGACCATGGTTAGTTTCCTGTTACCTGCGACTCCACGGCATCAACGAACATGGCCGGGACATTGAATCCGGTCTGGTCAGTGATTTCCTGGAAGCAGGTTGGGCTGGTCACGTTGACTTCGGTCAGGCAATTGCCAATTACATCCAATCCTACCAGCAACAGGCCACGCGCGGCCAGTTGCGGGCCGAGGTCTTCGGCAATTTCACGGTCGCGGTCGGTCAGCGGCTGGGCCACGCCGATGCCGCCGGCAGCCAGGTTGCCGCGCACTTCCCCGCCCTGCGGGATGCGGGCCAGCGCGAACGGGACCGGTTTGCCGTTGATCAGCAAGATGCGCTTGTCGCCCTTGACGATGTCCGGGATGTACTTTTGCACCATGATGGTTTGCGTTTCCAGCACGGTCAGCGATTCGATGACGGCGCCCAAATTCATGCCGTCCTCGCGCACGCGGAAAATGCCGGCGCCGCCCATGCCGTCGAGCGGCTTGAGGATCACGTCTTTATGTTCGGCGTGGAAAGCCCGCAGGCGCGCGGCGTTCGACGATACCAGCGTGGGCGACGTGTACTTGCTGAACTGGGCGATCGACAGTTTTTCGTTGTGGTCGCGGATGGCGGACGGCTTGTTGAACACGCGGGCGCCCTGGCGCTCGGCCATTTCCAGCAGATACGTGCCGTAGATGTATTCCATGTCGAACGGCGGATCCTTGCGCTGGATGACCGCGTCGAAGTCGGCCAAGCTGTGCAATTGTGCCGGGGCGGCGCGGTACCAGTCATCGAGCGCGCCGGTCAGGGTGATCTCGGCCACGTCGGCGGACACGACACCGTTTTCGAGGAACATGTGGCGCTGCTCGAACGCGTACACCGCATGCCCGCGCTTCGCCGCTTCGCGCATCATGGCGAAGGTCGAGTCCTTGTAGGTTTTGAAGCCGGACAGCGGATCGGCGAGGAAGGCAATTTTCATGGACGGTTCCAGAATGGAGAATGCCTGATTTTAGCCGGAAACGGGGAACCCCGCCGATGTGGGATGGATGAGGGGGGGTGGCGCACGCAAGACCGTTGTCACAGCTTTCAATGCCACCAGCCTGAAAACCGTCACCCTCGCGCAGGCGAGGGACTGTGGCATGCACGCTTTGCCGATACCGCAAGAGTGATATGGGTCCGCGCCTGCGCGGGGATGACGGATAAAAGGGTCCAGTTATTAGTGCAGCGATCAAACAAGGCGCGGCGATGCGCGCGTCAAATCAATACACCTCGGGATTGGGATCCGTCCGCTCCAGCTCGAGGCTCGCCGCCAGCAAGGCCAGCCGTGCCACCACGCCATACACATAAAAGCGGTTCGGGGCTGCCGTTCCCGGCTTGGCTTTCAGGTCCGGCACCGCGTGCTGCTGGGCAAATGCCAGCGGCACGTGTTTCGAGCCCGGGGCGTTCAAGTTCTGGTCGATGCCTTTCTCGGCATGCACGCGGTAGAAACCGCCGACCACGTAACGGTCGATCATGTACACCACCGGCTCCGCCACCGCGTCGTTGACGGTCTCGACGGTCGGCACGCCTTCCTGGATGATCACGTCGTGCACGGCCACGCCGCCCTTCATGCTGGACAGGCGCTCGCGCTGCTTCTGGCTCAGGTCCTTGAGCTCATTGGCGTCGCGGATGGTCAAAATGCCGCGCCCGTTGGTGCCGGCATCCGGCTTGACGATGACAAACGGCTTTTTTTCCTTCATGCCGTATTCCTTGTACTTCTTCTTGATCTTGGCCAGCAGCATGGTGACGTTGTCGGACAGGCATTCGAGGCCATTGTCGGCGTCGAAATCGACTTCACCGCAGCGGGCGTGCAGCGGATTGACCATCCACGGATCGACGTCGATCAGCTTGCCGAACTTCTTCGCCACTTCATCGTATGCATCGAAGTGGTTGCTTTTCCGGCGCAGCGCCCAGCCGGCGTGCACCGGCGGTAGCAGCGATTGCTCGTGGATATTGTCCAGGATCGATGGGATACCGGCCGACAAGTCATTGTTCAGCAAAATGGTGCACGGATCGAAATCGGCCAGGCCCAGGCGGCGGCCGTTGCTGGATCGCACCAGCGGCTCCACGACCAGCATGTTCCCGTCCGGCAGCGCCAGCGGCGTCGGTTGCGTGATTTCCGGCGACAGCGACCCCAGGCGCACATGCAAGCCGGTCTGGCGGAAAATCTGCATCAGGCGCGAGACGTGCGCGAGGTAATCGGGATTCGGGTTGTTGATCTCCGGGACCAGCAGCAGATTGCGCGCGTCAGGACAATATTTGTCGATCGCCGCCATGGCCGCCTGCACCGACAAGGGCAGCATTTCCGTGGCCAGGTTGTGAAAACTGCCCGGGAACAGATTGGTATCGACCGGCGCAAGCTTATAACCGGCATTGCGCAGGTCGACCGAGCAATAAAACGGTGGCGTGTGTTCCTGCCACGACATGCGGAACCAGCGCTCGATCGCGGGAGTGGCTTCGAGGATTTTCTTTTCCAGATCAAGCAGCGGGCCGCTTTGTGCGGTGACGAGGTGGGGAACCATGGTGTGTCCTTGTTTTGTTCTGGATTGCTGGAGTACGTTAGCATCACCATGTCAGGGCAATGCCGTCTATTTAAACCCCCTTATGCATCCTTTATATATCGTTAGCAATAAAAAAGGCGCCCCGCAGGGCGCCTCTCACTGTTAAAACCGGGTTCCTCAGGCGTGGTAGGCCGACTCGCCGTGGCTGGTGACGTCGAGACCTTCGCGCTCTTCTTCTTCCGGAACGCGCAGGCCGATGACGATGTCGACCAGTTTATAGGCAATCACCGACACGATCGCCGACCAGACGATCGTGGTGCCGATGGCCTCGGCCTGGATCAGCACCTGGCCACCGATCGAGTATGCGTCGGTCGACATCTTGTTGGTGACATTATCAAAAATGCCCTGGCCGCCCAGCTGGGGCGCAGCGAACACGCCGGTCAGCAGCGCACCCAGGATACCGCCCACGCCGTGCACGCCGAACACGTCGAGCGAGTCGTCGGCGCCGATCAGGCGCTTGAGGCCATTCACACCCCACAGGCAGACGATACCGGCCAGGAGGCCGATGACCAGCGCGCCCATCGGACCGACGAAACCGCAGGCCGGAGTGATGGCCACCAGTCCGGCAACCGCACCAGAGGCGCCGCCCAGCATCGAAGGCTTGCCCTTCGAAATCCACTCGCCGAACACCCACGATACGGTTGCGCAGGCCGTGGCCAGCAGCGTGTTGATGAAGGCCAGGGCAGCGACGTCGCCCGCTTCCAGTGCCGAACCGGCGTTGAAACCGAACCAGCCGACCCACAGCAACGATGCGCCGATCATGGTCATGGTCATCGAGTGCGGGGCCATCGATTCGCGGCCGTAGCCGATACGCTTGCCGATCATGAACGCGCCCACCAGGCCCGCCACAGCGGCGTTGATGTGCACCACGGTGCCGCCGGCAAAGTCCAGCGCGCCTTTTTGCCACAACCAGCCAGCACTGGCGGTAGCCGAAGCCAGGGTAGTGGCGTCGGTGATCGCGTCAGGACCAGGCCAGAACCAGACCATGTGGGCCACCGGCAGGTAGCCGAAGGTGAACCACAGCACGATGAACGCCAGCACGGCAACGAACTTGGCGCGCTCGGCAAAAGCGCCGACGATCAGTGCGCAGGTAATGGCAGCGAAGGTTCCCTGGAAGGCGACGAAGATGAATTCCGGAATCATCACGCCCTTGGTGAAGGTAGCAGCCGAGCTGAACGTGCCTTCCGCCGGTTTCCAGATACCGCTCAGGAACGCGCGGTCGAAGCCGCCGAAGAATGCTGTCTTTTCGGTGAACGCAATCGAGTAACCGTAGATGCACCACAGCACGATCACGACAGCGAAGACGAAGAACACCTGCAGCAAGACCGACAGCATGTTTTTCGAGCGGACCAGGCCGCCGTAGAACAGCGCCAGGCCCGGGATGGTCATCATGATGACCATCATGGTGGCGACGAACATCCACGCCACGTCGCCCTTGTTGGTGGTCGGCGCTGCGGCGGGCGCCGCGGCAGCGGGTGCTGGCGCCGCCGCGGCCGGCACTGCCGGTGCGACGGTGGCGGCCGCTGGTGCGTCAGCGGTGACCGTTGCCGGCGCTGCGGTATCCTGCGCCATGGCCGGGGCCATGCTCGCGCCGCCAACTGCAAACGCCAGTGCGAAGCCGGCGAGCCAATTTTTCATACCTGTTTTCATTATCGTTTTCCCCTTGGCTTACAGCGCGTCGTTGCCGGTTTCGCCGGTACGAATGCGGACAACCTGCTCGAGGTCGTACACAAAGATTTTTCCGTCACCAATCTTGCCGGTCCGGGCCGCAGCTTCGATCACGTCGATGACCTGTTCGACGATGGCGTCGTCGACAGCGGCTTCGATTTTAGTTTTCGGCAGGAAATCGACGACGTATTCCGCGCCGCGATACAGTTCCGTATGGCCCTTCTGGCGCCCGAAACCTTTGACTTCCGTGACGGTAATCCCTTGCACATTGATGGCCGAGAGTGCTTCACGCACTTCGTCCAGCTTGAAGGGTTTGATAATGGCGGTGATCATTTTCATGCTGCGGCCTCTTTCAGAAGGTTTTTGATGCGGACAAAACCACGCCGGTCTTGCCAAGATTGCGACCGGACGGGCTCAGGTAGGACGATGTATTGGCCTTGATGGCAGCCAAAGACACATTGGCAAAACCAAAATCCTTGGTGACGCCGACTTTGAAGTCGTCGTACGAATATTGGCTGTTGTTTTTCACGCGCTGGTGGCCGGCGTGCAGGTTCAGGATAAAACCCTCGGTCAATTCGATATTGGCGCCGATATCCAGGTAACTGCTGCCCTTGCTGTCCGCGGTGCCAAACAGGTTCGTCGTCGATTGCGAATATTTGACGAACGCCGGTCCGATACCCAGCTGGCCGTACAGTTCAAACGTGTTCGCGCTCGGGTTCAGCTCGTTTTTTGGATAGAAATAATAGAGGCCGCCCACGTCATAGCTGAGCAGCTCCGTGAATTGTCCTTTTTTGCCGCCGTAGATATCCCATTCGATATTTCCGTCGCCGCCCAGGTCTTTGGTCCACTTGATGGTGGACAACCACGTGCCGACGTACAACCCGGTAGGGTTATTGACGAAGTCCGCGCCGCCTTGCAGCGCTGGATCGAGTCGGGTTTGCGACAGGCCGCGGTAGCGGTAGTCGGTGGTAATGGCGGCGTTATAGCTGATTTCATTGTCCGGCTTCGCTTCTTGCGCATGGGCAAGTTGCATGGTGGAGGCTGCCACAAGCAGCAGGCATGCTGCTTGCATCGATGGCACTGTCAGGTATTGCATGGCGATCTCCTTGATTGAAATGAAATGCAGCGCTTGCGACGCCCAACGCTCAGGTCGGCCAGTCGCTTCATTGTTTCTTTAGCAGGATACGTGCCATCTCCACCACATGGGCCAAAATCATAAAAAGTGCTTGTTTTTCGCAACTTTGGACCCACTCTCCAGATGAATGGTCTTGCATGTGGCGCATCAGTACGGTTTTTCTGCACGCATGCACCAATCAGGACCGCTTCGCACCACCTTGGTGCGATTTATAACTATTTTCACCAAGGACGACACATGGACATGAACAGCTTTTTCGCCGACTTGCAGGGCAAGATCAACCAGGCCATCGAAAATTCGCCGGCAAAAGATATTGAAAAGAATGTCAAGGCCATGATGACGCAGGGTTTTTCCAAGCTGGACCTGGTCACGCGTGAAGAGTTCGATGTACAGGCCCAGGTATTGGCCAAGACCCGGGCCAAGCTCGATGCACTGGAGTTGCGTCTCGCGGAACTGGAAGCGCGCGCCACGACCACCCAGGGCTGATTTTTTCGCGCGCCGCTGGCATGTCAATGGCATGGCAGGTTGATGCGCACATCCACCCAGGATGTGTCGCCATCATTCTGACTGGCCAGCGGTGAACGCCTTGTCCGTAGAATGGCATCTGGCGCCGCACCGGCACTCGCCAATTCGGCGCGCCAAACCGTGAACGCCGCGGCGTCACCACTCCTTCCTGCCGCCATTTGGCGACACACGATTCCTGTCCGCCACGCCCTCCTGGCCGTCCTGCTCCTCGCTCTCCTGTTTGCCGTAATGCGTTGCCTCGGAATGCTGGGCCCGGCTTCAATGCGCCCCTTGCTGCCGGCCGGCTTTGTCTTGATGACACTGGCGCCATGGCTGCTGCTCACTCACGCGGGACGGCGCCATATCGGACTGCAGGCGCCGCGCTCCTGGCTGGCGCTCGGACCGGCTGCCTTGGCCGGAAGCGCCGCCGCGCTCACTTGCTTCGCGCTGGGCATGCTGCTTTATGGCGACAGCGCGGATCACTGGTTCACGACGATTGCCGCCAGCTACCGCGGCATGATGAACACGTCAGGTTTTTCAACCCTGACGCTTCATCTGGTATTCACGCTGCCCGCCCTGTTATTCAGTCCGATTGGGGAAGAGATATTTTTCCGGGGAATACTGCAGCGCGCACTGGAACAGCGCGTGAGCGCCCGCGCGAGCACCTTGACCGAATGTGCCGCCTTCGGGCTCGTCCATTTGTGCCATCACGGCATGGCATACGGTGCAGCCGGATTATCCCTCCGCCCGGTCTCTGGTGCGCTGTGGGTCGCGGCCATGTTCCTCGCCGCGCTCCTGTTTGCCACGATCCGGCAACGCACCAATTCCCTGTTCCCGGCAATGGCCGCCCACGCCGCGTTCAATGCGACCATGAATGTCGTCATATTCGCGTTTCTCTGGCATTAGGGGCCGGTCGGCCTGCCAGAGGAATGGGGTTTGTCAACGCCGGATTACCGGTGGAACGGATTTTTTATCCGCCTTGCATCAGCATGCATTGCTTGGGAAAGCATCGCTCTCCCGCAATACATCTGTCGCATTGACATTCATTTTTTAATCTCCTAGTATTTCAAGTTAAGTAAATTTAAGTAAAACAATATTCCGCGCATGCATCCCTTGATCGACTCCTCCATGACAAATCGCTTTCGTTTATTGAACGTTTTACCTTCCGGCGCCATGGCCGCTGGCTTGTGCGCCCTGGTGCTGGTGGCCTGTGGTGGCGGTGGCGGCAATGGTGGCGGCAATGGCAGCCCCACCGTACCGCCGGTTGCTTCCACGCCGGCCTTCACCAATATGACGCTGCTGGCAGGATCGATTGGCGGTGCCGGGCATATCGATGGAACGAGCGCGAACGCCCGCTTCACGTCGCCGGCAAGCATTGCGCTCGATTCGGCAGGAAACATGTTTGTCGTCGATACGCAGAACTACACGGTGCGCAGGATTTCTGCCGCGGGGGCCGTGACGACTGTCGCCGGCGTCGCGGGCGTGCGTGGCACCCAGGATGGCGATGCCGCATCGGCGCGCCTGAACCTCCCTACCGCCGTTGCCGTCGACCCAAGCGGGTTCCTGTTGATTGTCGATGGCGCGGCCATCCGCCGCATCACGGCAGCAGGCGCCGTGACGACCCTGGCCGGCGTTGTCGACCGGCCAGGCGCTGTCGATGGCATCGGCGCTGCCGCCCGGTTCGACAGCCCATCCGGTATTGCAGCAGACGCATCCGGCGCGCTGTATGTGGCCGACCATAACGCCATGATCCGCAAGGTGACGGCGGCAGGCGTCGTGACGACCGTTGCAGGGAAAGCATACGACTACGGCGTGATCGACGGCGCCGGCAGCAGCGCGCGCTTTTTTACGCCGCAAGGCATTGCCGTCGATGGCGCCGGCAACCTGTATATCAGCGACGTCGATGCATCGCGGGCCAATTTGATTCGCAAGATCACCCCAACCGGCTTCGTGTCGACACTGGCCGGCAGCGCAGCCCCCGGGGGCTGGTCGGATGGAACTGGCGCCATGGCGCGTTTCGACGTGCCGACCGGCGTTGCCGTGGACAGCATTGGCACCGTGTACGTTGCCGACAGCGCCAACCAGGTCATCCGCCGCATCAGCGGTGCCGGCGAGGTGACGACCATCGCGGGAAAAGTCGATGAGCGCGGGGCCGTCGACGGCCCCGCTGCAAACGCGCGCTTTTTCACGCCCTACGGCATTGCTACCGATGTGAACGGCAATGTGTTTATCGCCGACACCGGCAATCACACGATCCGCAAACTCACTGCCGCCGGCGCAGTGACGACCGTCGGCGGCACCGCTGCAGGCGGCGGTGCCCAAGATGGGCTGGGGGCGGCCGCCGGCATGCTGGCGCCGCAGCACGTGGCTGTCGACAGCGCCGGCAACACCTATGTCGCCGACGCCGGCAATGGCACTGTCCGCAAAATTACCGCAGCGGGCGCCGTCACGACGCTGGCCGGAAGCGCCGGCATGTTCGGCAGTGTCGACGGCACCGGCGCCGCAGCGCGTTTCTTCGGCCTGACCGGACTGACCGTCGACAACGCGGGCAATGTGTACGTGACCGATACGCGCAACTGCGTTTCCTCGTGCTTGCCGCCCCTGAGCACGCTCAATACCATCCGCAAGATCACACCGGCCGGTGTCGTCACCACCCTTGCCGGTGGCGACGGCCGCGGCGAAGCACAGTTTTCCGATGGCACCGGGACGGCGGCACGCTTTTACTTGCCGAGCGGGCTGGCTACCGATAGCGACGGCAACGTCTATGTGGCCGATTGCGGCAACGGCGCACTGCGCAAAATCACCCCTGCCGGCGTGGTGACGACGCCTGTGCGCACGGGCCTGTGCAGGGCGAACCCGCTGACGAACCTGGTCAGTCCTACGCAGCCGAGCGGCCTGGCACGCGACAGCGCCGGCAACTTTTTCCTGAGTGATGCCGGCGCCCATGTCATTCGCAAAGTCAGCCCGGCCGGCGCTGTGTCCATCGTCGCAGGAGCCGAAGCCACCCCCGGTACGGTCGATGGGACAGCGACGGCGGCACGATTGAACTCGCCGCGTGCCATTGCCGTCGATACCGCGGGCAATCTCTTCGTTGCCGACACCAACAATAACGCGGTTCGCCTGGTCACGCCTGCCGGCGTGGTCACGACGATTGCAGGCAAGGCGGGCGTCGACGGCGTCGCCCTGGGCAGCTTGCCAGGGAACTTGAGTGCGCCGCGAGGCATTGCGCTCGACGGCCGTGGCACGCTGGTGGTCTCGACCGCGAATGGGATCGTCCGGATCCAGTAGGCCTGCGCGCACTTCTGGTCTCGCGCAAACGAGCGGCGTACTCGGCTTCTATGATGGTCCTTCCGTGTTCGCCGACCAGGAAGACCGATGAGTTTAGCCGTGTTGCGAAGCCGCGCGCTGGCCGGCATGAACGCCCCGCTGGTCAACGTTGAAGTGCACCTGGCCAATGGTTTGCCGAAGCTGCTGATCGTGGGGCTGCCCGATGCAGAAGTACGCGAATCGAAAGAGCGCGTCATGGCTGCGCTGGAAAGTTCCGGCTTCGATGTGCCGGCCCGCCGCATCACGGTCAACCTGGCGCCGGCCGATCTGCCGAAAGAATCGGGGCGCTTCGATTTGCCGATTGCACTCGGCATCCTGGCCGCATCCGGCCAGATTCCGGCCAAGGCACTGGCCAATTATGAATTTGCCGGGGAACTGTCGCTGACCGGCCAGCTGCGCCCCGCGCGTGGCGCACTGGCC